>Ga0180430_10005191_pt1 | contig 10850 bp, 10 predicted proteins | sample SS_ome_9_FD_132999 | JGI IMG/M metagenome (GOLD analysis project Ga0180430, IMG submission 132999) | Hypersaline lake sediment archaeal communities from the Salton Sea, California, USA - SS_1_S_2 metaG | ecosystem: Environmental > Aquatic > Non-marine Saline and Alkaline > Hypersaline >... | reverse complement strand
ATTGCCATCATTGCCCGGGCACAGCCGGATGAGTGATTTCGGGTTCAACAAATTGGACACGAGTATCGGGCGACTATGATCTGGTAGAGCTGTGAAACACAGCCCGCATCCGTGATCCTGGAGCTCGACGATGATCAAGATTGAACCTGCCAAGCAGGGTTGGATTCTGAAGACTGAACAACTGATCCCTGCCCCACTGCATGAGACTTTTGAGTTCTTTGCCGATGCGGGCAACCTGGAGCGGATCACGCCACCTTTCTTAAATTTTCAGATTCTGACTCCGCTCCCTGTTGATATGCAGGAGGGGGCTCTCATCGACTATCAGATCCGTCTGCATCTCGTCCCGATCAAATGGAAGACGGAAATCTCGCTCTGGCAGCCACCGCATGCATTTGTCGACCAGCAGTTGAGGGGGCCTTACAAGAAGTGGATCCACACGCACACATTCGAGCCGCGTGGATCGGAGACAATGGTGTATGATCACGTCGAGTACGACGTTCCAGGCGGCAGTCTCGTTCATCACCTGATGGTCAAAAAAGATCTGTTGAAGATTTTCCAGTATCGACATGACTCGCTGGAAAAGATTTTCCGAGAAGAACGTCAACCACAGGAAGTTTTGGCATGACGCCAGAGATTCGAATTCGTCGACTCAACAAGCACGACCTGAGGCAAGATGGCGATTTTGTTCTTTACTGGATGATCGCCAACCGTCGCGCCCATTGGAATTTCTCTCTGCAGCGGGCTGCTGAACTCGCCAACAAGCTGAATAAGCCGCTGGTTGTTCTCGAAGCTCTCCGGACCAATTATCGCTGGGCGAGTGATCGCCTGCATCGCTTCATCCTGCAAGGCATGGCTGCCAACCGCAAAGCCTTCGCAGATCAGGATTGCACTTATTACGCGTACGTGGAGCCCGAACCGAACCACGCGTCGGGGATGTTGGAGTTTCTGGCAGGCCGAGCTTGCGCGGTGATCACGGATGACTTCCCATGTTTTTTCATACCGACGATGCTGAATGTCGTTTCGCAGAAACTGGATGTGGCCTTGGAAGCGGTCGATTCCAACGGTCTGTTTCCAATGCGAGCGACTGATCGCATCTTCACGACCGCACACTCCTTCCGCGCCTTTTTGCAAAAGAAACTGACACCTCACCTGGATGAATTCCCACTGCATCATCCCGTCTCTTGGAAACCGCTGCCGAAGCTAGGATCTCTGCCAGATGAGTTTTTGGAACGCTGGCCGGAAGCCTCAGACAAACTGCTCGAAGCGACGCCAGAGGCTCTGAGTTCATTGCCGATTGATCATCAGGTTGGACCAGCCATTTTCGATGGCGGAGCGGATGAAGCCGACAAAGTGACCAAACGATTTGTGGAGCGTCGACTGAAACGATACGCAGACCATCGCAACGATCCCGATGATGAGGCTGCGAGTGGACTCTCGCCGTATTTGCACTTCGGGCACATTTCCGCCCACGATGTCTTCTCGCGTGTCGCGGAACTGGAAGGCTGGTCGACGGATGATCTCGGCGATGACACGCGTGGTTCGCGGAATGGCTGGTGGGGTATGAGCGACAACGCGGAGAGCTTTCTGGATGAGCTCATTACCTGGCGCGAAATCGGTTACAACATGTGCTCGCACTGCTCCAGCTACGGAAAGTACGAGTCGCTGCCAGAGTGGGCTCGCGCGACTCTTGAAGAGCACGTTTCCGATTCTCGGGAGTACGTTTACTCATTAGAGGAGTTCGAACTGGCCGACACACACGATGAGATTTGGAACGCAGCCCAGACCGAACTCGTGCGTGATGGCCGCATGCACAATTACCTGCGTATGTTGTGGGGCAAGAAGATTCTGGAGTGGACCGAACATCCGCGCGATGCGCTGCGAATCATGATCCACCTCAACAACAAATACGCTGTCGACGGACGCAATCCAAACTCTTACAGCGGCATCTTCTGGACGCTGGGCCGGTATGACCGCGCCTGGGGACCAGAGCGTCCGATCTTTGGCAAGATCCGCTTCATGAGCAGCGACAGCACCCGCCGCAAGCTTAGCCTAAAGAGATACTTGCGGGAGTACGCACCAGAACGGCAGGGATCCCTGTTCGATTAATAAATCGTCAGCCGAAAAGATCTACCTGTTGAGGAGGAGAATCTCGCGACGGTTCGTTACCATTCTCAAAGGAACATTGATTGATGGACCATCTGTAGGCTCCTATGAAACGAACCGTCCCCCTGTTGATCACCGCAATCAGTGGATTTGTGCTGATTGTGGCTTTCTTCATCCCCGCCTATCAGGCATGGGGAGAACGTGCTGCTGTCTGGTTCGATATCCTGGCTTCGATCGCGTTCATTCTGGGTGGGGGCAACCTCCTCAAGCTCCATCTCAAGAAAGTCAGCGACCAAACCAAAGGTTGGGGCTATTCCCTGGTCACCGTCCTGGCATTTCTGATCACCCTGGGTGTCGGTTTGCTGAAGATGGGCAGCCCTCCCACAGGCAATGTTGAGTTCTACGGCGAGTCATTTGTATCGGTTCCTCTTGAAGCGCTGCCCGTGTTCTCGATTGATGGGGAGATCCCGGAGCGTCCCGATGGAGAACCGCTGCCAGCATCTGTACGGAAACAACTGAGCGCAGAAAACGGCCAGATTCAATTCCGTGGCTGGATGCTGGAAGACCAGAAGAACGACCTCAAAGGTTATGACGACACTCTCGCCTGGAAGTGTCTGGTTGAGGAACTGCATGACAAATCTCAAAATGATTCCATGGGGAACCTCCACTATTACCCCGATCACGAAGCTCTGTCCTGGGGCGGTTATTTCTCGGACGAACATGCAGAACAACTGCGGCAAGCACTCGCTCCAGAAGCTAACGTTGATCGGATTGTGGAAGAATTGAAACAAAAGGGCCGCGCGGAAACATCGATTGAACTCGACGTGATTCCAAAAGGTTTCGTGATACCAGACGGGTATCACGAATTTGTCAGCCTTGATGGACAAACTCTCACATTCAAAGGCCCCATGTCGACGGTGCTTCGGGAGCAGTTGGTCAACGGTTGGAGTCACTTCCCGAAGGTTCCGATGATGTCACCCGACAGCGAGGTCACAAGCTCCGACCTCGCCAACGACATTCGTACTGAACTGGAAACTCTGGGGCCAAAACTCACTAAGCAGCAGTCGAAAACGCTCGATCAGATATTCGCTGTCGAAGTCACAGCCGATTCATTGATCGTGTCTCTGAATGCCGCAGGCGTGCCAACGCCAGAGAAAAAAACGTCATGCGAATTGGCGGATGAGCTTGTCGCTGGCGAGCAGTTCCTCAGTCCCGTTAAGCCGTCAGGCGATGCCAACACACTGAACGATGAGCAGAAGGCACTGATCGCTGCATTCGCCAATCAGGAGCAGGACCCAGAGGTTCTCAAAACGCAACTGGCCAACGCAGGAACGCTCGACCGCAACCAACAATTCGCTGTCGTGAAGTTCTTCGACGAATTGCCAACGATCGCTGATCGCAACCGGTCACTCTGCTTCGAACTCCTCAAAGCTGGCCCACTCAACGAAGCGCAACGTGAGTTCCTACTCCAGGGAGCGGCTGAGCAGTTTCGCTGGAAGCAGCAAATTGGTGAATTGTTCATCGCCAGCCATCAGGTGAAGTATCCCTGGTCTGGCGATTACTCAGCGTCAGGAACTCCTTTCGCGTGGATCTTCGCCTTCGTTCTGCAACCGTTGATGACGACCACATTCGCCATGCTGGCGTTTTACGTCGCCTCGGCAGCCTTTCGCGCCTTCAGGGCCAAGAACTTGGAAGCAACACTTCTGCTGGGAACCGCCTTCATCATCCTGCTCGGTCGAACTTTCGCAGGGTACTACGTCACGGCCTGGGTGCCAGATTCTCTTTCAGCGTTCAAAATTGACCAGATGACAACCTACGTCATGGGAATCTTTAACACAGCAGGAAACCGCGCCATTATGATCGGCATCGCACTCGGAATCGTGTCGACCAGCTTGAAAGTTCTGCTGGGAGTGGATCGATCCTACCTCGGAAGCGGTGACGACTAAGCAGTGCACATTGCCGTTCTTTTCGAGTACCCCACGCTCAATGGCGGCGAGCAATCGATGCTCGCTGCCTTTTCTCGATTGAGTGATCAAATTCAGATCACCGCCCTTGCTCCAACTCAGGGGCCACTTCAACAAGCCCTCCAGGGTTTGAACGTCAACCATGTGCCGTTCGCACTGCGTGATCAACAGGGTGTCAAACGTACCTCGGAAAGTCTGTTGCGGGAATGGAATCGGACCGCGAATGACTATTCCATCGATCTGCTCCATGCCAATAGCCTCTCCATGTGTCGCCATCTTGGGAGAACAGCTTCCTTACTCAAAATTCCAGCCACAGGGCACATTCGCGACATCATGAAGCTCAAGCCCAAAGCCATCCGCGACCTGAATTCGCTGGCAGCAGTTGTGGCTGTCTCTGAGGCGACTCGAGATTTTCATGTCGATCAGGGACTTAGCGACGAGGCTTGCGAGGTGATCTATAACGGAGTCGATACGGATCGATTTGCCCCTCGCCAGCGCACTGGATACCTCCACAAGGAACTTGGCCTCCCTCGTCACATCTCGCTGGCAGCCACCATCGGCCAAATCTGCTTGCGAAAAGGTCAGGTCGATCTGGCTCACGCTGCCGCTCACATCAAAGTCAAGTTCCCAGACCTGCATTTTCTCCTCATCGGGCAACGTCACTCAGCGAAAGCCGAAAGCATCGCCTACGATGAGAAGATCGACGCAATCTTCGCATCCGCAGGCATCAGCCATCGGCTGCATCGATTGGGGTACCGAGATGACATTTCCCAATTGTTGAATGAGGTGGATTTGCTGATTCACCCGGCCCGCCAGGAGCCATTGGGGCGAGTTCTTTTGGAAGCGGCCGCGTCGGCATTACCGATCGTAACCACTGCGGTGGGAGGAACTTCAGAGATCCTGTGTAACCTCGATTGTGAACACCTGATCACTCCAGGCGAACCCAGCCAACTTGCGACGGCGATTCAGCGAACGTTGGAAAACGTACCCGAAAGTCGACGCATGGCTGAGCGAATGCACAATTTTGTGACACAGCGATTCAACATCGACAACCAGTCCACTGCGTTGCTGCGGTTCTGGGAGTCCAAAGCGAACTCTTGAATCTGTGGTGATTTTCGGCAAATGGCCCAAATCGGTGGACGCCAACTTGCGTCGGCTACCCATCTTACCGCTCAACTCACAGAAACCCGAAAATCTCCCTGTTTACTCAGAAATCTCCGAACGTATTATAAGAAAGTCAGACAAACGTCGTAGTCATGGTACCGCTATTGTTTCGTTTGACTGGGCTACTTGAACCGTGGAGCTAACGAATGACTCGTCTTCATCAGTACGGTCTTCTTCTTCTTTTCCTGATCGCGCTACCGTTGCAGCTTCAGGCTGCGAGCAGAGTCACATTTCAAGAACGTCCTACTGTGGCCATTCGTCAAACGAACCGCGTTGTGGTTCGCGGTGAGCTGGTGAGCGTCGATCCAAACAAGGTCGTCCTGCGCACCGGTTCTGGATTTACAGCCAAAGACGTGGAAATCGACGTTCAGACGATCGTCACTTTGCGTTCGCTCGATGGAGAGATTCAATTCAAAGAGGGTGACGGTATCGATCGATTCATCGGCGAGCTGTCATCACGTTCAGACGTCGACATCGAAGAAGTCAGCGTCGCCGACAGGAATGAAACTGGAAAACCAGCACCGGTGAATGGAGGCTTCGGAGCAGCAAGCAATTCGGGAAGCTCGACGACCGGCTCGAATTCATCCGCCATGAATCCTGTTCTCAATGGTGGTTTTGGTCCTGCTGGCAGTAGCAACGCAGCAAACAATCCCAATTCCAACACAGAAGAGAGAGTCATAGTTGTTTGCGACAATTGCAAGAAGGAAGTGTCCGTGAGCGCGGAGTACGGGCAAAAGTGTCCGCACTGCGGAATCTTGTGGGATGTCGACGCTCCAAGCAGCAATCATCAGCAGGTCCCCCCCGACACGGCTGGTGCCTATGAAGCTGGTGGTCACGCGAACGCGTCGCCTTCGGATGGAGGAGGACGCGGTCGACCCGTTGTCGCCCAGAGTTCTCAGGTCCCCGACGGATCAGCTCCACCATCAATTCACAACGCACCAGCCCCTGTTTCGATGGAGAATCTCCCATTGTGGATGAAAGCGTCCATCTTCTTCGGCTGCATTGCGGTGATGTACTACTTCTTCTTCTACCGCGCCTAACTGGCTCACAGCGGACTGTGTTCAGGACGTTGAATTGTCCTGCCAGTGTTCTTGCCTCGCGTTTCCAAAATCTCCCAGCCATCCCCTTGCTGGCGAATTTTCTCGCTCAGCCAAGTTGAGCGATCAATGTCCTCACAGAAAACCGCAATCGTCGGTCCCCACGATGACTGAGCGATCCCCCTGACATCACATTTACGCAAGTGTTCAACCAGGTTCGCCACGCGAGAATCGGAGAACACGCCGCCCTGAGTGGTCCGAAAAAATTCGCCCACCAGCATTCCATACTCCCATAGAGCGGTTGACCAACTTTCGAAGTCATGTTGGGAAATCGCTGGCAACAACTCGGTTAAGGCCAGCCGACAAAGCCGCCCAGAACGCGTTTCATCCATGGGACTGATCTCCGCGAACAACTCAGCCTCCGCACTTCCTGAAATCCCTTTACCCTGTTGCGGCGCGATCAACAGGATCGGCCACTCTTCAGGGAACTCAAGTCGACAGGCGATTTCGCCGATGGCCGATGCCCCCCTTTGTCCGGCATCGACGAAAAAACCACCTTGCTGATAACCGTGAATTCCAATGGCTGATCGTGCCCCGCGTCCTGAAAGTTCAGCCAAACGAACTGGATTGCGCTCCGACGCGCCACTGATCTCACAAACAGCTTCAGCGACTGCCAACCCCAACTGCGTGCCCGACCCCAATCCACGATGACTGGGAATCTCGGCATCGATTTTGAGTTGAACTTTCGGATCAAATCGAAGGTTGCTGGCAACGGTTTGTGCAAACACATGTGCTCGATCATGAAACACTTCGAGTGAGTCATGTGGAGTGGCAATCAGCCGCACGCCGGGTGAAGCAATCATCAGCCCGATGCCACCGAAGTGACGGCCACACTCAGGCCTGTACGAGAGCGGCCCAAAGTGCAGTCTGGCTCCAGTTTCAATCCGTAATGCACCAGTCATGGCTGGGAGCCTGACGAAATCTGTTTCAGCATCTTCAGCATCGCATCCACACGTTCAGGATATTCCAACCACAGATTGGTCGTCTCACCTGGGTCAGTATGCAGATCATACAATTGACCCTGAGGCCCATCTGGCTCTGGTTTTTCTTTGCGAGGCTGGCTGAAACCACCAGAACCAAGATGCGAGATCAGTTTCCAATGACCGTCTCGGATCACAGTTGGCGTGTGGTGCTGCAACATCACTTTGCGCGGACTCGTCTTCGCTGTTCCTGTCAGCGTCGAGTAGAAACTCACGCTGTCTTCGGCGTCGCCCGCCGGAATCTCAACATCAACAATGTCACGCAGTGTGGCCAGCAGATCAACAAACCCAATCAGATGATCGCTTTGACTTTTGGCAGCCACCTTGCCCGGCCAGCGGACAAGAAATGGAACGCGATGCCCGCCTTCCCAGGCATCTCCCTTCATTCCGCGAAAAGGTCCGCAGGAACGATGTCCAAACCGCTCCTCATCGCTGTCATACCAAACCGGACCATTGTCGCTGGAAAACACGACGACTGTATTGTCGGCAAGTTTTGATGCTTCGAGTTGCTGCGTAATGCGCCCCACCACGTCATCCACATGAGCAACAAATTCGCTGTACAGCCCCGCCTGACCGATCCCGCGAAACTTTTCTGCTGGCAACCATGGTGTATGCGGGGCGGGTAACGCCAGGTAGAGCATGAACGGCTGCTCACCGTTTTGCTGAGCGAGGAACTGCGTCGCCTCTGCCGCGAAACGATCCAACTCTTCGTCATGCTTGAAGTCTGCGCCAATCTTGCCTTCCCGCCAGAATGCCCCCTGGATCGGGCTCCAGCCTGGCGTGTTGCTGGCTCCGACATCTTCTGTGGGTGGTGCTGTGGGGTCTTGCCCCCGCATGTAAAAGTACGGTGGAATATCGAGCGATGCGTGCATTCCAAAGAAACCATCGAAACCGCGATCGACCGGGCCTCCGGCGAGTGGTTTTGCGTAGTCGTAGTCTGGGCCATCTGCGAAACCGAGGTGCCACTTGCCAACCATCTGCGTTGTGTATCCAGCAGATTTCATGAGCGAAGCAATCGTCGTTCGGCCTTCGCGAATCACCGGTTCGCGACGCCAGTTGAGATTCTTCCGAAACGGATACCGACCAGTCATCAACCCATACCGAGAGGGCACGCAGACTCCTCCAGCGGAATGGGCATCCGTAAATCGCATCCCCGCTTGAGCCAATGCATCAATATGAGGCGTCACGCACTGGGACTCCGAGTTGTAACACCCCGGATCTCCGTACCCCATATCGTCCGCCAGAATCACAACGACATTGGGACGCTCCGCAGCGTTCGCCGCTCGATGAGTCGAGCAGAGGCCAATCACAGCCACAAACAGGATCAAAGCGACCTGGTGAACAGGAATTCGATCTGGTGCATTGAGGCAATTGAAATAGCGAACGCGTGAAGGGTCTTTCATGGAATCCAATTTCAGCCTGTGTGCGTTGGTGAACAGCAAACAATCACGCAGTATCGGTGGCTCACGCAAAAGGGTCAAATGCAGCCAACCAACTTCTCCTGCTCCAAACGCCTCGGTAGAATGCTACGAACTCTCGCACCCTCGAGGAACTCGAACCCTCATGAAACTCCCTGGTTGGTTATCGCACGCCTTTGAAATTGAATCAGATCCACCCCCGCCCACATCTCAGCAGGTTGCCGCGGCCGAGAAGGTCTGCCAGGAAGTCGTCCGCCGCAAACTCACGCCGGCTGCCATCGTCTTTCTGGAAACCGCGCGTCCATTGAATTACCTCGGCTCACAAACCATGCAGTTCTTCGCACCAACACTCACAGTGCTCGTGGAGGCGGACTCATACCGGGCATTCGCAACATTCCTGGAACGCCGCGATGCGATTGACTGGTTGTTGACGAAACTTGAAGAACTGGATCAAGTGTAGAGCGGTTTTCGAATACGTTCGGCACGAGCAAACACTGTGAAATCCCTTGTGAAATCGTCCAAACGAGTGCACGCAGCAGAGCAAGTTGCTCGAAAAGGTCGGGGCGCCCCTTCCTGTTGAACGATGTTGACACACGACCTGGATGTAAGGATTTCCAGAGACCACCCGACGTCCGGACTCATCGAAACGATCAACCTTACGTGATGACCGTTCCTGTATGGATGCTCTCTGAGGCCGATTGCAGTGGGAAATCCCCTGGCAACCAGCAAGATCGAATGTTCAACAGCATTCAATCCATTGCAAACAGGTTGCGCTTGACCACGAAATAGGAAGTCTTTGGGGAGCCGTTTCGAAGTATCGTTTGGCACGACCAAACGCAGTGAATTCCCTTTGCGAATCGCTCAAGCGAGTGCACGGTAGAGCAACTTGCTCTAGTTGAACCAGACTGCGAACCCGAAGAACTGTCCGCGGAAAACGCGTCGCAGATTCGTCCAGGTTTCTGGAGTCGAGAGCTCTCCCCGATCGATGTAGGGCAGCATATTGGCTCCCTGAATCGTCATGATGAGGTCGAAGTCCGTAGGTTCCTGGAAATAGCGTTTCAGATTGATCCCACGACCTCGCTCCGGGATTTCAGGACGCCGACCGAAGACGTAGAAATAATCCCGCCAGAAGGGAATCAACTTGCGACCTTCCAGAATCTCTTCCATCTCGATCAACACGAGGTGCCAACCATCAATCACGTCTTGCGTGATGGGGATTTGCAGGACTCCCGTTTGTTTCGGATTCGGCAGCCACTCATGGTCGTCGTCTTTTTCAGCTGTAATCAGCTCCCAGGACTGACGCGACGTATCGATCATTTCCAGCAGATGCAACCTGGCTGATGCCATCCGCTGAGGTTCACGAACGGGGAACTTCATCAAGTGGAAAGCAGCGATGACGTCCAGGATTTGAGCGTTATTGCGGTTACTCGCCTCAGGGAGATCCAATGGTTCATCTGGCCATTCTTTTGACGGAATCGCCTTACGATAAATCAGGTGACCGCAGTGGTCGAACAATTCCTGGTGATCATAAGCCAGCACGAAGTCACAAAACGCTCCCAGGAAATGACAGTAACCGCGCAGCCACGGGACATCCCCAGAATCAAAAGTGATCTTCATACCTGGTGCCTGTTGTGCGCCAGGTTGCGGGCGACGGCGATTGACCACTCGCAAGATTCCAGAGAAACCTTCAGCCTCTGCGAGTTCACCATCCCCATTGAGATCGATTTTGATGTTGGCCAGGTCAATCGGCAGCTTCACGGTCTTGCTGGTATCGACCGTGGCTAGAGTCTGCTCCGCAGCGAGGATGTTGGCTTGAAATCGTTCGAAGACCTTGCGCATGTCCTCGTACGTGACCTCTTCGGCATCCTGATTGGATGGAACTGGCAAACGCAGCACGGGCAGATTCCGCACAGTCCCGGAGAGGGCTCCATAACGAAACTGGTCCTGACCAAGTTGCTCGACGGAAATGAGGACTTGCACGATCCCCTTGGCGAAACGGATCTGCTCGGGATCATCCGTATTATTCAGTTGCTCATCGAGATACTCAGAAGCTTCCTTGAGCTGACCCTGATCCAGATATCCAGCAAGATCCTCGGGCACACCAGCCCCAACGGTGGTGGCGGT
>Ga0180430_10005190_pt1 | contig 10851 bp, 11 predicted proteins | sample SS_ome_9_FD_132999 | JGI IMG/M metagenome (GOLD analysis project Ga0180430, IMG submission 132999) | Hypersaline lake sediment archaeal communities from the Salton Sea, California, USA - SS_1_S_2 metaG | ecosystem: Environmental > Aquatic > Non-marine Saline and Alkaline > Hypersaline >... | reverse complement strand
CGCACATACAAAAACAGCAAACCCACCCCCACATGAAACAATACCGACAGACCCCACCCCATCGCCGCCGGACTCAACCGCCAACGAAAAACCTCACACCGCCGCCAAATACAAAAACAACGTAACCATCTGCCAATAAACATCTTAACCGAACCTGTCCCACCACGCGTCGCTCACCATGCCCTCTGGCTGGCCCAGAATCGCCCGCCGCCACCCCAATCTTACCCCAGCAAAACCCCCTTGCATACCCCCTTAACAACCCCTTAACCAAAAAACACCACCTCCCAACACCCTCCGCCAACCAACCAACCTCAAACCTGCCGCTCCAACACCCCCACCGCCTTGCTCGCCTCCGCGTCCGTATCAAACGCCAGGTGCATCACCGCCCGATCACCCAACGCCGCCGCCGAATATCCCCGCAAATTGAGCCCCACCTTGCCCAACGCCCCCGTCACCGACGCCGCCAACCCCGCCTCGTCCGGCCCCTCCACCCGCACCGAATGAAGGCTCTCCGTCTTCGCAAAACCCGCCTCCAACGCCGCCTGCTCCTGAACCCCACCCCCAATCCCCGTCACAAACACCACTCCCCTGCCCACCTGCGCATGGTCCCGACGAGCTATCACAAACGTCAGATTCACCCCCGCCGCCGCCAGCAATTCCAACTTACCCGCCAACGAACCCGGCTGGTCCGCCAGACTCACCGCCCACACCCCCTCACGCGTCACTTCCAGTGCCATGGCTCATCCTCCACAAAAAGTGTAAAGCAACCGCACGCTCCGCCCGCACAATAACTCACCTTATTCTTGGAATGACTCCGCCAGTTGTCAACAATGCCGCCCCCAAAAAAATACACACACCTCCCCCCTCTCACCCCCCCCTGCCCACAGCCTGACCCCATCGGCGAAACCGCCAACGCGCCAACTATGCAACTCCTACCTCACGCCTCACGCCTCCTGACTCCTGACCCCTGCCCCCCCGCCATTCGCCGCGCCACCGCCTGACCGCTACGCCACGCCCGTACCTGTGCACAGCACACCAAGACAAGCGTCACAAACCACAACCCCACATAACGCCAGTAATAACCCACCCGCTCTATCAGATCTCCCTCCTCCTGAGAAACACGCCAATACTCCTCTACCAAATCCTTAAAAAAGTACAACACCCCCACCATCTCCCCCGTCGCCGCCTGCACCCATGGCACCACCAACACCGCAACCACCAACGATACAAAAAATGACCACGCGCCGCTCGCTAAACCGCCCAGACGACCCACCAACGACAACTTCACCCCCACCAGCAACGTCAGACAATACAGCACACTCGTGAACGTCAACAGGTAATTACCCAACCTCACCGTCCGACCCGCAAATGCGTACAACTCCACACCAGGCTCCCCCACCTCCCGCACCGCCACAGAATCCGACACCGGAACATAACGACTCTCCATTATCTCCTCGGCAATACCCGAATCTACATAACCACTATCAACTATCCAGAAACCCGCCTGCGTCAACAACAGACCAAACAACAAAAGACCAAAAAATACATTACGAGCAAACCGGAACACCCGGTACGCCTGGTGAGCGTCCTCCTGACCCACAACCACCCCAACCTCCCCCACAGGCAACTCCGGTTGTACCAGCCCATTCTGTTCTTCCAACATCTGTCCAACCTTTCCGAGTAAAATACGCAGTGACCGCTTCAGCCTCCCGCCTCAGCAAATATCATACATAGACGCCATCGCATGGTAAAACCCCCCTCCCCGACCCGTCAACCGTTTTCCACACCTCACACCTCCGCCAACCCCCCCCACCAACCAACCACCACCGGTTTTGATTTGCGTCCACGCGCACCCAAGGCTACAATTCATCCTTTTACCGTCGGCACCACCGAATCCGTACCCGATGCCAAGGAAATAACATGCAACTGACCGATATGTTAACCATCACATCCATTAAGGTGCCCCTCGACGCCACCAACAAAGACGATGCCATCAAAGAAATGGTCGACCTCCTCGCCTCTCAAAAAATGCTCCGAGACCGTAACGACGCCCTCGACGCCGTCACCCGACGAGAAGCCGTCCGAAGCACCGGCGTCGGCCACGGATTCGCCATCCCTCACGCCAAAACAAAAGCCGTCGACAAACTCCGACTCGCCATCGGCAAAACAAAAACACCCATGGACTTCGACAGCATCGACGCACTGCCCGTCACCATCATCGTCCTGCTCCTCTCCCCCGCCGACCAGACCGGACCCCACATCCAGGCCATCGCCCGCATCTCCCGCCTCATGACCGACCAACAAGCCCGCGACGCGCTCTGGAAGAGCCAATCCCCTCAAGAAATCCTCGAACTCATCACCGCCCACCAAAACAAAGCCCCCCGCTAACCTACCCCGGCACATCCGCCTATCCACCCATAAGCCCCCCTGCGCGCACACAACGACCCCCAGGCCAAAAAGACCCGGGGGCCGCCGTTAAATCCAGAACTTGATACGCTTGCCAGCCTGGCACCTCCCCCCAAAAACCAGACTCTCAGCCCTCTACAGCGAGATAGCGCTGGTCGGACATTCGTCAACACACGCACCACAATCGATGCACGCGTCCTCGTCGCACTTGGCCTTCTCATCGTTAAGGCTCAACGCCTCGACCGGACAGGCCTCCACGCACGTCCCACAACCATTGCACTTGTCGCCATCTACTTGAACTGCCATACGTAACCTCCAAAAAACTGTGGTCTTCCTCTAGGCTGCTCGCCTCTAAAAAACGCCTTATAGTACAATTGACCCGCCCTGGCAACCGCAAAAATCCCCCTTTTTCACATTCACCAAACCCCGTTTGCCCAACGACTGCCCCGACAGCCTCAAATAAGACCTCACCACAGCTCCCCCACCCTCCCCTCGATGCAAAATCAGGCCATGCTCCCCCCAAAGGCCCCGTATCTTGATGCAGGCTCAGACCCCCTGCCACATTGCCCCCTCGCTCCCCCCCCTTGATGCAAAATAAGGGCGTGCTCCCCAGTGAAGTTCTCCAGCCCGCCCAGCCGCTGCCCGGCGATCTGACTGAACACAAGAGCATTGCGGACTAATTCCGCCCTGAAAAGGCAAAATAAAATAGCCCAGGGCAACGCCCTGGGTAAAAAGCCGAACCATTCTCCAAGCCCTCAAAGGGCGACATAAACATTCGTTGGCGTCTAACCCACCTTACTCATGAGTTGTTGCCGACCGAGCCACAAGCCCTTCACACAAGCAATGCCACAAGCCGCGTAAGAGTTCACGCTTCAGCGTGCAAATGCCAACTGAACACACCAGAGAACCCCCTGAAACAACGAAACCTCATGAGAAATGCCACCACCAGACGTTGCCCTGATCGCAGCCCACGCCTCGTGCCCGTACGCGATGCCGCCATGTCATCGCGCAAAACGCCCGTGTCAAAATAGGCAATCTGGACAATCTGGCACCGTGCGCACTCCTGAAAATCACCCCTCAAAAACGACCGAAAACCACCCGAAACTGACCCAAAACAGCCCAACTTCTCCTCAAAACCACCCAACTTCTTCCAACTTTTTGCCACTTTTGGACGCCCGCTGCCACAAACGCGCACACTACAACCGTTACAAATTACCCAAATTAACAACACCCTTTGCATTTCCTCTGCCACGATCGCGCACACCCCCCCCATTTTTCGCCCAAAAACAGCACCCCCTGCTGCGCACTTCCGTCAGCGCCCCTGTAAAGGGGCCCGCCTTGGCCAAACCATACCCCACGGCCTTGGCCCAACTTGCACCTTGTGAGCCGCCCCCGACACCACTAGACTAGCGTGCTATACCAGACACACTACTTAACTCACAGGACGCCACCATGCCCCAAGACAACTCAAACGCCGACACCATACACCTGCAGGAGCTTGACAAACACTACATCTGGCACCCCTTCACTCCCATGCAGACCTGGCTCGACGAGCCCCCCCTTGTCATCGTAAAGGGCCAAGGCTGCTACCTTTACGACTCCCAGGGCAACCGCTACCTCGACGCCGTCTCCTCTCTCTGGTGCAACGTCCACGGCCACGCCCACCCCCACATCACCGCCGCCATCCAGCAACAAGCCGCCCTCCTGGCTCACTCTACCCTCCTGGGCCTGGCCTCCCAACCCAGCGCCGAACTCGCCCAGCGACTCATCCACCTCGCCCCCGCCTCACTCGCCCGCGTCTTCTATTCCGACTCCGGCGCTACCGCCGTCGAAATCGCCCTCAAAATCGCCTACCAATACTGGAGAAACCTCGACCAGCCCCGCACCACCTTCCTCGCCCTGGAAAACGCCTACCACGGCGACACCCTCGGCGCTGTAAGTGTCGGTGGCATAAGCATTTTCCACGAAATCTTCGGCCCCCTCACCTTCCCCTCCCTGTTGGCCCCCTCGCCCCATCCCTACCGCTTCGACGGCTCACCCGACCAGTGCCGTGACCACTGCCTCGACAAAATGGACCGCCTCCTTGCCCAACACCCAGGCCAAGTCGCCGCCATCATCGTCGAACCGCTCGTCCAGGGTGCCGCCGGCATCCTCGTCCACCCCGCCGGCTTCCTCGCGGGCGTGGCCCAACTCGCCAAGAAACACGACACCCTCCTCATCGTCGATGAGGTCGCCACCGGCTTCGGCCGCACCGGCAAGATGTTCGCCTGTGAACACGAGAATGTCGAACCCGACCTCCTCTGCCTCGCCAAGGGCATCACCGCCGGCTACCTGCCCCTCGCCGCTACCCTCGCCTCCGACCAGATCTTCCAGACCTTCCTCAACGAACCCTACGCCAACACCACCTTCTACCACGGCCACACCTACACCGGAAACGCCCTCGCCTGCGCCGCCGCATTGGCCAACCTCGACGTCTTCCAACAGGAAAACACCCTCGACCACCTCCCCCAAAAAGCGGCCATTATCCGCCGCAATCTTGACCAAATCGCCAAAATCCCCCACGTCGGAAATGTCCGCCAGTGCGGCATGATGGCCGCCATCGAACTCGTCGCAGACACCGACACCAAACGTAACTTCCCCTCAGAAATGCGCTTAGGCGCCAAGGTCTGCCAGCAGCTCCGCAGCCGCAACATCCTTGCCCGCCCCCTGGGCGACGTCCTGGTCATCATGCCCCCGCTCGCCACGCCAGACGACGACCTCCAGTATCTCATGACCGCCCTGCAGGAAAGCCTCACCCACGACCTTGCCAACCTCCTGCAGTGACCCTGCCCCCGGACTGGCGACCTCCACCAAGACATGCCGCCCCGGATGCCTCCTCGCCGCCGTGGTGCAATCGGCTTGAGCCCCACCCCAGGTTGCTTTCGAACTGCAAACCCATATTTCTTCCACAATTACACTTGCTTCATTTGCCAAGATGTGCTAAAAACTCAGCCCGACGGGTAGGTAGCTCAGTTGGTAGAGCAACGGACTGAAAATCCGTGTGTCGGCGGTTCAAATCCGCCCCTACCCATTTCCCCCGGAGCCCCTCTAGTGTCGCGATTATAGACCAGCAGAACCACTGCCAAGCGCCGCCGCTGTGCCCGGCCAAAACCGCCAAGCTGGGGGATGCCACCCGCGACATAGCTGCTAGATTTGTGAAATGTCGTACTAGTGTCCGATATTCAGCCTACAGGTCTCTTTGAGACTGCTTTTCCCTTCTTTTGCGAGCTTTTACCCCTCTATAGCCCCCCGCTGACTCAACAACGCTAACGCTGTCGACCTGACCGACCTGGCCCTCTTCGCCACCCACTGGCTCAAGGCCAACCGTCAACCCACGTCATTCCTCTTGAAAAAACAAGCATATTTCGCTACAATATCTCACTGTGGCCGTTCAGACGCACAAAACGCTCCAAAACCGGGAGGAACGTCATGAAATCATCTGGCTTTGCCCTCGCGCTGCTGCTCACGCTGGCCCTCTGCCCCGTTGCCACTGACGCTGGCGTCATCCACGTCGATGATTCGGCCGTCGGCAACAACGACGGGACCTCCTGGCAGGACGCCTACACCTACCTCCAGGACGCCTTGGCCGGGGCCAACGCTGGCGACGAAATCCGCGTTGCCCAGGGCACCTACAAACCCGACCAAGGCGCTGGCCAAACCCCCGGCGACCGCGAGGCCACCTTCCAAATGCTCAACAACCTCACCCTCAAAGGCGGTTACGCCGGCTGGGGCAGTTCGGACCCGGACGCTCGAGACATGGAGACTTATGAGACCATTCTTAACGGCGACCTGACCAACGATGACAGTTCCGGCGATTATGGCACCACGCTGAACAATAGCCAGCACATCATTACCGTCAACGCCGTCCACGACGTTACTCTTGACGGTCTCAGCATTACGGAGGGGAACTCCTACGGGGCCGGCACCCTGGCGGGATCCGGGATCACATGTTTGGATGCTACTGGAACAATGCTGTATCAGTGCAAAATACACAGCAACTATAACGGAGGCGTGAGAAATTGGAACAGTGAGTCCACCATCGCTGAGTGCGCCTTTTCATATAACAGCCGGGGGAGAGCCCTGGACAACACTTATAGTTACGTTGACATCATATCGACTGACTTTGTTGGCAATTCCAAGGACTGGATTGCTGGGGCGGCAATACATGACCACTCTTATGCCCTTACTGTATCCGATTGCCTGTTTCAGGGCAATACGGCTGGCGAAGGGCCCGCTATAACCAGCCACGGATATGGCGAAAAACGCATTGTCAACTGCGTCTTCATAGGCAACAAAGCCGACCAAGGTGGAGCAATAAAGAATTATGTAAGTAGCCCGGAAATAACCGGCTGTATCTTCATTGGCAACGTGGCAACATCATCCGACGATGAGGGCGGAGGAGCCATTTATAACACTGGCACAGAAATAGATCATTGGAGTCACCCCGTCATCACCAACTGCACCTTTGTAGGCAATTCTGCTTACAGCTATCCCGTTATGAGCAGTGTCAATGGCTCACAGACAATCCGCAACTCCGTCATTTGGGGCAATACCTTTCTCGGCGAGAATCAGAGTGGTCCCATGATTGGAGGCGGTGTTGCCTACGTGCGCTACAGTTGTATCGAAGCCTGGCCCGAATCGGCACAAGACCACGTGATTTCGGTTGATCCGATGTTTCTCGACGCCGACGGGGGCGATGACATCTTCGGCACTGCTGACGATGAGCCCTATCTGTTGCCGGGCTCGCCGTGCGTGGATGCGGGCAATAATGACTTTGTGCCGAACGATGTAACGGATGTTGATGGCGACCAGGATACCACCGAATCGCTGCCGCTGGATTGCGAGGGGGATCCACGTTTTGTGGATGAGCCCTACACGAACGATACGGGATATCCCTCCGGTACGACGATTGTGGACATGGGTGCGTATGAGAGCCCCAAGCGTGCGCTGGTGTTGAGTGCGCGGTCGCTGCTGGTGCTGGAAGGAGAGACGGTTTCCTTCAACGTGGTCCTGGGATGGGCCCCTGCGGGCACGGTTGATGTGTTCGTCGAACGCACCTCCGGAGGCGCCGGAATCAACGTGAGCTCGGGAGAGCATCTGGTTTTTGATGCAACGAATTATGACCAACCTCAGAACGTCACGGTCACCGCGACTGAAGGAGCCATCACCGGCAACGAGGAAGCGACCATAACGGTGTCTGCCTCGGGTTACCCTGCCAAGGCGGTCAGCGTTGTCAGTTGGGACAGTGCGATACCTGCGACTGTCTATGTGGATGCCAACGCCACGGGCGCGGCAACCGGCGCAAGCTGGGCAGACGCATTCTGCGATTTCCAGGAGGCTCTGGCGCTCGCACGAACTTGGCCTCAGGTGGCGGAGATTCGCTTGGCAGGCGGTCTCTACAAACCAGCAGCGTTCGGACCCGATCACGATGCTACATTTGCCTTGGTAGATAGCGTAGCGGTCAGGGGCGGCTATGCAGGCAATATGGGTCCGGACCCGGACATGCGTGACACAAGTGCGTTCGAGACTGTGCTTAGTGGCGATCTCGATGGTGACGACGGCCCCGATTTTCAGAACACGTCAGAAAACTGCGAACGTGTTGTCTGCGCAATCAACTGTAGCGATACGACCGTACTTGATGGTCTCACTATAACGGGCGGGTACGCGCGCACCGTTGAAACAAGCGGTGCTGGCATTTATGTCGAGGATGGAGCGTTTAAGCTAATCAACTGTACCGTGCATGGCAATTATGCAGACGACAATGGAGCCGGCCTAAAGAGCAAGAGGGCTAATACAGTTGTAGATAGTTGCAGATTTTTTGATAACGTGGCACGCAGGGAGGGTGGAGGTATTTACCATACTTACAGCACGGACCTCACAGTGACGAACTGTGTATTCTACCGAAATGAAGCTGACTTGGGGGCAGGGCTACGCAACTATACTGACGGGGGTAGGGCAATGATCGCACACTGTACCTTTTACGGCAATATCGCAGAGGACTCCGGGGGTGGCATAAGCACTGGGTACGAAGGTATCCAAGTCGTAAACAGTATTTTCTGGAAAAATACCGACGCACAGGGCGCGGGAACATCGGGCCAGATCTTCATCGAGGGTTCATCAACCATTGACAATTGCTGTCTAGAAGGATGGCTGCACGAGAGGGTCGGGACAGGGAACATCGACGCCGATCCTTTGTTTGCAGACGCTGCTGATGGTGATTTTCACCTGCTGTCAGGCTCACCTTGCGTCGATGCGGGTACAAACACCCACAGCGTGGAACTGCCAGACATAGACTATGACGGTCTTCCCCGCCCGGTCGACGGCAATGCCGACTTCGAAACCTTTGCCGACATGGGAGCCTTTGAAAAACAGATATTGTCACCCTACCTTTGCGTTGCGCCTCAAAGCATCAGTGCCGTGATGTGGGATGACGAATCACCCCGGCTGATAGCAACCCTGCAAATCGGCGGCGAATCCCTCGCCGGCTACGGCACCTTCACCTGGGAGGTCGTCGAAGACTGCCCATGGCTGAGTGTTTCTCCTGCAACGGGGCAACTCAGCGGTGAAACTGACGAGATAGAAGTCTACGCGGATGTAAATGGCTTGACGCCCGGTTATCATGAGTGTCCACTCACTATTCTGTGTCCAGGAGCCTCTAACAGCCCCTGGGCAATACCCGTCAGCTTGGGGATTCGCACAACATTTTACGTGCCCCAGCAGTATCCCACTATCCAGGCAGCCTTGGATGCAGCTGGAGACTGGGGCCAAGTGGTTGTTGCGCCAGGCGTCTATCAGGAGAATCTTGCTTGGGAGGGAACCAGCACCATCCTGCAGAGCAGCGATCCGGAAGATAGGGAAACGGTACAGGACACCGTCATCGATGGAAGCCAAGCCGGGCCAGTCATTACGTTCTCAGGTTCGCAAACAGAGCTTTGCGAATTGGCGGGCTTTACCATAATCAATGGAACATCGGATGCCAATGGCGGTGGTATTCTGGCGAACGGAGCCCAAGCTACTATCCGCCGATGTACCATTCGTAACAACTGTGCCCAGGGTGCGGGGGGAGGCATCCATGGAGCCGATGGCTTGGTCAGTGGTTGCGTACTCGCGGACAACACTGCGGACCGGGGTGGCGGTATAGCGGCCTACTACAACTCTCCCTCACTGGTGAATTGCCTGTTGACTGGAAATGTGGCACGGTTAGGAGGGGCCATGACCAGCAACCACGGCGTACCTGTCCTTTTGAATTGCAGCATCTGCGACAATGAGGCCACCGAGACGGGCGGTGGACTCAACTTCTACTACTGCGACCTTCGTGCCACTAACTGTATTCTCTGGGGAAATGTCTACACCGGTGACAATGAAGAACGGGCCCAAGCATATGTGTATCCTGTGGTTGGGGATGTCAACCATTGTTGCCTCCAGGGCTGGACCGGCACATTGGGAGGCGTGGGCAACATCGCAGAGTACCCTGATTTCGCCTTTCCGCAAGACTACCACCTCATGCCGGGGTCTCCCTGTCTGGACGCAGGTACTGAGACTCCTGAATCGCCATTGCCCAGCCATGACTTGGATGGTCTTTCACGTGTGGCGGACGGCGATGGCGACGGGCAGGATGCAGTTGACATGGGGGCCTACGAATATAGTAATGTGGTGCCAGTACTTGCCGTGTCTACACCCTCGCTAGCGTTGCGGGGATTCACCAGTCCGGCTGTAACCCGCAAGGCAAGTTTGATGGTCCGTAACGCTGGTGGTTCCTCTCTCAATTGGCAAATGACTGAAGACTGCCCCTGGGTCTCCGTGGCGCCAGCCAGTGGTGTTTCAAGCGGTGATGTGAATGTTGTCACGGTGACTGCCGATCCGAACGGCCTGGCGCCGGGCCTCTATCAGACCACCTTGACCGTAGAAGGCGACGGCGCTCTGCGGAGCCCAAAGCACATCCTCGTCGAATTTGAGGTTGTTGACCCGCTCGTTGTGCCCACGGAGTACTCCAGCATTCAGGATGCTATCGACGCCGGTGGCCCTGACGACATCGTCGTCATCCTGCCCGGCCGCTACCATGAACGTCTCTATCTAACAGGGCGTGTTCCCTCCATACAGTCCGTGGATCCTTCCAACTGGTACGTCGTCGCCAACACCATCATCGACGGGGAAGATTTCAGAGATGAGGAATACCACAATCCCGTCGTATACGTTTGGTCTGACCAGCCCGAATCCTTCAGTATTCGCGGGCTTACCATTACCGATAGTGATCCAAGGATATATACTCGCGGCATCATAAATAACCTCGGCGGTATTTACTGCAACGATGGAGTACTGGGCAGCCTGGAAAACTGTATCGTTACTCACAATTTCGCCAGTCACGCCAGCGGAGGGGGTGTCTCATATTGGTCAGGAACTATCAGG
>Ga0180430_10005189_pt1 | contig 10851 bp, 3 predicted proteins | sample SS_ome_9_FD_132999 | JGI IMG/M metagenome (GOLD analysis project Ga0180430, IMG submission 132999) | Hypersaline lake sediment archaeal communities from the Salton Sea, California, USA - SS_1_S_2 metaG | ecosystem: Environmental > Aquatic > Non-marine Saline and Alkaline > Hypersaline > Sediment... | reverse complement strand
TCTTCCTGAAAGAGCTATTGGGACTTTTTTATCATCTGGATGGTCATTAGCAGCAAATCCCCCCAATAAAACACCTGGCTTGGTGGAGACAACACCTAAAAGTTGAGAATTATAAGGGGAGTCTGCCTTTTTAACAAAAAGAGTGTTTTCCTGATCAACGATTACCACGTCACCGGCTTCCATCGTTTCATCCTTAGTTGGATAGTTTTCAGCCACGTCATAGGCGGTCATGGCGGTAGAGGAGGAATAAACAACTCCTTCGTCATTATTATCAGAGTTGCAGTTAGCATCAGAGCCGACACAAAGACCGCCACCACTAACTTGTACCTTGGTATCAGGTCCGGTTGTACCAAAACCAACATTTCCTTGGATAATCATCCCATTTGCCGGAGCGGCTGTTTCAGCATAAGTTGTACCGATTGACAAACCTCCTTGGGAATCAAGCATCATTTTTAAAGCATTTTCACCGTTAAGGTTAGTTAAAAAGCGTAATCTACCTTCTTGTGAACCTCCGCCAATGATATTGGCTTCGGTTTGAATACTAGCATAGGTAGTATCACCTTCTAAAGTATCGAGGTATAAGATAACCCCACTATCAGCTGAACCAGCATACATTTTAGAGTTTACCGAATCGTAGGCAAGAGTTTTTATGTCTTCGGTGAAATTGTAATCTACAATCCAATCGCTGTCCTCATTGCAATCGGAAGAAAGGGGACATTTTAAAATCTCGCTTCCACTGGTGCCAGCATACCAGGAGTTATTGCCGGAATTTAAGGTTAACCAATAGACAGCGTCCCCGTCAACACCGTCGTTATAGACAATTTGCCAATCTGTAGAATCGTCACAACCAGTGGAAGTAGAGCAGCGTCTAATAGTGTGTGAATTATATTTATATTCAGTGCCATAAATATTCTCATTGTCAGGATCATAAAATAGTTTTTGGACACAACCGGCTCCGTCAATGTTGTTCCAATCTTCTGTTTCGTCGCAGCCACTTGAAGTATTGCAGTAATATAAATCACCCATATCATTCCAGGAGTTGATAATGGAAAGAAAAATTTTGTCATTTTCAGGGTCATAAACAATACCTCTTGTATTCCAATCCGTAGGAGCAACTAAATAGCTATTCCAATCACCGCTTTCATCACAACCGGTTGAAACGGCACAACGGCTGATGGAACGGCTACTCCTGGTCATGTAAATGACATCGTTTTCAGAGTCATATCCAAATTGAACAGAAGAGTTTAAGTTTCCTGAAACAGAAACATAATCCCAATCTTCAGCGCCATCACAGTCAGTAGAAGTGTCACAAATCCAAATCTCATCATCATAATAACTGGTAGCGAATACAAGGCCGTTAGCATAATACATAGCGCCAATGCCGTTATCAGCCACATCAACCGATTCTGTCCAATCACCAGCTTCATCACAGCCAGTAGATGTAACACAGCGGTAAATACTTGAACCACTACTTGTCCCAGCATAAAGAACCTCATTATCAGAGTCATATGTCATGCTCTCAATGTTTGTTTCAGAGGTGTCATAAGAAGTTGACCATCCTCCTGAAGGAGCACTTTTTGATTTAAAATCCAATGAGGCAACAACATTACCAGCTGTAGGGAGGGAATCATAATAAATAGTGAGATTGGTATAATCACCTCTGGAACTGGTTAAATGGAGATCACCGCTTGTATTAACAGTAAAATCAGTGTAGGTGGTTGTTGAAGTATGAGTTAATCTTAGTTGAGATCCTGAATTATCAACGATTTCCATTTTTTTATCAGGAGAATTAGTACCAAGCCCCAGATTACCCGAAGAATCAATGGTCATTTTTTGGTTCCCGCCTGTATAAAAAGAGAGGGTATTGGCTGATATTGTATCAAGGTAGGTATCAGGATCATCTTGGAACGCATATTTTGTGCCTCTTACCTCACCAGCAACCTCTAAATCTACAGAAGGATCGGTTGTCCCGATGCCGACATAGCCTGAGGAATTAACAAAAAGTCCTGTATCAGCAGAAGAACCTCTTAACCAGGCGGTACCGGCTACATCCAAATCAGCCTGAGGGGTAGAAGTGCCAATGCCAACATTGTAAGCCGAATCGGTAGTGTAAAGATCAGAACCATTTAGTGCCCAATAACTGCCACCACTGCCTGATCCCATCTCTGTCCAATCAGTTCCATTACAGAAATAATAAACATCATTATCACCGTTATAGTACATTTTCCCGGCAGCAGATTCATCACAACTACCAACATCAATCTCAACATTGGGTGCTAGAGCTATTGTCCCTGAAATAGTGGCGTTACCTAGAACGTCTAGTTTTTCTTGGGGATTAGTGGTGCCAATACCGATACTAGCAAGAAAAATATTCTTTTCAGTAACAGAAATATAGATTTGATCATCATCGACAACAGCTGTTTGTCTAGACCCATCCGCTGACATAGCAATACCTGCCCAATAACGGTTGCTATCCTTGGCTGTCCAGGTATTACCATAGTCGGTGGAGACATAAATTTGACCATCCCCAACAGTAGCCGTTTGTCTAGATCCATCCGCCGACATAGCAATAAGCCCCCAATTACGATTGCTATCTTTGGCTGTCCAGGTATTACCATAATCGGTGGAGACATAAATTTGGTCATTCCAGGCAGTAGCCGTCTGTCTAGAACCATCTGCTGACATGGCGACATCAGTCCACAGACGGCTGCTATCTTTGGCTGTCCAGGTATTACCATAGTCGGTGGAGACATAAATTTGACCATCACCCCCAACAACAGCCGTTTGTCTAGACCCATCTGCCGACATGGCAATATCAGTCCAATCACGGTTACTATCCTTGGCTGTCCAGGTATTACCATAGTCGGTGGAAATATAGATTTGACCACCATAAACAGTAGCTGCTTGTCTAGACCCATCTGCCGACATGGCAATCCCTGACCAATAACGGTTGCTATCCTTGGCTGTCCAGGTATTACCATAGTCGGTGGAAACATAGATTTGACCCTCATAAACAGTAGCTGCTTGTCTAGACCCATCTGCCGACATGGCGACGACTCCCCAATAACGGTTGCTATCCTTGGCTGTCCAGGTATTACCATAGTCGGTGGAAACATAGATTTGACCACCGTTATCAGTAGCCGTCTGTCTAGAACCATCTGCTGACATGGCGATATCGTACCAATTACGACTACTATTTTTAGCTACCCAACTATCACCAAAATTATATAAGGTCTCATCAAAAACATCGGTGGTTACTTTGTATCTGTTTGAATAAAGGGAGCCATTGTAAAAGTCACCAATGCTTGCCTTTGTCCAAGAAGCACCATTGCAGAAATAATAAGAGTTTTGAGCATTATCATAATACATTTTCCCGGCTGAAGAGGTATCACAAGTTCCAGCATAAGCTTGTGTTTGAGGTGCTAAGGCTAATGTTCCTGAAATGGTGGCATTACCTAGAACGTCTAGTTTTTCTTGGGGATTAGTGGTGCCAATGCCAATATTACCGGAGGAAGCTTGGGCATATAACATAACTGTTGGATCGTTAAGAAAGACAGAGATGTCATTATCGGTGTAGTTAGCAGCGACTAAATCATTTTTTCCATCACCGTTAAGATCACCGATATCCACCCATGATGTTTCTTCACCGGTTTCATAATCTACCTTACTGGCAAAGGTGCCATCACCGTTGTTCATAAGAACAGAAACGCTTTCAGTTTCTCCGTGGTTAGCTGTGGCCAAATAGTTTTTCCCATCACCATTTAGATCGCCAACGGCGATTGAAAAAGGGGAATTACCAGCCGTGTAATTTACCCGGGTGGCAAATGTTCCATCACCGTTGTTAACAAGAACAGAAAGATTATCATCCCAACTGTTACTAACTGCCAAATCGTTTTTCCCATCACCGTCAAGATCAGCAATAGCAACTGAATAGGGATCAACCCCAGTATCATAGTCTACTTTGGTAGCAAATGTTCCATTTCCATTATTAATAAAAACAGAACTGTTGTTTGTATCAGCGTTAGCTGTGACTAAATCGTTTTTCCCATCACCATTTAGGTCACCAACGGCGATTGAGGCAGGCCAACTATCAGTAGGAGCGTCATAATCTACCTTACTGGCAAAGGTGCCATCACCATTGTTCATAAAAACAGAAATGCTATCCATGCCATTGGCCGTAGCCAAATCGTTTTTCCCATCGCCATTCAGGTCACCGATAACAACTCTTCCAGGGTATTCTCCGGTATCATAACTAACTCGAGCGGCAAAAGTGCCATCACTGTTGTTCATAAGAACAGAAACCTTACTATCGTCCTCATTGGAAACTGCCAAATCATTTTTCCCATCGCCATTCAAATCACCAATATCCACAGATCCTGGGTAGCCTTCAGTATCATAATCTACCTTACTGGCAAAGGTGCCATTGCCGTTGTTGATAAAAACGGAAACAGTATTATCATCGCCATTACCTGCGACAAAATCGTTTTTACCATCCCCGTTAAGATCACCGATAGAAACTGAGCCGGAGCCATTTCCGGCTGGGTAATCAGTTCTGGCTCCGAAAGTTCCTCCTTTGGTAAACAAAACTTCACCTGCCTGGATGCTACCGATATTCAGCAAATTACCGGAGTTACTAATTCTTTGAATACCATTTAAGAATCCTGTACCAAGACCACCTGATAGATTGGTATAACCTGAAAACCCATATTGGGCAGAAAGATTACTGGTTGATAATGAGGAAAGGGAAAGGGTATGAGCAATAAGATTTCTAACACTTGCTGATCCCAAGACTTCAAGATCATAATTTGGGTTTGTGGTCCCAACCCCAATACTACCGTTAGTAGTAATATTGCCGGTGGCATTAATATTACCTAAATTGGCATCGCCGGAGTTATTGACGTAGTAGGTGGTGCCATTGGCAAAATATAAGCTTGAGGAAGCATCAAAAGTCACATTTCCTGTAAAAGTCCCGCCGGCAAGAGGCATGTAATTGGCAGCGGTAATACTATCTGTGACCATTGCGTCTGTAATGGAGTTACTAGGTAGGGTAATTGTGCCAACAGCTGTAAGATTATTAAATTTAGCGTGACCTGAACCATCAATGTAATAAGTGCTTCCGTTAGCCAGATTTATGGTACCGGTCATAGTTCCACCGGCTAAAGGAAGATAAGCAGAGCCATCAAAAGGGTTAGCCAACATAGCGTTGGTAACCTGCCCACTGCCAATATAGAATTGGTTTTGAGAGGATAGGGTTAAACCACTGCCTGCCGTGTAGGTGGTATTAGTATCCGTATCTTGTTGGGTAAGATCAACCCAAGCGCCGCCGGCTCTTACATAAAGATTACTGTTATCGCTGTCAAAATAAATCGTCCCTTCATTTTCTGTGCCCGAACCAATGGGTGATAGGTAAAGCTGTCCGCCATTGATTTTTACATTTCCTGGGAAAGTGTAATCGCCACTGCCGCCAAAAACCCCAGGGGTTAAGTTTGAAGTGCTAACCGAAATGTTTTCTAAATCAGAATCTAAAGCTAACTCTTCGGCGGTGTAACCACCAACCATTTCAACATTTAAATTGGAAACTAATTTTGATGAATGAATAATTAAAGGTGGCTTATTGGTGGTGGTTAATTCTAGTTGGGATAAAGAGGGGATTTTATTATCACCCATAACTGCTCCTAGATAGGTGAGTAAATTTTCTTCTTCCTGTTCCTGCTCATTTTGGCTTTGATCGAAGCTATTTTGATTAGGGAGGTTGGCAATCCCTTCTTCTATTTTTTGGTTGAAAAGTGAGACATTTTGATAAAAAGAACTACCAATTTTAGCGAAACTTTTATCAATGGTTTTGATAAGATTACCGAAATAACTAACCAGTGAGTTTTTAATTTTACTTATGGAAAGAATTTGTCCTTCATCTCCATAGCCAGGCTTAATTTGACTGCCAAAAGCGATGATTGAAAGAAGAATGAGGTCTATAACAAGAAAAAAGATAATAATCCTTTTTTTTGACCTTAAAAAACCATCTCTATCCAGGGCAGAGCTCATTGATATAGTATGTATCTTTTCTATTATAGTTGTCAAGGTTTTTTTGTCCGTCTTGAGTGATAATAAGAGTAATGCTATACTGCAAATCAATGATCAAAGAGCAAATAAAAAAGGATCTAAGCCAGATTCTTAAAAAACTTCAGATTAATCCTGGTGATTTGCAATTAGAGCATCCCTCTGATTTCAATCATGGTGATTTTGCTACCAATATTGCTTTAAGAGTTAAGAAAAAAGAGTTTCCGATTGCTTTTGATTTAGCCAGTAAGATTATATCAACTTGGAGAGCAACCGGCTTACCTGATTACGTTGCTAAAATTGAAGTTGCTAAGCCTGCTTTCATTAATATTTGGTTAGATAATAAATTTCTTATCAAACAAACAGAGGAATTGCTAGAAAAAAAAGAAAAATATGGATCTGAACCTATCGGAAATGGTAAAACGGTTGTTATCGATTATTCTTCACCTAATATTGCCAAGCCTTTTGGCATTGGTCATTTAAGATCAACAGTTATTGGTCAAGCGATCTACAATCTTTACCAATTTTTAGGTTACAAGGTGGTTGGCGTTAACCATTTAGGGGATTGGGGAACTCAATTCGGCAAATTAATCGTAGCGATTAAAAGGTGGAACAAGGGTAATGTCTCCGATTTAACTTTTGAAAAATTAGAAAAGCTATATATCAGGTTTCATAAACAGGTGGAACAAAGACCAGAATTGGAAGATGATGCCAGATTGTGGTTTAAAAAACTTGAGAACAAAGATCAGGAAGCGATCAAGATTTGGCAGGCTTGTGTTAAGATTTCCCTAAAAGAATTTGATTATATTTATGATCTTCTGGGAGTTAAGATCGATTATTGTCTGGGAGAAAGTTTTTATGAGGATAAAATTAAAAATATTATTGCTTTGGCCAAGAAAAAAAAGATAGCGGTTAAGAGCCAAGGAGCTTTGGTTGTTAAATTCCCTGAGCTAAAAATTCCCCCAGCTTTGCTTCTAAAATCAGATGGAGCTACCACTTACGAGGCCCGCGATTTAGCTTGTATCGCTTATCGTAAAAAGAGATGGTCACCTGATTTATATCTTTATGAGGTTGGGGTTGACCAACAGCTTCATTTGAAGCAAACTTTTAATGCAGCTGTGAAATTAGGTTTAGGGAAAATAGAACATTTTGTACATATAAGTCATGGTTTGATCCGTTTAGAAGATGGGAAAATGAGCACTCGCCAAGGTAAAACTATTCATCTAGAAAAAGTTTTAGACGAGTCAATCAAAAGGGCTTCTAAAATTATCAATCAGGCTAAGAATAAAAAAGATATCGGCGTAAAACAGCAAAAAGAAATTGCTCAAGCTGTTGGTATTGGAGCGGTTAAATACTTTGATTTATCTCATCATCGAACTTCAGATATTGTTTTTAATTGGGATAATATTTTCCTTTTGGAAGGCAATTCCGCTCCTTATTTGCAATATACTTACGCTCGTTGTTTGAGCGTTTTGGAAAAAGAAGAAGGCAAAGAATTAACCGGTTTATCTCAAATAAGTAATTCCAGATTAAAACCGGAAGAAATCGTTCTTTTGAGGACTTTTTATAGATTTCCCGAAGTTTTAATGGAGGCTGCTAATGATTTTACTCCTAATTTGATCTGTAATTATCTTTTTGATTTGGCTCAAAAGTATAATCTTTTTTATAATCGGTTATCAATCTTAGGGGCTGAAAGAAAAGAAATCATTCAAAGAAGGCTTTCTTTGACTTCAGCTGTCAGCCAATTACTTAAGAATGGTTTGCAAATTTTAGGGATTGAAACTCCAGAAAGAATGTAATTTATGTATCAACATCAATTAACTACATTAAAAAACGGCTTAAAAGTTATTACTGTGCCAATGAAACAGGTGGAATCAATGACCCTTATGATTGGAGTAAGGGCAGGTAGTCGTTATGAGAATCTAAAAATTAACGGCCTTTCTCATTTTCTTGAACATATGTTCTTTAAAGGTACTTCTAAAAGACCTACAACTTTAGATATTGCTAAGGCCCTAGATGGTATCGGAGCGACTTTTAATGCTTTTACCGGTAAAGAATTTACTGGTTACTTTATTAAAGCTAACGCTCAACATCAATCTTTAGCTTTTGATGTTCTAACCGATATGATTCTAAATTCTAAATTTGATACTAAAGAGATTGATCGGGAAAGAGGAGTAATCATTGAAGAAATCAACATGTATGAAGATTTGCCAGCTCAGAGAATTCCTGAATTATTTGAGTTTCTTTTATATAGTCCGACACCTTTGGGTTGGTATGTTGCCGGCAAAAAAGAAAACATTGAAAACTTAAAAAGAAATGATTTTACTGCTTATCTAAACCGCCTTTATCATCCTGGCAATATGGTAATTGTCAAAAGTGGTAAATTAGAAAATAAAGAATGTTTACAAATGGTGGAAAAATATTTTGGGAATTTAAAAGGGAAAGCAAAAGAAGATTTGAACTCACTAAGTTTTAATCAAAAAGAGCCTAAATTGTTGCTAAAAAATAAAAAAACGGCTCAATCCCATTTTTGTTTAGGGGTTAGAACTTATCCTTATTCTCATCCTGATCATTACGTATTGAAGGTTTTAGCTACTATTTTAGGTGGAAGCATGAGTTCTCGTTTGTTTATTCAGGTTAGAGAAAAAAGAGGTTTGGCTTATTATGTTAGAACTTTTGCTGAATCATTTTTAGACAATGGTTATTTAATGACGCAGACTGGTGTTGATACAAACAAAATTGACGAAGCGATTAAAGTGATTTTAGATAATTATAAACAAATTATTGATATAAAAGTTCCCGAAAAAGAACTTAAAAAGGCTAAAGAGCTGATAAAGGGGAGACTAGTATTAGCTTTGGAAGATTCTCAAAATGTAGCTTTAGATTATTTTGAGCAATATTTTTATGAGGAAGAAATTCATGATCTTGATCAAAAGATCAAATTGATCGATCAAGTTAGTGTCGAGGATATCCAACGCGTGGCTAAGGATATTTTCAAGCCACAAAACCTTAATCTTGCCATTATCGGTCCCTACAAGGAAGAATCTAGGTTTTTAAAGCTTCTAAAATAAGAAAGTCGGAGAGCCGGGATTCGAACCCGGGACCTCAGCGTCCCGAACGCTGCGCGCTACCATCTGCGCCACTCTCCGTTTTAGTGTTCTCGGAAGGAGTCGAACCTTCATCGGTGGTTTAGGAAACCACTGCTCTGTCCGTTGAGCTACGAGAACAAAACACCCTTCTTTATTCTAACAGTTGGGGCTAAAAATTACTATGTTTTAGCGAACGGAAACGGCGTATAAATTGGGAGGAAGATCTTTATTTAATGAGGTTAAAATCAAAACCCTGGTGGCATTAGGAAAAGGAAAAGCGAATGAGTTCTCAAAAGGCCCTGAATAGATATCAACAAAGTTGGTTCCATCGTACTCAACGGTACTTAAACGGTCTTCCTGAATGACAAAAAGATTTTTTGAGGTTGGGAACCAGGAAATAGTCTTTGAAAATGTTTTTTCTTCATTTTCTTCTTCCTTCTGTTCGGCCTTAATCGGAGCCTCCATAATGTAGAAATTACGGTCTTCTTTAAGGTCATAGACATAAATATTACCGGGAGTAATTTCTCTTGTTTCTGGCTGATTACTGGCTCCTGGGAGTGGGGGAATAAGTTCTTTAGGGATTGAGGCGGAATCGGTAGCCGTGTACATAACTTTAGTCTCGTCTAAGGAAAAGGCGATGTCATCGACTGCATTTTCAAAAATGATAAGCAATTCTTCGGGAAGCCTAGCCAAACTAACTTTATCAATGATTTCCTGTTCATTTGCCCAACGGTTTTGAATAGTTAAAAGTTGATTGGTGACATCAATGAGTTCGGTGGAAAGATTGAGCTTGTTAGCTTCGACTAAAAAATTTTCTTCATTGACCTTGCCTTGGCTTAGAGTTACTAAAATTTCTTTTGAATCTGGTGACCATCGGTAATCAGCTTCTTCGAATTGACGACCACGAGGAGCACTTTGGAGGATTTGTAGCGGATCTCTACCCAGACCTAATGGCCGATCAGATAAATTTAATACCCAAAGACCATTTTTTTCTTCTGATTCAAAATTGGCTACGGCAAAGACAACTTTTTTACCATCGGGAGAAATAACTGGTTTTGAGGCTCCGGTTGAGGTCATGACGTTTAAGCTTGGGAAAGTTGGGAAAAGATAGGCATCGGTTTTGACCACTAATTCTTTTTCGATCAGAATTTTTTTCTTCCAAGAAGTGAAACCGTCTTTTTTGATCTCTATTTCGTATTCACCTGGAGCCAAGTTAAGGTTGGACGGGGTTTTAACCTTGGCAATTTTGCCATCAATATAGATAGAAGCTTGATTGGGGGTGGAAGTAGCGATTAAAAGACCGGTTGGTCTAAATTGTTTGGTAGTAAAATCAGGTCTGTAGCCTTGACCAATTTTTATCAGTAAAAAAGCACCTAAAATGATGCCAATTAAAACTGTTGTAAAAATAATGATCCTTTTGCGAATCATAAATGGAATTTTATCATAAATAAGATATAGATGACAAGTTTTAATATGCTATAATGAAAAAAATTAATATTTTATTTTAATTAATTTAATTGAATTTTTAAGGATTTCTATATCTTATGATATCAAAAAGAATCGGAATTGACTTAGGAACCGCTAATTCCTTGGTTTGGGTTGAAGGCCAGGGGATTGTTTTAAATGAGCCAACGGTGGTAGCTGTTACCATCGATGACAATCGGGTAATTGCGGTTGGTAACGAGGCAAAACAAATGTTGGGCCG
>Ga0180430_10005188_pt1 | contig 10852 bp, 16 predicted proteins | sample SS_ome_9_FD_132999 | JGI IMG/M metagenome (GOLD analysis project Ga0180430, IMG submission 132999) | Hypersaline lake sediment archaeal communities from the Salton Sea, California, USA - SS_1_S_2 metaG | ecosystem: Environmental > Aquatic > Non-marine Saline and Alkaline > Hypersaline >... | reverse complement strand
CGTGCGCGATCGGCCAACTTGCTTTGCGAACCCGTCGCCCCACTTCTTGACCGCCTTTGCGTTGTCACCGAAGACAACGTTAAACTTGTTCATTGTTTCTTCAAGCCGGCTTGCTTCACCTACCAGCTTCTTAATGCCGAACCCGGCGGCCGCGGCAATCGCCGCCCGCTTGATCGTCTTGGCAAGATTGCCAACGGACGCCTTGGCCGCGTCGGTGTGCTTTTTGAAGCCCATGACAGACCGCCCGCCGGCGGTCATTTTCTTGCGAAAATCGCCAATGCGTGCGCGTAGCGCAACTACAATGTTTTTGACTTCGGTTGACATTAGCTATCAGCCCTCAGCTATCAGCTACGGCTCGTCTTTGATCGGCAAACGACTGTTCAGCAATTCAAAGGCGGCACGGTTTGCCGCTTCAATTTCTTCGGGTGTACGGTTTGACGCGGCGCGTGCCCTCGCATGGATAGGCCCGAAAGCGTACTTTTCAATATCAACAGACCCGCCGCCGAAGACCGCCGACAGTACGGCGGTGTTGAGTGCGTGCCGAAAATCGCTGCGTTCGTCGCCCCACGGGTCAATGTTGTACAACGCCTTGAATTCCGCGAACTCGGAAACGGTGAGACTTGCGGCCAGGTCCGCCGGCGTTTTCCCCAACCGCAATGCAAGGCGCAGGAAAAATTGACGGTCAGGGTTGCCCTCTAGTTTCCCTCGGCGCTCTCAACGTCTTTGAGTTTTTCCAGGGCGGACATAACCGCGCCAAGTTGCCCCACGGTCAACGCCTTGCACGCCTGGCCGGAATTCTCGAAGACCGGCCCGCCGCTTTCGTCAACAAGCAGCGCCTGTGCCACTATGCCGCCGGCTTCAATGCCGATGTCTTCGCTTTCAAAGAGCGTTTCAAAACCTTGCAGTTCGTCAAGCGTCGGTTCGCGCATCATCGCAACCGCGCCGTCGCCGACAGGGATACGATGCACCTTACCCCTTGCGGCAAACATGTCCGGGCGGGTGAGTAATACCGCTTCCGTTTTGTCCGCGGGCTTGCGTGTTCGCCCTCGCGTCTTTTGTTTTGCCATTGCACACACTCCAGTACGGCAGGGTTAAACGAATAAAAAGCGGCCGGGCGGCGCACGGTATACGCCCGCCGCCCGGCCCGATCAGATAGATATATCGCGATTGTCTGCCCGCCGATTATGAAGCGGCCGCGGCAGCGGCGCGGTGCGTGAACTCAAAGGCAAGTTGACCAACCGCCGCGCCGTCTTCGGCGCCCGTCACGGCGCCGACTTTGGAAATGCACCCGTAGTAGGTGTAATTGTCGCCGCCCTCGAGGGTGAAGCGGATATACTTACCGACGCCGGCCAGCGCCTCAACGGCGGTAAACACAGCGTGCGAAGCGTACTTTACAGTTACTTCAATGCCGCTGGTTTCAGGATCACCGATGACAAGCGATGGTTCGGTTTCGTCGTTCGCCTGAAACTTCTCAACCGGGTATTCTTTTTCCGGCATGGGAATTTCACCGACAAGCCCGGCGATATCGACAAACTCACCGTCCACCGTGTCACAGGTTGAAATTGTGGTTTTCTTTGCGTTCTCTGCTGACATTTTTCTGTTGCTCCCGTATGCGTGTTTTTTGGTCTACGCTTCTCTATGCGCCACGCTCCACAGTTCAACAACTGCAAAGATTGCGGCGGAATTATCAAGGTTCGGCGCGTCGCGCGGCCCGTCAAAAGGCTCAAGGCCCGAAACGTTCGTGTACTTCCCCGCCAGAAGTGCGGCCTTGGCCTTTTTGTGAAGCGTCCAGGCGGCAAGCGCAGAATCGGCAACGGCCGCCAGTTCAACCAGCGATTCAGCCAGGCCCGCCGGCCCCTGCTGCGTGCAGAGTTCTCCGCCGCCGGTGACTGTAAGCACAAGGCACGGCGTTTCGCTCACGTCCGGCACGGCGGCGACGTACACGCGGTCACCAATCAGGGCGGTTACGTCTTCGGAGGCAAGCAAGGCGGCGAGTATTTCAGGTTGAAGCATTGCGATTAACCGCCCTTCTTAATGATCTTGTCCGCGGCCGCCGACAGGCCGGCGGCGACTTGCCTTTGCGCCTCGGCCCCGCGTCGCTCGTAAGCGTTCCGTATCATGTACCGGCCGGGTATGTACCGCCCGCCGGCAATGTGCCCCGATTCGACCATTGAACCGTAGTACGCGCCGCGCGGATCGTCGCGCTTGCGGCCGGGGTCTATAAAAACCTTGCTTCCAACTTCACCCTTGTTCGGCCGCTTCCACGCACGCAGCTTGATTGCCTTGCGCAACCGCCCGGTCTTCCGCGGTGCCGCGGCACGGGCAGATTTCAGCATCGGTTTCAGACCGTCGCGGGTTTCCTTTTTCGCCGCCTTTTTGAACTCGCCGGTTTCGGCGGCACCCAGGCGGTCAAGCATCTTGGCGATCTTCTCACCGCCGGCAACTTGCATTTCAAGCATTTTCGTTACGCCCCCACCGCCGCGGGCGGACAGGCATCGACAAGTTCAAGGCAACAGTTCAGGCCGAGTTTGCCGATGTGACACGCCGCGGCGGACGGTTCAAGAATGTCAGCGTATGGTATGGCGTTCCAGTCGTGGATATTATCGCGGGTCTTCACGTCTATGACCGCCCGCTGCCCGTCATTGGTTAAGCCCATCACGTCCAGGCGATAGCCCAGCTTGCGAAGTCGCTTGCTGCAAAGCGTATCAAGGCCGCGGTCTTTGTTGCCCCGCCACAGTCGCCAACTCACGCGGTCCAGAAGTTCGCGGGCGAAGACCCGCCCGGCACCGCAGGGTATACCGGTTATGTCCCGAACGACAGGCCGGCACCACAAACCCAGGCGCCCGGTTGCGGCGTCCAGCATCCAACAACGGTCAGGCCCGAAACCAAGCGACCACCGCCCGGCGATGACTGACGCGATTTGCGCCATATAAGCAACGCTCATAAAATCGTCACTGCCAATGACCGTCACGGCGTCCACGTCGGTAAAGGTTTTCTTGACAAATTCAAGGCCGCATTGCCACTTGACCGAAACCGGCCGGTTTTCCTGCGTGCGCCACCGCACCGCCAGGCTATCGCAGACCGGACCCATCACAGGTTCGTCTTCCGGCGACATAACCGCGGCCAACTGAAAATCACACCCGCCGGCTTCGCGCAGGCCCGCCGCGACGCCGGTATGATGCTTCAGCATTAACTCGGCGACGGTATGCCGCCCGTGAATACACGTCAAAAGCACTATCTGCATCTTGCAGTTCCCTTGTCTAGTCGCGTTTCTTCAGGTACAGGCGCATGTCGCGTTTCCTGTACCCCGTAGTGATATGCACCACCGAATACGCCACGGAATCAACCGTAACGGTGTACGCGGTGTCAACGCCTGTGCGATAGCGTATGACAACTTCAAGCGTCGCCTCAGCAAGAATCGCGTTGCCGGCTACCTTGTCAGCAACCCTGGAGTCAAAGACCGCCGCCCACACTTCAACAGGCGTACCGCCCGCGGCGGTGGGTTGACCCCAGGCGTCAACATCATCGCCAGGCGGTGTAAGCGTAATTCGCGTGTTCAATCGTCCGGGGCGCATGATCGGTCAAATTTCCTCAGCCAGTTGCGCAAGTATTCGCCGCACGCCCATAGGCACTTCAGCGACTATCGTACCGACAACAACCGGTTCAGGGTGTTCCATCCAGTGCGTTGCGAGACCGAAGCACGCGACTTTTGCCAAGTCCATATCTTCGGTAAGCGTAAGGCCGGTTGTGGCCGCAACGTATTCTTCCGCCGCGGTCAACGCAAGTGTCGCCGCGGCGTTCAAGTCGCTGCCGTCAATCCGTGCCCAAATTTTGAATTCGTCAAGATCGAATACCATCGCTGCACCTTGTCACTTGCGGAAGGGACGATACCGGCGGTCGCTAATTACTCCGCGGCCATTTCAGCAACGGCGGCGGTAAGCGCGTCACGCTGTGCAACCAGACCAACCCGTTTTTCCTGCAACCGCGCCTTTGCCGTGGCGGTGACACCCTCGGCGGTCAGTGCGTTGCGGCGTGCCTTCAGACCCTCTATACGGTCGTCTATCCGCTTCTGTGCGGCGGCCAGATGTTCGGCGTCGCTCTTGGCAAGGTTCGCGTCTATGGCGTCGATAATCGCCCCGACGTTGGCTAGTCGCTTGACCACAGCGTCCGCGTTTTGGACACCAGCGATGTTGCCGTCAACCTTGATAACCAGGACCTTTTCGCCCGACAGGTCTTCCACGGATTCCGTTACTACTCGTTTTTTGCGTTCCGCCATTTTCTCGTTTCCTTTTGTCCGGGTTTTGTGTTGCACCGCCCGCGTTCGGACGGTTGTTTTTTAGCGTTTAGGGTGCGGCGGTGGTTTCGACCTTCAGACGGTTGCTTCCGTCGAATTGCAATACGTCGGTCACGGCTTTGATCGCCGCAATGTCCGTGCTGATCGCATCAAGCTGTGACGTCACCAGCCGCATTTTCGCGTTCAGCGACCCCTCGCTACCGGCTGTCGCGGCGGCGGAATTTTCGCCGCCGACGCGAGATGATACCTGCATAGCGTAAGATCGCGTCGCGTCGGTATCCCCGGCAATGTCCGACAGGTGGTCAACCGCACTGGTTGTGCCGTCGTACAAGAGTTCGGCCACGGATTCCATAGCGGTGGAGTTGTACAGCAGATCCGCCACGCCCTTGGACGCACCGGACGAATACAGATAGTCCAAGTCGGCAAGTTCGCTAACGACATCGTACACCAAGTCCGCAACGCCCTTGGACGCACCGGACGAATACAGATAGCCCAAGTTGCCGTCAATCGCGGCCAGGTGGTCAACCGCACTGAACGAACCATCGTGCAAGAGTTCGGCCACGGATTCGCTGGCGGTGGAGTTGTACAGCATTTCCGCCACGGATTTGCCCGCGGTCGAATCGTACATCAGGTCCGCCACACCCGCCAGTGCGTTGGACGAATACAGATACCCGGTGTCGGCGGAAATGTCGGACAAGTTGGCCGCACTTGTCGATATGCTGGCCAGGTGGTCAACCGCACTGGTTGACCCGTCGTACAAGAGTTCGGCCACGGATTCGCCGGCACCGGCGGAATACATCAGGTCCGCAAGCCCCGCGGTTGCCGTATCGTTGTACGTCGTGGCGTACAGATCGGCAAGCGTCTTCGGCGTTCCACTGCCGGCAATACCGTCAAGAATCGCGTCAACGTCCACTTCGGCCAGATCAACAGACACAAGCGCAGAGCCGATATCAACACCCACCTTTTGATTGCTCACCGTGCCGGCAAGGGTGGCAAGGTTGCCGTCTTCGGTGGCCGGGTTGATTTCGTCCCCGTCACTGTTAATCAAGGCACGGTAGACTACCTTGACATTGTTCGCCAATGTTTTCAGCACGCTTGTAATCATGGTTCTTTGTCCAAATCGCCGGTTGCCGCGCCGTTAAGGCAAGGCAGGCGGGCGGCAAGGAACCAACCGCCCGCCCTAGCCTTACCGGCTGGAGTTTTTTTTGAAATTGAAACAGGTTTAAGAAGTCTGGATATCCAGAATCTTCCAGGCCCGGCAATCGGTATTGCCCCAGGCATACCGGGCGGCGTAGTACGGCTTGTAGTCGCCGCCGGACCGCTCGATATTCGACAGCACGGATTTTTCCCGCTCGATAACGGCGCTTCCGCGTTTCGGATTGCCGAAGATGAGCCGATCATCAGTAACGTTTTCGTCAACAATGAACGGGTAGCCCTTCAGCGTCGGCGGCGTGCCTTCCTTCAGGCTGTCGGTCCACATTGAACGGCCGTTGCTGTCCTTGATATCGTCGAGCGTGGCGGCCATGTTGGCGTTCGCGGTGAAAACTGCGCCGCGGCGGTACTTGACCGGCAGTTCGGAGATAACGTCGTTAAGATCGTCATTGTCGATAACGTCAACAACGTCGGTCTCGATGATCGCCACTTCGTTGTACTGATCGGTGATAGACGCCTTGGCGACGCCGGCGGCCTCGATTGCGTCAACGACCCCGGCGTTGACCTTCTCGATGGTGCCTTCAGCATGTGCAACCTGTTCGTCAACGAACATCTGCGCGCCGACATCTTCCACGTCTTCGCGCTCAACCGTCGGCTGATACTCGACAGTCTTGACGGTGAAAATTACCTTCTTTCGGCTGCCCGACGCCCCGGCGGCTTCTCCCTTGATGTTGACCGCCCCGGCAACGGGATACGAATATCGCGGCTTGTCGCTGTTGGTCGGGCGGCGAAATACCCTGTCCATCAGCGGGTAGTTGCCGCGCAACAGATCGTCAAAGAAAACGTCCTGTTGCTTCAGGTCGCTATCCAGCGACTTCAACTCCACGTCTTCACCGGCGCGAACCGCGGCGTCAAGAGCATCAAAACTCTTGGTTTCATTCTTGGCTTTCGGTTCGGAGTTCGCGGCCTGTTCGTTGATCGTCCGCTCTATTCCGTCCATGCGGGCGGTAAGGGCGGTCTTCATTTCGTCCAGGGATTTCTTTTCGTCTTCACTCTCCGCTTCGGCGCGAAGCGCGGTGACATCGGCGGTGAGCGACTTTACGGTCTCGTCAAGGCTTTTGACTTCAACGCCGACTTCGGCCAGGGTATCGACCTTCGCGCATACGGCGGTTACCTGCTCTTGCAGTTGATTCAACAGTTCTTCCATAGTCATTGGTCTTTGCTCCCATTGGTCCGCTTCAAGCGGTCCAGTATGTTCTGTGCGATTTCCAGGGCGGCCGGGTTGTCTTCGCTTTTTTTGCCTGTTGCTTCCCGCAAGGCATTTGCGTAACCGCCGGCAAGTATCGCCTTGGCGGTCCCGCGTGAGAATCCTGCATCCCGCAGGATTCCTTCCGTCGCCCGTATAGATGGAACGGCGAAACGCTCGCCGTCTTCTGATTTCACTTCGATCATTGCCGCTTGATCGTTTACCGGTTTCAGCGTTACGGTGATATCGTCGGTAAGGTCCACTTTCGCCAGGTACCGCACGCCGTCTTTCACTTCGAAGTCAACGGCGTGAAACCCGAAAGACAACCCCACGTTCGGCATTGCTTCGCAGATTTCGGCGTAAACGTCCGCGACGTCTTCGCGGTCGATCCAGAAACGCCCCTTGACAAACAACCCGTGTTCGTCTTCATACAGTTCGGTCACGTGCCCCACGCCGTACCAGTGCTGCCAGTAGACCCGCGGCCAGGTGCCCCGCGACTTCCACCGCTCCAGGGTTTCGGCAAAGCACCCTTCGAGGCAGACATCTTTCAGTTCGTCAACGTTGCCGAACGCCGCGGCGTACCCGGTGAACTCGCCGGTTTCAGCGTCAAAGGATTTTACCTCGAAGTCGATACGCATGTAGTCATGCGTTGCGGTCGATTTCGGTTTGGTCTTTGTCTTCATTCCGCTTACCCTTCGATCTTGCCCGCTTCAATCGCCTTGCGGTCTTCGGCGCTCATGACGTTGGGGTTTATGAATTCGTCGCCGCCGTCATACGGCGGCAGATTCTCCATGCGCCGGCACTCGTTGGGATTCATAATCCGCGATTGAATTGCCATTTGGTACGCCGTCATGCGCGTTTGAATATCCGCTTGCAGCAGCGCCGCGGTGTTGTGCTCCGCGTACAAATCGCCGTCCGGCAACAGTTGCTTGTTGACAGCGCCCGATATCCGCACAAGCCAAGGCCGCACGGTATCGGTATAGTACGCCCGGCGTGCCTCCAGTGTCGGCGGCGTGTCGCCGTACAATCGCCACACGGGCACACGCCAAAGGCTGGCAATCTGTTTGTCTACGCGGTCACAGGCACCCAGGGCTTGTGACTTCTCAGGATCAACGCCTATTGGTTTCCAATCCGTACCGTGCGAATAGGCCGCAACCTTGTGAACGTTCGCACCGCCGTATTTTTCTTCGAAGACCTCCGCGGCGGTCTTGGCGTTTTCTTCGAAGTTCTTTTTTGCGCCCGTTGGCAGAATGAGTATGCCCGCCGGCACGCCGCCATTGGCAAAGAATTTCGCACCATACCGGTACAGGGCTTTCGCCAGTGAAAGCGTTTGCCGGTGCGTGTCGGTAAACTCCCGGCCTCTGTAACCGTCGGCGCTCGGCCCGTGAACGTGGAATATGTCAACGTGCTTGTACGGCGTTTCAACGGTGTCGATCTTGCGGGTGTAACGCTTGCGGCCGGCAATAACCTCAACGGTAAATTCGCCCGGGTTCTCAAATGGGTACAGCGCATCAAACTGTTTGTTCACCCGCCCGATTCGTGCGTAGTAATCGCCGAACGTAAGCAGATGCACCATTAACTGTTCCTGCCAATCCTGCAACGTCTGGTATTCGTTCGGCCCGTTCTTGAACCGCTTGTATGCCGTCGTGTCCGCCGCCTTTTGACGCTTGTCGTTCGCTCCACGACGGTATACCGGTAGCGGTATCTGCCCCACGTCCTGCACAAGCGCGTTGATGCACGCGAAGACCGCTCCGATTTCAAGCGCGGTTTCACGGTCAACGATCACCCCGGCGTCAACGTCGGCGCCCAGGTAGATAATCCCGCCAAAGGCTTGCAGATCGGCGGCCAGGTCTTTCTTTTTCCGGCGATTAAAAAACCACATGCGCTATCCTATCCGCAATCAAATGGTTCAGGCGTTTCGGCGAACATCGACAGGTACAGGCCGTTGACCGCACCGATTACGCCGTCAATTCGCTTGTGCTTGGCTTGCGGCTTTACCGCCCGGATTTTTCCGTTGTTGTCGGTCCGCTTCTCCACATTCTCGATACACCAACTCATAACCGGGTTGCCGGCGTGAACTGCATCTTTCGTTTCAAGCAGCCGTTCAAATTCAAGGCACGGTTCAGATATCAACCACCCCTGTTTGACCGCCACGCAGTCAAACCCGCCGTTGTCTTCAAGGTCTTTGGCAAGGCCGGACGCCTTGTACGGGTCAAACCCGATCTGTTGAACTTCGTGGTTTTCGGCCAGAGCTTCAATCCAGCTTCGCACCGACTCGTAATCAATCGCCGCGCCGTCGGTGAGCGTCATGTGCCCGGCGGCGGCGGCGGCCAGGTAATCCATTTCGCGTTCGCATCGCTTTTCAATGCCGATTTTCGGCAACCAGAAGTGCGGCCAGAAAAACACCCGGCCGCTGTCTTCACCGTCTTCGTCTTCAAGCGGAAACACCGCGACGGCGGCGGTAAGGTCAAGCCGGCTTGACAGGTCAACGCCAACAAAGCACCTGCGCCCCTGCAACTGGCGGCGGTCAAAACCGACGGCGCAGCACGCAAGCCACTTGTTCACGTCCAGCCACGCCGTTGCACGCTTCACCCATATATTCAGGCGGTAGCGTAAAAACGGTTCATACTCATACTCGTTTGTTTGGGCGCCGGCGTAATCGTCCACAAGTTGCCCGACTTCGAGCAGTTCACCAACCGCCGGGTTAGCGGCGGCTAGATCGTCGGTGGTGTACTTTTCGCCCTCCGGTTTGGCTTCCGCTTCATACACACACGCCAGCGTATGGAGATCGACGATTTCACCGGCTATGATCTGTTTCGCGGTCTTGTAGATTTTGAACGGCAACGATTGCCGATCATCGCCGGCGGTTGATATCGTTGCGGTGAACGGTTCTTTCCGTCCGCTGCCGGCGTACCTCAACGCCGCGTAGAGTTTCGGCCGTATGCCAAGCACGGCGTGGATTTCATCAAGGCAGACGAATGAACCCTTGCGGCCCTCCGCACCCTTGGCGCTGGCGGCAAGCGTCTTGAACTCACCGGAATTCACCGGTGAGCGTATCAAGTGGCGGTGGTCTACGTGCTCAATTACACGCCGCCACTTGGTAGCCCTTGTCAGTGCCTTTGCTTCTTCGTACAAGTCACCGGCCAGGTCGCCGGTTGTACTGGTGACATAACACCCCGGCCGCGGCGCCCCATCGGCCAGGAGAAAATACAACGCCAGGAACGCAAGCCAACTTGTCTTGCCGTTCTTTTTCGGTATCCAGATATTAAGGCGTGTGAACCGCCGCCGGCCGTTCGGTCTGCGCCAACCAAACAGGCGGCGGGTTTCGTGCAGTTGCCAACGTAATAGATGGTACTGTTCATCCGCGTTCATTGGATTGCGGAGTGTGTCGGCAAACCTTAATACGTGGTCCACGTTTGCTTGCCGCCAGAAGTACCCGGCGTCCAGTGCCCGGCGGTCCGACTCGGTGACAACGAATTCCGCGGGCGGCTTTTCCGTGGCCATTGCGTCACCCTGTCGGCGGACCGGTCATTAGCTTCAACAGTTCGCCGATTCCATCGGCCGGCACCGCCTTCAATTTCGCATCGGCAAGCGGAGTCAAACCGAACGCTGAACCGTAGCGATTGATCGTATTGATATGCCCGGCCTTTATGTCCAAAAGCGGGTTGCGATACGTCGTGCCTTTTCTCGGGTTCACAAGCAGCGGCGGGGTGTCGGGGTCTTGCAGCAATTCGCATGTCTCGTAAAACCCAACGATCGCTTCAACCAGGACGCCGAAAGGCGACGCGTATTCGTCGCGCCACTTGCCCGCAGCGTCAAGGTGTGCTTTCAGAGTGTCCCAAACGTCACTTGCCTTTGGATTGCTTGCTATCAGTTCCGGCTTCATTTTTCGTCGCCTTTGGCCGGGATAACTTGGTGCGTTTGTACGTGCCGTCCGCTTGGCGTTCCAGCTTCGCGGCGAAGCGCGATACATCGACGATCACACAAGACAAACCCATTGCCTTATACGCCGCGTTCTGTGCGGCAATTTCATCGGGTGTCATTTCAACGGTTTCATAGACCGTTGCCGGCGGTGCCATTGCCTTGTCATTTTCGGGCATAATTCAATGTGCTCCAATGTATAGGGGTGCCCCCTAAATCTGTTCACGCTGAAAAAAAGG
>Ga0180430_10005186_pt1 | contig 10852 bp, 7 predicted proteins | sample SS_ome_9_FD_132999 | JGI IMG/M metagenome (GOLD analysis project Ga0180430, IMG submission 132999) | Hypersaline lake sediment archaeal communities from the Salton Sea, California, USA - SS_1_S_2 metaG | ecosystem: Environmental > Aquatic > Non-marine Saline and Alkaline > Hypersaline > Sediment... | reverse complement strand
TTGTCGAGCCCGGAACGCCCGGCTGTCCCTCAACCTGACGGTACAGTCTTCCGATGCGCAGCGTGCACAAGGACACTGTGATCGGCGCGGTCGATCGTACGCTAGAAACATGAACAAACGCTGCCTGTGTCTCGTGTCTGTTTCTATTGCCATCGCACTGTTGTCCAGTGGATGTAGCCTCTTCGTTGGCAACCAAGCGCCGATTTCTGTGATCGATGCCTCGCCTCGACAAGGGACCGCACCACTTCGTGTGCAGTTTGATGCGTGGGCTTCGACAGACGACGAGGCGATTACAGGCTATCGGTGGGAGATCTCGGACGTCGAAGGCACGACCGTGTTCGAGCCCGCATTTGAGCATCGCTTCGAGCAGGCCGGCGAGTACTTGATCCGACTCACCGTGACCGACCGGCAGGGTGAGAGCACCGTTTCCCAGCAAGCCATTGAAGTCATCAACACGCCTCCGATCGCGAGTTGCCGCTTCTCGAACGATGCGCCAGTACGACGCGAGAATGTGTTGTTCGACGCGTCTGCTTCACTTGATCTGGATGGCCAACTGGTGGACTTCATCTGGGAGTTTGGCGACGGATCCACCCGCAGAGGCACCCGCGTCAGCCACGCTTACGAGGACATCGGCCTGTACCTTGTGCGTCTCACTGTTGTAGACAACTCAGGCGCTCAAACCACAAGCGAGCACCAGATGACGGTCCACGAAGGATCAAGTGGCGGAGGCTGCGGCGGCCGCTAATCGATCCCCGTCGACGAAGAGATACTCCTACCTAGGCCGCCTGCTTGATCCCAACCGTCGCGATGTATGCGGTGAAGTGGTCGGAGCCATCCAGGCCTAGCAAGCCGTTGACTTCATCGTCCAGGTAGGCCCCGATTGCACACGCACCTGCGCCAAGAGACTCAGCTGCAAGATATGCGTTCTGGCAAACATGCCCGGCATCTAGATGGATGTAGCGCATCCCGCGCTCGCCGTAGCGCCATGCCATCCGATACCGGTCAGCAACCCAGAAGAGCGCGACAGCGCAACGCTGGATCATCTGCTGTCCAAGGCACGCCTGGGTGAGCTTCTCTGCGATATCCGGATCAGCAGTCCAACGAATCAAGCTGTGCGTTTCGGCATCGAACTGGTAGAGACCCGGCTCGAGTCCTTCCACTCGATTGACGAGGATCAAGGTCTCGAACGGGTGCCGAGCACCGGCAGAGGGCACAGTGCGAAGCGTGAAGCGCTCAGTGGATTCGGGCTTCACACCCTGCGTTGTCCACAGCAGGTACGAAAGTTGTTCCAGAGTGAAAGATGTGTCAGCATACGCGCGCACGCTGCGTCGTGACTCAATGGCCTGTTGCAGATTCATCTGGTCGAACTTCAGGCTGGATGGGGCGGGCAAGGAATTCACATCCCCGTCTCGATACCGCTTGAACAAGGGCGGTTGCGGCACTTTCTTTTCCTGATCCGATGGCTCCAAGTGGCGATACTTGGTCTGTTCAATGAAGAGGTCTCCAATACGCTCAGTCATGCTGCCTCCTGCTGCGCTGCGACGATGCATTCAGTCTACACGAACCCAGCACCTCGCTCACTGGACACGAATCGGCCGCCTCAAGACGCACATGGTGCGCAGGCCGTTTCTTGCTGCGTCGCGCAACGAAGCCCATACTGGATGGAACAACTCCGCAGAGTGGTTGTACGTGTGATTGATGGACAATCCATCATGGTCACGAAGAAGGAGGAGATTGCCATGAGGAAGTGCGCGATTTGTGTTGCGCTACTCTCCATGCTCGTAGTGCTGAGCCTATCGGGGGCAAGCCAAATCGAGATTCCAGGACTGATCCTGACAGACATGCAGCTGATCAGCCAAGAGAGCCTGCCACACTGGACGCCGCTATGGACGGGCCCAATCCAGGCCGCAACCATTGCTGCTTGGTTTGCAGAGCACGGCTACCCTGCGTTGATGCAGGATTACAACGGCGATGGGATTATCGACGAACTCGATACCATCGAGCTGGCGAATGATTTCGGAGAAGGCCCGATGCGAACTGAGACGCCTCGGGGTACTACAGATGTCTTCCTAGTGGTTGCGTTCGCAAACTACATCGCCGAACGATACCCAGACGAGTTCGTACTCAAGATCTACGATCAAGGGTTTCCCCAGGAGTTCCAGGCACAGGGCTTCGGCCCGTTTGCCCCGGATGCGATTCCGGGCATTGTCCTGGAGTTGATGGGTGAGCCAACATTGGATGGGTACATCCATGAGCTCTCCACTGGAGAAGGCGTGATTGTTGGGATCGAGGAAGACGCAGAGCGCAATCGCTACTTCTCTGGCAGATCGTTCCTCTACGAACAGACACCAGCAGGCTACACACCGGTCGACTTTGCGTGGGCAAAGGAAGATCAGTGGGCGGATGGTCATCAAGGACAGGTGCTTCAGACGATCGGACGCATGGCCGAGTGGTTCGAGATTGAGTTTCTCAACCGCTGGGTTCCAGTCGAATGCATGCTCGCGCTCTCGCCGCTTGTGGAGCGAGAGCCAGAACCGCAGGAGCACGCGTGTCCTGACAACGCAATCGCCTACCACTCTACCTCCAATTTCCTTGGTGACTACGGCGAAGTTGTGGTTGAGGAGTGCGTGGTTCGAGAAGGCGATGCAGATATCTACATCTGGACCGTAACGAACATCAGCTACTCAGTTGACGGCTGTGGCTTCTGCTTCTTCATGATCCCCAACGCAGATGGACTGCCGATACTGGGCCACGCAGAGGGTGCGGGATGGGTCTTCACGTCAACGCCTGCATCATGGGTCTGGTGGCTGCCACTCGGAAGTTGCGGCATCCAGCCTGGTGACTCAGCAGTGTTCATGGTCGTTGTTCCGGGACCGACCACCGACAACTGGATCGCAGGCGGCGTAGGCCGATGCTTCCCCATGGGTACGCCGGTTCCTGCACGCTTGCACGTTGTGGAGACCACGGGTCCAGGCGAAGCAAGCGATGATTGCCCAGACTTGGCAATCCGTGTGCTAGATGAAAGCTGTGTCTTCGACACGCTGTCCGGCATGTACGAGTTCATGGTGTGGTTCGATGTCATCAACGTCGGCAGTGCACCGGTGACATCGTCGTTCGACGTTTCGCTCACCGGCACATCGCATCCTGGTTCGGATCTGACAACCGTCACGGTTCCGCCCATGCTGCCACCGGGTGGCATCATCTCTCTCACCATGTCGTTCACCACTCCACCGGACGCCACAGGTGGCGCGCCATGTCCACTGTGGTATGAGCTGATTGCAGATTCCGGGTACGTCATTCCGGAATGCGATGAACACAACAACGTTGTGATCGACGATATCTGCTGCCTTGGGGAACCGGATGACGATCCTGGTGATGATCCTGGAGGCGATCCTGACTGCCCGGACCTGATCGTTGAGATCGACGCCATCGACTGCGAACTCGACCGAAAGAACGGCGTCTACATTCTCACCGTGGACGCGACTGTCACGAACATCGGAACAGCTACTGTCACCGACGCCATCTATGTGCAGGCGAGTTGCGATCGCGGTTCAGACACCGAGGTCATTCTTGCGGATCTTGATCCAGGGGATACAGCGAGTGAGGAACTCGTCATCACCTTCTCGGTGAACGAACCCGGCTGCCCGATTCCAGTGACGGTTACTGTGGATCATCCCAACTTCATCACGGAATGCAACGAGGGCAACAACACCGATACAGACGACGCCTGCTGCGACTAGGCGTTCCTATCCACCCCCCAGCCTCGCTGGGGGGTGTTTCTTTGTTTCCGCCCTGACCTCAGATACAGTGAGACATCATGCGAAAGTGCGTTCTGATCCTATTGCTGCTCTCTGTCGTTGTGTTCACGGCAAATGCCGCAGGGGAGATCCTTCGGCTGCACCTCGATGGCTCGATCAATCCGGTGACTCGCGAGCTGGTGTTGCGCGTATTGAGGCAGGCAGAGAAGACCTCCGCGGAGCTCGTTCTCATCGAACTGAACACGCCCGGAGGACTCGATCAGTCCACCCGTGACATCGTGTCTGCAGAGCTAAACTCCGCAGTGCCAGTGGTTGTTTTCGTCTCGCCCTCTGGTGCCCGTGCTGCATCCGCAGGCACATTCATCACCATGGCTGCAGACGTTGCCGCCATGGCGCCTGGTACAAACATCGGTGCGGCCCATCCAGTCAGCCTTCTCGGAGGAAGTGGCGAGGAGGGCGCGGAAGACACTTCGATGGACAAGGCGGCCAATGATGCGGCTGCATTTGCACGTTCGATCGCCGAACAACGCGGACGAAGCATAACCTGGGCTGAGTCTGCGGTCTTAGAGTCCAGCTCCATCAGTGCTTCCGAAGCGCTCGCCGAAAACGTCATTGACCTCATCGCAGAAGACACGGATGAGCTGCTGGACCGTCTACACGGGTACGAGCTTGCTGATGGGCGAGTCTTGGAGACGTTCTTCAAACAGATCGTTGAGATTCGGCCCAACCTCAGAGAGCGCCTGCTTTCGCTACTTGCGGATCCGAACCTCGTGTATGTGCTGTTCATCCTTGGGATCTATGGACTCATCTACGAGTTCTTCCAACCAGGCATCGGATTCGGTCTTGCAGCAGGAGGCATCTGTCTGTTGCTCGCGCTGTTCGGACTCCAGGTCCTCCCGGTCAACATCGCCGGCGTCGCGCTCATCCTGTTCGGGATCGGCCTGTTCGTACTCGATGCCTTCACACCAACCAACGGTATCTTGTCCCTTGGGGGCGTAGTTGCATTGTTCGCGGGTTCGCTCACCCTGTTCGACATTGCAGACCGTTCGGTGGGACTGTCCCTTGGAACCATTCTGGCCACTGTGGGGGGCATCACGCTCTTCTCCATCTTTGTTCTCTCCAAGGGGATTGCCATTCAGCGGAGGGCTCCGGCAACCGGGGTATCCCAGCTGATTGGGGCAGAATGCATCGTGAGAAGAGATCTGAATCCAATCGGCACGGTATTCTTGCATGGGGAGTACTGGACAGCGCGGTCCGCCCACGGCATGATCCGTGAAGGGGAGCACGCCATCGTGGAAGCGATGGGAGAGCGGAGACAGCTGCTGGTACGGAGGATCGATGACAAACCCTCAGGAAACTAGGCCCACGGCGAATGACTCAGAGAACACCGTCCGGGTCAACGCGCGGGATGTTCTCAGAATAGGAGTCCCAGGAACGCAGACCGTAGTGTTGGTCACGTGTGCCGTGTTGCTGGCTGGCATCCTGATCGTTCTACTGATGATTGGATTCAATGGTGTTCGGATTCGACTCGACGGAGCCATCGACTTGAGCCAGATGACCGAGGCCGTCACGCTTGAACTCAAAGTAGATGAACCCATCGCCATGCGCATGGAAGAACCCTTGCAGGTCATTGCCGCAGGACCGGATGGCGATCCAATCCCAGCCACACTCGTATTCACACCTGTGGGGGCGTCAGGCCCAATCCTCCCAATCCGATGGAATCCCTGGACTGGTGAGCTGGAATGGGGTTCGATGCCAACAGAAGAGGATGCGACTAGTCCGTAACGCGGCGCCCAGCCGCCCACAGCTGTTGAAAGAACGCTTCGAACTGCGCCCCGAGTTCCGGAAGACCGACTAGTGCAACGTTGACCTCAACATTCTGCTCCAAGGCGTAGTAGTTCCAGTTCGTGGAGCCCAGCAATACCGTACGCTCATCAATCACCACGAGCTTGGTGTGCGTGGTCTCGGTCGCTGCATCAAGACGGACCTCGATTCCTCGGTTGTGGAGGTAGAGCGCGGTGAGGAGATTGGCTTCCGCCGAGTCCTCATAGTAGGCGCAATCGTCCAGCAGTACTTTCACGGATAGGCCTCGACCTGCTGCGGAAATCAGCGCATGGATCAGTTGGTTCGACAGGCTGTCCGAGTACTGGGTGTAGTAGCTCATGCGGTACATCGAGACGTGTACAGATTGTTTGGCATCGCGTATCACTTCAAGCAGCACCGTTCCGTAGCACTGGGTGTCCGTCCAATCCGCGAGCGGAATAACTGCAGATTCCCCCGTTGATGGAAGCGATGGCAGCTCAATGCTTAGTTCACTCGTTGAGCGATCCCATACGGCATCGAAGTAGCTGCGATAGAAGGCGTTGATCGCGGCATCTTCAATCATGATGTCCGTCTGCCTGTGCTCGGACAGGGCATACGCATTCCAATTCGAGGAACCCAGCATCGTAACCGTGTCATCGACTAGCAGCAGCTTGGCATGGGTCGTGACACTGGGATCATCAAACTTCGCTTCCACACCGCCTTCAAGCAAACGCTGGAGCACGTGCTGGTGCTTCTCTGTAATCGAAGGGGCCCAGTCGCTTGCATCCAGCAACACACGGACGGAAACTCCCCGTGCCTGCGCCGAGAGGAGCGCATCCAGCAAAGGATGTCCCTCCCAACTGGCGCTGGAGAGCATGACGGCAATCCGATCGCTCGCGCTGTCAATCCGGTGAAGTGCGTCGGTGCAGTAGGCGCTGTGATCCGAGGTGCTGAACAACGGCAGGAGCAGCGTTTCTGCCACGGCGGCATGCGTGGCAACCGCTGCAAGCAAGACAGCAAGAGCGATTCGTTGAACCCTTGTGAACATCTACGCTAGAATCCTAGCTCAAGGAGGAGAGCATGGTCAAAGAACTCGACGTCAAGAGCCTACGTTATGCATGTGATCCATCTTCGTTTGCCTTTCAGTCGACTGCAGAGCTCGAACCGCTCGACAAAATCATCGGGCAAGAGCGTGCTGTCGAAGCACTCAAGCTTGGCCTTGGAATCAAGGACGCCAAGAATCGATATAACATCTATGTCGCAGGAGGACCGGGCACTGGGAAGATGTCCGCGGTGGAGCACTTCCTGAGCCGCGCGAGCTCGGAGGAACCACAGCCTCCAGACCTCTGCTACGTACACAATTTCGAGAATCCCTACAGCCCGCACCAGTTAGAACTCCCTGCAGGCACGGGATGCGGACTCCGCACCGACCTCGAACAGCTGGTCAGCCGATTGAAGCGCGAGATTCCAAAGGTATTCGAGTCGGACGAATTCAAGGCCCGCAGCAAGCGGATCACCGATCGATTCGGGGAACAGCGGACCACGCTTCTTGAACAGATGGAGAGCCAATCGCGGGAGCTCGGGTTCGCGATCCAACGTTCTCCGGTAGCAATCAACACCCTTCCGCTCAATGAAGGTGGGGAACCGCTGAGCCAGGAAGAGTACAACGCCCTGTCTGACGAGGAACAGGATTCCATTCGTACCCGTCAGGGCGAAGTCCAGACGCTGATCCAAGAACGGCTGCAAGAAGTTGCTCGCCTCGATGAACAGCGAGAGGCCGAACTCAAAGAACTCGCCAAGGAAGCGGTACTGTTCCTGGTAGAGCCCTACTTCGGCCAACTGCGCTCGAATTACGAAGGCTTGACCAAGGTCCTCGACTACTTGGAAGCGATGAAGCGGGACATCGGCGAGAACCTGGAAGCGTTCCAGAACGGTGGACAGAAGCAGCGTACGCCGTTCCCGATGCCCATGCCTCAGACTGATCCGTTCAAGAAATACACGGTCAATGTCCTGGTCGATAACGCGAAGACGGTGGGCGCGCCGGTGATTGTGGAGCAAAACGCAACCTACCCGAATCTGTTCGGATCGATCGAGCGTCGCGTGCAGATGGGGGTTGCGACAACCGACTTCACGATGATCAAACCAGGATCTCTGCACCGCGCAAACGGAGGTTACTTGGTCCTGAATGCCAACAACCTGTTCCGTCTTGGCCTGAGTTGGGAAGCACTAAAGATCGCCATCAAGCGTCGCGAGATTCACATTGAGGACCCGTGGCAGATGATGGGCTACTCAACCACCGAGGGACTGCGACCTGAGCCAGTTCCGTTCCGGATCAAGCTCGTCATCATTGGCAGTCCGCAGATCTACGAGCTGCTGCTGATGTACGACGAGGACTTCGGGAAACTGTTCAATGTGAAGGCTGACTTTGGGATGCAGATGGAACGCACCCCAGAGCACGAGCAGGCGCTGGCGCGATTCCTGAGCACATGCTGCTCTCAGGAACCCGGCGTACTGCCATTTGATCCGACCGGTGTGGCCAAGATGGTGGAGTATGCCACCGAGCTGACGAGCGACCAAACCAAGCTTTCTTGCCAGTTCGGCAGCCTAGTCTCCGTTGTGAAGGAGGCCTCATTCTGGGCACGAGAAGACGGCTCCGCACTGGTATCCGGCGCGCACGTCGAACGCGCGCTCGATGAGCGGAACTATCGCCACAATCGTATCGACGAACGTATCCAAGAAATGATTGAGCGCGGCACGTTGTTCGTGGATACCGAAGGCGAGCAGACAGGCCAAGTCAATGGACTCGCAGTGCTGGCCCTAGGGGACTACGCGTTCGGAAAGCCCTCCCGCATCACTGCCTCGGTGTTCGCAGGCAAGGGAGGCATTCTCGATATCGAGCGAGAGGCCAAGTTGGGAGGCAAGACCCACACCAAAGGCATCATGATTCTAAAGGGCTTCCTTGGACAACGGTTTGCCCAGGATCGGCCCCTTGCTTTTGGCGCCAGTCTGGCATTCGAACAGTCCTACTCCATGATTGACGGGGACTCAGCATCTAGCACGGAGCTCTATGCGCTACTTTCCGCGCTTTCGGAGCTTCCTATCCGCCAAGGACTCGCGGTCACTGGATCGGTAAACCAGAAGGGCGAAGTCCAGCCCATTGGGGGAGTCAACGAGAAGATCGAGGGCTTCTACCGCGTGTGTAAGGCCAAGGGCTTGACTGGGGATCAGGGCGTTTTGATCCCGCAATCCAATGTGGAGAACTTGATGCTTCATCACGAAGTGGTGGATGCGGTCAAGGCAGGCAAGTTCCACATCTATCCGATCCGGACGATCGAAGAGGGGATAGAAGTCTTGACCGGTGTCGCTGCAGGCGTGCGGGACGGCGACGGCGACTATCCTGAAGACACGGTCTTTGGTCGGGTCGTTGCACGGCTGGATCTAATCCACGAGGCCTTGAAGGCTGACAAGAAAGAAGACGAAGACGAAACAGCGAAAGCTGATGACGACAATGCCCAGGAGACGCCAAAGGCGCCACCAGCGGATGCGCCATCAGAAGAGGGAGCAGTTCATGAATCGTAGAATCATTGCACTACTCTGCATCCTGTCCGTGATCGGACTCTCCGGGTGTATCCAAGCCGTGGGCCCGAGCGCGCAGTTCACGATTAGCCCGGACGACCATGGTTATCCACCGTTCGAAGCGTCGTTCGATGCCTCAGCCTCCTCTAGCCCTGATGCAGCAGTCGTAGACTATGCATGGGACTTCGGGGACGGAACCACGGCAACAGGCGTTACAACCACCCATACGTTCGATGAGAAGGGCGTGTACAACGTGACCTTGACCATAACGGACTCGTCAGGTCAATCCGGCACGCGAACCCGCATGGTGGAAGCACTCAATCGCACCCCACTCGCAGACTTCACCATTATTCCGAATGGATGGGTGAGTCCGCACTCTCCAGTCACGTTCGATGCATCCGCCTCCTCAGACTCGGATGGAGAGATCGTGGAGTATCTCTGGGACTTTGGCGATGGCTCGACTGCCGAAGGTGTCGTTGTGGACCACGAGTTTCCGCTTCTCGGCGGCGGCAGTTGGAAGCCGCAGATCACGTTAACTGTTGTGGATGAGAACGGCGGCACAGGCACCCGAACACTACAGATCAACGTAGTGGGGTGCGCATCCTGCGGTAGCTAGCAGGTGATGTGGCGAACAAGACAAGACTGCGAAGCGAAGGGCGGGGCGCTTCTGAGGCGCCCCGCTTCTCATTTGCCTGATCCCATTGGGAGGCAGTTTGGCGCAAAGACCAACCCGCTTTATAGAGCTACTCGTCTTCCAGCTCCGGATCGTCGGTCAGCGTGATGTTGACGACTGCGGTGTGCTCTAGCCCTTGATCATCAAACACAGTGAGGCTTGCCACCACGGTTCTGGAAATCGCGCGCAGTTCATAGATGTGCGTGACCTCAAGGTCTGAAGTCTCAACCTGCACCGCACCATCCCCGAAATCCCACGCGAAGTACTCGAGTGACTGTCCTGCATCAGCGAACGAGCCGCGCGGATCGAACTTCACTTCGAGCAATGAAGGAACCGTAGGTCTTCGATTCCCAAGGGCACTATCGGTGTTGTTCTCCAGCAGCAACTCAGGACCCGTGACCGTAATCTCAGCTTCGGGAGCGTCAGCACCAGTATCATTGTCAGGCACGATCACGTAAATCCTGCGCTGCGCGACGTCGAGTTGCCCACCGCTGTTCCATACAAACAACGTCACTACGTACTCGGTGGTCTCATCCGGATCTGGATCGTAGGTGTGCGTTACCTGTGCCCCAGTTGCCTGCGAGTCATCACCGAAATCCCAGTTGTATGCAGCAATCGAGCCATCGCCTGGGACGGACGCAGATGCATCGAATGTCACGGTAACAGGATCCACCCCAATGAAGGAGTCAACCGAGAACTGAGCTGTCGGAGATCCGGTTCCTCCGCCAGGTTCGGAAGCATCGAATCGAACCTCAATGCTCTGGGTCGTTGTTCCTGTTGCGCCGTGGTTGTCGGTAACCGTCAAACGCACCACGAAGATCTCAGATGCCTGGGTCGTCTGGAACGTGTGCTGAGGGTTTGGACCCGTCGCTGTGACGCCGTCACCGAATTCCCAGGCATACGACATGATGGTGCCATCATCGGTCGAGCTCGTGCCATCGAACGTTACGGTCAACGGTGTTGCACCAGACAATACGTTGGCCACGATCCGGGCAATTGGATCCTGATTGAACAGAGAGCAGGCCAAGATGGAACCGAGAAG
>Ga0180430_10005184_pt1 | contig 10855 bp, 11 predicted proteins | sample SS_ome_9_FD_132999 | JGI IMG/M metagenome (GOLD analysis project Ga0180430, IMG submission 132999) | Hypersaline lake sediment archaeal communities from the Salton Sea, California, USA - SS_1_S_2 metaG | ecosystem: Environmental > Aquatic > Non-marine Saline and Alkaline > Hypersaline >... | reverse complement strand
CGTTCGATATTGCCTTCATTACCATGACCATCTCCCGGGCGACGCACGATGTAATCGAGGTGGTCACCACCAATCAATACGACGATACGACCCGCATCGTTTTTCGTGACATCGTATTTCAACAGACGTTTCCGGATGCCCTGTTTGAATTCGAGATCCCGGAAGGGACAGACGTGCTGCAGTTTTAAAGGGCGGCTTTGTAAGAAGCCCAATATCGGTGTTGTGCGGCATTCCTCGTCCGTGCGGCGTACAAAAGTACGCCCCCCTCCTCGGAATTTGCACGCCTTGATCTTGAACTTTTTACAAAGCCGCCTATATGCTAAATATTTTTTGGACTGCTTCTATTTCAGTGACGACCAAGGCATAGGAGAAAGGTTGCCATGCAAGACCAGATTCGATCCTTGTTAAAAAAACGCCGGGCAATTCTGCTGGCGCATAATTACCAGCCTCCGGAAATCCAGGATGTGGCCGACGTGTGCGGCGATTCCCTGGAGCTGAGTATCAAGGCCTCCCAGACGGACGCCGACGTCATCGTCTTCTGCGGCGTGCATTTCATGGCCGAGACCGCGTCCATATTGTCGCCGGCCAAGACCGTGCTCCTGCCCCGCCCGGATGCCGGCTGCCCCATGGCCGATATGGTGACGCCGGAAGCCCTCAAGAAGAAACTGGCCGCCCTACCGCCCATGCCGGTGGTGACGTACGTCAATTCGACGGCCGAGGTCAAAGCGCTTTCCACGATCTGCTGTACCTCGGCTAACGCCTTCGAGGTGGTGGAAAGCCTGGATGGCGACGAAGTCTTGATGGTGCCGGACCGCAACCTGGCCCTGAACACGGCCGCCCGCAGCCGCAAAAAAATTCATACCTGGGAAGGGTACTGCCCGTTTCACAATCTGCTGACGGTGGAGGAAGTCGATGCCGCCAAAGCCCGCCATCCCGGAGCGGTTTTCATGGCACACCCCGAATGCCCGCCGGAGGTGGTCGCCCTGGCGGATGTCGCCGTCAGCACCTCCGGCATGATCCGCTACGCGCAGAAGTCTGCCGCAACAGACTTCATTGTGGGCACCGAAGTGGGCATGCGCTACCCCCTGGAAAAAGCCTGCCCGGGCAAGACCTTTCACATGGTGTCCCCCCGCATGCATTGCGACGACATGAAGAAAATCTCCCTGGCGGACATCGTGCGCTGCCTGGAAACCATGGCGGGCGAGGTCAAGGTGCCGGAAGACATTCGGTTGTCGGCGCTGAAGGCGGTCCAGCGGATGGTGGATTTGTCGATTTGAGAAAAACACACCTTGATTTTTTAATGAAGGGGTAAAACGAAAAACCGCGGTGGCCGACTGTTTGGCGGCACCGCGGTTTTTTTGGGAATGGATCGTGTCGAAACGCCGGGAAAACCCTCAGGCGTCGATCATGTCGTCGGGGATATCGGCGTTGGTGTAGACTTTCTGGACGTCATCGCAGTTGTCCAGCATGTCCATGAGACGGATCATCTGTTCGGCCTGCTTGCCTTCCAGGCTGGTCGTGTTCTGGGGCAGCATGGTGACCTCGGCGTCGATGCAGGGAATGCCGGCCGTATCGATGGCTTCCTTGACCGCCTCGAAATCTTCCGGGGCGGTGATGACTTCGAAGTTGCTGCCGTCTTCGCGGACATCTTCCGCCCCGGCTTCCAGGGCCGTTTCCATCAGGGTTTCTTCATCCACGGCGGAGCGCTCCACCACCACGTAGCCTTTCTTGTCGAACATCCAGGCCACGCATCCGCCGGCACCCAGATTGCCGCCGCATTTGCTGAAGCAATGCCGGATTTCCGACACGGCCCGGTTCTTGTTGTCGCTGAGGGACTCCAGAAGCACGGCGGCCCCGCCCGGTCCGTAGCCTTCGTAAGTGTTTTCCTCGTAATTGACGCCCTCCAGATCGCCGGTGCCTTTGGCAATCGCCCGCTCCATGTTGTCCTTGGGCATGTTTTCAACTTTGGCGGCGTTGACGGCGGCCCGCAGACGCGGGTTGGCGTTGATGTCGCCGCCGCCCATGCGGGCGGCCACGGTAATTTCCTTGATGAGTTTCGTGAAGACTTTTCCCCGCCGGGCGTCTGCGGCGCCTTTGCGGTGTTTGATATTTGCCCATTTGCTATGCCCTGCCATTTATGCCTCCTGTTTTTTCCCCTTGCCGATAACGAAAATCTCGCGGCTGGCCTTCCGGCTGCTCTGGGGTTTGTAGATATGACATCGTGTAAAATCGTGTTTGATCTGATCGATAAACGCGGGTGAATCGGGTCCCTGAAAAATTTTACAGACCAGCCGGCCGCCGTCTTTCAGATAGTTTCGGGCCATGTCCAAAGCGCTTTCACACAGGGTCACCGATCGGGCGGCGTCCACGTCCCGATGGCCGGTGGTGGCCGGTGCCATGTCACTGAGGATGCAATGAAATCGTCGCTGCAGCATTTGCGTGACGTCATCGCTCAAATCGAATATGTCCGCGACGATGGCCTGGGCGTGTCCCGGCAGTTTCAGGTCGACCGGCTTCAGGTCCAGCCCCAGTACGCGGCCACGCGGTCCGGTGATCTGGGCCGCATATTTCAGCCATGATCCCGGCGCGCAGCCCAGATCGAGTACGCGGTTGCCGGGGTGAATCAACCGGTAGCGCTTTTGCATTTCCTGAAGTTTATAGACCGATCGGGCTGGGAAATTATCTTTCCGAGCCTTACGGGTGTAATGGTCTTCCCAGCGGTTACGGGAATTCGGTTTGGCAATTTTTCGGGCCATGCGACTGGTGTTTCGTCCGCCGTTACGCGCTTTAATTGTTTGTCTTTACTTGATAAAAAGCAACCTCCTATACACTTAAAGCTCATAGGAAGTCAAGGTGGCGCGCCATCTGGCATACCGCCGCAAAGGGCATATGCGGGGCGGTTAGAACAGGTTCTCCAACGCATCCTCCACCGTGCGCACGCCAATCGTTCGAATGCCGGGTACGGTTTCCATGCGGCGGGTGTTGCTGTGCGGCACAAGGCAGCGCTTGAAGCCCATCTTGGCCGCTTCCAAAGCGCGGATATCTATATGGCCCACGGCGCGGACTTCTCCGGTAAGCCCCACCTCGCCTAATATGAGCATGTCCTCGGGCACGGCCTTGTCCAGGAAACTGGAGGCGATTGCGGCCACGATGGCCAGATCGACCGCCGGTTCGTCCACTTTGACGCCCCCGGCCACATTCATGAAGACGTCCTGCCCGATCAGATGCAGGCCCAGTTTCTTTTCCATTACGGCCACCAGCAGGGCCACCCGGTGGGCGTCGATCCCGAGAATGGTGCGTCGGGGGGTGCCGTAGGTGGAGCCGCTCACCAGGGCTTGCAGTTCCAGCAGGATCGGCCGCGTGCCTTCCATACTGGCCGTCACCGACGAGCCGGGCGCGCCGGCCGGGCGTTCGGACAGGAAAACGGCCGACGGATTGGCGACTTCCACCAGCCCCTGATCGCGCATTTCGAAAACGCCGATTTCATTGGTGGAGCCGAACCGGTTTTTGACAGCCCGCAGCACGCGAAAAACATGATTGCGGTCGCCTTCGAAGTACAGCACGGTGTCCACCATGTGTTCCAAAAGCCGCGGGCCGGCAATGGCGCCGTCTTTGGTGACATGGCCCACCAGCAGGACGGGGATGCCGGATTTTTTGGCCATCATCATCAGACGAACCGTGGCCTCACGCACCTGGCTGACGCTGCCCGGAGCGGATGTCAGTTCGCTGTTGAACATGGTCTGGATGGAATCCACCACCACCACGCAGGGCTGGTGGGTTTCCACCATTTGAATGATGGCGTCCACATCGATTTCCGAAACCACCAGCATATTCGTCGCCACCGTATCCAGGCGCTGGCTGCGCAGCCGGATCTGGCGGATGGATTCTTCGCCGGAGACATAGAGTACTTTGCCGTGGTGGTTGGCCAGGCCGTGCAGGGCCTGCAGCATGAGGGTGGATTTGCCGATGCCCGGGTCGCCGCCGATCAAGACCAGGCTGCCTTCCACCAGTCCGCCGCCCAGGACCCGGTCGAACTCCCCGACGAACGTCCGGCAGCGCTGTTCGGCCTCCAGATCCACCTGGTCGATGGGGACCGGTTCTGCGGCGGCCGAAAGGGTCCTGCGGGGGGCACCCGGAGACGGCGCCGGTCGCGTGGATTCCACCATGGTATCCCACTGTTCGCATTCCGGGCAGCGTCCCATCCAGCGCAAAGCCTGATGCCCGCAGGATTGACAGGTGAAAATAGTTTTCGTTTTTTTGGGGGTGGCCATGAGGGATCGTTTTTGTCCTTCCCGAAGCGGGGGCTAGTGGCGGTAGGTGGTGGCTGTGCCTTGGAAGATCGTATAGCACGACCGGCAAGCCGCCATCAAGACGCCGCGTCAATCCATGACGCCTGCCATAAATCCTTGCGGCGGGCAGAAATCGCCAGACACTTGCAGCGATCGACTGGATCAAGGCTGCTGAATGTGGTAAACATAAGCGATCATTCTTGCTTTCAGGCGCGACCCATTGCGGCTGATAACCTCCAGACAACTTCTCCCTCATGGAAAGTCCAGGCTCGCCAATGCGGTGATGTATGATTATGGTTTTCGTTATCCGGCGGATGGCCACGGGCTGGATCGACCTGCCGAACAGCATACGGAACCCCGACAGGAATCAGCCAACCAGGAGATGACATTATGACGATAAGGGGCGGGAAAACCGGGCGAAAATTGGCGTTGCTCCTGCTTTTGCTGGCAGGCGTCTTATCCGTCGGGTTGGAGGTCAGTGGCGCCATGGCCGTCACGCAACCTTTTGATCACGTGCAATCCCGACTGATCGCGGACGGGTTCGATGCTGAACGGGTGCGCGACCTTTACCGTCAACCGGAAGTGGCGTTTGAATCCCGGGGGGTCGGCCTTTTTTTCAGGCACAGTGAAGCGCGCCTGAACTATGGCCAGTTCCTCGAGGAGCGGCGCATTGAAATGGCACGCCAGTATGTCATCGACCACAGTGGTGCGCTGGCAGCAGCCGAAGCGCAATATGATGTCCCACGGGAAATCATCACGGCCATCATGCTGGTGGAAACCCAGTTGGGCACCTTGGTGGGCAACCAGACCGTATTCAATATTCTTTCGACCATGGCGGCCCTGGATGATGCGACGGTGCGGAAAGCCTTCTGGCGCGACCTCCCCACGGAGCGCCGCCTGACGCGCAAGGCATTTGAAAAAAAAGCCGATCGAAAATCCCGTTGGGCTTACAAAGAGCTGAAAGCCCTGTTGCGTTATGTCGAAGTGGAGAAAATGGACCCGGTGACGATTCCGGGATCCTATGCCGGTGCCATGGGCTATTGCCAGTTCATGCCGAGCAATGCCCTGCGACTCGGGGTGGATGGCAACGGGGATGACCGGGTCGATCTTTTCGATCACACCGACGCCATCGCCAGCGTGGGCAACTACCTGAAGCACCACGGCTGGAAACCCGGCATGACGCGCCAGCAGCAGTATCAGGTGATTCTGAAGTACAATTACAGCAAACCCTACGCGAACACGATTCTCGATATTGCGGCTCGGTTGAAAGGATAGGCACGGGCATGGATCTAAAAACGGCAATAACGTTCATTGTGGCCTGTATACCGTTTCTCCTGTTTACGGTCTGGGCCATTGTGGACGTGTTGATGAAAGATTTCGGCAGCACCGGACGCAAGGCGCTTTGGGCCCTTGTGGCGTCCGTGCCGTTTATCGGGGCAGTCGTCTATTTGCTGGTGGGATTCCGTCAGGGACGTAAACCCGAGAAAGCCGGCTGATGCTTTGCCCGGGCATCGAAAGCGAACTGAAAGCGTTTGACAATTTTCGAGGTTTCCGGTAAATGCACCTCACATTTACGCATGCATGTGGTCCCATCGTCTAGCGGTTAGGACGCCGGCCTCTCACGCCGGTAACCGGGGTTCGATTCCCCGTGGGATCACCACTGATTACAATAGGTTTTCAAACCTACCATTTGCCGCTTGGGGAGTTGACGGCTCCCCAGACGGCTTTTTGTTTTTCTGGACCAATGATACTTTCCCGCTGCTCGTTCAGAGACCTGACCAATCGGAACAACTTCTGCGTCCGGTTTTGGATGAAGGGGAAATTCTTCAATCGAAATTTTAATTTTTCTGGACAAGGTCGTTGTTAAAATATAAGGTGTTGTCCAAATGGACAACATGTGAAAAATAGGCAACACCATGCAGGAAAAAGAATATTTAGCAAAACTCGAAGAATCTCTGTCGGAGCTCATGCCTTTGGATGAGCTTGAATTCAAGTTCATGAGCCAGGACCTTTCCAACCACTTCGACCTTATTGTTGAGGTTTCCTATCCTGATCTGCATTTCAAAATGCTGATCGAGTTTGTAGCGCAGATCAACTTGTCCAATTTAAAAAATAGGATCAGTCGTCTCAAGGATTCTGCTATCGGATGGGACAGGGCCGTGCCAGTCCTTGTAGCGCCTTATCTGAGCCCTAAACGACAAGAGCTTTGTCGTGAAGAAGGGGTCGGATTTATTGATCTGTCAGGCAATGTTTATCTGAAATTCAAAAGCCTTTTCATTGAAAGAATTGGCTTTCCGAATAAATTCCCGGTGAAACGGCAAGGCCGCAGCCCATTTTCTGATAAAGCCTCACTCATTTTGCGTGCGTTGCTGTTGGGAGGAAGGCGATTGTGGGGTATCAGGGAATTGGCCCAGGAAATTGCGCTGGATCCCGGATATGTGTCGAGAATGGCCAAGGAGCTCGAAAAACGCGGTTACGTCAACCGGATTGATTCTAAGCTGCGACTCCGATTCCCGGAAGGCATACTGGAGGACTGGGTAAGGTCTTACAGCCTGAATAAGAACCAGCTGTCGAGCTATTTTTGCATGGCCGATAGCGTGCATGCTGTCCTTCATCGCCTCCGGAGCCTTCAAATCTCTAACAACCTTCAATATGCCCTGAGCGTTCAGGCGGGGGCAAACCTGGTAGCCCCATATTCAAACTTCAAGGAAGTGCATATCTATGCCAAAGGGGCGAAGGAAATCGAGCTTTTGGAAAAGGGATTGAACTTAAATCCGGTGGAGCAGGGCGGCAACTTGGTCATCATGCAGCCCTACTATCGTAATTCGGTTTTTTACGGCAGCCAGCTCGTCGACGGCCTGCGCATCGTCTCCGACATTCAGCTCTATTTGGATCTTTACGGCTATCCACTGCGGGGCTTGGAGCAGGCCGAGCATTTGCTGGAAAAGCGGATCCGGCCGGTTTTAGAGGAATTCAACTACAATGAATGACCGTTTAGCAAGAGGACTTTTCAAGACCTTGGGGGTTTTGCGGGAGTACTTGCCGGAAATAGTCGTGGGCGGGGGATGGGCGCCTTTCCTTTATCACCGGTATATTTTCCGTGACCGCAAACGTGAACCGATTTTTACCCGGGATATCGATCTGATGGTCAGGCCAACAGTTCCGGTGATCGGTGATAAATCCATTGATAAGATACTTCTGGATGCAGGCCTTGAGAACAAGTTCAAGAGTAACGACAATCCTCCAGTGATTCATTATGAAGGAATAATAGATGGGTGGATGTCGAAATCGAGTTCCTGACGGACCTGACGGGCTCCGAAACTGACGCGGTCAAGAAGGTGCAGCCGGATCTCCACGCGGAGGCCTTGCGCTACATTTCCCTGATGGTCGAAAACGTGACCCAACTGATCATTGAGGATATCCCCGAGGCTGAAGGTATGGGACCAATGCTCGTTAAGGTACCAACACCGGCGGCCTACATTTTTCACAAAGGAATGATTTATCGACGCAGGCGCGACCAGAGGAAAAAATACAAGGACCTCTATTACATTTTCGACATCCTGACCGGATGTGGGGATTTGAAGGCCTCGATCATAAAGGATTTGGACAAACTATCTGGAAAACACTCGAGGTGGTTTCGGCGATTCGTAGATTACCTTGATGCTGATTTTGCCGACCCGTCATCGGATGCCGTCCTGGAGGTGATGAGGCAACGACCCCCGAGCGCCTTCGATGGACTTGACGATGACCAGTTTAAAAATTTCGCATATGGCATATTCTCGGAAACCGTGAAATTGATGCGATCTTCGACCAAGAAAAGTTAACCTATACGCAAACGTTTCTTCTTGTGGCGAATACTCAAGTATGAACGTTGACCGAATACTGCCTTTAACCATTATTTGGTTAACCCTCTTGTTTTTTGAAATGGTCATCTCCACGCCATGCTGCTGCGGCAGGCTTTCTATCAGAGGTTTCAGAAATCGCCGTCATAGTGAATAAAATCAGTGCATCAAAACCAGCGGCAGTTTTCCTTAACGACACTATTCACGATGTTCAGCGAAGAAACGATTAAAACGCCTGATGCCAATTCGCCTTAAAATCGGGAGTCGTTCTCCGGAGGCCTGGCAAGGCACGTTAGTCATCATGTGCTTTGCCCAGATGGTTTCCATGATCGGTTTTTCAAGTATTTTTCCGTTTCTACCGCTCTACGTGAAATCCCTGGGAACCGTTACGTCCCTGAGTGCCGACCTCTGCACCGGGCTGGTCTTCTCCGGGCAGGCCTTCAGCATGATGATCGCCTCGCCCATCTGGGGCGCCTTGGCGGACCGATGGGGACGCAAGCTTATGGTCGAGCGGGCCATGTTCGGCGGGGCCGTCATCATGGCCTTGATGGCCTTCGCACGCTCGGCGGAAGAATTGGTGGCCCTGCGCATGATTCAGGGGTTAATCACCGGCGTCATGGGTGCCACCAACGCCCTGGTGGCCGCCACGGTGCCGCGCGGCCGGGCCGGGTACGCCATGGGGCTCATGCAGGTGGCCATGGGGCTGGGGCTGGGGTTGGGGCCCGTCATCGGCGGGGTGGTGGCGGATGCCTATGGCTATCGAGCTGCCTTTTACATCACGGCCGGACTGCTGGCCTTTGCCGGTGTCGTGGTCTGGGTTGGCGTTGATGAACACTTCGTGGCCCGGGAATCCACCGATCAGACGCCCCTTGGCTTCCTCGCCGCCTGGCAGCGCGCCCTGTCCTCGCGCGGCGTGCCGTTGGCCTACGCCCTGCGGTTTATCAATCAGATGGGGCGCATCATCTTCATGCCGATCCTGCCGCTCTTTATCCTTACGCTCATCGACAACCCGAATAGGATCAACAGTTATACCGGGATTGTAATCGGTCTGTCTTCAGCGGCCACCGCCTTTTTTTCGATTTACCTGGGGCGCATGGGCGACCGCTCCGGTTATCGCCGAACCGTCATCGTCTGTCTGCTGGCGGTGTTTATGCTATTTCTCCTGCAGGCGCTGGTAAACGCCGGCTGGCAGCTGCTGGTCTTGCAGATGTTCTACGGCATCGCTCTGGGCGGCATCGTTCCGGGGATCAGCGCCCTGCTGGCCGTCTACAGCCGGCAGGGTGACGAAGGGGCGGTCTATGGTCTGGACAACGCGATCACCTCGGGCGCGCGCATGATCGGCCCTTTGCTGGGCGTCAGCATCGCGGCCTGGTTCGGGGAGCGTATGGTTTTCGGAGCCGCTGCCCTATTATACCTGACTGCCGCCCTGCTGGCCGTTTGGGGGTTGCCGAGAAGGAACCACAGGGTCTAGCCTTGAAGGCAACCTAAGCGTTTCTCCCCCTTTCCGCTATAAATTGCATGTCATCAGATCGATGAGGTAAACGGCAGCGAGAGCCTTCCTGTGATGGGGTGCGTCCGGTCAAGTCATGTGTATTTTGGTATCTTCGCTTGCCGACAGGGCTGACGTTTGACCCGCAAAACCCGGCGATGGACCGCTGATGGATGCCTGAACCGGTGATCGCCAGGAATCTTGATAGAGTAGGAAAGTTGCTTCTTATTGTAATGAAATGGTTTACCCTAATACTGACGCAACCTTTTCTTCGGCGTTCAGCTTTTTACAGCGCACAGAAAACGCTGAAATAAAATATTACCAATACAATTAAGTGGTTAAATTTATGCGAGAAGTGGGCGAACCGGCTGTTGGCATCGCTTTTGCTGCGTTTGATATCGTTAATTAAATAGGAGAGAAGCCGTGCGCTTGGTTTGGAGGTTTACCGCCATATTGATTATGATCTCACCGCCGTTTATTGATGTCGTCATGGCCGGTGAATTCGCCGGGCCTATCGTCTCATCAAGTCATCCCGCATGGTCGAGCATTGAGTCGCCAGTGCTCGTCATGCTGGGATGCATCCTTGTCTGGCTTGCCGGGCTGTGCCGTAAGAAGTTTAACCAAAAATCGAACAGAGATCATCATGTCCCCGGTTATTCAGAACAAGCGAACTGAACGACGCTCCGGTATCGATCGCCGCCAGTTTTCCTATGCCCTTCATATCCCCGAGCGAAGAAGCAGCGAGGATCGCCGCCGCAAGCTTCCCAAACGCCTCCAGGAAGCGATGCCCGTTGCGGCCAAAACCCCATTACCTGCCTTCATCCCTGATTGTTAAAAATTCCCCCCCCTTTCTATCATCCTAAAAGATCAAGGAGATTCGATCACTTGAATCATCTCCTCGTCAGCCAATGCGCAGGGATTATCGTTCTTTCCGAATGATATGAATGATGTCCCCCGGATAGATCAGGTCCGGGTTGCTGATCTGGCTGAGGCGCGCCAATTCGGCGTATTGGAGCGGGTCATCGAGGTGGTGCGCGGCAATATCCCATAGCGTATCCCCAGGAACGACCTGGTGGACGATCTCGTCGATGGCCGCCGGGGTCTGTTGTGGAAAGGGCGGGGACGGGGCTGTTGCCTTTGCGGCAGGGCGTTCGACCATCAGGGTAACTTTTTCGCACGTTTCACCCTTCCGGTGTTGTTGTTCCGCGGACGATCGATCCGGCGCCGGGGTTTGG
>Ga0180430_10005182_pt1 | contig 10856 bp, 8 predicted proteins | sample SS_ome_9_FD_132999 | JGI IMG/M metagenome (GOLD analysis project Ga0180430, IMG submission 132999) | Hypersaline lake sediment archaeal communities from the Salton Sea, California, USA - SS_1_S_2 metaG | ecosystem: Environmental > Aquatic > Non-marine Saline and Alkaline > Hypersaline > Sediment... | reverse complement strand
TTGTTCTTGCCAATGCTAATTACTTTCCTAAAAGTAAATTAAAAGAATTCTCTACTTTTGATTCCTATCTTCAAGGTCATGTCTCTACTCAAGTTCCTGGAGTTAATTATTCTTCTGGGTCATTAGGACAAGGACTTTCTTTTGCTGCTGGTCTAGCCTTGGGTGATAAAAATAAAAAAATAATTACCCTTACTACTGATGGGGAACACCAAGAAGGTCAAATCTGGGAATGCTTACCCTTTGCTAGTAAATATAAACTTTCTAATTTAATCAACATTATCGATCTTAATGGTTATCAAATTGATGGTGCCACTAAGGACATCATGCCTCTTGGTAATCTCTCTAATAAATATCTTGGCTATGGTTGGCAAGTTATTACCGTTGATGGTCATAATCATAAACAAATTCTTAAAGCTCTAGAAAAAGCTAAAGAGTCAGATTCTCAACCAACTTGTATCATTGCTCAAACCACCTTTGCTAAAGGCATTCCTTCTATTGAGAATGATTATCGCTATCACGACTATAAAAACTTATCAGAAACTCTCTATCAGAAGTTTAAGGAGCAATTACTATGAAACTAAGCTCAATTAGACAAGCCTTTGCTGACACTATCTATCAATCAGCTAAAAATAATTCTAATCTTTATATTGTTGATATTGATCTTAAATCATCTCTTTCCTTAAATAAATTTGCCAAACACTTTCCTAAACGCTTCATTCAAGCCGGTATCTCTGAAACTAATGCTGCTGGTGTTGCTGCTGGCCTAGCCAAAACTGGTAAAACTGTTTTCTTAACTTCATTTTCTTGTTTTTCTCCCGCTATTAATTGGAATACTATTAAACAGTCAATTTGTTATAACCAAGCCGACGTTAAGATCATTGGTTCCCATTCTGGTCTTATGTCTACTAGTTTAGGAGCCACTCACCAGATGCTTGAAGATGTTGCTCTTATGAGAGCCTTACCTAATATGGAGGTTTTTTCTCCTTTAGATAGTGTTGAAACTTCTAAAATAATTAGAGCTATTTTCCGTAGTCGTCGTCCTTCTTATCTTCGTTTACCTCGTCCTAATACCCCTCAAATCCTTAATTATCGATCTTCCTTTACTATTGGTAAATCATCAGTCCTTAAAAAAGGAAAAGACATTACTATTGTTGGCTATGGTCCTATTCTTTATCAAGCCTTTCAAGCTCAAGCTAAATTAAATCTAACTAAACCTCATTATTCCTTAGAAATTATTAATGCCTCTTCAATTAAACCTTTAGATTCTAAAACCATTCTTAAGAGCCTCAAAAAAACTAAACGTCTCATCTGTATTGAAGATCATCAAAAAAATGGGGGATTAGGAGAAGCCTTGGCTTCATTAGTTCTTTCTTCAGGAATTAACTGTAAATTTAAGCATTTAGCTGTTGATAATCACTTTGGTCGCTCCGCTAAGGACTACCAACAACTCTATGATCATTATAATATTGGTACAGAGGCTTTAATTACTGCTATTAAAAAATTAATATGAAAACCTTAAAAGAAATCTTATCTGAATACTATCAATCAAACAAAGCTTTGCCTGCTTTTAATATTGATTCCTTTGAAATTTACCAAGCTGTTGAAGCTGTTGTTGCTGAAACTGGATACCCTTGTATTGTTCAACTTTCAGCTGGAGAAGACAATTTTATCCAAGCCGAAAGATTATTTATTCTAGTTAAAAAAGCCAGAATTGATGGTCTTCCTATCTTTCTTAATATGGATCATGGTAAAGATTTAGATCGTCTCTATCAATTAGCTGAATTAGGTTTTGACATGCTCCATTTTGATGGTTCTGATCTTCCTTACCAAGAAAATCTGGAAACTGCTACTGAATTTATTAAAAAAGTTAAAGAAATAAATCCTAATATTTTGATTGAAGCTGAATTTAATAAGATTAAATCTACAGGGACTAAAATTCTTCCAGAAAGTTATACTGATCCTCAGCAAGCTCAAGAATTTCTTCAAAGCACTCAGGCTGATCTTTTAGCCATCTCTGTTGGTAATCTTCATGGTGTTGATCTTGACCAACCAGAAAAAATAGATTTTTCTCTATTAGAAAAACTTCATCAACAGTTAACTAATCAATTATTTACTCTTCATGGTGGTTCTGGAATTGACTCTCAACAACTTAAAGAGTCACTTGCTCACGGCATTGTTAAAATAAATATTAATACTGATCTTCGTCTTCAATTTATTAAATCGATCAAAGATAGTCTTTCTAATTCAAAAACCGAAAAAATTTATAAAATTTATCAACCAGTTCTTGAAGATCTTAAAACAATCATTAAGGACAAATTCTCATGTATGATGTAGTTTCTATCGGTGCTGCCACCGTTGATATTTTCGTAAAATCATCAGCCCTTACTCTTAAAAAAAAGATTCTATCATTACCTGCTTCATCTAAAAATGAAATAGAAGATAGTCTTATTTGTAGTGGTGGCGGAGCCACTAATTCTGCCGTTTCTTTTTCTCGACTTGGTCTTAAATCAACCGCTATTTCCTTAATTGGTCAAAGTCATTTAAATCAATACATTTTTAATGATTTAAAAGATAATAAAGTCGACTCCAGTCTTATTGTTCAAGATAAAAAAGACATTACCGATTTTTCTGTCATTCTAGTTGCTAAAGATGGCTCTCGATCCATCCTTACTAACCGTGGTCAAGGTGGTTTACAAGAAAAAAATATTCCTTGGCAAAAACTTACCAAAGCCAAGTGGTTCTATATTACCTCACTAGAAGGGAATCTAGACCTTTTAGAAAAATTAATTGGTTTTGCCCAAGAACATAATATTAAAGTTTCTCTTAACCCTGGTCGTCGTGAACTAGCTCAAACTAGAAGGCTCTTACCACTACTTCAATTTATTGATTTTCTTCTCCTTAATCAACAAGAAGCTGAAGTCTTAACTCAACTCAAACATGATAATAAAGATTTCTTTCCTAAGATTAAAAAAATAAACAATTATTTAACTGCTATTACCAATGGTCGTCTTGGTGCCCATATTTTCACCCCAGATCAACATTTTTATTCTCCAATTATTAATGTTAATCCAACTGATGAGACTGGTGCTGGTGATTCTTTTGGTTCTACATTTGTTACCGCTCTTATTCGTAATAAAACCCCTCAACAAGCTCTCTTTTGGGCTATTAAAAATTCTGCTTCAGTTGTTGCTCATCTTGGTTCCAAAACTGGACTCCTTACTCTTTCCCAAATTAATAAAAAAACTAGACCAATAACTAAAAAGCCTAAATTAAAAGCAAAAAAAACTTCCAAATAACTATTATGCTTCCTAAAGTAGATAAAAACAAAAAAGGCTTTCCCCAAGACCAATTATCTGAGAAAGAAAGCGAAAAAATTAAAAAAGAAAAACACGTTAAAAAGAAACGTAAATTAGTTCTTTTTTCCTTAATTATTACTGTCGGTCTTAGTCTCATCTTTTGGACTTATCGAACCACTAAAAATTTTATTGATCAAGGCCAAAAATTATCCATCAAACTTAATATTCCTCTTCCTAAACTTAATTTCAACAAAAAAAATCATCATGACTTTGGTCGTCAAATGGAAAAAATTCTTTCTTCAGAGTGTGATGATATTGCTCTTCATGTTAGTGATGATAATCCCTCTCAACCATTTCTTTGGCAAAAGAACCAAAACTTAATCCTTGCTAATAATAGTTTATCTTCTATTAAAAATAAAATTAACTCTATCGAACCTTCCACTCAAACTTCTCTTAATCTCAACTTACCTCAAGGTCTAACTTTTCAAGAAATTCTTTCCAATCAAGGTTCTCATCAACACTTCCTCCAAATTAATCTTCCTGGACGTAACCTTTTAATTTTAATTTCTGCTAGCCAACAACAAGATTGCTCCCCTTTAATTGAATCAATTTATTGGAACTATTTAGAAAGTCTTAATTAACCGCCAATTCATCACTTTCTTCCTTTTTATTCGGACATCTTATTTTTATTTCACTTCCCGCCAAAAACCATTCTTCTCGTCCACAGATTTCTTTTTTAACCAAACCAGAAGGAACTTTCCATTCTTCATTCATTTTATCTTCTAGTATTAAACTAATACTTTGATGCCAAATTGGAGTTGCTCCACTTATTCCTGAAGCCACCCAACTCATTGGACTACTATCATTATTTCCTACCCAACTTGAAACTAAGTAACTTGGAGTCCAACCAATACACCAATTATCCTTTAGATTATTAGTCGTTCCAGTTTTAACTGCTACTCTTTTATCTTTAATTACTAATTGGGAATGGCTTCCAAAAATAGGTGATCGAGCTTGATTGTCACTTAAGGCACTATTAATCATATAAGCATATTCTTCTTTGATTACTTTCTTTTCTCTTGTTTTCTTTTCATAAACATTCTCTCCTAAGTAATTCTTTATTTCCAAAATTGGATTTATTTCTATTTTTTTACCCAAATTAGCAAAAATACTATAAGCCTGAGCCAATTCTGTCATCTTAACCTCACCACCACCTAAGGCTAATGATAATCCAAATCTATTTCTATCTTCCCAAGTATTAATTCCCATTTTTTCTCCCAAATCTATCATTTCTTCAACTCCATTTTTCTCTAGTAATTTAACTGAAGGAATATTTAAGGAAGAAGCTAGGGCTGTTCTTAAAGTTACCTCTCCCATATATTTACCATTGTAGTTTTTAGGAGAATAAGGTTTTTGTCCTGAAATATTGTAGGTAACTGGACTGTCATTTATTATCGAAGCCAAACTATAATTATTTTCTAAGGCCAATAAGTAATTAATTGGTTTAATTGATGATCCTGGTTGTCTTAAAGCTGTTGTTACATTATATTTACCATCAATATCATCAGCATAATAATCCTTTGATCCTACCATCACTAAAATATCACCATTCTTAACATCAATTACCAAAGCTCCACCATTAGATATTTTTAATTTTCTATTCTTCTCAATTTCTTGACTAACTATTTCTTGAATTTCTTCTTGTAAGTCCAAATCTAAACTAGTCTTAATCGACAACCCTTGTTTTTCAAAATTAATATAACCTTGGTCTTCTAATAATTTCTTTACATAAAAAACAAAATGAGGTGCTTCTATTTTTTTAGCATTATCCTTAATTATCAACTCTTCTTCATTTAATTTTTTAGCCTCTTCCTCATTTAAAAATCCATTTGATTTCATTTCCTCAATGACTCTTTTTTGTCTAGCCAATCCTAATTCTGGATTATTCCCATAAGGGGAGTAAGAACTTGGTGCTGCCGGTAATCCTGCTAAATAAGTCGCTTCTTTATCACTTAAATCCCAAACATCTTTACCAAAATATTTTTGAGCCGCCTCTTCAACTCCATAGGCTTCACCCCCATAGGGGACTTGGTTTAGATATCTTTCTAAAATTTGATCCTTATTTAATCTCTGTTCCACCATTAAAGTTAAAATCGCTTCTTTAATCTTCCTTTTAAAAGTTTTTTCACTACTAAAGAAAACATTTTTAACTAATTGTTGGCTAATTGTTGATCCACCTCTAATCTTATCTTCCTCTCCTTTTTTGAAGTTATAAATTACTGCCTGACTTATCCCTTTAATTGATAAACCATAATGTTTATAGAAATTTTTATCTTCAATTGATAGAGTTGCTTCTATTAAGGTTGTTGGGATTTTTTCTAAATCTATCCAAGTTCTATTCTCATCTTCATAAAATTTATAAAGTACTTTTCCGTTTCTATCTAATATCCTTGTCGATAAATTTGGTGGACTATAAATTAAATCAACATTTGGTAATTCTTTAATGATTTCTAAATAAAAATAAATAAAAACAGTCGAAATTATAAATAAAACTGTTAACCCTATAGATAATTTTCTTCCATTAATTACAATTTTAATTTTGCCTTTTTTCTTAACTTCAGCTTCCTTCTTTTTCAACCTTAACTCTCTTTCCTTTAATCTCTTCTCTCTTTTTTCAATTCTTTTTCTTTTTTCCTCTTCCTTTTTTCTTTTCCTCAATAAAATATCTTGTCTTCTTTCAAACTTCTTTTTTAAAATTGTTAAATATTTTCTATATCTTCCTTCTTTCTTTTTTTTAATTTTTCTTCTAACTTTAAATTCTGGAATCTTCGGAAAAGTGATCTCAATTATTTTTACTCGTCCATAAAAACTCTTCAAAAAAACTAAAAATTTACTTTCTTTATCTCTTTTACTCTTAATTCTTTTTTCTTTCTCTCTTAATTCTTTTTTCTTTCTCTTCTTTAAACTCTCAAATACTTTCTTAAACAAATTGACCAGGGGAGAACCTATTTGGATTAAAACTTTAATGATTACTACTAATAAATTCATCCTTTAATTGATTGTTACTATATGTTTTTCATCTTTCATTTCCCCGTTTTCATCAACTACTTGATTGACTGGGCAGTCGAGGCAAATATTAACTCCATTTATATCTGTAACTATACTATGTTCTTGCCACTCAGCATTAGGAATATTCTCTCCTTCCTGAACAAGTCTTCCTGTGTCTTTATTAACTAATACATTCTGTCTTAAAGATCCTTGTTTAGCTGGCAAAAATTCTTTCTTAAAATATTCGAAATGAGATTCACAACCTTCATCAGGAATTCCCAAACCAGTTAAATTACATACATGCATTCCTACAATACTAGCTGGTCTTACAGGCTTCTTAACTGCCTTGTCTTCTAATAAATTAGTCATTATCTTATTCCAGATTGGAGCTGCTCCCGTTGTTCCTGATACTAAATATCCCATCTTTGAATTATCATTATTTCCCACCCAAGTAGCCACCACATAATCACTGGTATAACCAATCGTCCAATTATCTCTCATATCATTAGTTGTCCCAGTTTTAACTGCCACCTCTGGATGATCTTTAATATTTAACATTGATCCTCGACCAAAAACCATTGATCGGGCTCCATCATCAGATAATATTTGTTGAATAATAAAAGCTGTATCTCTTGATAGTAATCTTTTTCCACCACTCTCCTTATACTCTTCCAAAACCACTCCATCCTTATCTACTACCTTTAATATTGGACTTAGTTCTTTCTTAGTTCCCATATTAGCTAAAACTCCATAAGCAGTCACCATGTCAGTCATTTGTACTTCACCTCCACCTAGAGTTAAAGATAAACCATAATTAGAAGCATCTTGAAATGTTTCCAACCCCATTGCTGAGGCTGAAGCTACAAAAGTTTCTAATCCATTTTCTTTCAAAACTTTTACTGCTCCAATATTTAATGAATTAGCCAAAGAATTTCTAATTGATTGAATTCCATAATAACTATTTCCATAGTTAGTTGGACAATAAGGTGCTTGGTTAACTTGTTTAAAACAGCTTGGATTATCGTAAACAATTGAAGCCGCTGTAATATTTCCTGTTTCAATTCCCACCGCATAATTAATTGGCTTAATGGATGATCCTGGTTGCCTTAAAGCTGTTGTTACATTATATTTCCCATCAATCTCATCATCAAAATAATCTATTGACCCCACCATTGCTAATATTTCTCCACTTTTAGGATTACTAATTAAAGTTGCTCCATTACTTACCTTGTATTTTGCCAGTTCTGCCACCTCTGTTGCCACTTCCACTTCAGCCATTTTTTGCAAATCCAAATCAAGACTAGTGGTGATTGTTAATCCACCTTCATTTATTCTTTTAGCTCCATACTTTTCTATTAATTTATCCTTTACATAAAAAACAAAATGAGGGGCTACTATTCCTTTTTCGCTAATGTGATATTTTAATTCTTCATCTCTTGCTTTCTCAAATTCTTCTTCACTAATCATTTCTTCATCTTTCATTCTTTCCAACACCATTTCTTGTCTATTTTTAGCTATATCAGGATGAGAAAAAGGGGAGTATTTAGTTGGTGAAGCTGGTAATCCAGCTAATAAAGCTGATTCAGCCAAAGTTAAATCTTTTACATCCTTATTAAATATTCCCTTAGCTGCTGCTTGAACTCCCCACATGGTTCCTCCATAAGGAGTCTGGTTAAAATACATTTCCAAAATATCATCTTTGCTATACATTATTTCTGTTGCCACTGTTAACACCGCTTCTTTAGCTTTTCGAGAAATAGTTCTTTCTGGACTCAATAAAGCATTCTTAACTAATTGTTGGGTTAAAGTTGATCCTCCTTGAAGTCTTTTTTGGAAAACAGTTCGATATAAACCTCTTAATATTCCTTTAATATCAAAACCATTGTGTTTATAAAAATTTACATCCTCGATTGCCAAAGTCGCTTTTTTAAAGCTCTCCGGAATTTCATCTAAACTTACTGAAGTTCTTCTTTTCTCTGCATAAATTTCATATAATAATTTTCCATTCCTATCTAAAATATGGGACGATTCTGGATATTCACCGGATGATAACTTTCTTGGATTAGGAATATTCTCTATTACATAAATAGTTACTAAGGTAATTGCTAGTAAAAATACCCCAATAATTAAAAACTTAGTCCAGGCATTTGAGGACTTCTTCTTGCCTTTCTTCTTTGATTTCGATTTTTTCAACAATTTCTTTATAAACATTTCTACTTTGATTTATTTGTCTTTTAATTCTCTCTTTTTCAAGATTTTTATCACTTATTTTATCTAAATACTCACTAGCCAATTTTAACTTATTAGCAGCCTCGATCATAGTTTCAGTTAATAACTCTTCATCAATACCTTTTTCTTCCATTAATAAGACCTCGTTCATTTGTTTATCAGCTATTACTAATAGTAGTTTAATTCTCTCCATGTCATTTTTACTGAAGCTTATCCACAAGAAATCTCTCATTTTTTTAACCCCATAAAAAGGGCTGCAGGGGAGAGTTCTACTCTCTGGCATTTTATGAACCATTCTTTCTATTTCTTCTTCATCATTCATAATTTGACTTTCAAAAGGTACCTTTCGAAGTCTATTACTTTTTTCATCTTCAATTAACATTTCTAGACTAGCCCTACTAATTGAAATATATAAAACAACCAGTCCCAAAACCAAAAAGAAAATTCTAAGAATCCTTTGCCACATCATTTATTCTATCACTCAACTATGAAAAAAAGCCTGGTGGTAATTAACTATTTCTTGAGTAATTCTTTTGTTCATATACCAATATTGTGGCCAGAAACATAAGAAATTTAACAATCTATTTTTTTTATTACTGATCTCGTTTTTATCCTCTATTTCTCTTAATATCTTTTTATCTGTTTTTTTAATTTTCTCTTCATAACCATTGACCAAAAACTTTTTTACCCAATCATTTCTTAAAAGAAATTTTTCATAAACCCCATCTCTGTTTATTAAAACTTTCATCATTATTAAGTCCATCCCATTTTGTAAATTTCTTTTTTTCTTTGCTAATAATAATCCTTCTTCATCTAACCACAAATTAAAACAAAACTGGTCTTTTTCTTCTTTCTTTCCAAATCTGCGATGTGGTATTTTTTTAGCAAAAATCCAAAACCTTAATTTTAACCTCGTCCACCATAATCTATTCCTCTTAGTTACTATTAATAAGTCTATATCGTCATTTTCTTTAGGATAATTACTTGCCACCGATCCAGAAATACCTAAAAAGGTAATATCTTTAAATTTTTCTTCTATCCATTTACTTAACTTTTCAGCCTTTTTAAGCTTTTCTTGTAAGAATTTACCATCAACTCTCTCAATACTATTCTTATTAGAATTTATTTCCTTATTATATTTTTTAATTCCTTCTCCAATTTTTTTATCATTAAAAAGTTCTTTACTAATCAATCTTTCTTTAATTTCCTCTTCATTAAAAGAGCAATTAAAGCCTTTAGCATAGCTAATTGTTTTTTTAATAGCTTTCTCTAATAAATCCATTTAATTCATTTTATATCAAATTACTATCATATCTTGGTATAATTGCTTTGAAAATAATGATTGACAAACAAAGTAAACGTTATCGACTTTGGGAAATGATTCCTGGCTTTTGTGCTTGGATGATTATTCTTTTCCCTATTTGGGGGGCCTTTGTCTTACCTCGAGCTGTTGCTTACTTTGTTATTGCCTTCTTAGTTTTTTGGTTATATCAATCATTTAAGTCTGCCATTCTTGCTGTCAGAGGTTATTCTAAAATTCAAATTGCTAAAAACATTAACTGGTTAGACCTCTTTAAAGAAAAATTTCGTTCTTTCTGGCTTAAATATAAAGATGTAAATCACGTTATAGTTATTTCCTCTTATAAAGAACCAGTTGAAGTTATTGAAATGGCTATTGGTTCTTTAGCTGCTCAAATTGATATTGATCTTAAAAAAATTCACGTTATTCTTGCTCAAGAAGCTAGAGCTGGAAAAACTAATAATAATCAGACTATTAAGTATTTTTCTAAAAAATATAAAAATACTTTTGGAAATCTAATTTTTACTGAACATCCAGCTGATATTCCTGGAGAAATTGCTGGGAAACATACTAATGAGCGTTTTGCTGCTCAATACTTTAAAAAACACTATATTGATAAGGGTAAATTTGATATTAATCATCTCACTTTAACTAGTTGTGACGTTGATACTATTTTTAACCCTAAATTCTTTTCTGCTCTTACTTATAATTTCGCTTCTAATCCATCCCGTTATCAACGTTTTTGGCAATCACCAATCTTTTGGCACAACAATATTAATCAAGTTCCTTCTTTAATCAGAATTACTGGGATTCTTGGTAATGTTATCCATATCGCCAACATCCAAGAACCTGATGGTCTTTTCTTTAACTATTCTTGTTACTCTTCTTCCTTTAAACTTATTGACCAATCTGGCTATTGGGATCCTGATATGATTCCTGAAGATTGGCACATCTTCCTTCAAGCCTTTTTTGCTACTTCTGGT
>Ga0180430_10005179_pt1 | contig 10857 bp, 10 predicted proteins | sample SS_ome_9_FD_132999 | JGI IMG/M metagenome (GOLD analysis project Ga0180430, IMG submission 132999) | Hypersaline lake sediment archaeal communities from the Salton Sea, California, USA - SS_1_S_2 metaG | ecosystem: Environmental > Aquatic > Non-marine Saline and Alkaline > Hypersaline >... | reverse complement strand
CGAAAAAGTCGATGCGTACGGGGTCGGGACGGTTGGGCGCATAGATGTCGACCAGGCTGCCGCGATGGCTGAACGAGCCGGGCTCTTCGACGACGGCCACCGGGTCATAGCCTGATCGAACGCACCAGGTGAGCAGGTCGCGCATCGGCAGTATCTGCCCCCGCTCGATGGTGCGCATGGCTCGGCGGAATGCCCGAGGGGGAACGCTCTTGGCCATCAGGCTCCAGATCGAGGTGCAGATCACGGTGTGGGCGCCAGCGTCGGGGGCCTCGTCGCGAGATATCTCGGCCAGTTGGGCCATGGTAGCGACGCGAGACTGGATTGTATCGCGATTCCAGGGCGCCGGATCATAAAAGATGGTATCCGGCGCGTGATAGTAGTGCACCCGGTCGGGAGTGCGCGACCAGTGCTGAACCTGGTGGTAGAGGTAGCGGGCATCGGGCGGCTTGGCCGCAACGATTACGATGGGCCCGGGCCAGTCGCTCTGCAGGGCGGCGATCACATAGGGGCGCGCGGCCTCGCGCAGTTCTAGCGCGGGCAGCGTCGGGGTACCCGTCTCGCGTCCATAGAGCCGCGAGAGTAGCGCCAGGTAGCTGGGATGCGACTGGAGCGCGCCTAGCAGGCCATGCAGCTTCATGCGATCACCCCTCGCGACGCGACTCGGTCAAGGCCAGTCCGTTGTAGGTGTTCATCGTTTGCTTGACGCCGTGATCCAACCAGTAGGCGATGATCTCTACGATGCGCTCCTGGATCGCGTCCAGACAGGACGCTTGATCGCGGTCGAAATCGTTGAGCACATAGTCGACGGGGTCGCCATGGGTGGGCCGGCCGATCCCAATGCGTACACGACAGAAATCGCCGTCGCCCAGTTGGCTGATGATCGATTTGAGGCCGTTGTGCCCCCCGCTACCCCCTCCGGGTCGCACCCGAATCTTGGCAAACGGCAGGTCGAGATCATCGTGGATGACCAGGATACGCTGGGGAGGCGTATGGTACCAGTGCGACAGCGCTGAAAGCGACTCGCCGCTGCAGTTCATAAAGGTCAGCGGCTTGGCCAGGACGACGCGCTTTTCCCCGATGCGCCCTTCGCCGATACGTGCCTTGAAGCGGCGCCGCTTGACGGCAATGTCATGGGTTCGGCCCAAGGCATCGAGGCAGATGAACCCGATATTGTGGCGATTTCGACGGTACTGCGTGCCGGGATTGCCCAGACCCACGATGAGGTAAGGGCTATCGGAGGCAAATCGCTTTTTGGGGAATAGCTTCATGCTGGCTGCTCACAACAGAATGAGGGGCTAATCGCGACGACTAGCCCCTGAGCCGATGATCGAACGTGGGTACGTAGCTACAGCAACCGTCGAATGCCGAATACGACGCCCAACAACACAAACGCAGCCGCCATGGCGGCCCCACCATAGATGAACGATTGGCCCCAGGTCTCGGGGTCGATCGGAAGCTCGCTCTCCTGCTCTGGCCGGCTGAGCGTCGGCGTAGCCGTGGGCATCGAAAGCGCCGCCGTGGGCGCAATGATCTGCAATGTGGCGGTGGCCTTGGGCGTGGCTCGAGGCGTCGACGTTGCCTTGACGGTTGGTGTCACCGTCGGCGAAGGGGTGGCCGTCGGTAGCGTGTTGACGATCGACACCTGCCGCACAAAGAACTCTTCCCAGTTACCATCCTGCTTGACGGCTTGCAGCCGCAGCGAGTAGACGCCGTCGGGAAGCGCGGTGGTGTCCCAAATCGCTAGCTGGCCGTTGACGACCGGCGTGTCGTGCAAGTCGCCGATTACGGCCCATTGTTGCGGGTTGGGTCCGACGCCAAACTCGACTTTGTAGAATTGGAACGCGCCCACCGTGGCCGAGCCGATAATGACCACCGGGCCGCGCAACTGCTCGCCCATCTCGGGCTGAGTGATCTGTACTTGAATCTGCTGGGCGACGGGCTCGGCCATGGCCGGCGCCACCGAACAGAGGGTCGCGGTCATTAGGATGAATAGAATCGCGAGGGCCTGTCTGCGCATGCGTATACCTCTCGAGGGGGCGCGACCGGCTCGCCAGTACCATGCGCCCAAAGGACAACGAAGCGAGTTTACCACAAAAGGGGTACTCGGACAAAGGGCCGCCCCGATTTGACCCTGGTTCGCCTATGGGGCACAATGAAGGGTAGTTGCCCGATCACAGCTCGAAACGGAGAGAGACATGTACAAGCTCGTTCTCGTTCGTCACGGACAGAGCGTTTGGAACCTAGAGAACCGCTTTACCGGCTGGACCGACGTCGATCTGTCGGATCAAGGCCGCCAAGAGGCGCTGGACGGCGGCAAGCTGCTGCGCGAGGCGGGCTTTACCTTTGATGAGGCCTATACTTCGGTGCTCAAGCGCGCCATTCGCACACTTTGGACCATCCTTGATCAGATGGACCTGATGTGGATTCCGGTGCACCGTACCTGGCGCCTGAACGAGCGGCACTATGGGGCGCTGCAGGGACTCAACAAGGCCGAGACGGCCGAAAAGCATGGCGCCGATCAGGTGCATATCTGGCGTCGCAGCTATGATACGCCGCCGCCCGCGCTCGAGGCCGATGACGAGCGCAGCCCGCGCAACGAGCGGCGCTATGACGACCTGGGTGACGACGAGCTGCCCTTGACCGAGTGCCTCAAGGACACCGTGCAGCGTATGCTGCCGCTGTGGTTCGATACCATCGCGCCCCGGGTCAAGGCTGGCAAACGCGTCGTTATTGCGGCGCACGGCAACAGCCTCCGCGCCCTGGTCAAGTACCTGGACAACATATCGGACGAAGAGATCCCGGCGCTCAACATCCCGACGGGCATTCCCCTGGTCTACGAGCTGGACGATGACCTCAAGCCGATCAAGCACTATTACTTGGGCGATCCCGAGGCGGCCGCCAAGGCCGCGGCGGCGGTGGCCAACCAAGCCAAGGCCTAGTAGACGCGGATTCTGTGAAACGCAACGACGCCCCCCACGCGCGTGGGGGGCGTTTTCTGATCCACTTTGTTGCCGTCGCTACTGTGCCAGGACGCGGGCCAACGCAAGGTCGGAGGGGTCGACGGTGCGCACGCAGCCTGCCACCTCGGAGAGGGGCGTTCGCATCAATTCGCCTCCCTGCACGCCAACGAGGACGCCGCTCTGGCTCTCCGCGAGGGCCGAGACAGCCTCGGCCCCCAGTCGCGTGGCCAGAAAACGGTCGTGAGCGCTGGGCACGCCGCCGCGCTGAATCTGGGCGATCGCGCAGAGTTGGACACCAAAGCCGGTCTGGTCGCTATGCGCGCGTAGATGATCGCGGATGGCGACTGCATCCGGGTTGGCCCCCTGGGCGACGTTGATGATGCAGTGCTGCTTGCCGCGGACATAGGCGTCGGACACGATTCGGACAATGTCCTCAAGCGAATGGCTGGCTTCGGGGAGGCAGACTGCTTCGGCGCCACCGGCGATGCCGGCCATCAAGGACTGGTAGCCCGACTTTTCGCCGGCCAGTTCGAGCAGGAACGCGCTCTGCTGTGAAGAGGCGGTGTCCTTGATGCGGTCGAGGGCATCCAGGGCCGTATTGAGGGCCGTATCGGCGCCGATGGCCTCGTCGCTGCCACAGACGTCGTTCTCGATGGTAGCGGGAACGCCGACAACCGGGAACCCGGCTGCCGAGAGTGCCTGGGCGCCCGCCTGGCTGCCGTCGCCTCCAATGACGACCAGGGCATCGACTGCGGCCTCGTTCAGGTTGCGCAGCGCCTCGCGAACCGTCTCTGGCGCGCCAAACGCGGCGCTGGGCGAGACGCCCAAAAAGGTCCCGCCCTTTTCGATGATGTGGCTGACCGAGCGCGAGTCGAGCGGAGTCAGTTCGCCGCGCATCAAGCCGCCATAGCCGCGGACCACGCCGCTGACAGTCCAAGACTGCGCGTGGATGGCGGAGCGGACCACAGCGCGGATGCAGGCGTTGAGCCCAGGCCCATCGCTTCCACTGGTGAGCAAGGCGATGTGGCGGATGCGAGCCGGCATGTCGCTCCTTATTTGTCGTCGAGGGCGGCGATGCCCGGCAGAACCTTGCCCTCGAGATACTCGAGAGAGGCGCCGCCACCGGTAGAGATGTGGGTGATTTGGTCGGCCAGACCCGACTGCTGCACGGCCGCCGCCGAGTCACCGCCACCGATAATGCTGGTGGCAGAAGAGTCGGCCAGCGCCTGCGCGACGGCAAACGTGCCCTTGGCGAACGGCGCCATCTCGAACACGCCCATGGGGCCGTTCCAGACGACCGTGGCGGCGGAGGCGATTTGTGCCGCGAACAGTTCCACCGACTTGGGGCCGATGTCGAGCACGCGCCAGCCGGCCGTGACGGCGTCAGCATCGACGATCATCGTGTTGGCCACGGCGCTAAAATCGTCGGCGATCACCACGTCCACCGGGATGACCAGCTTGGAGCCGGCCTTTGCCAGCAGGTCGGCTGCGGTCTCGATGGCGCTCTCTTCGACCAGGGAGTCGGCCATCTCGTAGCCCTTGGCCGCCAAGAAGGTGTTGGCCATCCCGCCGCCGATGAGCAGGGCGTCGGCCTTTGTTAGGAGATTCTCGATGACGGTGATCTTGTCCGAGACCTTGGCGCCGCCCAGGATGGCGACAAAGGGACGTTTGGGGTTCTCGACGGCGCTGCCGAGGAAGGCGATCTCTTTCTCCAGCAGGAAACCGGCGCAGGCGGGCAAGAACTCGGTTACGCCGGCGGTCGAGGCGTGGGCGCGGTGAGCGGTGCCAAAGGCGTCATTGACATAACTATCGGCAAGTCCGGCGAGCAGCTGGGCAAAGGCCGGGTCGTTCTTTTTCTCCTCGCCGTGAAAGCGCAGATTCTCCAAGAGCAGCGCCTGCCCGGGCTGGAGCATCCTGACGGCCGACTCGACCTCGGGACCGACGCAGTCGTCGAGCTTGCACACGGGCTGACCGAGCAACTCGGAGAGTCGGGCCGCGACGGGTGTCAGGCGCATCGACTCGACGACCTTACCCTTGGGACGGCCTAGATGCGAGCAGAGCACCAGAGCAGCACCCTCGCCCAGCAGGTACTTTATGGTGGGGAGCGCCGCCTGGATGCGCGTGTCGTCGGTGATCTTGCCGCTCTCATCGAGGGGTACGTTGAAATCGCAGCGGACCAGCGCGCGCTTGCCCGCCCAGGTGACGTCTTTGACCGTCTTTTTATCCATTGTAAGCCTCCGAACTATGGTGAACTGGATCATGTGACTGCATGAGGAACCACTCGGCATTCTAGCACAGGCATAGTCCAATGTAAAACAGTCAGCGGGGTGGCCGGGGCAAACTGGTGACTGGGGGAATGGTGGTCGATGCTAGTCACGCGTCATGTACTCGACGGTGAGGAGCGGGCGCTGTTGATCGCCCTCGACCCATTCGCTGGACGCCAGGGCATAGCTGACGTTGCCGCTGTTGGCAGCCCCGACCGGGGTGATCAGCAGGCCTTCGTTGGGCAGCGTGCCGTCGGTCCAGGCCTGGACCAGGTCGGTGCACCAGATGTCGAGTGTCTGCTGGTCGTGCGAGAGGGTGATCGGGATAGCTGTCTGGCCGATGGGGCCATGGATGGGCGCCCAAGGTGCGCAGGTCGTCGACTCGCTCCAGGGGGCCGATGCCGGCAGCAGTCGCAGTTGCAGCGGTTGTATGTTGGATTGTGAGACCACCTGCAGGCCCAGACGTGCAGAGCAGATGATGGCCTCGGCGGGGATGGCGCTGGTATCGAACTGCAGCAGGGCACAGGCCTCGCCGCCCTGGTGGTCGGCCCGGAGATAGAGGCGTCCGCTGTCGCCCAGGACGCTGTCGGGGGACCAGCGGTCGAGGCTGGTGTCGGTCAGCGGTTCGAGCAGCAAGCGCTCCTCTTGTAGCGTCCGGGTGTAGAGGGCAAAACGCTCGCCAAAGACGGTCAGCGATTCGGGGTGCTCCCAGTCGCAGAGCGCACCGTTGGATCCGCCGGGGGTCCGATCGTAGAATGTGTTGTTGAGGCTGAACCACATCCAGCGCTGCACCAAGCGATAGTCATCGGCGGCGTACCCCAGGTTGGGGTCGCGGGAGGAGAGCATGAAATCAAAAGTGCCCTCCATGAAGGTCAGCACCGCTTGGTCTCCGCCCGGCAGATAGCTAGAGGGCATCAGCACGCCGTATTCGGAGATGATCAGCGGCTTGTCGCGCTCGCCGTGCTCGACCAGCCACTGGCAAAAGGTCTCGACGAGCTCCTCAAAGATGACGGGATCACAGTTGTCAATGATCTCGTAGCGCCGACCGACATTGTCTTCCAGACCATAGGGTACGCCACAGCCCCAGCCCCAGCGGTCCTCTTGCAGGATTTGCACGTGGATGTTCCACACGTCTACCGGCAAGGGCTCGCCATACGCGGCGCGATAGGCGTCCAGGCAGCGGTCGAGCCACTCTAGTCGCAGCGGGGTGGGCATGACCACGCCGCCGATGGCGATGCGGCAGGCGGGATCGCGCGTTTTGATGTGCTGGTAGGCCTCGTGGTAGATGCGAGCGTACGCTTCGGGGGTGTGCTCGCCCTGCCCGCGGGTCTCGGGCTCGTTGCCGATGATCCAGAGGGCACCGGGGTTGGCGTCGATGACGCGGCTGATGCGCGACCAGGATGGTGGCCAGCGTTTGGTGTACAGCAGTTGGGCGTACTCGATCCCCTCGGGATGCTGTGGGGCGGTGCGCACGGCCCAATCGCTGTACCAACCAAAGCCCAGTTCCTCGGCGCGGCCATAGTCGGCAATCTGAGCGGGAAACTCGGGGTGCCCCAGCAGCGCTGTGGCCAAGCCGACGCCAAAACGCTGCCGGGGGCTGTACAGCCATTCGGCGCCGTCGGCACGGGCAGAGGGCGCAAGCAGCGTGCCGATGAGGTATACCAGAGCCAGACGTCGGCCCAGTTTGGCGGGTCGTGTCATCCGTCGTCCTCGGTTGCGGCGTGGGCTAGAATGGGATGCGGGTGCCCTCGTCGCCCTGGAAGGCGTCGGCATTGGGTCCCAGGGCATCGCGCAAGGCCTGGGTGGCCTTGTCGAGGGCACCTAGAATGTCGCTCGAGAGGGTGATTGCGGCGGCTTTGGTGTTGCGCGTGATCTGCTGCGCCTTGCGGCCGCCGACCAACACACTGCCGACGTCGGGCTGCGCCATCACCCAGGCTAGCGCCAGATGCGGCATCGAAATGCCGGCCTGGTCGGCGATTGCGCGAATCTGCGCTATGGTGTCAAAGGTCAGCTCTTCGACGCCGGAGAATCCGTGGCGGGTCTCGGGGCGCTGACAGGAAAAGTGGCGCGTGCGCCGACGAAACTCGGGCACCTGCTCGGGATCCGTCCAATGGCCGACCAGCAGGCCCTGCATCAGCGGCATGTAGGCCAAGATGCTCATCTGGTTGGCATGGCACATCGGCTGAATACCCAACTCGATCGCGCGCCAAAGCAACGAATAGTTGAGCTGGTTCGAGACGATCCGCGCGCCGGTGGCCAGTGCGTCGGGCAGGTTGTAGACGCCAAAGTTGCTGACGCCGATCTCGCGGACTTTGCCCTCGGTCTGCAGGTCCTGCAAAGTAGCAAAGGCGTCGGCCACCGAATGGTCGGTGATGGGCCAATGAACCTGATAGAGGTCGATGCAGTCGACCTGCAGGCGGCGCAAGCTGGCCTCACAATGGGTGCGCAGAGTGCCCGGTTCAGTGTTGGTGGGCGATACCTTGGTGGCGATAACGGCCTTGTCGCGTCGGCCCAAAAGGGCCTGCCCCAGGATCTCTTCACTCACGCCGTTATTATAGGCCTCGGCGGTGTCGAACAAGGTGATACCGGCATCGAGGGCGGCGTGAACCGCGGCGATCGAGTCGGCGAGCGGCTGATCTCCCCAGCCGGGGCCTCCGCCCAGAGGCCAACACCCGAGGCCCAAGACGCTGACCTGAAGACTCGAACGGCCCAGTGTGCGCTGTTGCATGATGATTTACCTCTCCGGGCGCCCGGGGGCCGCCCAACGTGTAGTGTGGAGATCATATTGGCGCCTCGAGAGGCTGTCAAGCGCCGGCGACGTCGTTTGCGCGACTAGACGTCAAAGAATCCAGAGCGCTCGGCGATGGCCTGAAGTTGGCGCTTGCCCTCGCCGGGTTTGCGCCGGGGAGAGCGTACCTCGTACAGCCACTGCAGGTAATGCTCAAACCCCTGCTGGTGCCAGGCGCTGTTGACGGCCAGATTGAGGTCGGCGTTGTCGTACTGGGCTACCAACTGATCCAACTCTACGCCCTCCGGCAGGTGATAACGATCCCAGTGGATCACCCCGGTGCCGGTCAGTCGCCCCTTTTGGTGGGTCGCCGGGTTCTCGGCGCGACCGAGTAGCAGCGCGATCAGAGGAAAACAGGCGCTGCGGGGCAGGTCGAGCAGCTTGTAGACCCGTTCGACGTCTCCGCGGTGGAGACCGTTGGTGAACATATAGTCGAGGCCCAGCGAGCGTGCAGCGATGGCCGCGGTCTGGGCGACCAGGGCGGCGTCGGTGGCGCCGGTGACAAAGAGGGTAAATCCTCCGCCGTCGAATCCCAATCCCAGGTGTTCGGCCTGGGCCATGTGCCGGTTATAGTCGATGCAGTAGACCAGCGTGACGCCAGCGCAGTAGCCAGTGAGGGCCTTTTGCCGCTCCCGGTCGACGACGACGACGATCGAGTAGGACTGGCGGGCCGAGGCATTGGCCGCCCGCAGCGAGGCCTGCAGGATCGTGTTCAGGTCGGCATCGGCGACCGGCTGATCGGAAAAGGTGCCGTGGGTGGTGGAAAGGCCATCGATTGTCGCGAGCGTCTCGTTATGGGCCGTCATGGTCTTTGCTCCTTTGGTCTGCGATGCGGCCTCACGATGGGGCATTGCGCGGAATGTCCCCTGCAGACCATGGTAGTAGCTGCTTGGTTGGTCGTCAATGGTCCTGGCCAGGTCATTGACACCCATGGGCACATAATGTAAGATGGTCGCGCTGTGGGCCCAGTATCCCCAGGCCCGCGTCTCCATCGGCCATCGGGAGGATATGTCTTGCGAGGACGCTTCAAGCTGCCCGCGCAGTCGGGCAAGATCGACAATGTGATCGGCGCAAACACCAGCGTTAGTGGCACGCTCAAATCGGATGGGAACATTCGTGTCGAGGGCGTCGTCCAGGGCGTGATCGAGACCACCGGCAATGTGATCGTGGGTCCGTCGGCGCGCGTTCTGGCCGAGATCAACGCCCAGGTCGTGCAGGTGTGGGGCGCCGTGCGCGGGAACATTACCGCCGCGAGTCAACTCGAGATCCTGCCGAACGGGAGGGTTTGGGGCGACGTGCTGGTGGGAGCGCTGCATATCGATGAGGGAGGCGTCTTTCGTGGCCAGTGCACGATGCTGAGCGAGACGCCCAGGCCGCTTATGCTTGCGCGTGGCGAGGACCTGAAACTTGATGAGCCGCCGCAAGCACCAGAGGTACTCGAGGAACCAGAGGTGAAAGAGACCGCGTGAACGCTGTCTTTATGCACCGGAACGCCATACTGCGCGATAGCCACATTCCTATCGATGCCGACCCTTCCGAGTGGGCGCTCAGCCCGGCCACACTCGAGGCGCTTCGGATGCTGTTGGTCGATGGGCGATTGCTTTTCATGCTCGATACGATCCCGGCCTCGGACGACGATGGCGAGCAGGAGGAACTGCGGGCGCTGCAAGAGATGGTGCGGCAGATCGAGGCGGGCGGCGGCCGAATCGACGGGTTGGTGGTCTGTCCTCACAAGGGCTCTAGCGAATGCGCTTGTTGGGAAGACGTCCCCGCTCTGCTGGCCCTGCCACAGGTGCAGTTCGACCTCGACATGTCTCGCTCCTACTTGATCGCCGATGATGTGCCGGAGGTCGAGGCGGCCTATGGCGTGTCGTTGCGTCCGATGATGTTGCTGGGCGAGCGGTCGGTGGTGGAGGTGTTTGGCGACCGAGCCGAGAACAAGGACTGTACCAACGTCCCCGATCTGACCAGTGCAGCCCACGACATCGCCCTGGAGGACGAGATCATTGCCCAGTTGGGCGCCGGCCGCGAGGAGACCCAGAATGTTGATTCTGATGACGTGCTGGCGCTGGAGGCAGAGCGGCTTCCGCGTATCGTCCTCACCTCGGATGTGGCGCGCAACCTGGTCGAGCGCGTGGTCAAGACGCAGGCTCAGTTGCACGACATTGGGCGGTGGTTGACCTTTTTCATCCTAGGAGCGCTCGGACTGGCGTTGGGGGTGGCCTATTTGCTCACGCACCTTTATCGCGAGCAGCCCTTCCCGGACTGGGTCTTTTACATCACGCTGCAGTTCATCTCGCGCCCCGTTCGCGGTGCGATCTTTGTAGCCCTGGGGTTGGGGGTGATGGCGCTGGCCGTGCGGAGCTTTTACGGCACCACACAGGTGTGGCGCCGCAAACAGGACTGAAAAGGCCGCCGGCAACAGCCGGCGGCCTCTCTCTATGCTTTCTCCGGCAGTGACTAGTCGAGTTGGCGCAGCCGCTCGACGGCCTCGCTGACGTCCATCTCGCCTTTTTCGATAGCTTCTAGGATGGCCAGTCGCTCCCCGTCCTCGCCTTCCTCGGCACAGTCGGTCAGTTCTTGCTCGAACGCATCGTCAATGGCGAACGGCTGACGCGCTTCGCTTGGCGTATTCCAAGGGCTCGCGGAGAGCTTGTCGGTCGGACGCGGATCGGCAGCGGGCATCGGCATCTCGTTGTCACTGCCCGCGATGTGGATGTCGCCCGAGAGGGTGTCCATCGAAACCTCGGCGCCGCCGTCGTTTGTCCGCAGATGCACCTTTTGCCCGACATAGTGACCCTCTTCGTCCTGGCGGGTGTTGCCATAGGGCAACTCGCAGGTCAGG
>Ga0180430_10005178_pt1 | contig 10857 bp, 14 predicted proteins | sample SS_ome_9_FD_132999 | JGI IMG/M metagenome (GOLD analysis project Ga0180430, IMG submission 132999) | Hypersaline lake sediment archaeal communities from the Salton Sea, California, USA - SS_1_S_2 metaG | ecosystem: Environmental > Aquatic > Non-marine Saline and Alkaline > Hypersaline >... | reverse complement strand
AACCGCTAAATATGCAACACCTTTCTATTACTTTGTTGTTAAGTAAGCGTAGAATTATTAAGTAGTTTTTTGGAAGTGAACGTTGTTCATCGACAACGACTTTCCCAAAATCTTAGGTGCCGAGCTGTACCGCCCACACCCTGCATACATCGTAGAGATGGCTGCAGAGCCTGTTGTCGTACATGACTTCAGTAAGCAACCAGGGCAAACAGTGCAGTTGGACCGTTACCGTTTCTTCGGTAACCCCGGCTCCAAAGAATCTCGGGAACGCACAGCCGAGCAGACCATCGGTACTGCTAACAGCCGTAATATCGTGAAGGACAAGGTTCTGGTGACTCTTAAGGAGTACACCGGTCCTGCTGATCCGTCCGATCCTACCCAGCCTTCTACTTTCAAGATTGCTCGGGAAACCCTGATTACCGCCCAGCGCCTGCTGTTGGACACCGGTAATCTGACTACCTTCCACCAGTCAATCGGCAGCCTGACTCTGCTGGATGACTACCGTCGTTGGCGCGATCGGGTGTTCATCAACGAACTCCTGAAAGCTGTTTCTAAGGGCCAAGCTTCTGATTCTCAGGGTGGTTACTACTTCCCTGGCGATCTGGCTACCGGTTCCCTGACCTATACCAACGCCGAGCAAGCTAAGTTCGACGTCAAGGACGACCTCCTCCGCGTGGTCAAGTCCCTCCGTAAGCGCAACACCCCGACCTACCAGGACGGCTTCTATCGCTGCGTTTGCGACCCCACCTTCCTGATGCACCTGCGTCAGAACAGCGACTTCCGCGAGGTGGCCCGTTACCCCGGTAACGGTCAGATCAACCCACTCATGTCCGCAATGCAGCCTAATGCTGCGCTGTACATGGGTCAGGGCTTTGGCCAAGCTTCCTTCGTGGCTGGCGAGCCCATCATGCCGACTGGCTTTGTCTTTGAGGGTGTGCGATTCTTCGAATCCACCAACATGCCTTCTCAGACACAGAACGCAACGATTGCTAGCAGCACCGCTGACTACAACGCTGCGATCGGTATCTTCTTCGGTCCTCAGTCTGTTGGCGTCGGCATCGGCGGCAACAACGCTCAGGTTCTCCTGAACAACAATGATGACTTCTCACGTTTCATCATGATGATCTGGAGCCTGTATGCTGGTTTCGAACTGCTTAACGCAGACTTCGTGACCGTTGGTTACTCTTTCGACGCTTGAGGAGGTAACTGACAATGGCTATTAACTCTAACCAGCTCCACGTTGCCAAGATCTATCCTGGCAACTACACCAACGTTCTTCGTTACTGGCACGAAGAAAAGACCGTTCAGTACAACAACGCGAACGGTGTTTCCACCAACCTGACCAACCAGCCTATCGGCGGTCCTGTCGGTGTTGTGTTCCGTCCCGGTTGGATTGCCCAACAGGCAGTCGGATACGTGGACATGAGCTATCAGGCTCTGGGCACCAACAATCAGCTCTCTTACTACACCCGTCCTTACGGCTCTGGTCAGAACTCTGCTGAGCAGCCCTTCCTGAATGGCGATGTCATCATCCCTTCTCCTGACTTCCATAAGGATGTCCGGGCTGATATCACTGATGGCATCAAGGTTCCCGCTTCTGCTTACGTCTATCGCGCTTCCCTGCGCATCGACGGTGGCGACCTCGTTAGCAGCGGTGTTGCTGGCGCTGACAGCACCCCCGAGCTGACCCTTGTTCCCGCTGTGGGCGAAGGTCTTCTCGACGACGGCACTGTGGTGTCCGGTCAGTTTGGTGTGTCTGTGACCGGCTCTAACAGCCGGATCGCTAATGGAAGCTCTGCTTCTGTCAACATCATCGACTCCAGCTCCCTGTCCGCTCTGTCTTCCGAGACTCAGTGGAAGCTGTTCACCACGACCGACCTGGGCGGTGCTGCTGCTTCTGGTCTGGCTCAGGGTTCCGGCGTTTACGATCCCCGCGCCGCTGCCAACAGCCTGGCTGGCGATAACAAGGCTCTCGCGATCTGCGAAGTCTGCTGGATCGTTCCTGATGAAGCTCCCGAGCGTCAAGATCTGGCTCTTCAGCCCGATGGCCTCGTTGAGTCTTCTGTTTACACCTCGACATCTCCAATTTGAGTCAGCTTTGACTCAATATCTAGCCTCTCCTTCGGGAGGGGCTTTTTATTAGATATGTGTCCAAGTTTTTCTTCTTACGATCTGCGCTACCGTAGCTTTTGAGATACCATACTTAAATTTCAAATCATCATAAGTGCATCCTTGTTTTCTATCTTCTCTAAGTTTTAAAACAAGTTCCTCAGTCATCCTTACGTTTTTGTTTTTTTCTCCCTGAACTGATGGTTTTTTGTAGGGTTTTTTGTTCGATGCTTGTTGCGACGGCGTGGCCCATCGACAGTTAGACGGCTCGTAATTACCGGCAGGATCAATACGATCAAGAGAATGCGAAGGGGAAGGTTTTGGACCCATATCTTCCACAAAAGCTTTAAATCCAGGTGCCCACTTTCGGGTAGTCCCCACAGAGTTTCTTTTAGCCCATCTTTCGCATACAGTTATACCTTTAGCGCCATACCATTTTTTATACCCAGGATTGTTCGGATTTAAACAGCGGTCAAGACAGCTCTTCCACGCATAGAAAAGAGGATGCTTAGCTTGAGGTTGGGACTCCACAGGGGGCATTTGAGCGTATAGACACTATACCTGATACAATTATCGGGAACACGAACTGACCCTTTTACAGCAAAGGGGGTCTTTTTTTTGTCTTAATTTAACAATAGATACTTTTATTTATTTATTCGCTACCTAAACTATGTTGATCATAGTTTTATTGCTATGCCTGAGCTTTCTGAACTCGTTATTAAGCGAGATGAGTGCCCTAAATGTGGGGCGCGATGGCTTGATGGCCAGCTTTACTGGGCCACGGGTGTTAAAGCAAAAGAAGAAGATTTAGCCGGTCTGGTTTGTAACACAGCTAATTCACCAAAATGTATCAACCCTAAGAAAGGAGTTGAGGGTGGTGATACTTGGGCTAAGCGAGAGATGTATCTAGGTAACCTTGAAAAAATTGCCGAAAAACGAATGAAACCCCAGTGGGATGCTGGAGTTTTTGGCTTTGAAGATTAGCGCACAGGCATAACCAGACCACCCGCACGTGGTCGCCTTGCTGCGTCTTTTATTGCTTCGCCACAAAATTCCCTTGCTCTGCCAAGTTTTTGTTTAATAGCAGGACTATTACTAGCTCCAAGTAATAATCTTGCGTAGTTATCAGTGTTTAAAAAAGGAGCACAACCGTATATATTTCGTGTTTCTCGTGTATCTGGAAAACCTGCGTTTGCTCCCGCTGTTCCAAGAATGTCCATTGCTTGAGGAATAAAATCAAATCCCCTTGTCACCGCAGTAGACACCGTACCTAAAACTGGCACACCTACTGCTAAGATCCCTCTCTTTATAGGATCTGGTTCATTAGGGTTTTTCAGTTCTAGAACTGCGTTAAACGTATCGCCCCCAGCGGCAAGTGGATGTTTTTTAATGTATTTTGTGACTTCGCCTGCCATTCGGCCAAAAGGAATACCCATAATTAACCCGCAGTAATAGCATTCTACATGAATTTGCTATAAACTACTGTCCGTATAGTGATTGCTATGTCAACAAAAATCTACGCTCCTAGCGGAATCAAAGTCACCATTCTCTCTGTTCATGACGAAGGAGAGTATTTTATGGTTCGCTCTGATACATCCGCTAAAGTCTTTTTTGCTCACAAAGATCAACTTCAAGATCCAGTAGATACAAAATCTATTTCTGACGACAAACCCGTCGTAAATCGACGCTCGCGTCGAAAAGTTTCTACTCCTAAGCCTGAGAAGGTCGTCGTCAAACCTCAAGTACCTGTAGACAACAGGATCAACCTTAATAACTTGACCGCTGAAGGACTGACCCAAGCGCTTCCCGGTGTGGGGATTAAAACAGCTAAAGAAATTATCGAGCTGAAACAAGGTCTCCCTGGTGAGCGTTTTGCCAAGCTTGATCAGCTTAAGGCTGTAAAAAGGATCGATTGGGACGAAGTTTTTGCTACGGGAGAAGTTTACGTAGAATAAAAAATATATGTTTGGTGATCCGTGGCCCAACTTACGCAGCAAGAGCTAGAGCAAATTCAAAGTTATTTAGCTCAGCAAGGGGTCGCTTTTAATGCAACGACAACCGACGCTACTAAGCGTGAGGTTATCTACGCAGCCATCAATCAGATAACTAGAAACCCTGCACAGACGTTTGGTTATAAACTTGATGATTTTAACTTTAGTCGTGTAGCTTACCATTTAGGATATAATATCGCTACTGTACCTGCTGGTGATTATGCGCGTCTTTTAGAAGCATGTAACAGTATACCTAGCGAGTTTTATAACGACAAAATTGTTCAACAAATTGAGCGTTGCGAAGAAGCTGAACGTTTAACTGAGCTTGCAACCGGTCGTGCCACAAGTCGACAAGAAACAATTCTTGGCGATGTTAGTCGTTCTATCAATATCCAAGACAAGCGAGAAGTGACTCGCGTGTGGCGAGAAAATTATCTTTACGAATGTGATCGATTGGCTCAAATGCTTTATGTGCCTAACTATCGCGATCCTGTTGCTTCGCGTTACCGTTTCGAACGTTCAGGCGGCGAATTCATTCAGGCTCTGCCTGGGCCTCCTGATGTATCAAGATCCGATCGGTTATACTTCCGCGCAAATTGGCGCTAAACTGATTGCAGTAAATAACTAGCGAGCAACAGTGGGACTTAAAGCTGACGATCCTAGGGTTCAATTTTTAGAGCCTTTTACTAAAGCCTTAGCTAATATGCTTGGTTTTAGTGGAGCTAAGAAAGTTCTCACTGAAGCTGCGCAATCTGCTCCTAGTCGAGCACCTAAAACTGGCATTATTGGCACACGTGATGTGTCTACCATGACTCGTCGCGCACCGGAGCCCGCTTGGGGAGCACCACCAAGCGCTTCACGTATGCCCGAGCCAATGCGCGTTCTTACTGGGCGCCCTAACCCAAATGCCCAGGTCGCTGATGCTATTGAAGCTCAGGCTCCGGAATTGGCTGCGGTGATTCGAAGCAATATTCCTGAAGGTCCTTCTAGTAGTGCTTATAACTACCAACCTAAATTAGATCTTCGTTTTCCTGCTGGTTCTCAGAATTTAGTACCAACAACAAGCACCCGTGGTCGCATCACTCCTGTAGGAACAAATATAGGGGGTCGGCCTTACACGCCAGAGTCTATGGCGTCTCCCCGGAATGTCGAAACTACTCGAATTGCTGGAACTGAGCGTCTAGTTGATCTTCCCGACCCTCCCGCTCGTATCCCACAGGGGCAACAGGAGATTGACTTTCGCTCGACTCGTCAGGTCTTAGGTGATCAACCCTCAATGCAGGCTCCTGGGGTGCCTGATGTTTTAGCCGGTCGCGGCGTACAGCTTGGTAATCTTGGCGAATTGTTTTCCAGGCTTACGCCTGGTCAGCAGAAAGCTCTCATGTTAGGTGGTGCGGGCGCTGGCATTGTAGGTGTGTCCAACCTGTATGACGCGCTTAAAACTCCTCAAGAGCAGGCAGAGACTTCTTTAGGTATCGCGGCACAACCTTCTTCACAAATTGTTGTTGATCCTTCTACGACTCCGTTAGCTCCTGACCCTAATCCACCTGGTACTGGTGTTGTTTTACCAGGCGCTGATACAGCGTCGCCTACACAGAGTCTCACCCCTGAGCAGTCTGCGGCACTTGGTGAATATCAAAGCAATACTTTAGGAGCATTACAACAATCAGCGCCTGTTGCAGGAGCTATAGCTAGCGCAATGGCACCCCGTGATCCTTCTTACTACACACCCGAGCGTGGTGGCATCGAGCAGTACTACACTGATCGAGCTAATTATGTCCGCATGATGGATAGTGGCGCGCTTCGTCAAATGGCGGAGTCGATTATGGGTACAGCTCAAGATGCAGCTCAATCTCAAGCTTTCGAACAATGGGTAGAAGCTAACCCGACTCTTGCTTATGAATTAGTTAATCGTATGCAAAATACTAACCCAAACGCTAATCAACAAACTGGTCAATCTTTGACTACCAGTACTTTGGGTTCTAGTTTAGGTACTGACAACGCTGCAAACGCTCAAGGTCAAGGTGAAAGTGCTGCAGCCAAGTTTGATGCTGCTCGTATTATCAACACACCTTTAGCTAGGTTTGCTCTCAACCAGGGTTACGGTGATATATACGATGCTGCACGGCCTATTCAGTACCCAAGTCTGAAACGCACTGAAGATTTTGCTCGTGACGCGCGTCTTGGTCAAAACATGGGTGTTATGCGATGAGCTATTCTGGTGCTAATTCAACTGGCGCTTCTCAAAACGCTGGCTTTAACTCGGTTGACGACTACATCGAGTTTGCGTACGACGTATTTAGAACTGGTACTGATGCTGTAGATGCTCTCCAAGGTCGTTCGCGTCGAAGGCTTCCTGTTGATCTGTTTCCGGACAGGAATCAAGCTTTTAATCCTCTTGTAGGACCCCGACCAGAGTCGCCTGATGTTTCTAGATCTGAGGTCGATAGTGTTGTGCGTGGTACAGAAGAGGCAATGTCTCAAGCAGTTAAACAGTTTGAGCCAGGACCTACGCGAATAACCGTGGAACCTTATCAACCTAAAACTGTTGAAGAAGCCGAAGCTATGGGTTACCGCGTGTTTACCGACGCTACTGGCAGATTAACAGGATACATTAAACCTGATGGTACTCAGGTAATGCTTACTCAGTAAAGTAAAATAGAACTATTACGGGCGAGTTTTAAGAGTTATTTATATTCCATTTGTTGAATTTTTCACTAGCGAAGATTTTTTCAGGTGGTAAACCTTTTTTTATTCTGTCTACAATAGTCGGTCTTGGGACATTTAAATACTTCGACCATTCGGTGAGAGACATCGTTTTATCCTCAAAAGTAAAGAGTTTTGGACCGTCGTGCCTTACCTTCGAGAATGCTTTTTCTAAGGGCCACCCGTTATTAAGGCGTTTTTGCATAGCGCTGGCGCTGATTCCTACCTCTTCAGCCCAGTCTTTAAGGCACATGGTTTTACCGTCATAGGTGTAAAGCCTTGTGGCCCTGGCACCCCCACGATTTCGGTATTGCACTTTACGCGTGGCCCAGATGCAGTTTTCTTTGCTGTAGCCCTTTTCATTATCTTCTCGCTCGAGTTGATGTTTCGATGTAGGCTTCTCACCCATATCTTCGAAGAAAACTGAAAAGTCTTCCCACGAAGGGTCATATGTAATACCTCTACCGCCATATCGATCATAACTTTTATGGTTAGGATTATTGCATCTTTGCTTCATGGCATCCCACGACGAGTATTCTGAACTTTTAAACATTCCATGTATTGTGCTAGCGCAGCTTTTAGAGCAGAACACGGCTTTGTTTTTTCTAAGTTTGTGACGTGTTGAAGCGGGCCAGTTGGGCTCAAAAAGTTTGCCGCAGATTGAGCAGTAAAAAGCTTTCTGCATTAGACTTGAATCGCATAAAGGCCCACAAGCCTACCACAAGAAGCGTTTAACACGAGGAAGTTGAAGTGAGTGCAAGCAGTACAAATAAGCAACCAATGATGGTCGATCGTCCCTTTCTGAGGGGCGCTTCGATTACCAGTGCTACTGCAACAGTAAGCTCTACTAGTCCTTCTTTCAGCGACTTAGTTCAGCTTGTTCGCGTTGGTGATGTGCCGTCTGAGGACGCCGCTGTTGTTGAGGATTTGTTTATCGTTTCTAACGAAGGCTATCCCAATGATGGTGGGGTTCGAGCCTGCGCATTAGGAATTTACGTTTACGCTCCTAACCAGGCTGCTCCTTCGACAGCTTCTTCGCTTTTGATCAATAAGGTGACTGTCGGTCTTTCAGGAGACACTGAAGGATTAATTCAACGCATCGAACTGCCTAAAAGTATCGCTCCTATTCCTGCTGTCGGTGACACCAATTTAAACCGACCAGTTGAATTAGGAGCAAATGAATCGATGTACCTTGAAAAGGGTTACATCCTCGCCGTGGGTTACCTAGGTGACTCTCCTGTTGCTGAATCTGGCGGTCTGAGTGCTTCAGGTATTACTGTTTGGGCTCAAGGTGGCTTCTATTGATCTGTGAGTAAACGACGTAAAGGTTCAGATTACTTTGGGTGGGATAACCACTCGCCCAAAAAATCTGACTTTTCGTTTAATAAAATAACAGGGGCGAGTAAACAGTCGGCGTTAAACCGACCGATGCCCTGGAAAAATAAATTTAGACCCGACCAAAATTTAAAGGACTTTAGTGTTCTTTTTGATTACAACTATGCGTCGATGTGGACGCGCTGGAGAAGAGGATACGAACTTTATAAGTACGCTAACCAGGCTCTGCTTGGTCTTAATTACACTTTTAGATACGCAATTAACGGCCAAGCGGGTTCTGGAGGAGCAGAACTTCCTGGTCTTTGTTATATGTACCCTTCGTCTGATCAAGACATGGGTATGCGAATGGTCGTAATACGACCTAGAGATACTTTTAACTTTCTTGACTTCGGTTACTCGATTAAGAGTGTATTTGATTACGACACTACTAATAACATTATTGGAGTAGAGCTATCTAGTAATTTTGGCGCTCCCATCTCATTTTTTACGGGAGAGGTTTTATCTGATCGTTTTGCCGCCGACGGTAGCGAAAAAACCACGTATAACAACTACACGGTAGTCGCTGTAGGGACTAAGGCAGGAGGCCCAGCAGTTCCCACTCCTGCACCTTTCCAAGACACACTTTTCCTCTCAGTTACCGCCGACACCAGTTGGACCTCCATCGAAGATCAAAGTTTCACTGCACCTGCTGTTTCAAATCCCACTGTGGGTGAGTACCTGACCACAGCTATGCGGTTTGGTTGTAATTGCCCTGATTATTTAGCTAGAGAAGATTTTAATCTTTATAAATATTCTGGCCAACGTACTTACCCGTATACGCAACCTCAAGATTTAAAACCTGGTGTTTATGACGCAGGTACTAATACTTTTGACGGTGATCGTCCTGTTCAGTTAAGAGACTTTCCAGGCTTTGCTCGCGATTTTGGTTTTATTTATACAAAACAACTTTTAGGTCTTCCTTCTTATAGAGACGATGCTGCTTCTTCTTACTCCGATCCTAATCTTTTATATTTTCAACCAAGATTTTGTAAACATATATATGCAACTTGGTGGGATATGCAAAATAGGTTTACGAATTATTCTTACTTAGATGCTTATCTAGCTCAACCAACTGACGAACCTTTAGATGAACGTTATAGAGAATATTTTGATAAAAATTTAGAAAAACAAAATAAATTTTTAACTAAAGTTCAAAGCCTTAATTGGTGGGAGAAGTATTCGCCTGCTAAGGACAGTGTTCCTGACCACATGCTTTATTCGGATATGAATCCGACACTGGTCAAAGTTTTAAATTTTGACACACTGGCATCTGGTGGAGTCAGTCCGTTAGTGCCTAGCGGATTTTCGATGTTTGACATCGATCAATTTAATCCTCTGCAACCAGTTACTCCAGAAAATACACCTATAGCGGACGGGGGAACTTATTTAAACGGAACCGTGGTCAGCGGCATTAGCCCTTTAATTATTTATGATGGTGGCGACTACTTAGATGGTTCAGGGCTTCCTCCTTTTTTCCGCCCTTCAATTAATGGAGGTACTTATTAAATGACTTCTACACCGGTTACTCTTCTATCCAAACGCTCTGGTAACTCCTCAGATAGGCCGTTACCTACGACTGTTCAAGTCGGTGAGCTAGCGATTAATTTTGCTGCCGCAGATAACGGCCTTTACTTTAAAGATTCTGCTGGAGATATTAGAAAAGTCACTGGTACTCACTACGCAACCACGGCTCCTAATGTTGGTGCTGTCGGTCAAACGGGTAATTCAGTAGGTGAGACGTGGGTTGACTCATCTACTTCTTCTTATTACTTAAGTGTTTGGAATGGTTCTAGCTGGCAAAAAATTGGCGCTGCTTTTGCTGATGCTGCCGCGAGTGCAAACGTAACAATCGCATCGGGAGCTATTGTTGCTAACAGCGCCATAATTGCTTCTGGAGCTTTGCATGCAAACGGCGCGGATTTAGCTTCTGGTGTCGTGACTGCTTCTGGCGTTGCTGTGTCTCAAATCATTACAGGAAGCCTGCCAACCGTGGGAATCAGCGGCAGTCTTGTTTACAAAAACGACGCACCGAGTGGACTTTATGTTGCAGTGAACGGCGGTTGGGCTCTTATTTAGTAGTTTCGCAGTGTGCTCTTCAGCATCCACGCTGCTTTAAACATGTGACCTACGATTTCAGCAACTTCATTCTCTGCATCGGGAGCGCCGACTTCGCGTGCAAGATCTACCAACTCCTTGCCCATGAAGCCTCCATTTTCCAAATTTTTAATGTAAAGCGTTAATGAGGGTCGCGCTTCGTACGTAGTGATATTCTTAAATCCTTTGTATGCACCTAGTAGTCCTTTTTGACAAAGAGGCAGCAGATAATCCATACTGCGCACCAGTTCAGCTAGGACGTCAAAATCATCAATGTGCTGCTGGTACTGCTTCCTGAGGAACTTGTGCACCGCCAGGAAGAAAGGTGCTTCAATGTTGAGGTGCAGGAGATGCGCTTGGGTGTTGAGCTGGTAGTTGTACGAGGCGAACTCGACAAGCTTGTAGACCAAGTTGTCTAAGCTCGCCTCCTTGGTGACGACGACCTCCTCAGTCACAATCTCCTCCGTGGGAGCCATAGCAGCTTGGAGAAGGTCGGTAAGGTCTGAGGAGGCCATAGTCAGCTATCAGAAGGAGCAGGTGCCGGTAGCGCAGGGTTCAACCGATTTTTCTACTTTAGCCTGTT
>Ga0180430_10005177_pt1 | contig 10858 bp, 5 predicted proteins | sample SS_ome_9_FD_132999 | JGI IMG/M metagenome (GOLD analysis project Ga0180430, IMG submission 132999) | Hypersaline lake sediment archaeal communities from the Salton Sea, California, USA - SS_1_S_2 metaG | ecosystem: Environmental > Aquatic > Non-marine Saline and Alkaline > Hypersaline > Sediment... | reverse complement strand
GTTCGCTCGGCAAGACGGTTTAATATCCGCAGACCTTCACCGGCCGGTCGGGGTCGATATTCCGGACCGTAGGGCAAGCAGATCGGACCGAGAGACGGTTTTCCGCAACCGGGAACCTCGACCGTTGCGAGCATAACTTCGCCCGAAGTCAGTGGAATATTCGCTTCTAGCAGGTCAGGCGTCTCCCATTGCATGGGGTAGGAAAACTGGTTCGGCGAGCCGTCACTGCGACTTTGCAGAACATGTACGACGGGCATTCCCTCGAACGCTTCGCTTTGCCGACTAGGATCGAGATAGAGACGTACGCGGTTTGTTTCGCCCACGATACTTTGATCGGCATACATGGTTTGCGGAAGTATTTGATCGAAACCTGCGGTCCAGCGCGCGATAGTCGTATGAACTCGACCGACATGATTCCACTGGCCGAGCGCTCCTGAATATTTGCCATCCACTTCGCCCGTAAAACAGACGACGCGACCGAGCCCGCTGTGCCAAGCCGCTACGATCGGCGAATGATCCTCATCTTGGGCAACGACCGCCATCGTTGCTTCCGGGCGAAGGTAGCAAAGATTATGTCCATCCAGAGCCGGTAAGGAGCCGAAGTTTTGATCGGTCAACATCGACATCCCAGCCGTTGCCGCAATCTTCGTTGTCTCTTCGACAAAACTATTTCGCGCGACCACGAACGTGTCCTGCGCGAACAAACGTGGCAGATCGTCCGCCCGGTTAGTAAAGAAGCATCGGCCGTTGCCCGCTTTGGCGACATCTTTTAGGAGTTGAGCGTCGCAATCGCTTTTGCTACCCAATCCAATTACGCTACATGTCACACCGGAAGCAGTGCAAGCTTTAAGTAGTTTCTTATAATCGCCCGGTTCTTCGGCATCGGCAGCGTCGGCAAAAAGAATGATATGCCGCACACCGGCGGTTGCTTTACTCAACTCCTTGGCCGCCGCGGCCAAACCGTTATACACGAAGATCCCACCACCCATCGATTCGATCTTGAGGATCTTACTCCGCGCCGGGCCGTTCTTATCGACCTTACTCATTCCGACGACCGTGTGAGGCATCGAATCGACGGCGATACACGCGAATTCGTCGAGCGGCGTCAACATGCTGTAAACTTGCTCGGTCGCCAAGTTCGCCAGGTCCATTTTTGTCTTGCCCACCGCACCCTCGGCCGGGGCCGACATACTACCGGATCGGTCGAGCACGACGGCCATCGCGACGGCGAACTTACGGTGTTCCTTGCGCAGTTCCATACTGACGGGCAAAACTTCTTCCAGCGGCGACTGATAATAGCCGCCAATCGCGTATGAATTTCGTCCACCTGTCATCAGCAGACCGCCGCCGGCATGAGACACCCAGCCGCTGATCGTTTCCATCCCCAAGGGCTTTAATCGATTGGCACCGACGTTTTCCAACAGCACGGCCGAGTATCGCCCGAGATTATTGAGCGAAAAATCGTCAACCTGAATCGAATCGCCTTGAATGGTTTCGACCTTCAATCCGCCTGCGCGTAACATGTCCGGAAGTGCCGAACCTGTTTCCGCAACGTGAAGAATCGGTTTGGGGCCATCGACAGACACGATTGCCCGCGCGGTGTTGTTTTCCGGTATTTCATCAAGATCGCTGTTAGCGACCGACGTTGCCTCATCGGTGTTATTCGAATCTTCGTCCGTCTGATCCGTTTCTTTCTTGACAGACGTTAGTGTTAATCGGTACTCACTAGCACCTGCTTCTTTAGGGGCAATGTCGCGGAATACCATTCGATTGCGGCCGACATGCAGTGATTTCTTTCCCTCGGCCAGCACGGTCGATCCGCGGCGAAGTGTAAAAGCGACATCTTGACTCCGGTCGCAAGTTACCCATGCAGTCAGCAGGTGTGACTCACCTGGCGCAACGGTTTGTGGCACTTCGAAACGCTCGATCGCAACATCGCCCGCCGATCGCCGACCCATGTGCCGAAAATCGACCGAGATTCCTCGTGCCGCAGCCTCGGCCGTTGCGGTTCGGATCGGTGTCTCGTCCGACTCGCCGTCGCTGATGACAAGAATTCGCGCAGAGCCTTCGGGCTCGACGAGTGACAGACCTCGGCTGATCGCTTCGCCCAGTCGACTACCGGACGGATCGACCGCTGCGGTAAAACCGCCGAACTCGGCGCCAACGGTTCCACGTTCGATCGTAACGCGACGACCGAAGCCTACTACTTCAATCGAACTTCGCGAGGGACGCGACTTCTCGAGGATGCCGATAATTTCTGCATGATTGTCATCCGACTTCGGCGGCATGGAATCGCTTCGGTCGCAAATAACGACAAGTTTTCCCTCTTTCGATTCTAACTTGATGCTCGGTTGGGACATCGCGAGAATAATTAGAACGGCAACAACTACATGGATCACTCGCATAAAGATGCCAACACGAAACTTGGTCGCTAAAAGCGCGAGTGGCAGCAATAACATCAGCCATCCGGGTTCGAGAAAACGTATCATTTCGATTCTCCTCCCGGCGTGTTCCGCATGGGTAATCTGGAATCGGGGGTGCGACGAGTGTCACGAACAATCAACCAAGCGTGAAGAATCCATGCGACGATCGCGATCAGCAAAAGCGTTGTCGCGGCGTGCCAGAACTCGAGTCCGATTTCTTCGGAATCTTCCCACTGGCCCCACATTCCTTCGGCAGTCTTGCGCAAATCCGACTCGTCACGGAACAACACGTTTGCCACCAGCGGGATGCGATCTTCATCAAGCGATATTTGATATCGGCCTGGCCTGTCGCACGCGAAAACGATCTTTCCATCAAACGTTGTTAGCTCTCGTGCCTCATCGCTAGGCGAAGTAAGCTGACAGTTCTTTCTTCCCTTAGATAGATTCATCTTGACCGTCTCACCCAGACGGACATTGGGCCGGATTCGTTCGGCAATCTCGCTTTCACGCCATTGCAAAATATTCGTAATCATTACGGGAAAGTCGATCGAGTCTTCCAATGTGGTATTTTCCGGATCGCAGTGCAGAGCGACACGACGATCGCCGGAAGAAAGTTCTCGCCAACCCATTAGCATATCGTCACCAGCCGAAACGAGCGGTTGCCACATGAAATTGACTTCCGGATCTTGCGACATGACAACGCCATCGAGCGTTACGCCTTCAAGCAGCGGATGTCGCTTATCGAGCACGAACGGACCGGCGATCGGCTTCGTTGTTTCGCCACCTTGAATTAAGATGACATCCCAGCATCCGGGCAATGGCTTGATTTCCGTATCCGTAGTGAAACGGACTTGCGGAGTACCTTTATTGATCGTGCAACGACCAGTCGCTGTAAGTGCTTTGGTAATCGCACTGCTTAGTTCTGAATTCTTTACGGAAAGCTCGACGTTCAAATGAGCGGGAGCGTGAGGCAACAATATCACGCGATTATCGAGCGCCAATGAATCGTCGGGCAATTCAAGTTCAAGTGGTCCAGCTCCTTTTGTAAGGGGCAACGATAGTCGCTGGATTTCGTTTGCGGGAATATTCAACTCGCGCGTAATTTCCGCGCCGCCACTTCGCACAACCAGGTCCGCGATTGCTTCTTCGGAGGAATAGTTGGCAACCTCGATTACTGTTTTGACACCTGTAGGCTGATCGCGGCGAACGGCTCCGACGATCGCGATATTTTTCCGTGCTTGCCCGAGTCCCATCCAGCGAATACGGCCGCCATCGAGCGAAAGATCCGCTTCGCGATCGGAGACGACGAGAATTCTCGCGTCAGCATCCAACTGTCGTGCGAGAACAATCGCCGACGCCAGGTCGGCCGACGGCTGCAGACAGGTCCAACGGTTTTCCAGCGAAACGACCGAGCTTGCCGCGTCGAACGTCTCGCCTAGCAAGACGGGACGGCTCCCGGCGATGATGACACTTGCACGAATTGCGTCTTCGTCGAGCAGATCTGCAAGTTCTACGATCGCTTTCCTTCGTGGTGAATCGGCGGCAAAGGAGTCGGCGATCTTTGCATCCTCGGAATCATCGAGCAAAATCGATCCACCGGTTCCGGCACGCATCGAGTAGGAGTCGTCGAGCACGATGAAGATCGGAATCGCTCCGTCGCTCGGTTTCCGCAAACCAGCGGCTGCGAGAATCAGCAGCAGGATGATTAGCAGTTCAATGAAGAACAAGAGCGGAGTCTTGATACGCTTGATCGAACGACCGCCATCGATGATGTTTCGCTGATCGACCCACAATAGCAGGCTCGAGACGACGACACGACGAGAGCGCAGACGCAGGAAGTAGATCGCGGTCAGACCGGCGGCCGCGAACAGGCCCCATAGCATGGCAGGTGATGCGAATACGGAGATCATGGTGCTCGAAGTATCCTCCTCGATACAAGATCGTCGAGATTACTATCGAGAACATCCTCGGCCGCGAGCGTCGTAAACGAAATACCGCGGCGTTCGCATGCGACTTCCCACCCGCGAACGTGCTGCTCCAGACGCTGAATATATCTTTGACGCGTGAAATCGTCGATATAAACTTCGTACGGAGCGAGCGTCTCGCTGTCGATCAGCTTGACCGTGCCATGCTGCGGAGGCGTTCGGTCGTCGTGATCGAGAATCTGCACGATCGACGCGTACGAAGAACCACGTGATAGCACGGTGGTGACGACTTCCGGGTCGGCGGCGAACATCAGGTCGCTGATCATAACACGAATTCCGCGAGGCTGCATGCGAGGCGTTTCACTGACGAAAACATCCCCGCTATCGCCTCGGCCGTCAAAAGCTTCAAGCTGCCAACCGGAGACATAAGACGACGAACCGACGATCTCGCGGCAAGTGTCGCCAATGCTCCACGCACGGGTCGAGAATCCACCAGCGTCCGCGGCGCCTGCGAAAAGTCCGGTCGTCATGACCGCGGCCGCGTGCTTTTCGCTGCGAACCGCCATCGATGCCGAGACATCCAAAACGATGTCAAGATGCGGGACGACCTCTTCACGAAAGACGCGAACAACCAACGAATCGCTTCGCGCGTAGACGCTCCAATCGAGCTTACGCAAATCGTCACCGGGCTGATAATCGCGGTAATCTTCGAACTCGAGACTTTCACCAGGGCGACGTCCAAGCCGCGTACCGGTCGTGCCGTGCGGCGCGCGTCGAGGTTCGGCCGGAACATATTGCGATCCGATCTCCTTTCCCTCGATCAACCATTGCCGCACGTTATCGTCCATCGTTACCGCTTACTTCATATTAGTGTGAATAATTTCCAATCTGGGATCGCCAATCTCCTGATTGGCATCGTAAACACGAGATCACAAATGCAAACATTGCCGGCCAGGAGATCGGCGTTCTCAGAATAAAAGTTAATCCGTTCCGCCTGGATCGATTGGGATACTAGCGGGCGAGCTATTTCCGAAACCTTCGTCCGCCGAAGGCTGCCTATTCACAACAGGCGGACCGATAATCGGTGCAACGACGGGCGCGGGCGCTGAATCATCCACGGGCATTTCTGTTGTCATATAAACAATGAAATTCTTCATGTCATAAATCATATTCAGAGCCAACGCTGCAATTGCCCATGCGAGCGAGAAGAAATAGTAAGCATCGGGATCGCTTTGGTCGATCGCCACGAACGGATTGAACAACATCCATTCATGCGAATCATAAAAACGGCCCGGAAGCACGAGGAAGGAAATGAGAATCGACAAAAGGATTAACACCGCCATCAGTAGAAGCATTACGCCCCAGCCGAACTTAGCGGGAATCCGCTTCAGCACGGTCCGCATCAGCAAGCGAGCGGTCAGCCCGTAGGCGAACATGTAATAAGTCCAGAGAATGAGCCCGTTATAATCTCGTTCGAACGAATAGTAATAATGGTGCGATGTATAATGCGAGCGTGAAAGTTCGAACGCGAGAGAGGACAGTAAAATGACAGCGACGACATGAAGGGCGGCCCAGAATATGCCTCCCGTTACGCCTGCCATGTAGGGTAGCGACAAGAGACGGAAGAGCCCGGATTTGGGTCGTTGCCTTAGCAGCCGCGTCGAATATCCTTCTGGCTCGCTGATGCCGACAACCATGACAAAAACGACCATTTGGGTGGCGATCAAGGCCCAGAGGAAAATCAATTCTCGATCTACAAAGGTCGAAAAGAAATAAAATATTCCAGCGATAACACATCCGGTTACAACCAAAAAGATTGTCGACCAGATTCGAAAATCGAGCGTACGGTTACTCGACGGCGCGCTGACCAGGCCGACCGCCATCGCCTCGGCAAGACGAATCGACAATAAAACTACGACTAAAATCGAACCACTAAAATAAAGGCTGTGTGTTCCGTGGAATATTTCTAGAACACCCTCATGAAGAAATACAGCCATTCCAACACTGAGTCCGATCGAGACATAGAACGACATGAGAAATGCAATTGCGGCAACGATTAGCCCGAGGATACGGCCTGACGTGACAGCACCGATAACGAGCGCGATCATCGTTGTAGCGGCCGAGACGATGAATCCAATCGCCATCGTCGTCAGCATCGACGGAATATCGTAACCTTTGAGCATATACGTGAATAGCATGAACGGCAGACAAACACTATACAGCATCGTGGCAAGCGACATGGTTGCGAAGAATTTTCCGCGTACAAGCTTCCGCGCAGTCAAGGTCGTTATAAAGTAAAGGTCGACATTGATCGCGCCCCGTTCGTTGCGCAGCCGGAACATGGCATACCCGGGAAGAAGCGACATGGTGGCGATAAATAGCGCACCTTGGAGCACACAGAAAATATCACGACCGCCGCCTCGATCCATTTCGTGTTCGTGCATCGTCATTACCGCACCGGCTGATATGACAACGAGAGCGACGATCAACAGATTGACGATCGACACGACGAAACGACTTTGGACGCCTTGACGCAGTTCCTTGACAACGATCGGATTCATCCGGTCGTCGAACCAACTGATTATACTCGATGCGAATCTCATTGCACGTTTCCTTGAGTAAGCGACATGAAGACATCTTCCAGATCGACATGTCGGGGCGTGAATTCGACGATTCGAATTCCACGTTCGATCAGCATTTTTAGAAACGATGCGGACACGCTCGGATCAGGATCGATCCGAACATGGGCAGCGCCAACCGTCATCCCCTCGGGCGAGACGACTTCGGCGATAACCGCTTCTTTGGCGGGCAAGACCTGTTCGCCCTCTGGGACGTCACTCATTGGTGGCTGATCGACTCCTGATTGTCCTGAGCTGCCGTTTCCGTTTCCATTGCTGCCACCCCAACCGGTGGCGCTACTGACACCGACGTCTTCGATTTCAACGGGGAACGCTTCCTCGACCAATGGCATTTCGAGAAGCTGGCGGACGAAACTTTGCGAGTCAATGTCAAGCGCAACAACCGTAATCTCGCGACGTCCGTCATGGTGCTCGACTTGAACGAGCTCGGTAACACTGCCCGCTCGCAAAATCTTTCCTTGCTCGATAATGACCGCACCGGTGCAGATTTCTGAAAGCTCGGTCAAGATATGCGACGATATCAACACCGCTTTTCCTTGCTGCCGAAGAATCTTCAGAAGCTCTCGGAGTTCGACCCGTGCACGTGGATCGAGTCCCGCGGCCGGTTCGTCCATAATCAAAACACTCGGATCGTGAACAATCGATCGGGCAAGCGAAACACGCTGCTTCATGCCTTTCGACAGGCTACTGAGCATCTTCCACCGGATGCCTTGCAGATTGGTGAAATCGAGCACTCCCTCGACCGCTTTTCGTCGCCGGGCGCCACGCAGTCCGTACGCACGGGCAAAAAAGTCGATATACTCGGCCACCGAAATATCGTTGTGCGCGGGCAACGAGTCTGGCATAAATCCGATCCAGCGGCGAACCTTTTCCGGGTAGTTGATCAACGACACGCCGTCAATGAATATGTCACCCTCGCAGGGCTCGTCCAGCGTCGCCATGATCCGCATCGTGGTCGTTTTCCCCGCACCGTTGGGTCCGACAAATCCGTAGATGTCGCCCGACTGGAACTCGAAATTGATGCAATCAACGGCCGTGGTACGGCCGAATCGGCGGACGAGATTTCTTACTTCAACATGCATAATTATCGCTCCTCCTCGAACCGTCCGATAACGACCGTCGCACTGCTATTGGTGGAAGGATTTGTCATCCCCGCGTTTACAAACGGGTGACCTTCCACTTTTGCGACGTACATCATCGGACCGAGTAGCGTCAGATATTGGCGAGAAATATGATTGACATTGGGTAGTTCTTGACTGCTATTAAGATAAATGTCAAGCAACGCACTACTCCGATAATTCGTCGGCAACACGACATCCGTATTGAGGGTTACCGTTTCGCCCGCACCGATTCGAACGATTTTATGACAGCGATTGTCGTCAAACCGCACGTAAAGATCGGTCACTTCAGCACTAAGTGCGTTGGTGACTTCAATCGCATCGTTATCCGTCCGCCGGAAGATCAATTTTTCCCGTCGTTGTTCCACCTTCTGCAGGCGGAAATGAATCGGTTCGCGAGATAGCAGCCAACCGGTTGTCAAATGCTGACCACTCGTCCAATCGATCGCCAGGGACCGACTTTCACGGCCCATTCGATAATCAAAAGCGAGTTGTGGTTGGAGCATCGTATCGGAGGAAAAACGCAACCCGTCGCTGTCAGTGAGCGGACTATAATACCCGGCCCATCCCAACGTCGAAGCACGCCCTGCCGGCTGATCGATTACCGTAACGAGCTGCATCTGCATGTGTCCGTAAATTCCTTCGCTGAAAAGCGACCAGATAAGGACGGTAACGCAAATACCGATCGACGCGGCCGGAACGAGCCACAACATCCATATCCTTCGTCGCTTTTTCATCAAGAAGAACTGCAGAGCGGGTCCGATCAGAATTGCGTAACCGATCAGCAGGACGAGGATCGTTCGCACGGGTACGGTCGTCTTATCGACCACGGGCATTTCATCATTAGCCCTGTTGGGTGATTTGCACAAGTTGCGAGATTTCACGCGACTGGCGACACGAGAGATGACATCGCGGTGAGACGACATACTAATCGAAGGATCACTAAGATAACTGTAACGAAATTCGCCGAAGCCGATAATCTCAGAGAGAGGCTTGTATTTATCTGGAACTTGAAGCACTCTATTTCGCGCGCCGCGATTATTCTCAGCGTCTTTCTTGTCCTCAGGTATAATCCAGAAGCATCCGCCGGAGGCAATGTAATCGGAAATCGCGGCCTTGCCCGCGGGCGTCATTTCGTCATACTCTAATTCGGTCATCATAATCATTTCGAATTGCGAATGCGCCAGCCACGATGTCGGCCACGCTTTGCTATTCAGTGCGCTGCGAACGAGAACCGGACTGTACTCTGTCATATTGTGAATTTTATCTTCAATCTCTCCTTTGTCTTGGTTTGAAACCTTTTGACTGAACAGAACCGAAAGTGGAGAATAATTATGCCCATGACTTCGATAATGATATTCATCTCTGTTTGGCGATTCATGATCGCCTACCCATATCGAATTGTATAAATCTCGCGAATCGCCGTCGACTTCGATCGTGACGGCATTATTGTACAAACTAATTGCCGGTCGATAAATCCAAATGTCCGCGGTTTGGTCAGGCGCGAGTTCCAAGCGACGGCTATTAGAAGACAAAACGGCCTCACGCGAATAACCTTCACTATGGAGAGGCGCGCCGATCCGTATATAATGAGGATTCGTTTTATCCTCGTTCTTCAGCCGCACGAGCCCGGCCGTGTAACCGGCCATCGTTGTATAGCCGTGCGACTCGTAGATCGGAATCGCCGTCGCGTTGATCGGCCCGAAGCGTTCGGCGCGCACCGATTGCGTGGCAAAAGCTGTGGCAAAGATCGAAAGTGAAAGGGCGAAACGTCTTAAATGTCTCATCAAAGGTGCGTTGTGCTTCATCCGGTATTCTCCGCGTCGATCGAAATGTCGCCCGGTAAATTCATGCCAACCTCATCCAGTGCACTGAGCAACTGATCGACGAGAAGATACGTATCGATTTGATCGAATCGAGCCTTGTAATTGAGCAAGATGCGGTGATTGAGAACCGCGGGCGCGACTTCGGCCACGGTTTTGAAACTGACAGTCGCTTGTCCTCGCATCATCGCCAGCGCGCGGGCAGATTCGGCAATCGCAATCGCCGCACGAGGGGACGCGCCATAAGTTACATAATTCTTGACGTTTTCAGGAGCCTCGGGCGAATCGGGATGCGTCGCCGCAACGAGTCGCGCGACGTACTTCGCAACCGCGGCGGGCAGATAGATCTCGTCGACCGCTTCAAGTACCGTGTCGAGCTGCTCGCGAGTAAACGTAACCGTCGGTTCCGGGGGCGAACCGTGCCGGCGTTTCGTAATGATCTCTTCCATCGTCGCCACGTCGGCAGACTTGACCGATAGCTTCAGCAAGAATCGGTCGAGCTGCGCCTCGGGCAGCGGATACGTTCCTTCGAGCTCGATCGGATTTTGACTAGCGAGCACGAAGAACGGTCGCGGCAAATCGCGTGTCGTCCCCATCAGCGTTACTGAGTGTTCTTGCATGGCCTCGAGCATCGCCGATTGCGTCTTCGGGCTTGCTCGATTAATTTCATCCGCAAGCAGAATATTACTGAAAATGGGACCGGGTTGGAACGTGATTTCACGGCGTCCGTCTTCGGTTACCTGCAGAATGTGCGAACCGAGGATGTCGCCCGGCATTAGGTCGGGCGTGAACTGCACGCGGCGGAATTCCAAGTGCAGAAGCTTGCCCAGTGCGCTGATCAGCGCGGTTTTTCCCACGCCGGGCAAACCTTCGAGCAGGATATGTCCGCGAGCGAAAATGCCCACAAGCACCATCTCGTGGAGCTGATGG
>Ga0180430_10005175_pt1 | contig 10859 bp, 7 predicted proteins | sample SS_ome_9_FD_132999 | JGI IMG/M metagenome (GOLD analysis project Ga0180430, IMG submission 132999) | Hypersaline lake sediment archaeal communities from the Salton Sea, California, USA - SS_1_S_2 metaG | ecosystem: Environmental > Aquatic > Non-marine Saline and Alkaline > Hypersaline > Sediment... | reverse complement strand
GCCAGGGAACACTCCGATCCAGCAGCACCGTCGCCAGAGTCACCACGGAGAAGTCGCTCGCCACCAGATCATCCATGCGCAGGAGCCACCGCGCTCCGGCGGACTCCGCCACGGGTCGCCCCCCGGCAAACCGTACCGGAATACTCCGTCGACGGGACTCGAGTTCGATCCAGGGCCGCATGGCGTCGAGATCGGCCAGGGTCAACGCGATTTCATGAAGCGGGATGTTCCGTTCGAGATCGCCTTCGATATCCGAGAACACCGCTCGTATCTCCTGGTGGTAGTTCTCGAAGATACGGACGGGCGGCGCCCCTGAAGACGATGCCGGCGAGGGATTCCCTGCCTCGGCGAGGGGAACAGTCTCGCCGTTCTCACGAATCCAGCTCTCGTATTCGGGAAAGTCTTCGATGAGCTCCGGCCAGACGATAACCGGACGTCCCGGAAGGCGCGTACCCTCCAGTGCGGGCGGATCCTCCCAATCCGCCTCAAAAAGACGGTACCGCTCGAGCCAGGCGCGATACCGGTCGAGAATCGCCCGGTACTCCCGGACCAGCTCCGGCCGCAGGGTATCGGTCGGGGACAACAGAGAGGGGATTCGCGGGAGCAACCTGGCGATCGCGGAGACCGAGGCACCGGCACTTTCGGGATACTCGGAGTTGAACAGAATCTGGAAGTCGGAACGCCCGGCGGTCTCTTCGATCAGACCGTAGGCAAAAACCAATCGGGTCACCCGGGAGGCGGGGCGCCGATCCCGCCGAACCCCGGGCAATTGCTGCTTGAACCGGTCCCAGGAAACGAGCCGTTCTCCGTCGATGGCCCGACGGTGCGGCTTCAGGAGAGCGCGTCTCCACATCGCTGCGGCAATCTCGGAGGGAAAAACGAGAACCCGCGATCCCTGGTCGTACAGCGTTTCGATGTGAGCTCGTATGTCGATCACGCTCTTTACCTCCACCGGGATTGCGCTGTATACGTCAAAAGCTACATAGTACGGTGGAAATCAGGCGATCAACACCGTACATTTAGAACGCAACACCATGGCATCTGCAAAGGTAGTCCGACTGGACTCGTTTATACAGAAGTATCCCCAGTGCATCTCGCTGCTCCTGCACCGACGGGACAACATCGTATGTCGCAGTCGAACGAACGGGAAGACCAAAAGCGTTCAATTTCGGGCACTCTACGAGAACAATCGCGGTTTCTGGCAGGTTCAGGGGTCGTGGGACTACTTCCTCGACTCGACCTCCGCCGGAGAAATCATTGAACGGATCCGGGAGCAGAAAGAGGCACAGGCGCTTCCCCGCACCGGCGCCGGTGCGGATGCCACCGACACCACCGGGAGCGCCGGTAGCGCCATAGCAACCGGAAGCAGCGAGCCGGAACCACCCACACCGCAAACGCCCCCCCCGTCCGACGTCGCCGCAGCGCATGACAACTTCGAAGGTACCTACGAGCAGTACCGGACGATGGAGGTCAGTGAGCGTGCGGGTCTCCTGGCACGATCGGAGGAACGGCTCGCGGCGCTGGCGGACGATCCCGACGCGGACCCGGAAGAAGTTGCCGAGGCGCTCATCGAGAGCACCGAGCAGGCGACAATGGTCAACCGGGCCACCCTTCTGGAAGCGCTCAAAATGGGCGATGAGGAGGCGCGGCGATACAGCACGGAGATGGTGGACGCCACGGACAAGATGGTTCGGTCCACGATCCGCCTGGTGGATTCGGAGGTTTACGACGACGACCTTGTATCAAACCTCGTCCAGAGGTCCAACGGGACAGTCGTACAGCACATGACGCGGGTGTTCCTTCGGGGTCTTCAGTTTCTACTGTTCTACAACAGATCGGTGATCAGAAACGGGATCGCCTCACGGATTCGCGTGAAGTTTCCCAAGCTCTATCGCGAGGCATACACAAGACTGCTGCCGCACATCGATCCGGACGACCTCACCCTGGAGCGGGTGTTCTACGGAGGCATGAAGTCGCTCACCGCCCAGGAGATTCACGCCTTTGCCACGGGATTTCTCGTCCACGACGTCGGCAAGGCGGAGGATATCGAGTACCACGAGGGAGATCAGGGGTACGATCGGAGCGTCGTGGAACGACACGTCAAGATCGGATATCGGGCGGTCATGGACAAATCCAACTATCCCCGGGAGGCGGCTCTCATCACCGGTCACCACCACGAGTACTACGGCGATCCCTCCGGGTATGGCTACTTCCGGGAGTTTCTGCAGGAGTACAAGAACGCAAACCCCGAGGCGATCCAGAACTACGTGATGTCCTACACGATGGAACCGATGATCGACTACGAGGTGCTTGCGTTCTTCCCGGCAAAGGCGCTGGAGGTGGTGGATGTGTTCGACTCTCTCACCGACCCCAACCGGAAGTACCGGGAACCTCTGGCCGACAGCGTTGCCCTCACCATGATGCGGGACGAGTTTATCACCAAGCGGCTCAAACTCGACCCGATTCTCTACGATCTGTTTACCGAGTTCTACGCCGATATCCGGTCTGCTCAGTTGCCGAGAACAACACCGTCAAAGTAGCGCCGCATGGCGCCGACAAAATCGTCCGCCACGGCCTCCTCGATATCCTGGAAGGCAAAGGCGCGGGCGGAGTCGATCGTTACCCCGGAGGCGCGATCCTCGTTGTTGTACGTCACCAGGGAGCTGCCGTCGGGACCGGCCATATCCAGGGTAAGAACCCAGTTGACCGACTTGAAATCGCCGCTGAGCTCAAGGGGCGTCACGGCGACACTCCCAGTCACGCGAATCATCGGCGACTGCTCTCCGATGGGGAAGCGCTCTTCGCTGAGAGCCGCTCGTATGACGTCGGTGATGCGTCCGCCCTCGTCGTTGGCGATCGCGATGGACACGCGCATCTGCGAGGCCAGATCCACCCGCTGCTGGAGAATCTGCTCGTAGTTGTACCCCAGCGGAACGGTCTGCGAAAAACCGGGCTGGATGATGTCCAGCTGATTGAGGAGTACCTCGTTGCTGGACGCCACAACCCCGGCGGCGCTGAGAAACGCGTAGCGACGAATGATGTCGCCGCTCGACTGCGACTCGCCGAGGAAACTCGTTACCTGGTCCGCGTTCTTCTGGATCAGGTTGCGATAGACCTGGGCGGTGGGATTGCGTTCGATGTACGCGATCACGTGAACCCGGCCCGTCTCGTCCACGGCGGCCTCTCCGTACTGGACGTTGAGCAGGGTCTGGTTGGACCGAACGCTGGTATTCTGGGCAAGCTGAACCTCGCTCTCGCTGAGGTTTCCCTCGGCGGTGGCGAGCTCGCGGTACCGCTCCTGTGTACGGCTGTCCACACGAATTTCCGACTCAAAGATCTGCGAGAGGCTCGCCATCGCCTGCTGTTCCGCGTCACGGCGGCTGTCGCCGGTACCGACCGCGGAGAGATACACGTCGTCCGGGTACACGCTCTGGGGGTTGAGATACCAGTCCGGGTAGTCCTCGCCGCCACCTCCGCTCGAGGAGGAGCTGGAAGCAGGGGCCGGACCGGACGCGCAGGAGGCAATCAGGAGCGAGACCAGGGAAAACGCGACGAGGATGCGCCGTATTCCCGCATTCAAACCGTTCATATTCGTTTCCTTTCCGTCGATCCCTATCGATTGTAGTAGGAGGTCGCCAGATTGACGCCGTCCTCACCAACCGTGACGGTACCGAGATCGTCCACGCGGAGGAGCCCGCCGGAACCATAATACTCGATCTCCACCTGGTGGTCCCCGGGGGGGATGTCCCACTCGCCCACATAGGCGTAGGCGGGAAAATACCGTGACATCCGCAAATCCGCCTGCTCACTGGCGTCCACGGCGACGTCCGTGGCGATCGACGCGGCAAAGCCGCCGATCAAGCCCGCGATGCTGCCGGACTGACGACCGGCTTCCTGCATTCGATCCTTCCCTTCTTCCGCGATGATACCCTTGATGATCGTTCGCGTGACAGTCTTGATGAAGATAATCGGATACCGAACCTGAAAGGTGTCCCGGGCGATCTGTTCCATGTTCTCCAGCATACCCAGATCACCCGCCGGTTGACCGTCGATCACCACGCGGACGCGCTGTACATCGCTGCCGCGCATCTCCATCCGCGGAAGCTGAAACTTGAAGCGATACCCGTCGTCCACGCCGGGGTAGGAAAACTGCGCGAATCCCTGAGGGATCAGGTTGCCCTGGGACTGCTCGCTCTCCTCCGCATAAAGAATCGATACCATGTTGGGGGAGGTCACGATCCAGAGCGTCTCCGCCACCTTGATCGGCGCCTCACCGGCAAAGGCCAGCACACTGAGGCGTCCACCGGACTCGGGAGGTTGAATGACCGAGTCGTCCAGGGGCATGGCAAAGTCGTAGAGGTTGCTCTGCTCGCGGAACGCCTCCTGCATTTCCTGCCAGTCGATACGGGCGCCGTCGTAGTCCCCCTGCGAACGGTAGAGAAGGAGGCTCAGGTACCGCGCCAGAGCGCTGTTGAAAAACCGGCTCTCGCCGGTTTCGAACTGGACCGTCGCGTCGTCATCCCGGCTATACTGCTGCGCGAGATCCCGGTACTTGTCCTCCAGCAGGTTGAGCTTTGTGTTGATCCGGCGGACCTCCACAAAGGCTCCTTCCGGATCGTTCATCGAGAGGAAGTTGAGCGCGTTGAATACGTTCAGGTAGATATCCTCAAAGTCCTCGCCGGCGTAGTCGATGACGTTGTCGTTGAGAATAAGGCTCCCCGCCGCCTGACTCACGCTGCGGGTAAAGAGCTCCTCGATCAGCCGCTCCGCCTCGCTCAGGTTCTGGCGACTCGCCGAGTACTCTCCCGCATAGTGCTGCAGCATACCGAGATCCAGGTAATACAGAACACTGTCCTTGTCCCGGTACAGGTCTTCGTTGTTGTCTTCCAGCGTCGTGATCGCCGTCGTGTAGTCGCCGGATTGGGCGGCCTCGTCGATCTCCACAAACTTGGTATTCCGGGTCGTCATACACCCCGACAAAACGACAAGCGCCAGGACGATCAGTGCCCGCCGGATCAGGCGGTCCAGGTTCCGGTTCATGCTTTCCCCCCTGTGTTACAGGTCGTGTGCTAGAATCGAGCCCGTCTCTGCTCGATAACTTTCTTTATTTCCTTGGAGCCGATCCAGACTTTCTCGTTGGTTTCGATGTTGATCAGCTCCATATCGACCTGGTAAAACACGGCGCGCTGTCCCTCAATGGCGTCCACCACCGAGGAGATCGAGCCTTGCAGCATAAAATCGGCTCCGGTTTCCTCGCCGAGCCGGGCGATCGTTTCCCGCGACGCCTGGGTCTGCTGGTCCATGCGTTCCTCCCGGATCGCCGCGCGCTGTTCGTCACCGGCGACAAACCGCACCATGCCGCTGTTGACCAGCTCCCGTTCGATATCCTTGATGAAGGGATTGGTATCAATGTGCTCCTGGCTCAGATTACGAACATCGCCGACGACAACCACCGGCTGTTCCCCCTCGGCGTCCATAAATCGCTGCAACCAGGGCCGGTTGAGGACGTCGTCGATCATCTCCTCCGCCACCAGCCGGCTGTCGGTATCGTTCCACCGACCGCTCAGATCGGTCTGCTCGTCCGCGGCGGTCCGTTGCACCGTTCGCGTCGTACAGCCGGATACGGCAAGTGCGAGAACAAGAAATATCGTCCCGAAACGGAAAATTTGCGCTTTCATCACGGTGACCTCCCTTTGGTCGGAAATTTTCGAAATACCTACCGCCAAAGGATAGGTATCGGCGTTCGGCTTTGTCAACGAAGTCCGGCGTTTTTTGGTGTGCAGCCGGTCCCGGGAAATGGTATGATCGCCCTATGAGAATCGGGAAGTTCCTTGTTCTGGTTGTAGCACTGATCGGTATCGCCGCCTGCGCGAGCGTGCCGGAGCCCGCTCCCGCGCCGGAACCCGCTCCGGACCCTGCGACCGCACCGGAACCGGCGGACACTCCCAGCGGAGGAGTACCGACCTCCGCCGGGATGACCGCGATCGGCCCCGAGGCGCTCATGGCGGACCTCCGTCCCCGCAACGGTCGCCCGGTCTTTCTTGGCGTGGCAAATCGCCTCCGAAATCGCGATGAAGAAGAGGCCGCCGCCATACTCCATGCCGCCGAGCAGGCGTCGCGGTACGTCCGGATCGCGGCGCAGTACCGGTACGTGGCGCAGCGGGCGGGCCGATCGATCGGATACGTGGAAGATATCGACGCCCAGTGGGATGCCAACCTGGCGGATCGACTGGTGGAATCGGTGGAAGTCCTCGAGACAGGTCAGAACAACGAGGGCACCTACGTCCTGGCGATGGTCGATGGCGTTCCCGCGCCGCCTGCACTGGATTCGATCCCGGTGGCCGGCGCCGGCGTGGAGCCACGGTGGGTCTCGCAACCTCCGGTTATCCCGGGACACCTCGTATCGGTAGGCATTTCGCAGAGAAGCAGGAGATTTCGTGATAGTCTTGATACGGCAGATCAGGAAGCGCTCAAGAGCGTTCTTCTCCAGGCGGGGGCAACGGTCCGATTGATACAGGACGCTCAGGCAATCGAGCGACAGGGGACTCGCGAGATGGTAACGAGCGCGGAGGACGCATCGGCGGTTTTTCGTTCGTTCTATGTCGCTGCTCGGTACGCGAGTCCCGACGGACGGTACTACTACAGTTTGGTAGTAGCGCGGGAGGAGTAAAAAATGTTCCGGCATCTGAGAACGGTTGGTATCGCGATCGCGGTCTTTGTATGTCTTGCGGTCTGGACGGGGGCGCAGGAGATCGGCCGTATCGAATACGTGGAGGGGGATGTGCAGCTTCTTCGCGACGACCAGGTCTGGGATGCCTACGATCTTCAGATCGGCACCCCCATATTCGAGCTCGATCTGATCCAGACCGGGTACGACGGATATGCCGAGGTTACCCTCACTGCGGAACAGAATACGACGATCCGGGTCCGCGAGAACTCGGCATACTACGTTGAGATGAGTGAGAACAACGGCGGTACGGAGACGCGGGTGCGCCTGCTCAACGGCACGATCGAGAATACGGTCCGGCAGATCGGTCGGCAGGGTCGCTACAGCGTGGAGACTCAGACCGCCGTTCTCGGTGTGCGCGGTACCACCTTTGATGTCATCACCTCTCCCGACGAGGCCACCCTTCTGGGAGTCAAAGAAGGCCGTGTGGCGGCGGCGGCGGGTGGACGCGAGGTGATAGCCGACGCCAACACCGCCGTGGAGGCGCTCCCCAACCAGCCGCCACAGAGCCGGCAGGTGGACGACCTGGATGGCTATTACGGTCAGTGGGTTGAGACGCGTTTGCAAGCGTTCCGCAGCGGCGCGGCTACCTTTATCCGCGCCTACGCGCGGCGCTACGAGGATACAAACCCCAACTTTGCCGCGGCGTACCGGGAGCTCCTGGCGTTTCGTCCGCGCCTGGAGGCGGCGGCCGCCGGGCAGGGCGGCTCCCTGGGCGGTGACATGCGCCTGCGCACCGAGATCAGCCCGGCGCTCCTCAGAATGCGGAGCATCCTCCCGCTCTTTGAGAACACGGTCTACCGCCTGCGCGAGCTCCGCCGCTTCCACGATCAGGGGATCGGTCGCACCGATATCGGTGGCACCTCCTCGGCGGAGTTCTTTCGCCGATTTGCCGCCCAGGAGCAACTGATCCTGCGGCAACTCTCGGAGGTTCGCACGATGATGCGCCTCTACGGCGAGATCGAGGAACGAAGTTTTGGCGGACTCCCGGGCAACGGCGGCTCCCCCTTTGGCGGTGAGAGTATCCTCGATCAGATGAGTTTCTGAGGCCGACGACGATCGCGGGAGCCCTGGGACTCGATATGCAAAGACGTTCGCCCGGTCAGCTCGTCAGTCCCACATCGACCATCCACGCCATGAGTTCCAGGCGATTGCCGGTCTCGGTCTTCCGGTACAGCCTGTGCAGGTGGGAGGCAACGGTGCGCGGAGAGATCGACAGGCGATCGGCGATCTCCTTGTCCTGAAGTCCCTGTCGCAACAATTCCAGCACCCTCTGCTCCGCAGCTGTGACGCTCCTCTCACGGAGAATCGTCGTCGTATCGGGGGCATTCGCCGCATCCGGAGCGTCCATCGTATCACTCACACCGATGCGGCTTAATCGCTCCACCGCCACGCTGTCCGACAAAGCCTGCCGATAGCGGGCGTCCTGAATTTCCAGGATATTGCGAATCTTCAGACGGAGTTCCGTCGCGGCAAAGGGCTTGAGGATGTAGTCCACGGCGCCGCCCGCCAGCCCGCGGAACCGGTCTTCCACATCGTTCAGAGCGGTAAGAAACACAAACGGGATCGTCTGCGTGTCCGGCTGCTCTGAGAGGTGCTCGCGCAGAGTGAAACCACTCATGCCGGGCATCATGACATCGCAGAGAACGAGATCAATCGACGTATGCTCCGACAGGCACGCCAGCGCCTCCGAACCGTCGCGGCACCATACCACGTTGTATTCCGGCTCAAGCACGTCGCGGACGAGCGTACCCATATCCGGATTGTCGTCCACCAGGAGGATCGTTCTCCGGTCGAACGTTTCTGATCCGTTTGTGACCTGAGAGGTTATCGGCACAGCGATCGTCGCCCGCCGGGTCAACTCCGCGGACGGCATCGGAACATCGCCGGCGTTCCCAACCTGCTCCATCGATACGGGAATATCGAGATAAAAGGTTGCTCCAGCACCGGGACGGCCATCGGCGTCGAGCCGCCATCCGTGCAGTACCGCGATCTCCCGAACGATCGCCAGCCCAAGACCGGCCCCCTCAAAGGAACGGGTATGAGCCTCCTCGCTGCGGGTAAACCGCTCGAACAACGTATCCTTGATATCCATATCGAAACCGATACCGGTGTCTTCCACCGCAAGACGAATGGACTCGTCACCGATCTCCGGTCCGACCACGAGGCGCACCTCACCGCGCTCGGTAAACTTGAGAGCGTTGTTCAGCAGATTGAGCAGCGCCGTCTCAAGAAGAGTCTTGTCGGCGTGGATGAGCACCTCATCCCGGTTCGATCGGTTGATCAGGGTAATTTCGAGGCCTTTGCGCTCAGCCAGGCTTTCCAGCTCGGCCACGAGCCCGCGCGCATAGGCTATCAAAGGGACGACCTCGGAACGAAACGGCATCGTCCCCAGATCGAGGCGTGCAAAATCCAGCAACTGCGTTATCTGATCGTTCAATCGGCCCAGATTCCGTTCCACCATCTCGAATACTCTGTGATCTGCCGGTATCGAAGACCCGTACCGCTCCGCGCGAATGTTCTCCAGAGGAACCGACAACAGCGTCAGAGGGGTTCGAAGCTCGTGGGTGATCGTCGCAAGGAAGTTCGTCTTGGCGCGATCCAGTTCCGTCAGTCGATCGAGCGCGTTCTCGAGCTCGGCGGTCCGAAGCCGAACCTTTTCTTCCAGCGCATTTCGTTCCTGGAGCAGTTCCTCGCTTACCTTCTTGAGCGACAGGTACTGTTCGTTGATTACCGTTCGCGTATCCGCAAACTGGCGTTTCGTTGTATGTGCCCGTTTTCTCGATATCAACAGCGCGATCACGAGACCGGCGATGGACGCCCCGGTGATACCGGAGACGAGTATCCTCGGCCAGATCGGGTCGGGCTGATGGAACGCGAGGATCGTTGCCGTGACATACGCGGAGGTTCCAACGACCGACAGTAACAGGATTTTCGGCGTGGATACCGGGGATCGCCAGTAAATCCGAACGGTAAACGTCGCCGCCTCGCGGTCGTTTGCGACGATGCGCGTTCGCGCAGGTTTTTGTGTTGCCAGCTCGAGGAACGACCGATACACGCCCAGACAGGCTTTCCGGATTCCGTCGAGACCGGCTTCCCGGTAGTCGCCGAGCATACCTGTACTGAGAAGACTCTGGAGGTGCAATCGCACATCAAGCTGCCTCGGTCGCTGACGAAACTCCATGCGGTACAGGTTGTTCGTCCTGGTCTGCCAGTGCATAAAGCATTCAACCGGCGACAGCGTGGGCTGGAGAAAGATCGATCGCGCCAGGGTGTTGTTGTGGAGAAACCCGTAATACAACGATTTATAGACGAAGTCCGAGTCGTTGGTGAGCATCATAAATATCGCGGAGAGGTAGATAAGGTATTCCATGCTGATGAGGATTTCTTCTTTGTCAAAAAAACCGCGGTTGACTCGAAACTCCTCCGACACGCAACCGTTGAGACAGTCCAGCGCATCGCGGGCGATCGTCGCGGTCCCCAGTTCTTCCTCTACGTAGAGGAACATGGAACTCATATTTGTGATCGAGAGATAGCCCGTCATGGCACCGCAGTCGTCGCACTGCCAGGGATCGAATCGCAGGGGACCCTGCTCCAGAAGGGTGTGAAACGACTCCAGCCGGCCCCCACCTCGTGGGGTGTAACGGAAACTCGGATCGTTCAGGAGGATTTTCGCAAACACATACAGGTATAAATAGAACTCGTAGCTGTACCGGCGACCCGGCCGAACAAGGTCCTCCGGGGTTACGGTCCAGCGCGCATCCGCAACGTGCCGGTTGAGCAGGTCGCACAGTGCATCCGTATCTCCGCCGTGATCGGTAAACGCTCGAACCCACCGGACAATCGCGACGCCTTCCTGTGGAAACCTCGATTCATCGTGACCCCAGGGATCGTGGAGCATGGTTCGTCCCCGGAGATCGATGAATCGATATTCACCCACCGGCGGGTCCCGTGTCCGATATCAGATCAGCAAGGACGCGCGCAACATCGCCCATTCGTGGCAGGTGGTCCGCCCCGTCAAACCAGACGATAGAGTCCGGAATACCCGCGGCCAGTCCGGATTCGGACAGATACTCCGTATTGACCACCCGCTCATTGCGGTCGTAGCAGAGGCGTATCGGTATCGTCGTGG
>Ga0180430_10005172_pt1 | contig 10863 bp, 8 predicted proteins | sample SS_ome_9_FD_132999 | JGI IMG/M metagenome (GOLD analysis project Ga0180430, IMG submission 132999) | Hypersaline lake sediment archaeal communities from the Salton Sea, California, USA - SS_1_S_2 metaG | ecosystem: Environmental > Aquatic > Non-marine Saline and Alkaline > Hypersaline > Sediment... | reverse complement strand
GTCGCGGCCAATGCCGGTGACAATCGTGCCACGCTCCGACACACCTTCGAGCGGATCATGCATCCATTGGAACGTAGCATCCATTTCGCATCCGTTCGGATCGGGCAGGTACCGTGGCTACATGATTGATTGGTCGAAACCCCTAACGGTCGAAGAGATGTACGGCGACTGGGACTACGAGGCAGCCGTTGCCGCTCTCGAGCGAAGTCTCAACCCGCGCAGAGGGAGCTCGATCTTCGACACCGTGGAGTCGCTCGGAATGGGGCCCGGTGACAAGGTGCTCGACATAGGCGGCCGTGACGGGACGCACGGTCTGATGATGGCGGAGCGGTTCGGATGTCGCGTGACCTCTGTCGACCCGGCGCCGGCCAGCATCGCCGACGGGCAGAAGAAGGTAGCGCAGCACGAGTACGGCGATCGAGTCCAGGTCGTACTCGGGGCGATCGAGGACATTCCCGCACCGGAGAACGAGTTCGACCTGATCTTCTCCCGCGACATGATGGGCCACGTCGCCGATCAGGCTCTCGGTTTCGCCGAATGCGCCCGAGTGCTGAAACCGGGCGGGGCCATGGTTGTACATGCCGTCCACGGCACAGGACTGCTCGAGCCGGACGAGGCCGTCTGGGTCGCCGGCGCTACGGCGACTCATCTGCACAACATCGATTCTTCCGGGTTCGAGGGGCGGGTTGTCGGCGCCGGCTTCGTCATTGAGAATCTCGAAATGATCGGCTCGGAGTGGTACGAGGCGACACAGGAAGCCGGTGTCACTCCCAACTACGCATTGCAGCTCTCCCGGCTGCGCCGTGCCGAGAAGGAACTCATCGAGGAACTCGGGGAGTTTGCCTACCGTTCGATGTACGGCAACGCCCTGTGGGGCGTCTACATGCTCATCGGGAAACTGGAGACTCGCCTCTACGTGCTGCGGCTGCCGGAGTAGGCACGGCTATAACAACTCAATCGAGTTGCGGCTCCACGATCTGATCTGCTCGAGGCGGTTCGCTGCGCCGATGATTGTGTCGTGAGCCGGGTCGGTGGCGAGCCCCACCGGATAGCCGTTCATTCGCACAAACAGTCGGTTACACCGAGACCAGTTCATTTTCCCGTCAAGTATCTGGAGATGCTCTGGCGATTGTCTCCTGTAGCAGCAAGCCGGGCCAGTCATCACAGATTAAGGGCTCTACTGAGGAATGCTGCCATCTGGCCGCGAGTGACCGCATCGCCAGGACAGAACCTGTCATTGATAGGCGGATTGCAGCCACGGGTGATTCCGGCTGCGGCGAGTGCCTCGATGTTGGCTTGGAATATTCCGGTGTCGTCGGTGAAGGTGCCGGCTGTTCCTGTGGGCAGGTCGAGTGCTCGCACGAGGAATGCCGCCATTTGGCCTCGTGTTACCGCCTCGGCCGGGCAGTACCGGTCGTTGACGGGTGGGTTGCAGCCGCGGGTGATTCCGGCTGCGGCGAGTGCCTCGATGTTCGCTTCAAAGACTGAACCGTCGTCGTCGGTGTAGGCGCCGGGTGTTCCTGTGGGCAGGTCGAGTGCTCGCACGAGGAATGCCGCCATTTGGCCTCGTGTAACCGCATCGTTCGGACAGAACCGGTCGTTCATCGGCGGGTTGCATCCCCTGGTGATCCCCGCGGCGGCGAGACGTTCGATGTCTGCTTCGAAGATCGAGTTGTCGTCATCGATGAACGTGCCGCTTGTCGCAGCGCACGGGGCACCTCGCATCGGGCCGATGTAGCTGTCGGCGATGACGATGTTGTCGAAGTACAGGCTGATGTCCTGATCGGGCACGTCGGAGCCGCCGTGATAGACATTCATCCAGATCTGCTCGATCTTGAGGCTGCTCGTGTCCCGCCAGTGCCAATCCGTCTCCCGGTAGGCAAGGCGTCCGTCGATCCAGGTCTCCAGGACCCCATCGCTGATGCCGGGTGTGTTTAGCACGAGGTGCTGCTCGATGCTGTACCAGCGGTCCTTCTCCAAGTAGCCGAGGTACCCGTCCTGCCACAGCACGTTGTCGCCCCATTGGGTCTGCTGGTCGGCGTGATAGACGTAGTGGCCGACAGGCACAGTATCGGCAAGCGGATTGTCCGGGCCGACGACCGTCGGCTGGAAGAGGCCGCGGGCGCTCCAACCATTCGTTCCGTCGGACGGGCGGCCGCCCCAGCCGGCGACTCCGTAAGTGCCGGAGATGCCGGGGAACTTGCCGCCGTACGTTGGATCCCAGCTCTGGTCGATACGGATGTAGTAGCGGAAGTAGATCTCTTCGGGTTCCGAGCCCGTCTGGTCCTCGAACTTGAAGGCGAAGCCCGTCCCCGAGTTCTCGCCGGCGGGCACTGTGATCTTCAGCGCCGATCCGTCGAGAGACTCGAACCCCGATCCCGACGAGATCAGCTGGATGTTCGGAGTGTCGGTGTATTCGTAGACGTCCGTCCACGTCGCGTTCGAGAACGTGGTGTATTCATAGACGTCGGGATGGGCGGCGATACCGTCGTCGCCGTCGTAGGAGTGGGCGAGTCCGTTCTGTGCAGTCGGCAGCGTGCCGGGGTCGTGGGAGACACGGAACACACCCACCTGGAGCCCGGAGCTTCCCCACTCGGCGTAGCTCCACAGCTGAAGGGTGGCTGAGTCGACGGTTGCCCCGGCGGGGATCGAGCTGAGATCGAACCGGATCAGCGTCGGGTTCTCGGCAATACGCAGCCTGGTGTCGTCTCCGAATCCCTGATATGTGGAACTGTCGAGGTGAGTGTCTGCTTCTGGAGTGAGCACGAAGGTGCCGCCCGATGTCACCACAGTGAGCATCGGTCGTTCCGCGGTAATCGGGTGCTCCTTGCTGTAGAAATCGAATGGCCCGTCGTCGCCGATCCGACGGAGCATGAAACCCTGATTCGGCGTGCCATCGTGCCAATCGTTCACCAGCGAGGTGACGTCCCAGGTGTGCGGTCCCGGGGTGTTGTCATCCGATAGCGAAGAGGTGGCGTATGCAACGCCGCCCTGTGGTGTTCCGTTGGCGTCGGCCCAGTCACCCATGAAGTTGTCCCACTCGAGGCGGGCTGCCCGGTTGTAGTAATCGCGGGTGGCGCCGTCGTCGGTTGCCATGGTGCTTTCGACCCACTGGGCACGCGTGTCGGCCGCCGACAGCGTCGGCTCGGGGCACACCTGAGCCTCGGCTTGTGGGACGAGCCCATTCACCGGTGCGAGCACGGCCAGGACGGCTGCGAGGGTCGCCGCCCGCGCGCTTCTGCGCAGAGCCCGCTTTGTCAACACCCCTGTCTCCTGAGTTTGCCTCTGGCCTCATCGGCACATGAGCCATCTTGGTTGAATCCGGGGATTAACTCTTGACGGGGCGGAACCGCCCGCGAGGCGCCCGCCGGCGTCGTAGGGTTGCATGCGATGACAGAACCGATACCACCGATTCACTTCGCCCCCGCCGGTGGAGCGCGTATCGCCTATCAAGTATTCGGCGATGGGCCGGTCACGCTCGTGTCGATTCCTCCAACCGCACAGAACATAGAGATAGCCTGGGAGCGACCCGAGATCCGACGGATGTTCGACAGGTTTGCTTCGTTCTCCCGGTTCCTGCACTTCGACAAGCGCGGCACCGGCGCCTCCGACCGACGGAGCCAGGTGCAGGGCATCGATGAGCGGGTCGATGACCTTCGCGCTGTGATGGACCACGCGGGGATTGATCGCGCCCACCTCTTCGCAGCATCCGAAGGAGGCCCGATGGCAATCCTCTTCGCCGCGACGTATCCGAACCGGGTGGAGAGCATCACCCTCTTCGGGTCGGGGGCTTCGCTCGTGCCCCCGGAAATGAATCCGGAGCAACGTGCCGAGCATCTGGAGGGTCAGCGGCGATATGCAGCTGTGTGGGGTACGCCGGAGTCGCCTGTTGTCGATGGCTTTGCCCCATCGCTAGCCGCGGACCAGAGCTTCCGTAGCTGGCATCAGCGCTACGAGCGAGCGGCTGCAAGCAGAGATTCGTTACGCGACCTACTCGAGTTAACGCTCGACATGGACGTCCGCGAGGTTTTGCCATCGCTCGACGTTCTAGTTCTCGTTCTGCATAGGACCGGTGATCGGATCGTGCCGATCGAGTATGGACGCGAACTGGCCGACAAAATCCCCGGAGCGAGGCTCGTCGAGCTGGAGGGACCGGATCACTTTGGGTACGCCGGTGACCTCGAGGCGTGGATGACCGAGATGGAACGCTTCATCACGGGCGAGGTGAAGCCGCGGCCGGGAACGCCGAACCTGCGCCCGACAGTCCGCATCGAGACGCTGGGTAGGTTCGCCGTGATCGTCGACGGCGAGGAAGTGCCCGTATCGGCCTGGGGTTCACGGCGAGCCCGGCAGTTACTCAAACGGCTCGTCGCTGCCAGGGGTTGGCCGGTCACCAGAGATCATCTTTGCGACATCCTCTGGTCCGACGAAAGTGACCGCGGGCGCCTTGGGGCCCGGCTGTCGGTGCAGCTTTCGGCGGTGCGCAGGGTTCTCGGTGGCGGTGTGATCGCTAGTCGTGAGGCAGTCCAGCTCGATCTCGATGAGGTGGACACGGACCTCGAACGCTTCTACGCCGCAACCGATGATGCTGTGGTGGTTGCCGCATACGGAGGCGAGTTTCTCCCGGATGACGTGTTCGAGGATTGGACGGGTCCCGTCCGCGACGAGTCACGCTCTCGATTCGTGACCGCGGGGCGTACCGTCGCCACTCGCCACCACGATCATGGTCGTCACCAACTGGCGGCAGACATCGCGCGTCGCCTTCTTGTCGTCGACAAATATGACGAAGAAGCTCATCGGCTGCTGGTTGAGACACTGCTGGCGGCGGGCGAGACGGGGGCGGCGAAGCGAGCACATGTGGCCTGGGCAACAGCGATGGCCGACCTCGGCATCAGCATCGAACCTCTCCGGTAGCCCGCCCCGATCAAAAGGTTTTCGAAAGGGTGGGGCGGCACCATCGGTCGCATGAGTACCGATTACGCAACCATCCGCCCAGAGCCATCAGTGCTCGCGACCGATGAAGGCCAGCACCTTCACTTCCTGAACCATCTCGCCACGATCAAGGTGAGCGGGGCGACCACCGGATCCTTGAGCGTGGTCGAGTTTGTCGGACCCAAGGGCTTCGGCCCGCCGTTGCACCGGCACGATCACGAGGACGAGCTGTTTGTGATCCTCGAAGGCAAGATCGTATTCCGCACCGGCGATCTCGAGATCGAAGCCGAGGCAGGTGCTCATGCCTTCCTGCCCCACGGTCGGCCGCACACCTTCCAGGTTCTTTCCGACACAGCTCGATTCACCGTCGTCACGGCGTCGAGCACGGTAAGTCCGGAATTCGACCAGATGGTTGCCGAGTTGGGGGTTTCCGTCGCAGAGCCGTCGATGCCGGAACCGGCTCCGATCGACCCGGCCCGAGTCGCCGAGATAAACCGGAAGTACGGCATCGAGATACTCGGGCCGCCGCCGTCACCACTCAGCTGAAGGAGGAGATAATGCTCACAAGACGAATGCGCCTGGGTCTGGGCCTTGCGGCCGTATTGCTTGTCGCCGCGGCCTGCGGCGACGCCGACGCAGATTCGGCGGCAGTCGCCCCCGAGACTGCAGCCGTTGAGGCCGGCGCACCGACCACGACGATAACCGAGGCGAGTCTGGAAGACCCAGACTCGGACCTCGCTGAGGGCGTGGCGACTGCGGATCCCATCGAAGTCCGAGCCGTTGACTACGCCTTCGAGGGACTGCCGGAGACAGTACCTGCAGGCACAATACTGACGCTGGTCAACGAGAGTAGCGTCGAGCTTCACGAACTGGTCGCGATCCGGCTTCCCGACGACGAGACCCGGTCGGTCGACGAGTTGGTGCAGCTACCGCCGGAGGAGCTGGCCGCGTTCTTCCCGCTTGTCGAGACGGTCACTATCGCGCCGCCGGAGGAAGCCGGCTTCCCCATTGAAGGTATCGGGATGCTCGAGAAGCCGGGTCGCTACCTAGTGATCTGTGCCATCCCCACCGGCGCAAACCCCGATGAGTATATGGCCGCTGCTGCCGAGAGCGAGGGCGGTCCTCCGGATGTGCCCGGCGGTCCTCCCCATCTCGCCATGGGCATGTACGGGCAGACCCTCGTCGAGGAGTAGCCCATCAAAGGCCGATGGAACGCCGGAGCTTGGGGGGCTCCGGCGCTCAATCGTCGAGTGCCGGTGGAGAAACGTTATTCCGTCCGGCTAGGACCTACGCAGCAGGTGCTTCGACAGCATCTCGGCTGCTCCGGCGGCGTCGGTGAGCCATCGGCTCTGAAATGCATCGGCCATCGTCCACCCGGCACGGCGCAGCGCGAGGTGTTGTTCGATATGCGCGTCGGCGCCTTGCGGATGGACCCTGGTTTCGACACCGATCGCCTGCTCCGTCTCTCCAACGGCAAGATCCACCGACCACCCGGCGACCGGGTACGACGGCACCACCGGCAGCCGGAAGTCCCGTAGCTCCGCGAGTAGATCCCCCGTCCAGTCATCGACGACCGAAGCGTTGTCGGCCGGATTCGGCGGATGCTCGGCGTGGCGTAGGTACTCGGCCAGCAACCCGTGTGGCAAGTCCTCGGGGCCAATCGACGTCACGACAACCATTTCTCGCCTGGCCCGTGTCACCAAGACATTGAACAGGTTCGGGTTCTGCAGGAATCGGAGTGAGCCGGCCGTGGCGTCGGCATCAATCGCCAGCGAGGCGATGACCACGTCGCGCTCGTTGCCTTGAAAGGCATGCACGGTTCCCGACCGCAGTCCGAGACGCTCAACGTCCTCCGGGCCATACCTGGCGAGGATCGCTTCCTCGATGGCATCTGCCTGGGCTCGGAAGGGACTGACTACACCGATGGAAGTGATGCCAACCGCGGCATACTCGTCCACCTTGCGCAGTGTCTCCTCGACCTCCGCCTCGTTCACGCCCTTCTCGGTGCGGACACCGGCGACGCGCACGGTGTGGATGGCATCCCGCGTCTCGTTGCGAGGGTGCTGGGTCATCAACCGGAGGTTGCCGCTGTAGAACTTCCGGTCTGAGAATCGGATGATGTGCGGTACCGACCGGAAGTGCTCGTCGAGCCAGGTGATGCTGCTTGCCGCGGCTCCTGTGTCGAACAGGCTGTTGCGCCGCACATCGAGCAGACGTGCCGATTCGCCGCCGAGACCGTGCTCGATTGCGGCTGTGTCCATCGCCTCGTCGGAGACGAACGATACGTGACGCAACTGGCGAGGATCGCCGACGATCATCGCCCGCTTCGCCCTTGCCAGGGCGGGAGCCGCACGCATCTGATCGATCTGGGACGCCTCGTCGAAGATGACGAGATCGAAGGAGGCCGGCACCACCGGCAGAGTGTCGTCGATGTCCTGCAACGTCCCGATCCACAAGGGGAGCACGTCGAGGAAGTCGTCGGCGGCTAGTTCCCTGAGGAGTTGCCTCCGCTTGGCTCTCCCCGCCCGAAGGGCTGAGGCAAGCGTCGCCACAGCGCGCGTTGATCTTCGTTTGCTGTTTTCCCGGGAGCGTCGTTGTGCCTCGACGGAGCGACCGATGGCCTCCCGATATGTCTGCTCCGCCGCTCCCAGTTCGCCCCATGCCTTCACAAGAGAGAGGCCGCCACCGGCGAGTCCGCGCCGGACCGCCTGTTCGGCACGGGCCGCATCGAGACCGGCATCGATGTCATCCAGGTCGAGGGACTCCTCTCCCTGCACGGCGGAGCGAAGGCGACGCTCTGCTCTCTTCTTGCCTAAACCACCGAGCAGCGGGATCCCGACCCGGGAGCGGCGAAGAAGCCGCTCGGCTTCTGCCAAATCGAAGTCTCCGGCAAGTACCCCGGGCATCTGTGCTGCCATTAGGAGGTTCATCTCCCTACTGCGCAGCCCGGCGGCGAAGTCGATCTCTCGTTGCAGCAGGGAACCGATGGCTCGACGCAGTCCGGTGACCCGCTTGCCCGCTTCGATGGCCCGGTCGTTGCGGGCTCGGTGCTCGTCGGTTGAGAGCGGCCGGGCCAGGCCGTCGCCGAGTTCCGCTGCAACGCTTTCCCGGTCGTGACGGTTGCCAAATCGAACGAACCGTGGTCCGGGCTGGCGTTCGAGCAGATCGGCGATGACCCCCGCGGCGTGGTCTGACTGAGTAGCGATCAGGACGCTGTTGCCTCGGGCGACCTGGTCGATCGCAGCCGCAGCAACGAGATGGCTCTTTCCGGTGCCCGGCGGTCCGGAGACAACGGTGATCTGCTCGCTGCGCAACCGTTCCAAGGCTTCCCGCTGTGATCGATTCAGAGGCATTGGTGATCTGATGTGGTCGTCGTCCACATCATCGGACGTCTCGCCACTGTCGATGCCGTACAATGCTCCGAAGGCTGTCTGCTCAACTGATTGGTTCGACCATGTGCGCAGGATCCCGGCCGTGTTGGGGATGACGACGTCCCTCGAGGTGTAGATGCCGGCTCCGGCCACGATGCTCAAGACGGGTTCTTCGCGCAGGTCGAGAGGGTTGGCGGCACCGCCGCGGAGCGTGGCAGGTGGAAGTCCGGCACGCTCGATGGCGGTCTCTACCCACTCGGCCAACCCGGGGGCACTGGCCGCGTTGTCATCATGGCTGGTCCCGGCGCCATCACCATATGGCGCGGTCGATTCCTCGAGTTCGAGGCGCGTTTGCCAATCGAAGAGGTCTTCGGGCATCTCGACGTCGCCGGTGTGGACGAGCTGATAGTTGAGTCCGCGGTTGGCCAGTCGAACCGGGACCGAGAGCAGCGGCAGACAGAAACGGACCGAGTTGCCATCCCTGTCGATCGTGCCGGCCGCAAACAGCCACCCGAGCCGCAGCAGATGTTCGGTGGCGTGCAGCGAGTCGACCGCAGCGAGCCTACGCAGTCCGGGGGATTTTGAGAGGAGACGAAGAGTGGAACCCCGGCCGTTGGCGTCAACGAGTGACGGATCGCCACCAAGCCAAGCAAACTCGGACTTCCGATTGATTACGTCGGTTGCCTGCTTGCCGGTTGGGGCAAGCTCGGCGAGGTAGCGGAGAACGGTTTTGGAGAGAATTGGGTTCATCAGATTGGGTCAACTTAACGGACCGGATCTTCATCGGACCATTGGAGCGATGCCTTCAGTCTCGCTGTGGCGGCGCACTCGCTCGGGTTAGGTTCATCAGCGAAACTTCAGAGACGTCACCCGGCTGCAGCGCGCTCCGCTGCAGCAACCAGCGCTGTCCGACGCGCTCTCTCCTTGGGTGTGTCGTCGGAGAATGTCGATGTCCTCTGGGGTTGCGAAGTTCAGTTCTGCGTCGAGGTGAACGTCGCCAGCTCTTGTTCGGACCTGGCAGCTGCCCGCACCAGTTCTCCGATGTCGTGGACGGCAGGTGCCGCGGTCGCAGCCAGTCGTTCGGCGGCGTAGTTGTCTCCCGGCTCGGCGGAGTCCCCGCCCAATAGCTCCGGATCGATCAGGACCCTGTCCGCTGCTGCGAGGAAGATGTGTTCAGTAATGCCGCGCCGCTGTTTCTCTCCGACGAAGTGGACCAGGCCGTGCTCCTCGAGCTGCCGCAAGTGGTAGTTCACTTTCTGCCGGGGGAGTCCGAGCTCGCGAGCGATGCTGGTTGCCGAGCCCGGTTGTTGGAGCAGCTCGGGCATCTGCTTGCGCAAGGTCGGGAGCGCGGCGAGAACGACGTCGCGGTCGGAGAGAACGGCTGTTGAAATGGTCATGGCGACCAGTGTCTTGGTTGACAACTTGATTTGTTGAAGAGAGGTGGTGCGGGAAAGCGCCATTGTCTTCGGTGCGGCGTCTGTACTCCTGTGTGGTAGTCCCGCCTGGTTTCGATTGTTCGGCTCGGTCGTATCTGGGGACGGTGCGACAGAATTATTCCTCCTGCAAGATTGCCGATAACGAAGAATATAAGGTAGAGCCGCTAGAATACGGAATCTCCATATACAAAAGGGTGATCGCAGTGGTAGAATCGTCAGAAGTGCTGAATCTTGATACGACCGACCTGGCGATCCTCCGATTGCTTCAGTTCGACGGACGGGTGAGCAATGTCGAGATGGCCCGCAGGGTTGGATTGTCCGCACCGGCGACACACGCGCGAGTCAAACGACTCGAGGCGGCAGGCGTGATCCGCCGGTACACGGCGCTGTTGGATCGGGAAGCCATGGGATTCGACATGGTCTGCTTCATCAACGTTTCGCTTCAGTTGCATCAGTACGAAGCCATTGAGCGCTTCAAGGAACTAGTGCAGGACATGCCGGAAGTACAGGAATGCCATCACATCACAGGCGAGTTCGATTACTTGCTCAAGACGGTGTTTCGCAACCATGACGAATTGCAGGAGTTCGTCGTGAACAAGCTCACCCCGATCCCCGGCATGGCGCGCATCAACACGAGCCTCGCGTTGATTGAGATCAAGGCAACCCAGCAGCTGCCCATTGGGTGAATCCAGGCTCGGTAGCGGATAGGAGAGCAGATGAGCGAGCAAGGCGTAGCCGAGTACGTCGCCCGCGGTGAGGCGATGGCTGCAACCGAGGCGAAGCGGCGGGCGGTCATGAAGACCAAGAAGTTCGACACGATCGCGGTTCACGGTGTCTACGACATGCATGCCGCACTGGCCAACCAGGGAAGCATCATCGAGCCCGGTTATCTCAGCTCAGCGGAGCACTTCGAAAACTCCGATCACATGGAAGCCGCTCTCTCCTACCTCATCCCAGCCTGGGTCTACAGCAGGATCGCGAACCCAACCGTGCACTACCTGGAAGAGACGGTGGCGCTACTCGAAGGCTACGGGTTCGACGGTGATGTGTCCGCTGTTGCCACCTCCTCTGGTATGTCGGCGATCTTCATGGCCACCAATCCGTTCCTCGAGAATCCAGAGCCG
>Ga0180430_10005171_pt1 | contig 10864 bp, 9 predicted proteins | sample SS_ome_9_FD_132999 | JGI IMG/M metagenome (GOLD analysis project Ga0180430, IMG submission 132999) | Hypersaline lake sediment archaeal communities from the Salton Sea, California, USA - SS_1_S_2 metaG | ecosystem: Environmental > Aquatic > Non-marine Saline and Alkaline > Hypersaline > Sediment... | reverse complement strand
GATGGCGATCCCGGCCAGGTCGCGCGTCTCGCAGACGCGGCCCATGGGGATGCGCGCGACCAGCGGATCATAGAACGATGGGTCGCCGAGGTAGCCCTCGACCAGCGGCGTGCGTGTGAATGTCGGGCCGATGCCGTTGACGCGAATGCCCAGGTGGGCCCACTCGCAGGCGAGTTGCTTGATGAGGATGCCCAGACCCCCCTTGCTGGCGACATAGGCGGCATAGCCCCGTCGGATGCCCAGCGTGCTGCGGACCGAGGTGACGTGAACGATGCTGCCCTCTTTGGCTTCGGCGACCATGCCCTGCGCCGCAGCCTGCGAAAGCAGGAACGCGCCTCGAAGGTTGACGTCCATCACCGTGTCCCAGGCCTCCATCGAGAGTTCGGTCGACGGCTGCTCAATGTGGGTGCCGGCCGAGTTGATCAGGATATCGGGGGCGCCCCATCGCGAAGTGACGGCCTGGAAAGCATCCGAGATGGCAACCTCGTCGGTGACTTCCAGGGGCAGGCCCATGGCCTGGTCGGCGTTACCGATCAGAGTGGCCATCTCTTGCGCTTTTTCCTGCGAGCGGCCAGCGATGACGACGCGCGCCCCTTGCGAGGCGAGCGCTTGGGCCATCTCAAAGCCGATGGCGCCGGTGCCACCGGCCACCAGCGCGATGCGCCCCCGCAGACTAAAGAGCTGTGCATAGTCGTACATGGTTCTCCTCGGTTCTACCAACCGGCAAACTGCTCGAGCAGCGACCAGCCCACCTCTTTGAACTGGGAGGCGGTGCGCTGGGTCGCGCCAAAGCCGAGAAACTCGCTGGGGGGCATGAGGTCCGGCTCGTAGGCGCGTCGGAATTCCTTGATGGTCGCCAGGCGTTCGATCACGCCCGACGGCACCTCGATGCCGATCCGTTCCTCCTCGCGGACATCGGGGGCCAGCAGTTGCGTCTGGTAGCGCGGGTGGATCGACATGATGAAATCGGCGCCGGCCAACTCGGTCATGTGATAGGTGCCGCGTAGCGCAGCGACCAGCAGCACGGCCCGATAGCCCCGTTCGCGATAGATGCGATGGGCGCGCTTGCTGACAGCCAGTCCGACCTGACGAATGTCCGATTCAGTGACCGAGGCGCCCTCGTCGAGCGCCACGTCGCGGATATAGTCGTCGATGCGCCCGATCATGATGACCGCAAAGCAGTCACCGGGCGTTACGCCGGCTTGTTCCGCACGCGCGACGCCGCGCATGTGACGCTCGCCAACGGCCAGCACCTGGGGCACGGTGAAACTCACTGTGGCGGTGATGGTGATGCCCTGGGCGACACAGTCCTCAAGGACGTCCAGACCGGCCGCGGTCACCGGTAGCTTGACGGCGATGTTGGGCGCGATGGCGTGAAATCGTTTCGCCATGGTCATCATCGCCTCGCGGTTGCCCTGCAGGCCCGGGTCGACCTGGGCGCAGACATAGCCGGTGCGGCCGCCCAGGCCGGCGAACTGGGGCAAGAGGCGCTCGGCCGTCTCGCCCACCACGCCCTCAACCAGGCGCTGGGCGCGTTCGGTAGGGTCGAGCGAGGCATCCAGCGCGCCGATGCGCCGTTGCCAGTGATCCGGCTGCCCCTTGAGGGCGCGCGCGGTCAGAACGGGGTTGGTGGTCACGCCCGAGGCGCCTTGGGCCAGCCCCTCGGTCAGCTCTTGCGAGTCGGCCGAATCGTGCCACCAGAGGGTCGGCGTATCGGACGCGAGCCACCGCAAATAGTTCTCGGACATGTAACAGACTCCTAGTCTTCGATGATGGCCACAGCGCGCACAGGCGAGGCCGTGGCCCCCTTGAGCTTGATGGGCAGCGCGCTGAACATGAATCCGTGCGATACCGGGATCTGATCGAGGTTGATCAGATTCTCCAGGTGATAGTACTCGCGCTCGCGCATGACGCGGTGCGCCTCCCAGTACTGCTCCCGCTCAAACATGTAGGGCACGGGGGGATCAAAGCCGATGGTATCGATGCCGATCAGCTTGACGCCCTGGTCGAGCAGCCAGCGGGTGCCCTCGGCGGTCATGCCGGGGTGCTCGGTGAGGTACGATTTCTCGGTGCGCCGCTTGGAGGCGTCGGTACGGATCAGGACAATGTCGAGCGGCTGGATGGTATACTCGATTTTGGCGCAGGCATCCTGCAGTTCGGCGGCAGTGATCCCCTCGCCGGCGCCCTTGTGAGTGAGATCGAGTACGACGCCATTGCCGATACAGTATTCGAGGGGGATGGCCTCGGCGCCACCGGAGGCATCGGGATTGGCATGCCACCACGAATCGATATGGGTGCAGACATGGTCGCCCATGACGATGATGCCGGCGTTGCAGTGGTCGATGCCAAACTTGGCTGTGCCGGTAATCTCGGCAAACTCTTTGTGGGTGTAGACCTCGCCGACGAACGGTGGGGTCACGCCGGGATAGACGACCATCCCTTTGTGGACGGTCATATTGAGATCGATGATCGTGCGAGCCATGCGGCATTCTCCATGGTGTGATGGGCAGTCCAGCGATCTGGCGATGCGACCGCTGATGCAGAAATGGACGCTACAATCTGCGAGGGCCCTCTTCCCGCCAGTGCCTGACATCACTCGGCGCTGGCTCTCCCTCCACGCGTGGGGGAGGGTCCGGACCGCGGGCAATGCCCGATACAGGTCAACTGGGAGGGGCGATCTCGAGGGCACGAGTCTGGCATGCCCGGGCCCTCGCAAAGCTCTCCCTTGTCCTATCCCAAGAACCAGCCGCCGTCACACTGCAGTACCGAGCCGGTGACAAAGCTAGACTCGTCGGAGGCGAGGAAAAGGGCGGCTGCCGCCAGTTCCTCGTTCTTGCCCATGCGACCAAAGACGCTCTTGTTGCTAAGCGCCTCAAAGGTGGCGTCGAAATCGCCCGAGTCGACCATGGACTGGTTGAGCAGGGGCGTATGGAAGGCGCCGGGGCCCAGGGCGTTGCAGCGGATGTTGTGCTGGGCGCAGTCGAGGGCGATGCTCTTGCTCAGATGCACGGCACCCGCCTTGGCGGCGCAATAGGCAGCGCGCTCGGGGATCACGTCAAAGCTCAACACGGAGGTGACGTTGACGATCGAGCCGCCGCCAACCTTGATCATCTCGGGGATCGCCTCGCGTGAGACCATAAATATCCCCTTGAGATCCACCGAGATCATGGTGTCCCACTCTTCCTCGGTGAGGGTGAGGACCCCACCACGAATCTCGATGCCGGCGTTGTTGACGATGATATCGATCTTGCCAAAGGCGTCGACTGTTTCCTTGACGAGGCGCTTGCAGTCGGCCTCGGAAGCGACGCTGCCCTGCACAAAGATGGCCTCTCCGCCGGCCTCTGTGACCATGGCGACGGTCTCTCGGCCGCCATCGACGTTCTTGTCGGCATTGACGGTGACCTTGGCGCCCTCCTGGGCAAAGCGCAGAGCGATGGCGCGACCCAATCCGCTGGACGAACCGGTGACGATGGCAACCTTGTTCTCAAGTCTCACGGTGTGACCTCCTCGGTCCTCTGGATGTGAATGATGCGGCGGGCAAACTCCTGAGGGGCTATTTTAAGTCCTCGCGCGGCGGCGAGAACAGGTCGAGAACGACCGTGTCCTCTTGCGCGGTGAGGCCATGGGGAACATCGGCTGGAAAGAGCAGACACTGGCCGGGGGTCAGAGGGTAGGTCTGGCCCTCAGCAGAGACAATGAGCTTGCCCGAGAGGACATAGGTGATCTGCTCCTCGGAGTGGGCGTGCTCGGGGAATGCGGCGCCGGCCTCAAAGGTGTTGTAGAGCAGCATGAGGTCCTCGCCCCAGACCGTGGTGCAGCGCTGCACGCCGGGGCAGGGCGCGACCGGACAGATATCACGATGGTCTGCGAACTTGACCGGCATCCTGCCTCCCTGTTGCGCGAGTCGCCCAAGGTATGTCTGCAAGGCGGGGCTTGTCTGTGGGAGGTATTATGGAGAGCAACGCGATGGTGTCAAGGCAATCTGTGGGGGCACGACGTGGGGCGGTGAGAGGGCTCGGGAACAGCAAAGAGGCGTAGCGCACGCGCTACGCCTCTTGTAGATCAGTGAACGGCTAGCGTCTATTCCCAGCCGGTCGAAATCTTGCCGTTGGCCAGGTCCTTGGCCACATTGTCGACGGCCCTCTTGAGCTTGTTGGGGACCTTGTCGTCAAAATCGTGGTACGGGGCCAGGCCGACGCCACCATTGGTCAAGTCGCCCAGAAGCACGCCGCCCTCGAACGAGCCGTCACCTACGGCCTCGATGGCCTCGTAGCAGGAGACGTCCATGTTCTTCATGACCGAGGTGAGCATGACGTCCTTGTAAGCGGGGGCGGTATAGTACATGTCGGCGTCGACGCCGATGAACATGCCACCGCGCTCCTTGACGACCTCCGCCGCACCGACGCCAACCGGGCCAGCCACGGGGAAGATGATGTCAGCGCCCTCGTCCATCAGGCTCTCAGCGGCGCGACGACCATCGTCAGTCGACTCGAAATTGCCGACGTAATAGTCGGTGCCGAGCACCTGGACGTTGGTGCCATTCTCCTGGTTATAGTACTTGACGCCCGCATCGAACCCGACCATAAAAATGGTCACCGGCGGGATTTCCATGCCGCCAAAGGTGGCGACTTTGCCCGTCTCACTCATGCCCGCGGCCAAGTAGCCGGCCATAAAGGAGGCCTGGTCGGTGGCATAGACGAGGCCGAGCACGTTGGGGATCGTGGGATCATAGGCATAGTCGACGATGGCAAAGTTGATGTCCGGGTTCGCCTGAGCGGCCGTGGCCGTATCCTCACCCAGCAAAAAGCCGACGGTGATGATCAGGTCATAGTCTTGCTGCACGAACTCGTTGATGTTGGCCATATAGTCGGTGGGCTGCTGGGACTCGAGGTAGCGGCCGTCAACCTCATAGTCTTCGATGGCCTGCTCGATGCCCTTCCATGCCGTGGCGTTGAACGACTGGTCGTCGATGCCACCCACGTCCGTCACCTGACCAACCTTGAGACCCTTTTGCACTTTGCTGCTGGTCTTTCCCGAGCAGCCAGACAGGACCACGGCGACGATGAGCAGCAGGCTGAGAACGATGAGAACTTTTCTGCGCATTCCGTTCCTCCTCCGATAGAATGTAGGTCGGGGCAATCCATACACCCCTGGTGCCACGCTGCACCTTTTGAGATTATACTCGCTTCAGGGGCACAGGCAAACATAACCGCTGACGAACCCCTGGCGTTTGCGCGAGACGGGAGGGGGGCTATCATGTCGAGGAGACAACTAGCCCTGATATGCAGATGGGAGGACGCCATGCCCACGATGCGCGAACCAGCGCGAGAGATTCCAGTCGTTCATGATGTCGATGTGGTGGTTTGTGGGGGTGGCCCGGGAGGCTTCCCAGCGGCCATCGCCGCGGCGCGACATGGCGCCCGCACGGTGCTGATCGAGCGGCACGGATTCATGGGCGGGCTGGCGACAGCCGGCCTGGTCGCGCCGATCCTGGGGCACACGGCCGACGACAGCAGCATCCCGATTGTGGAGGGCATCCTGCGCGAGGCGGCGGAGCGGATGCACGCTCTGGGCTGCGCTCCGGCCTGGGAGGAGACGCTGCCCAGTTGGGGCATCCTGTTCGATGCCGAGGCCCTCAAGGTGGTGATCGACGAGATGTGCGCCGAGGCTGGCGTGATCGTCATGCTGCACACGATGGTCTGCGATGTGGTGCGCGGCGATGAGCGGATCGAGGCGGTGATCGTCGAGAACAAGACGGGTCGGCAGGCGATCAAGGGCAAGCTGTTCATCGACGCCACCGGCGATGCCGATGTGGCCGCGCGCGTCGGGGCCCGCACAACCCATGGCCGGCCGTTCGACGGCCGCGGCGAGTCGATGGGGTCCTTCTTTCACCTGGGGGGCATTCCAGAGCTCTCGGCGGAGCGTCATACCGCGCTGCAGGAGCAGATCCAGCACGAGATGGAGGACGGGCGCTTTCATTTCTACAACGCCGGCTTTTTGCGTTGCTGCGCCCATCACAAGGACCATACCTCGGCCAATATGACACGCTATGGCGGCGATGCGACCGATGCGGCGACCCTGTCGCAGGCCGAGGGCCAGGTGCGGCAGGACGTCTGGGAGCTGGTGCGCTATTTGCGGGCCAACGTGCCCGAGTTCAAGGACGCCTATGTGCAACAGACCTCGCCACAGGTCGGCCCGCGCGAGACACGACAAATCGTGGGGCCCTACCGCTTTAGCGGCGAGGACCTGGTTGCAGGCCGCAAGTTCAAGGACGGCGTGGCGCGAGGCTCATGGTGGATCGACATCCACTGCCCGCTGGGCAACACCACCCCGGTGCACCTCTGCACGAGCGATTGCCCGATGGGCGCCGAATGCCCCTATTGGGCCGCCGAGAATGAGAGCATGTTCCGCTCGAACAAGCTGCATCCGCCCAAGGGCGACTGGTACGACATTCCCTATCGCTGTCTACTGTCGGTCGACGTGCCCAACCTACTGGCCTCGGGGCGCTGCATCTCGGCGACGCACGAGGGAATGGCCGGCGCGCGCGTCATGGCCACCTGCATCGCCATCGGTCAGGCGGCGGGCACGGCGGCGGCACTGGCTGTTTCGCAGGGTGTCGATCCCGGGGCGCTCGATGTCGCCGCGATTCAGGAGACCCTACGCCAGGATGGCCAACTGGTCTAGCCGACGAACACAAGGAGAATGATGAGAATCGCATGCTCTGGGATCACCTGGAACTATTTCGCGCGCGACCATGGATTGCCGGCGCCCTCGCTGGACGATATCCTCGCCGAGATCGCGCAATTGGGCTATGTGGGTTCGCCGGCCAGCGTGACCCAGCCGGTGCAAGAGACGTTGGCATGCTTTGGGCGGCACGGCTTGACCCCCGCTCCCGGCTATTTCAGCGCCGCGTTTTGGGATGCCGCTCAGCAAGAGGCCATCCTGGCCGACGCGGAAAGGGCGGCGCGCGCCTCGGCGGCGTTGGGCTGCAGTGAGCTTTTCGTGGCCGCGAATGGGTTCTCGTGGGTGACCCCCGGTGGTGAGACGCGCCAGCAGCGGGCCGGCCGCGTTCGTTCCGAGGATGGTCTGGATGACGCCGGCATGCGCCAGTTCGCCGAGACCTTGAACGCCGTCGGCGAGATCACGTTGGGCCACGGGGTCAGCAGTTGCTTTCACAACCACGTGGGCAGCCTGATCGAGACGCGCGAGGAGGTTGACCGGTTGTTTGCACTGCTGGATCCGAATCTGGTCTTTCACGGGCCCGACCTGGGGCACTTGGCCTGGGCTGGCGCCGATCCAGTGGCCTATCTGCGAGCCTATGGCCAGGCTGTGCGTTCCCTACATATCAAAGACTATCGAGAAACAGTCCGCGCCGAAGGGATCGCCTCCGGATGGGACTACTCTGGTTTCAGCGAGCACGGCATTTGGACCGAGATCGGCCAGGGGGACATCGAATGGGGGGCCACGTTCGCGTTGCTGCAAGCGCAGGGGTATGACGGCTGGGTCATTGTCGAGACCGACGACACGCAGCGGGTCAGCGCGTTCGAGAGCGCTTTGATCAGCCGAGACGGGCTACAGCGTCTGGGAGTGTGGGAGTAGATGAGCGAGCAAGCCCGTGCGCGACGCGAGCGTTGGCTGCGCGCCGCCCGCTTTGAGCGTCCCGACCGCGTGCCAATCCGCTGCGGCATCAGCAATGCCATCTGGCACCATCATCCGCACGACGCCATCCAAGCGCTGATGGCCAGCCATCTGCTGCTGTTCCCCGACTATTCACCTTGGGAGGGGCAGTACGAGCCCAAGCTGGCGCCCTGGCGACGGGCTGACAGCCCCCACACCGATTCCTGGGGCTGCGTCTGGGTCACGGCGGAGGACGGCCTGACTGGCGCGGTGAGCGAGCATCCGCTCGCCGACTGGAGCGCCTGGGATCAGTTCGCCGATCCCGATCCGGCGCACGAGATGGGCTGGGGGCCGATCGACTGGGAGCAGGTCGAGGCCGCCATGGCGCGCACTGAGGCGGAAGGGGGTCTGAAACAGGGCAGCCTGCGACACGGGCACACCTTTTTGACGCTCAGCTATGTGCGCGGCTATGAGAATCTGCTCTTTGACATGGTGGACGACGACCCGCATCTGGGGCAGCTCATCGAGCGGGTGGAGGCGTTCAACTTGGGCCTGGTGGAGCGTTACGTGGCGCTGGGCGTCGAGTGGATGGGCTATCCCGAGGATCTGGGGATGCAGGTGGGTCCGTTGCTCTCGCCGGCGCAGTTTTGTCACCATATCAAGCCGAGCTATCAGCGGCTGATCGCGCCGGCACGCGAGGCGGGCTGCGTGATTCACATGCACTCGGACGGCGACCTGCACCAGTTGGCCGACGATCTGATCGAGGGGGGCGTGGACGCCCTCAACCTGCAGGACATGGTCAACGGTGTGGACTGGATCGCGGAACACCTCAAGGGGCGGGTTTGCATCGACCTGGATATCGACCGGCAGAACGTGACGCGGACGGGGCCGGTAGAGGCGATCGACGCGCATGTGCGGCACATTGTCGAGGCACTGGGAGATCGACAGGGCGGACTGATGCTGACCTACGAGTTCAGCCCGGGGACGTCGGTTGAGAATGCCGGGGCGGTGATGGACGCCATGGAACGGTATGCGGGGATGTATAGCGGCTAGGGGGGCTGTTCGACATTCGGGGGGGCACCTCGCGGAGGTGGCCCCCCTTTTGCTCTCTAGAGCGCGTGCTCGCTATCCTAGCGGGCTGCCTTTTCCCGCAGGTAGCTCAGCAGGCGGTCGGGGTCGATGCGCGGCGAGGCGGAGAGGTTCTTGGAGACAAAGTAGCGAAAGCTGTAGCTGTTGCCGTCCCAGACCCAGATGATCGGCGGGCAGCAGGCGTTGGGGTTATAGGCGCTGCTATGGCTGGTCGCGTCGCCAAAGGGGCCGTTGGGATTGCTGATACTGACCGACGAGAGCGGGCTGCCATGGTCGCCGACCGGGTTGATGACCGAATCGGGCAGGGTCAGGTCGGAGGAAATCGCGCCCAGGAATATGCCCCCGTTATAGTCATAGAGCTGACCGATGCCGTCGAGCGCGTCGATCTCGGGATCGATCCGCACCGTCACGCTAGGTGTGGGGCCAGGATAGGGCTCGCGGGTCGGTGTCGCGGTCGGTGTCGGCGTGGGCACGGCCGTACCACCGGAGGACCAGATGAGCGGCAGGGCCAGTAACGCGGGCTGCGGGACTGTCGGCTGGGGGTAGGGATCAGCCGTCGGCGTGACGGTGGGCGTTGCGACCTGCGGCGTACTGGTCGCTGTGGCCGTGACCGTAGGAGGGGTCAGGGTCAGGGGCACGGTGGCGCCGAATTCGATGGTCGGCGTGGCCGTCTCGGTGCGTGTGGCGGTCGCCGTAGGCGTGGGCGTGCGGGTCGGCGTACGCGTACGCGTGGCCGTGGGGGTTGGCGCATCGCCGCCGAGCGCGCGATAGGCGTTCAGGCGGCCGGTGCCATAGCGCGCGTCCCACCCGGCGGGCACGTCTACGGTGGTGGTCAGGTGCTGGATGACCTGATCGGCCGTCAGATGGGGAAAGGACGTCCATACCAGGGCGGCCGCACCGGCTACCAGTGGTGTGGCCATGGAGGTGCCCGAGCGGGTGCCATAGGGCGGCGCCGCGCCAAAGGTGCCCTCTGGAACCAGCGACCAGATCGCCGTGCCGGGCGCGGCTATGTCGCCGAACTGGGAAAAGGAAGCCGGGCTGTCGGATGCGTCGGTGGCCGAGACAGAGAGCACGCCATACAGCGCGGCGGGATAGCCGGGGGCCTTGGCGCCGTCGTTGCCGGCCGCGGCGACGAAGAGCACACCCTCGGAGCGTGCACGACTGACGGCCTGGTCGAGGGCATAGTTATAGTCGGGTCCGCCGAGGCTGAGGTTGATAATCAGGCGCTTGTCATTCTGTTCGGCCCAATAGCTGGCGTACTCGATGCCGTCGATCAGATCGCTGTCGCTGCCGTTGCCATCGGCATCGAGAATCTTGACCACCAGTATCTCGCATCCGGGACAGATACCCACGACCCCGATGGCGTTGTTGAACGCCGCCGCCACCAGTCCGGCCACATGCGTGCCATGCCCCTCGTCGTCATCGGGATCGTCATCGTTGTAGGCATAGTCATAGCCCATCACCCGGTTGACGGGGCTATCGGGATGACCGCCGTCATAGCCGGTATCGAGCACCGCCACCCAGACGTCGCTGCCGCCGGTGGTCGTGTTCCAGGCCTCGGGGGCGTCGACCAGCGGCAGATGGTACTGCATGCCATAGTAGGGGTCGTTAGGCGTCATCGACAGGTCCAGGCCAGCGCCGGCATCGTCGGCAACGAGTGGCAAGGGGTCTAGGCTGATGACGCCGTCCAGCTGGACATAGGACACCTCGGCGTGCAGTAGCAGCGCCTCGCGCACCTGGGCAACGGTCTGTCCGCCGGGCACGGCGACGCGCCACCAGGTGGGCGTCAGCAAGCCCTGCACATCGGCGAATCCGGCCTCGCGCAACAGGGCGCCAAAGGCGTCGGGGGAGATATAGTCGCGGCGTTGGACCAGCAGATGGGGTCGATTGGGATAGCTCTCGCTGAGGGTATCGACTTGAAAGGCGACGGCAGCATCCGACGTGCCGGGCGCTGGATAGCGACGGCCATCCTCGGCGACGAGGTCCGAGCCCTCGGCCAAGCACAGCGGCGCGCTGGTGGCGACCAAAAGCAGTGCCATCAGGATGGCGACGAGGCGATAACCTGACTTGGCCCGGTTCATACGTCGGCCTCCGGTCGCGAACGGGATAGCGCTCGGCGCGCTGTTGGCCCCGGGGCTGGTCGGGCGAGAGCGGAGCG
>Ga0180430_10005170_pt1 | contig 10865 bp, 9 predicted proteins | sample SS_ome_9_FD_132999 | JGI IMG/M metagenome (GOLD analysis project Ga0180430, IMG submission 132999) | Hypersaline lake sediment archaeal communities from the Salton Sea, California, USA - SS_1_S_2 metaG | ecosystem: Environmental > Aquatic > Non-marine Saline and Alkaline > Hypersaline > Sediment... | reverse complement strand
CCAAGACCAGCCATTGCCACAAGAATGAGCATTGCGGCCAAAACGGGAAGCCAGGCAGACAGCCAATCCATGGTCGCTCCTCGACCGCAAGGGGGTGTTGACAGACAACGGACCAGAGACATCGTAGTCAAGACGGGTGTGTAGAGCAAGGGTTCGTTTGCCGCGAGAACAGCGTTCGCCACCGCAGACTGACCTGGGTTTCTGCTCTGGGATACTATGACTCTACGCTTCCGGCGCTCCGTTATCACTCGCAGGCCAACGCCATTCAGACCAACCCATGCATCGAGGGCTGGACGGCTTTCCCCCGCATGCTACAATGCGCCCTACACCCCAGAAGAGGCTCTGGAGGGACGATGAAGCGACGAGAACGGCTGATGGCCTCGTTGCGCGGTGGCTCGGTCGACCGACCGCCGGTCTGCTTTTACGAGATCAACGGCCACGACGAAAAGCCGATCGATCCCGATCCCTACAACATCTACGGCCATCCGTCCTGGGCGCCGCTGATCGATCTGGCCCGCGATCGCAGCGACCGCATCGTGATGCGCGGCGTCCCGTTTGCGGATACGCACGACGATCCGCTGGCCGCGCTGACCACGCGCGAGGTGTTCGAGGACGCCCACAGTCGCCATGAGACGGTACGCATCCAGGCGGGCGCCCGCGAGTTGGTGCGACGCACGCGGCGCGACCGAGACGTCAACACGGTCTGGACCTTGGAGCACCTCCTCAAGGACGTCGACGACCTGCGAGCCTATCTGGCGCTTCCCCTGGCCCCATTCGGCGGTGTACCCGACGTGTCCGGCGTGCTCGACACTGAGGCGGCGCTGGGCGATACGGGCATCGTGATGATCGACACGGCCGATCCCCTCTGTCTGGCGGCCGATCTGTTCGACATGGGCACCTTTACCGTGATCGCCTCCAGCGAGCCGGCCCTCTTTCAGCGATTGCTGGAGCGCTTTGCCGCCCAGTTGCTGCCCCGCACCAAGGCCGTCTCGCAGGCACTGCCGGGACGGCTGTGGCGCATCTATGGTCCCGAGTATGCCACCCCACCGTACCTACCGCCTCGGTTCTTTCGCGATCTGGTGGTACGCTATGACCGCCCGATGGTCGAGGCCATCCAGGGGCATGGCGGCTTTGCGCGGCTGCATTCGCACGGCAACCTGCACGCCATCCTGGACGACATCGCCGCCACCGGCTGCACAGGACTCGACCCCATCGAGCCGCCCCCGCAGGGCGACGTCAGCCTGGCTTTTGTGCGCGAGCGGTACGGCCAGCAGATGACGCTCTTTGGCAACCTGGAGGCCAGCGACCTGGAAAACCTGCCGCCCGCTGACTTTCGGGAAAAGGTCCTGCGTGCGCTCGATGAAGGGACGCGGGGCTCGGGGCGCGGGTTTGTGCTGATGCCCTCGGCCTGCCCCTATGGGCGCGTGCTGCCGGAACGGGCGCTGGCCAACTACCGAGTGATGGTCGAGGCGGCGGGAGCGTAAGAGCTGGTCAGAACCGCACGGTCATGTCGTGGGCGAGGAATGGACCTCCCGGCCGAACACGTTCCGTCATGGAGCCTGCCCAGCCAACTCGGCAGTGTGAACTCAGCACCACGGGTCCCCTGGGCGGTGCGCGCGCTTCCCCTGCCTGCGCTGAGACTTGCGCTAGCACCCGACTGCGACTCCCCCACCTCTTGGTCAATGCGTGTTGCCCATGGTATAATGGCACCAACAGTGTGCATATTGCGCCATTCGCGGGAGGTAGAGAATGTCTGGTCATAGCAAATGGGCCACGATTCGGCGCTCCAAAGAGGCCAACGATAACAAGCGTGGCAAGATCTTTACAAAGCTCGGCCACGAGATCGCCATCGCTGCACGTGAGGGCGGACCAGACCCCGAGTCGAACTTTCGGCTGCGCCTGGTGCTCGATAACGCCAAGCGCGCCAACATGCCCAAGGACAATATCGAACGCGCCATCGCCCGTGGCGCGGGGATCGGCGGAGACGGCGTCAACCTCGAGGAGATTGTCTATGAGGGGTACGGCCCCAACGGCATCGCCATGATCCTCGAGGCCCTCACCGACAACCGCAACCGCACCGTATCCGAGATTCGGCACGTGTTCTCACGCCTGGGTGGGAATCTGGGCGAGAGTGGCTGCGTCTCTTGGATGTTCTCGCGGACTGGCTATGTGTCGCTCTTGCCCGGCGACGCCGATCCGGAAGAGGTTGCGCTGGAGGCCATTGACGCAGGCGCCGAGGACGTCGAGATCAGCGATACCGTGATCGAGGTCTATACGCAGCTCGAGGATTTCAAGGCCGTTCAGGCGGCCATGGAGGCCTCGGACTATGAGGTCGGCGAGGCGTCTGTCTCTTGGCGGCCACAAACCACAATGGCACTTGAAGAAAAGGACACCTTGCGGGTCCTCAAGCTGATCGAGGCCCTCGAAGAGCTGGACGACGTGCAGAACGTCTATTCCAACATCGAACTCTCCGACGAGTTGATGGCCAAGCTCGATAGCGCCGCCTAGACCGCATGTTGGTTCTGGGGCTTGATCCGGGGCTGGCCATCACAGGCTATGGTCTGGTGGCCGGCGACGGCCAGCACCTAGAGACATTGGCCCACGGTGTGGTGCGCACCCCCGCGCGCCAGCCGATGGCCGACCGCTTGCTCCTCTTGCATCGCGAGTTGCAGGCCCTCGTCCAGCGCTACAAGCCCCAGGTGGCGGCCGTCGAAAAGCTGTTCTTTAGCAAGAACGTGACCACCGGCATCCAGGTTGCCCAAGCGCGCGGTGTGACCCTCTTGACCGTGGCTCAGGCCGGACTGCGCATCAGCGAGTACACTCCCATGCAGATCAAGCAAGGGATCACTGGCTATGGCGGCGCCGACAAGCTGCAGGTGCAAGAGATGGTCCGCATGCTCCTGAACCTGGAGCGCATCCCCCGCCCGGATGACGCCGCCGACGCCCTCGCGGTGGCCATCTGCTGCCACCACAGCGCCTGCATCGAGACGCTGATTGCCGGAGGCCAGTCGACATGATCGCCACGCTCAGCGGAAAGGTCAGCGCCAGCGGAGATGGTTGGTTGGTGCTGCAGGTTGGTGGGGTCGGCTTCCGCGTGAACTGCCCCAGCGCATTGCTGAGCGACCTGCCTGTGGGACAGCGTGGCACGCTGCACACCCATCTGCACGTGACCGACACGGCCCTGACGCTCTATGGGTTCCAGTCGGTCGAGCAACGCGAGTTGTTCACGACACTGATTGGGGTGCGTGGCGTCGGACCGCGAACGGCCATCGCCATCCTCGATACCTACTCGCCCGAGGTGCTTCGCGGCATCGTGGCCCAAGGTGACGCCGCTGCGCTGGCCAATGCTCGCGGCATCGGCCGCAAGACGGCCGAACGCATGTTGATCGACCTCAAGGACAAGCTGGGACCGGCCACCCGCGCCTGGTCTGCGCCCGACCTGGGCGAGGGCGACGTCCAAGTGATCAACGCCCTGACGGCTCTGGGCTATTCGATCGCCGAAGCCCGCCAGGCCGTCGCCACCATCCCCGAGTCGACCACCCAACTGGACGACCGGATTCTGGCGGCCCTCAGGGCACTCGGTAGCTAGCGCCTCGCCTCACGCCACAGTGAGAACTTGACAGCGTGTCCGCATGCGTGTATCGTATTCATAATTGTGAATACTCAGAAACCGGCCGATATGGAAGCCTATAAAGTTCAGGCGGCGCTCACCAAGGTGTTGGGCCACCCAGCGCGTCTGCGTATCCTCGACATTCTATCGCACGGTGAGGCCTGTGTCTGCCACATGACCAACATTCTCGGTCAGCGACAACCGTACGTTTCACAGTTGCTGATGTCGTTGCGCGAAGCCGACTTGGTGCGCGACCGACGCGAGGGGAGCACCGTCTACTACCGACTGGCCGACTCGCGCATCGCGGCGCTGATCAGCCTGACGCGCGACCTGCTGCGCGAGCGCGATCCGCAACTCGCGTGGCCCGCTGTGCCCGAAATGCCCGTCGAGGACTGTCCCTGCCCACGCTGCGCCACGCTGCGCGAGGGGCTCTAGACGCCCCTTTTTTTTCGGTGCTTTATATTCATTTGTGTGAATATTCGCAAATCCATATGACTGGAGCGATGCTATGCCGATTGTCTCTACCATCACCAGTCTGCTGCAAGGCGGTCTCGGCAACCTGGCGGCCTATCTGGCGGCCCACGTCCTGCTCTGCCTGCTGCCGGCCTTTTTCATCGCCGGCGGGCTGAGCGCCCTCGTGCCGCGCGAGGCGGTCACGCGCTATCTGGGCCCCGACGCACCCAAGTACATCTCGTACCCGGCAGCCGCGCTGGGCGGATTTGTGCTGGCCGTCTGCTCATGCACCATCATGCCGATCTTTGCCGGCATCTACAAAAAGGGCGCCGGACTGGGGCCCGCTATCACATTCCTGTTCGTCGGCCCGGCCATCAACATCCTGGCGCTGAGCTACACCGGTGTGGCCCTGGGCATGGATATCGCCGTGGCGCGGCTGGTGCTCTCGATCGTCTTTGGGATCGGCATCGGCCTGATCATGGCCCTGCTCTTTCGCCAGCGAGACGACGTTGCCGCAGACGGGGCCTTTGGCGGCTCGCAGCGCATGGAAGGGCGCATCTGGCTGTTCCTACTGCTGCTTTTGGGGCTGCTGATCGTCGGCACCTTGCAGGTCGAGCTGCTGACCGGGAGCCTGCTCGAGATCGGCATGCCGATGCCTGGGCTGGACCGCTTACAGGCCGGTCTGGACCGCCTGGTGCCCTATGACGCCAGCCAGGGACAGGAAGGCGTCAGCGTGCAGGGACTCGTTCTCATCGGCGCCCTGGTCGTCATCGCCGTCACAGGCTGGCTGGGCCTCGACAAGGTCGACGAGGGGTTCAGCGCCTGGACTTGGGTCACTCTCGGGCTGGTGGCTATCGTACTGGTGGTCGCTTCGCTGGGCGTGACGGTCGACGCGAGTGGCGCGCTGCTGCAGGTGCGCGGCAAGACGTTGGGCGTCATCCTGGTCGGCGCCGCGCTACTATGGGCAGGCTCCAAGCTGTTCGAGGATTCCGAAATCCAGGACTGGCTCTGGGAGAGCTGGCGCTTTGTCAAGCAGATTTTCCCGCTGCTGGTCGTGGGCGTGTTCGCTGTCGGCGTACTGCGCGGACTGATCCGACCCGAGTGGATTCAGACGCTGGCGGGCCGCAACACCGTACTCGCCAACCTTGTGGGCGTGCTGTTCGGGGTGTTCATGTACTTTCCCACACTGGTCGAAGTGCCCATCGCCAATATGTTCCTCGGCATGGGAATGCACCGAGGACCGCTGCTGGCCTACCTCATGTCCGATCCCGAATTGAGCCTGCAATCGATCTTGATCACCTCCAAGGTGATCGGCAAGCGGCGGGCCTGGGTCTATGTGGCTTGGGTGACACTTTTCAGCACGCTGGCGGGGTTGCTCTATGGCGCCTGGGTCAACGGGACTGCCGTCTGGCAGTTGGCGCTCTATCTGGGGCTGGGAATCGCCGCGCTGGGCATCGGGCTGGCGCTATTCGGAAAGCGACGCCAGGCCACAGTGGCCGTCGTCGCACATACATCACACGGAGACTGATATGGAGATCAAAGTTCTAGGCAGTGGCTGCCCCAAGTGCAAGCGTTTGGAGCGAACCGTCGAGCAGGCCCTGGCGGCCACGGGGATCGAGGCCAACTTGGCCCACGTCACCGACATGGACGCCATCATGGCCTACCCCATTCTGAGCACGCCGGGCCTGGTGATCGACGAAAAGGTCGTCTGCTCGGGGCGGCTGCCGCGACAGGCCGAGGTCGAAGACTGGCTCAAAGCATCGGCATAGCGACTAGTGGGTGGCGGCTCGCAAGGGCCGTCACCCCGTCGTTTGGCTTCCCAGCTTGATGGCTTCGAACATGCGCAGCCGATGCAGCAGCCGTAGCGCCACCAGACTCAGGGCGACCAGGGCGACCGCGAGGATGGCATAGACGCGGCGCATGTCGTCCCAGGCGAGGTGCACCACCATCGGCGGCAGCGGCGAGATAGCCGCATAGGTCACCTGGAAGGCGGGCAAGAACTCGCGGCAGGCGAGCAGTCCCAAGAGTGTCCCCACGCCCACCCCCATGCCCACGATCAGCAGTTGCTCGACGATGAACTGTCGCTCCAGTTGACCACGGTACATGCCGATGGCCTGCAGCACTCCGAACTGGATGCTGCGCGCCTGGAACGACATGAACGAATAGATCATCAACGAGAGCACGCTGAGTAGCGCCACGGCCACAAAACCTACCGACAGCAGACCGAACAGCCCCACGCGCAGCAGCCCCGCCTGCTCCTCACCCACCACCTCACGCGCATCGATGACCGTCCGCACTTGAAAGTCGAGCGCCTCGAGATCCGATACCAACTGCTCCGCCTCGGCCGTTTGATCGACCCGTAGCCAGAGCTGACCCGGCATCGGCACACCCAGCGCTTGCAGGATGACTTGCGAGCCGGTCACAAAGAGAGGCATATCTTCTTCCACAACGCCGGGGAACAGCTCGACCGTCCCCACCAGCACCAGCTCCAGCGGCCGAGACCCCTCGCTGTCGAACCCCAGCAGCACCGTGTCGCCGATCGACAGGTTGTGTCGCAGCAGCGACTGGCGATCGATCAAGGCAGCCCGCGCCTGGGTCGCCAGCGTGTTCATCAGCGCCCCCAGCGACTGCCCGCTGAAATCGCTGCGATAGTAGGCCACCTCGGGAAAGGTATAGCGGTCGACGCCGACGACCGTTCCGCGCTCACGCGACTGGGTCGAGAGGGTCTGCGCGGCGAACCGGTGCACCCGCGTCACCGCCTGTACGCCGGGAACGCGCAACGCCTCGCTCTCCGGCACCAGTGAGAGCGAGCCGCCACCATCGGCATCGTCCGAGCCTTCCTCCCCTTGCATCAGTTCTTGCAGTCCGACATCCTGCGCGGCAATGCCCCAGCCCTTTTCGACGATGGCGATATCGCCGCCACTCTGATAGCGCGCCCGGTCGACGAGGTTGGCGTCGAGCGTCTTGGCCATCGAGGCGGTAAAGAGCGATAAACCGCAGGAAAGCGCCAGCAGCATCAGTACGCCGCCATAGCGCTGGCTGTTGCGCGCCAGTTGGCGCAACGCAAGCAGCATGGTGGTACCCGGCAGCAGCTCGATCCCTCGGGCCACCAGATTGAGGAGCAGCGGCACCACCCGCAAAAAGAGCAGCACGCCCGCCAGCAAATAGAGGCTGGGGGCCAGCAGGACGATCGGCTCCTCCAGCGGGCTCGCCTGTCCTGCCCGCAAAAAGGCCAGCCCCTGGCCGCTGCGAATGGCATAGACCCCATAGACGGCCACGAGCACCAGAATGATGTCCAGCCCAAAGCGTTGCCAGGCGGGAATCTCGCTCATCCGCTGTCGCCGCCAAAAGGAAACGGCCGTCAGACGCGCGGCGCGCAGCGCGGGCACGAGATAAGAGGCGACCGACACCAACATCACCGCCAGGCCCACCTGCACGCTGGCCCGCGTGATCTGCACCGCCATCCCGGCCTGCGCCAGATCGAACTGCATAAAGGCGCGCGTCCGCCCGATCAGCTGGGCGATGGCGATCCCACAAGGTAGCCCCAGGGCCAGGCTGAGCAACCCCAGCAGCGCACCCTGAATGGCGAACAGCCCCAGCACCTGTCGCACCGAGGCGCCGCGACTGCGCAAGAGGGCGATCTCGTGGCTGCGGTGCTGGATCGAGAGGCCCGAGAGGTAGGCGGTGAACAGCAAAAGCAAGGCCATCACCGGCACGCCAAAAGCCAGCAGCAGGTTGTTTTGCTGGCCCACGGCCTCCTGGTGGCGCACAAGCGCCCACTCGGGCGATTGCGCCGTGCTGAGCGTGGGTACGATCCCCTTGAGCAGCGAGAGGGTCCGGCCCATGCCCGCCAGGATGTCCGGAACCCGCTCGGCCGTCACGCTGGCGCCATCATACGTTTGGTACCAAGCGGCATAGGCCAGCGCCCAAACCTCATTGCCCGGGAGGATCTCGCCCAGATAGGTGGCCTCAGAGACCAGCATGGTCTGATCATAGACGTCGGGGGGCAGGAACCAATAGTCGCCCTCGGCATCGCTCGCTACCCAGATGCCGGCGACGCGCACCGGGATATCGATGCGCCCCAGCCTGTCATCGTCGCGATAGACGCGAAACGACTCGCCGGCCGAGAGGCCCAGGTTGCCCGCCAGTGCTTGCGAGACGATGACCTCTAGTGGCTCCAGGCCCGTCGATTCGGCCGGCCAGCCCCCCTCGACGATCTCGATGTACTGGCGCAAGTCGCGCACATAACCGAGCTGCACATAGCCGAGCTGGTTGCGCACGCTGCGATAGCTGCCCTCGTCGGAGGGAAAGAGGCCCAGCCGCTCCGAGTTCATGACCACGCGCTGCACATCGAGAGGCAGCCCGATCGTGTGCGGTGCCTGTTGAGCGAGATAGGCGTCAACGGCGCGGAACTCGGCGGTACTGACGGGCTGCGAGACATAGGGAATGTGATAGAAAAAGGCAAAGGCCGGTGCACCGCCCGACTCGATCTCGCCCAGTTCCTGAGCGAGTAGCTCGTTGTTGGCCGCCTCGACATAGAGCGGCACGCTCGTGGCGATGGCCACCACCGTGACCAACCCCAGAAGCGTGCCGAGCGTTAGGCTGAGATCGCTGAACAGCCGGCGCAGCGCCAGGCGCACCATGTTCCAGGGAGCCGTCAGGCTCATCGGTTGTCACCCCAGACGTTCACAGGCCTAGCGTCGCGCTTCGAGGCGTTGGCCGATGGCGTCGGTCTGCCGTGCCGTGCGATAGTCGGGAAACTCGCCGCCGGCGTCGTGCAGCAGTCGGTCCCAGGCGCGGTCGAGGCGATCACTGGCCGACGACATGATGTTCCGCTGGCAGGTGGGGTCCGCCTCGAGGTCAAACGCCTCCTGCGGACGGGCATCCACATCGGTGAGCACCCAAGAGGTGTCGTCGACATAGGCCAGACTGTGGTTGTAGCGGCAGGTCACATAGTCGCGCGTGGTCCACTGCCCCTCGCCGCTGACCAGGGGGCGAAGACTGCGGCCATCCAGCCCGCCGCGGCTCTCAACCCCGGCCAGGTCATACACCGTCGCCGGGACGTCGATGTTGGCCACCAAGTCGTTGCAGACCGTGCCCCGGCCCGCGCCACTTGGCGAGCGCACCAGCAGCGGCAGGTGCATCACCCCGGGATACATGGCATGGTCCGGCTTGCCGATGATGCGTCGTGGGTTGCGGCAAAAGTTGGTGCCGTGATCGCTGATCACAAACACCCAGGTGTTCTCATCGAGGCCCAGGGCTTGCAGCTTGTCCAGGAGCTTGCCCATCCAGGTATCGACCAGGGTAACCAGGCCGCAGTACTGCGCCTCGACAAAGGCGATCTCGCCCTCCGAATAGCCAAACTGGTCGGCCGAGCCATACTTGCAGTGGACGATCCGCTCCTCGTCATAGTCCGCATCACCATAGAGTCGATAGTACTTGTCTGGCGCCTCCCAAGGCTCGTGGGGGTCGAAACAGTCGACGAGTAAATAGAACGGCTGGCCGCTCTGGTTGTCCTCCAAGAACTGCATCGCATGGCTGAAAACACGCGCCGTGGAGGTGTCGGTCTCGTCGTGCACCCGCGAGGTGTTGGCCAGGAACATGGGCATAAAGCCGTGCATGTTTTCGGTCAGCTGGTCGGGATCGCCATACGGCTCGTACCGTTCGCGCGGCACGGCATACGGCGACTGCCAGCGGTCCTGCTGCTGCCCCCGCACATAGTCCCATTGCCAGAATCCGCGCGTGAAATTGAACCCCGGCGCGAAATAGGGTAGCGTGTCGGTGATGAACCCGGTGTGGTATCCCGCGCCGGCCAGATTCTCGGCCAGCGTGTCTTCCTCGGGGCTCATCGCCTGCCAGCCGGGAAGATAGACAATGTCCCAGGGCACGGGCCGATAGCCGCGAAAGGGATAGGCCCGGCGGCCGGTATGCATCGCCCGGCGCACCGGGATGGTGGGCAACGACTCGGGGTAGGCCCGCGCAAAGCGCACCGCCTGGGACGCCAGCTTGTCGAAACTGGGCGTCTGCACCCGCGCGTTGCCATAGCATCCAAGGTGTGAAGCGCGCAGCGTATCCGAGATGATGACCAGAATGTTGGGTCGTGTCATCGCACCTTTCCTCAGGCGATGTCAGGGCAGCTTTTGGATGCCGGCGCGACCGACCGCATCGGTCTGCCACTGGCCGCGATAGTCGGGCAACTCGCCGTCCGCATCGGCCAGAATGCCCTTCCAGGCCCGCTGGAACAGCGCCGGATCGGCCTTGGCCATGATGTTGGTCTGGCAATTGGGGTCGCCGTCTAGGTCGAACAGATCCTGCGGCCTGCCGTCGACATCCGTCAGCGCCCAAATCTCGTCGTCGATGTAGCAGACGCTGTGGCCATAGCGGCAGGTGACGCGCTCGCGCGGCTTCCACTGGCCCTCGCCGCCCATGAGCGGCATCAAGGTGCGCCCGTCGATCCCCTGTTCGCTCTGCAGGTTGACCAGGTCATAAACCGTGGCGACCATGTCGATGTTATAGACCAGTTCATCGCGCGTCTCACCGGCCAGCTTGCCATTCGGCAACTGGATCAGCAGCGGCAGGTTCATGACGCCGGGGTACATCGAGTACTCGGGCTTGCCGATGATGTTGCGAGGGTTGTCGGTGAAATTGGTGCCGTGGTCGCTGGTGAACATGACCACCGTGTTCTTGTCGAGCCCCAGCTCGGTCAGCTTGTCCATAAACACGCCAAACCAGTGGTCGACGTGCGTCACCAGACCGGCATAGTTGGCCTTGATGTGCTCGACCTCGGCCTGATCATAGCAGT
>Ga0180430_10005169_pt1 | contig 10865 bp, 9 predicted proteins | sample SS_ome_9_FD_132999 | JGI IMG/M metagenome (GOLD analysis project Ga0180430, IMG submission 132999) | Hypersaline lake sediment archaeal communities from the Salton Sea, California, USA - SS_1_S_2 metaG | ecosystem: Environmental > Aquatic > Non-marine Saline and Alkaline > Hypersaline > Sediment... | reverse complement strand
TGCCAACCCGCTTTCTTTGAGGGCTCTGAAAGCCCCGGCAGACAGCAGGGCATTACTGGTAAAGATGGCTTCCGGTGGTTTAGCTAAAGCCAGCAATTCTTTGGCCTTCTGGTATCCTTCTTCCACCATCACTTGCTCAAAGATGGCTTGCGCTCGTTCGAGAAATTCTTGCTTCAATTGCTTCTGGTAGGCTGTTGGGGTCATCGGGCTGCTCCGTAATTTTTGCCCCTATTCTACCTTGTTTGCCTGTCTTCCTCAACTATCTGTTATCTTTCGGGTGTGTTCCGATTTGGGGGCAAATTTCGCTATACCCCCCTCAGTCCCCCCGAAATCGGGGGGAAGTTCTAAAAGTCCCCCTGCAAGCGGGGGGATTTAGGGGGGTAGATGCCAAAAATATTATGTCACCCCCCAAAACCGAACGTACCCTTATCTTTCTTCCTGTCCCTACTTTATGTCACCCCCCAAATCCGAACACACCCCCCGTGAGCGCCAGTTGACTGACAGGAGATAGGCTCTGACGTATCATGAGAGTGTCTCCTTTCTGGCGGTGGGTGGGTTTGCTGACTTAATTCTACTACCAAAGGAGACATTTTTATAGTCGGGGTTGGCGGAACCCATTCTATGTTATGTCCGCCCCTCCAACAAGGAAGAAATTTGCTCAGATTCTGATCTGACCGGCTACGACTCCGCGTCGGTGACCACCAGATCATCCAGCGTGACCTGCAAGGCTCGGGCGATCCCGGCCAGCACTTCGGTGGTGCCCTGGCGCCGGCCTGATTCAAGCTGGGACAGGTACGGCTTACTGATACCGGCCGTTTCTGCCACCTGCTGCTGGGTCAGGCCCCGATATTCGCGCCAGACCCGGATGGGGTTCTCCCCATCCAGCAAAGCATAAGTTACCTCAGTGGGGATCAGTTCCTCATCCCCACTGACCAGGGCCAACCTGGCCTCATCATAATCCCGAATATCCTGCAGCATCTCGGCCTCAGCCACCAGCCGTTGGTACTCTTCATAGGGCAGCACGGCCCATTCCGGCTGCCCGTTTTTTTCAATCACCTGAACGCTCATCGGTATACCTCTCCACGCGGCCCAACCTTCAACACCAAAATCACCAGCCCCTCATCTTCAAGTTCATCAATCACCCGCCAATCCCCAACCCGCAGCCGGTAACCGGACCGGCCCTGCAGTTTGGTCAGGTTGGGGTTACGGGCATACGGGTCTTGAGCCAGTTGGTCGAGTCTGTCGCGGATCAGGCGGGCCGTCTGGCGCGACATTTTTCGCAGGGTCCGGGTGGCCTGCTTCGTGAAAACAATCCGATACATAGCGACATGTTAGCATAATGCTAACCGGGCTGCAAATTTTTCAGACAAAAAGGTTGGAGAGGATAGTCCAGGCGCATTAACTCAAACCGGAAGCGGGGTACCGGTCCGGTGGTACGAACCCAGTGATTCACTTTCCCCGCTGAATCGGGGAGGGTGAGTCACTGTATTTATGCACTCCAAATCTTTGGTAATCAGACAAGCTTCACAATCTACCATGCCGTTAATCAGATCAAGCGTTGTTGCAGTGTTCAAAATCATTGCCGCGGTCGCCAGACCATCAGCCAGCATTGCTGACGGTGCGATGACGGTCGCGCTTGCCAATTCGGGCGCAGAATAACCGGTGCGCGGGTCGAGGATGTGGTGTTGACGCAGATCAGTGCTAAAAGCCTGCATATAGTCGCCGGAAGTGGCAACAGCCTTGTTTTCTACATCCAGCACCGCCAGTAAGCCGGGTTGTGCCTTGCGCGGCGATTGCACACCAATTTGCCAGGCTTCCCCTGCCGATTTTTGCCCGCTGGCCAGCAAATCTCCCCCCGCTTCTACCATCACATTGCCGAATCCGGCCTGCCGGAGAACCGTCACGCCTTCATCTACAATGTAACCTTTGGCAATACCGTCAAGGGTGATGGATATTTCGGGCCGAGTGAACATAATTTGCGCCCCGGCAATCTGAATCTGCCGGTAATCCACTTTTTCCAGCACCGTGGCGATCTCCGCCTCCGGGGGCAGCGAATTGGCAGCCTGATGCTGCCGGTACAGATCAACCAGTGGCTTGACGGTGATGTCGAAAGCGCCGCCGGAAAGGTCGCTCAATTGACGGGCCTGGCCGATGAGATGAAGCAGGGCGGGGTGAGCATCATCAATCCGGCCATTCCGATTGAGTTGCGAGAGCTGGCTCTGTAGCTGAAACCGAGACAACACGCCTTCCAACTGTGCCATCCGGTTGAGGGTGGCCTCAACGGCGGCCTGAGCGGCGGCTTTATCATTGCTGATGACGGTCAGATTTACGACCGTTCCCATCAGCAAGCGAGTGGCGGTGGTCGGTTCCGGCACTGTCAAAGCATCGAAACCGAATTTAGCGGTGGCGCCCGCTGCCGCGCCCACCGCAATGATTTTTAGAAAATTTCGTCTGGAGATCTGTTTCGGATTGGGCATAACGTCCTCTAATTAGTTCGAGGTTTCTTTCTCAATACCTCTGTAACCTTTTCGGGGTCAGCGTCACTGTTTCGGTTGGATGCACCTGCGGCGCGTCAATGGCCTCCCGATATTCAAGCTCGTTGCTGACATTACCACCAATTTCCGCCAGCACCAATAAAGTTGTCGCCAGGACAAAGGCCATAACCAGATATTCGACTATCCCGCCGGTTCTGTTTTTACTTTGAGCCATAATTCCTTAATCCAACCTCGTATCATTCTGATAAATTCTTCGATCGGGTTCAGCGGGCAGAGGTAGCTGCACCACGGCCGCTTGATGAACAAGGCCGCCAGCAACACCAGCCCCAGCAAGGCGAACTGGATTACATTGCCCTGTAAATCAAACAGCGTGCCGAAGACCTCGTAGCTGGTCAGGCCGGGGTTACGGAAAATCAAGGCCACTACAATCGCCAGCCAGGCCAGGCCGCGTTGCAGCCACTTGAACAGGCTGCGGTACTGCTTCGGGGTGCGGGTTTTGGCTCCGCCGATAAGGCCCATGCACTCCTGCGCTGCGCCGAACGGACAGAACCAACTGCAATACGGGTTTTTGTTGTCCACGGTGAAGACGAACAGGATGCCGCCGATGAGCAAGTACCAGTACAAGTGCGTGTGCCAGTCGGGCCAAAAACCAAGTAGAAACTTGTTGATGTAGGCGATGGTTAGCGGAGCGGTATAAATAAACCCCAGCACTACCATGCCGATAAGCATACTGGCCCAGCGGACTTGTTTGGTGTATTTGAAGCCGCGTTTGTGCCCGACATAGCCCACAGCAAAAAGGGCAATGAGTACAATTTCGGGAATGCCAAACTGAATGGGGGGAGACGTTTGTGCCGGTACCGGCAGCCCCAATTGAGAAGAGGCGATTTCCCGGCTGCCGCGCCGCACCGCTTCGGCAATGGCTCGCGAGGTATAGGTAGCACCTGTGACGCCATCAACATCGTTGCCCAACTCAAAAGGCTCAGTATAGCTTTTGCCAAAGAGTTGCTGAATGAAGTCGCTATCGGTCACCCGTTTGAACCAGCTCGGGGTTTCGCGTTGTTCCATCACTGCAAGCCCTAATAGATTCCCGTCGGGATCGATCCCAACGGCCACTTTCATCGGTCCACCATAGCCGTTTGCTTCACCAATAGTGATGTAGCCGATCAATTGTTCCGGCGAATTGTTTGAGTAGGCGGCGTAGGTCGCGCTGTTGATGTTTTCGATGCGGGTAGCTTCGGGCATCGCTTTGTATAAGAATGGTTCAATATCGGTATTGGCCTGGGCAAAGCCAATGAACCAGGCAATGACAATGGTTACAACCGCACCAATGCCTAACCAGCGATCCCACATTTTACTGTTATTGGGCTTGCGTTTAGATTTGAGGGGGCGTTTGATTTCTTCAGTCAACGGTAAACCTCTGAAGTTTCATTCCACTACAGCTCTGGTTTTTGGCGCAAATCGTCCAATAAATCGAGGATTTTTTCTTTGAGCGGGTCTGCTGTATCCGTATCAACAATTTTGAGGGCTTGCTCGCAATATTCAATCGCCTCCACTCGATTTCCCAGATCCCGATTTGCCAACGCGAGCATACAATATTGTTGGCCAATCAAGCGAGTATCTTCGATGTCCCGAGCTTTTTCCAGCGATTTTCCGGCATAAGCAATTGCTGATTCAAAATTGCCCAACTCTGCCTGAACAGCGCCGAGACGACCAAGCATCCGGGCTTCAACATTTTCGTTTTGGCGGCGTACGGAAGCATCCAGCGCCTGGTTATAAGCGTCAAATGCTTGCTCAATTTGGTTGCCATCAAAACAAGCATTACCGCGATTGACAAGTAATTGCATCTGCCTTTCAGAAAATTCGGGCAAACGTTTATCATGAAGTGCTTTGTCAATCAATTCCAGGGCTTCCGTATGTCGATTCAACGTTAACAGAACCAGAATCAAGGCGTCATAGTATCCTACTTCAGACGCGTAATCATTCAGTTGTTGAGATAAATCAATTGCCCGCCGAATATATACCAAAACAAGGTCATTATTTTTATTACTTTCCGAATATAGGTTAATCAAATGACGGAGCGCGTTGCGTTCCCCGTGAAGATCGTTGATCCTTCGGGTCAATGATCTAACCTGTTCGAAAAGTTTTAATGCGCCATCCTTATCTCTTGCATTCTTTTTAATAATGGCAATATTGTTAAGAAATCCTGCCTGGGCTTGTTCATCTTCCAGTTCCAGCGCCAGATCATAAGATTGGTTAAAAAACTGAATAGCCTGATCTTCGGCAGCAATATTAAGATACGTATTCCCCAATCCGCTTAAGTGATTCATTTTCCGTCTGCGGTCTTGTTTGGTTTCGGCGATTTTCAGGGCAGTATTGAATTTTTCTATCGCCATGGCCGGATCCCCGGTATCCAGATGGACCAGCCCCATGCTACCCAGGGCATCACTCTCTAGCTGATAATCATCTATTTTTATGGCGATATCCAAAACCTGCTCAAAGCATTTGTAGCCTTCATCCATCTTTTTTGCGGCGACGTACATATTACCCAGGGCGCCGATATACTGAGCTTCAAGCCGCGGATCCTCTAAATCTTTTGCTAAACTGATTGCGTTGTGAAATTGTATCTCGCCCTGCTCATAGTCTTGAACAGCCATTAACACCTGCGTATATTTTTTGTATAGCTGACTAAGACCGACCTTATCCGCCTTTGATTGAGCGGCATCAATTTCTTTTCGGAGTTCACCTGATATTTCGTCAAGATTATTTGGGTAAAATCGTTTCGGGTTCATGAGCACTTCCTGATCTGAACTAAAAAATACCATGAGGGTCAGACAACATTACCCTCATGGTATTTTGTCAGCCTTATTTCTTGGGTTCAAGCTTGAGCACACGCCACAGGGCAACCCCGAGAATTATAGTGGGCACTAAGAGAAACGGGATGATGCGATAGGCGGCACCAACTTCATTTTCACCAATCAAGGTGAAGGGGGATGCTACTGTGAGCAGAAGTAGCAGGTACCAGGCCACAACCAGCACCCATTTATACCAATTCATCTTGAGGCCAAGGTCTTTGGCCCACATAGTTGCACCAATGCCAATCAAGACTGAAAGCGCGCCCATAACCATCCAAAAAAGTTCACCTTGAAACATATCATCCTCCTATTTGGGGGTTCAGTGGATTAATATCGAACCAATTCGTCACATCCAGCCATTCAGGCGCTTCGCGGTATCCGGCAAAGCGGCCGTCTGGCGGGCGCAAGTACTCAGTGACTTCCGGGGCTTCAAATAAATTCTTCTTCATATAAATGAGTGAATCATTGACAAGCCCGGTGGGATCATTGATATCCGCGACTTTCGCGACATTGTGAAGCCAGGTACTCCTCTGGGTATAGGGGCAGACAGTTAAGCACAGGCGACAGCCCAACGGCCCCATCGCTTGTTGCCAGAAATTGAAACACTTGGCGGTATCAATGTACCAGTGCTCATAACCCCGGATCACCATCCCTTCCGGCGAATCTTCAAAACTGATGGCGCCAGAGGGGCATTGCTCGGCACAGATCTTGCAGTCATTGCAGAATTCAGCCACACCAAAATCAATCGGCTTATCAACCGTCATCGGCAAATTTGTGGTAACACAGGCCAGCCGGATGTTGGATCCAGTTTCCGGGATAATGGTAAAACCGTGTCGACCGGTTTGACCGAGACCCGCATCCACCGCAATCGGCGGTACAACCAGGTCATAATGGAATGGAGGGTGATGGGAGCGGGATGGATACCCCAGAAACTTCAGAAAAGAGGCCAGTCGGGCCGAGGCATTGCGGACGCGGTTGTACCCGTCGTAGCTGGTGCCGTGAGCGGGGTTCGAGAGAACCTGTTCCCATTCGTGGGGAACGCCCATCACAATGGCATATTCCCAGTGTTCCGGCTTCTCAAACGGACCGGGGTCCGGGCTGCCGCGCAACCCGGCGTCATAAAGAAAGTCGGGGTTGAGTTTGGTAATCCCCACAATGGTTGCCCCGTAGCGATGGGCAATTTTCTTGACCAATTCGGCGGCGTGGTCTTTGCTCTTGAACGGCAAGGGGGTTTCCCGGATCGGCTCCTCGTAGGTCATCCCCGGGTTGATGTGCGTGATGGTGAAGTCAGAGACCTCCGGCGGCGCGGTTGGTTCTGCCGGGTAGAAGGCAAAAATATCTTCCCAGCCAAAGGCGTAGGCATCAGCCAATGAAAAGTAATCATCATACTTGGCGTGGTCTTTGGCAGCATTGGGCATGATGACGGTTTCGCGTTCGATATCCAGGTCCAGAGCATCGGGATGTTCTTTGTACCAGCTTGCCAAAGGTTCGCCGAGGGCATCAATACCGTCTTCTTTGGTCCAGCCGTTGGCCAAAGCCTGCATAAAAATGCCGGCTCGTATAAATATCAGGTCCGTATAACGACCTGGGCGCCTTACTTCGCCAACTTGTTTATAGGGCACCTCATCAATCTCATACTTCTTGCGGTTGAAAGTCTGCTGTTCTCCCTCCCAGCTTTCGTAGCCGGTATAACTGTCCTTATCCTTGCCGGCGGCTAATGCAGCACCCCCAATACCTGCCACCTGTACTGCAACAGCCACAAGGCCGCTTGTCTTCAAAAAATCCCTACGAGAAAGGCCCTGTTTTTTTTCTTCCATAAGTATGCCTCCTTTCAAAAAGCATGTAAGGTTTGACGGATCCCAAATAAAAAACGCCGCAACAAATTGTTGCAGCGCCATCTTCTCTCGAGATATACGCCCGGACCAAGTGTCTGGCTTGCTTAGCTACACGCTAAATTCACAGTTGCGGGACAGCGCCGGAATGAATGCGAGCATCTTCACCGGCTTCCTTGAGTTGGGTGGAACCCTGTTGAATTAGCTCTATTGTGCAATAAATAACAAAGCAAGTAAATGCCAACTTTGTGTGATTTTCTGCCCGCAACTCATTCCCGCCCTCACACAAAAGTGTGAGATGTTATTGCAAAATGCCAAGTTCTTCGGCTTTATTGACTGCCTGAGTACGATTGTTAACTTCTAATTTAGTGTAGATATTCTTGATATGGGTTTTAAGTGTATTCTCAGTGACAACCAGCCTTTGGGCGATTTCGGCGTAACTCAGGCCGACGGCTAATAATTGAATTACATCCTGTTCCCGGGGGGTCAGGATTTGAGGAGATGTCGTTTCAGGAAAATCAATTCCCAACTCAACAAGACGGTGTGTCTCGGCCTCAAAAGCTTGCAAGAGCCGGCCAATATAAACCAATATATGAGGTGCAATATCTTTTGGGGGATTCTTGGATACCTGCCACAACAAAGACCGAATAACGGGGCCTTTATCCAGAAAAGAGCGAATATAACCTTCGGCTTCGGCCATTTGCAATAGTTCCAGCAGGAGCGCCGATGCTTTTTGATGTGCCCCCTGCTGCTCATAGCCAATCACCAATGTATTTCCAATCTGGATGACGTCGCGTTGGCGGTTTTGCCGTTGGGCCAGGGTATATAAATCGAAGGCCAAACCAACCGCCTGGTCACTGTTTCCTGCCGCCAACCAGACATTTGCCAGTGTCCGCAATTGATATTCGATGAGCGAATTCAGATCATCCATTTCAGCCGGAATTTTGACAGATCTGGCCCATTGTGAGGCTCGGTGTAAATCGCCTTTGGCCAGGCTCAGGCGGACCTGTATCGCATCAAACCCGAGCATAACATCTGGGGGATAGTTGTATTTTCGGGCAACCGTTTTGCCAAACGCCAATTTATCTTCAATGTGAGCATAATCTCCCAGAGCAATCCTGATTTGGGCAAAGTTGAGATAAACCATTAACAGCCGATCAAGATAGTCCCCTTTTTCGGCAATTGAAACGCCTTCCTCAAAAACCTTTTCGGCCCGGTTTAAATCATTCCACTCGTAATATAAATTTCCCAAACCGATTACTGCGTTTGAAAAGATATTGCTTTTTTGCATGCCCATATTCTCGGCCAGGACATAGGCCTCCTGATAAAGCGTTTTGGCACGAACCAACTCTCCCCGGGCGGCTACCGCCTGGGCGCGGTAGGAAAACCACAAAAGATAGACTAATCTATATTCGACCAACTTGCTCAATTGCATAGCCAGGTTAAGTTTTTCAATGGCTTCATCAACACGTCCAAGATGTAAGCAAGCCGAGCCGTTATGGCCATAAGCAATACAGCGCCCCAGGAATTCGTACTCAGGGAGCAGGTCTGCGGCCAGGTGACTATGCTGCCGGGCCTGGTCAGCATCGATTGTAGCGTGGATCGTGATTGACGAGAGCAAGGCGTGGGTATAGCCACGGATGGTGTCTCTTTTCTTGGGGGTCAGATAATCCAATTCATCCAAATCCGGCCAGATCTGAGCAAGGGTTTGTTTGGCTGCCTGAAAATTTCCTTTATCAAGCATGGTCAGCACCAGATACTGCCACAGATAGCCTGATTGTCGTAATATTTTCAGGGGGATCACCTGCAACCATCGGATCACCTGGTCGTGTGCGCCTTCTGTGACGATTCTCGGAATGGCCGGCTCAAGCATTTGAGCCGTGTATTCAAATTCCTGGGCTGCCAGAGCATAGTCGATGGCTTCGCTCAAGAATCCTTGTTCTTCAAACCATTGGGCCGCGGCCAGATACTGCCCGGCAACCCCATCCGGGTTTAACAGCTGTAACCGGTTCTGGAGCAGCTCGGCAAATAGATGGTGATAGCGATACCAGGTGCGTTTATTATCCAAAGGAATAGTAAACAGATTGGCTTGTTCCAGGTAGTCGATAATCTCGTAGCTGTTTTCAATTTGCAAAACAGCATTACACAACGAACTCGAAAATCGGGTAAAAAGAGCCGTTACCATTAAAAAATGTTGGATGTGTTCCGGTTGGCTGGCAAAAACCTCGTCAAACAAATAATCGCCGATAATTCGATTGTCACCGGCAAGATGGTCAATAAACCTGGTGATATCCGCTTGTCTGCGCAATCCCAAAGCCGTCAACTGTAAACCGGTTACCCAGCCTTCTGTCCGCTGATCCAGAACAGCTATTTGGTCTTCAGACAAATTACCCTCAAAAAATTTGTGGACGAATTCGGTGATTTCTTGCTGGGTAAAACGCAAATCAAATTGATCTAAAACCAGAACCTGATCCTTCGCTCTCAGGCTGGATATCGAAAAGGGCAGTTCGGCCCGACTGGTGATTACAATCTGGAGGGTTGGCGGCAGGTTTTGCAACAAGAAAGCAAGGGCGGCGTGTACCTGGGAATCGGTGATCAGATGGAAGTCATCCAGTACCAACCGGCAATTTTCATTCAAACAGGCCAGGTCGTTTATAACAAAGGTAAGCAAGGTGTCAATGGGGGGCGGATCAGGCGAACGGATGATTCTTAAAGCGGAGTTGCAAATTTCGGCATTGATACTCTGTAAGGCCAGAATGCAATAGGATAAAAACCGTCCCACATCATTATCAGATTTATCCAATGAATACCAGGCGACCGCTATATCTTTTCGGGAAAACCATTCGGTCAACAACGTAGTTTTTCCATATCCGGCGGGGGCATTAATCAGGATCAGCTTCTTTCCCCTGCTGGCAACCAATTGCTCGCTCAAACGCGGTCGCAACACCAGGCCAGCCCGCGGTTGAGGGGTAAAAATCTTGGTGACCAATAAATCGCCAGGGGATGGGTTGACCAATTCGGGTTTCATAAGTGGACATTTTCCTTAAGGATCTGAATTTGGGTCAAAATAGAGCCAATTTGCCAAAATAGAACCCCATAATGGGAATATCCTCAAAGAAGCTCCATCACCGTAAACAATAATAATACAAGTACAGCCAATTGTCATTTCGCTGGTCACCAAGAGTTTTCGTTCATCTCAATCCCCGCGACCGTGTTTGTCAGATTATCGTTCTCTTGCCATCAATGACGATTGTTTTGTCCATGCTGTCCAAAGGAAGAACTGGTTCGGTTACTGGCCCAACATATGGGCAACCTGCAAAAATTGCAGGAGCAGGCGGCCATGTATGGAGCGGGCGAAACGCCGCTGTCGCTATTGAACCAGATTGAAGCCGAGCAGCAGGCCATCGCCGGGATCGAAGCCCGGCTGGCCGGACAGGTGACCGAGCCGGCCGCGGCGGAGCAATATTTCTCCCGGGGCACCCGGGCCATGATTATGGACGATCTGTGGGAGGCCAAACGGTATTTTGAACTCACCCTGAACGAAGACCCGTTTTATCCCCGGGCGGCGGAACTGCTGGCCGGGGTCAATGCCCGGCTGACCCCCTATGTGGCGGGTGAGGTGAGTCACCGGGAACAGTGGGGCGCCCGGCTGGGCCGAATTCCGGTATGGGTTTCCCGGCTGGTGT
>Ga0180430_10005167_pt1 | contig 10870 bp, 4 predicted proteins | sample SS_ome_9_FD_132999 | JGI IMG/M metagenome (GOLD analysis project Ga0180430, IMG submission 132999) | Hypersaline lake sediment archaeal communities from the Salton Sea, California, USA - SS_1_S_2 metaG | ecosystem: Environmental > Aquatic > Non-marine Saline and Alkaline > Hypersaline > Sediment... | reverse complement strand
TCAAGCCGGTGTCCCACGGCAAAGACGGCAAAAATCAAGGCCCCCACAATGGAAAGGTGTAGCTGTACGTGCGGCAAAATGATGACCTTGCCTTCGGACAGATTATTTTGCTGGGCCAGGGCATAAATGGCAATGGCCCCAAAAAGGGACAAAAACAGAACGATAATCAGCCAATTCTGGATAAATTTATAGAGCGGCAGGCTGAATATATAAAAACCAACATCCATATTAAAAATGGGATCGCTCAGGTTAAACGGAGTCTGGTTCAGATAGCGCAGGAATAGCAGCCAGTTTGATGAGGCCGCGGTGCCAACCAGCCAGGCCAGAAAAAGGCCTCCCAGCCAGATAGCCAGCGATACGACTTTTTGGGCCACCAGGGTTTCTTCGCTGAAAAACAGAACGTTTCGGATAGATAGCCAGCGGGCAACAAAAACATTTGTCCAAAACACCAGGGCAAAGAGAGCGGCCACGGTCACGCCCACTCCAATTTTGGCCCACAGACTGGTGAAAAATACAACCTCATACTGAACTTGTTGAAACCATAGCAGGTCGGTGAAGAAGCCCACCCCAAATCGGGCAGCCGTGTAGACAATCAGAAAAAGGATAACTCCCAGCCATAGTTTCAATCGGTTTTTGTTGCTCATAATTGCTCCGTTTCAATGGTTATATTCATATCACACTTTTGGATGGTGTAAGGGATAATCCCGCTCACCAATCAATGTCCCAGTCAGGCAATAGTATATCACGAACCTCTCCAAACACGAAAAATTGGAGGTATTACGAAGATTCGGTGATGTCTCGGAGCGGGTGTATAATAAACTGACCACCCAATTAAACAAGTGAGGATTATTACCATGAGGCTGCGAATTTTGTCTGCCGCCGAGGTGCGGCAGGCGCTTCCTATGAATGACGCCATTGATGCTATGCGCCGCGCGTTCGGGCAATTTTCGGCGGATGAGGTTGAGCAGCCATGGCGAAGCCGACTGGAAACGGATCGGGGTACGGTACTGCTCATGCCCGCCTTTCTCAAGCAAAGCCGCGAATTGGCCCTGAAATTTGTTTCTGAGTGGGGCAATAATTCGACCGGAGGTTTGCCGGCAACGGTGTCTATGGCTGTGGTGCTGGACCCGGATACCGGTCAGCCGGTTGCTCTCATCAACGGCCAAATGTTGACCCGGTTACGCACCGGGGCCGGCGGTGGCCTGGCTGCCGATTTGTTGGCCCGGCCCGATGCGGCGGTGGTCACTGTTTTTGGCGCTGGTGTTCAAGCCCGGAGCCAACTTGAAGCTGTTTGTTCTGTACGTCGTATCAAAGAGGTACGTATTTTTGGAATGACCCCCTCGTCTGTGGAGGCCTTTGTGAAAGAAATACGGGCGTGGCCTAATGCCCCTCACACCGTGCTGATTGCCGGTTCTCGTAACGAGGCCGTGCAAGGCGCAGATATTGTCATCACGGCTACTACCGCGGCTACGCCTGTTTTCGACGGGCGCTATCTGTCGCCGGGTACCCAAGTGAACGCGATTGGCTCCTGTCGCCCCGACAGGCAAGAGGTTGATGGGGAAACCGTCCGGCGTGCCAGAATTGTCGTTGACTCGCTCTCGATTTGTCTGGTAGATTCCGGCGATTTACTGGTCCCGCTGTCGAAAAACATCATCAGTAAAGCCGATATTTATGGTGAAATTGGACAGATTGTCAACGGCGAAAAGTTGGGGCGCCAGTCGCCTGATGAAATCACAATGTTTGAATCTGTCGGTTTGGCCGTGCAGGATGCTGCGGCCGCAGCCCAGATTCTACGCGCTGCTGCGGCGCAGGGGCTGGGAACCATGGTAGAGTGGTAAATGCCGGCCCGGGCCTGAGCGACAACGCCGGAGTCGTCTGGTTTTATTTGGTCCAGGATGAAATCAACACGACCATTGACCTGTCTTTGACCTCGTAGGTCGGGGTCGGCGTCAATTCCGGTTCTTCGCCGGGGAGATAAATATCTTCCGGTGCCGGTCGGCCCGTATCCAGCGCCAGCCGCCATTGGTCATCGTGCGGGGTCGGCGGCAGATAAAACAGGTGAGGCCGGTCGGTGGCGTTGAGCATTATCAACACATCCACATCATCCCGGTCTGCGCCGGTTTCCTCCCGGCTGCCATCGAGCAGACACATCAAGCGCTGGTCGGTGGGGTCCCACTCCGCATCCTCTCCGCTGGAACTGTACCAGTGGATGTCCTTAAACTGATCTTGGTCGTAATCCTGCCCCTGAAAAAATTTGGTGCGCCGGAATACCGGATGTTTTTGCCGCAAGGCAATCACCAGCCGGGTGAAGCGGTAAATATCGGCATGGCGCTCCAGAAAATCCCAGTTGTACCACGAAATTTCATTATGTTGGCAGTAGGCGTTGTTATTGCCCTGCTGCGTGCGTCGGAACTCGTCGCCGCCGTTGAGCATCGGTGTACCCTGCGACAGCAGTAACGTGGCCAGGAAGTTTTTGACCTGCCGGTTGCGGATGGCCTCAATTTCGGGGTCGGTGGTCTGGCCCTCTTCGCCGTAATTGTAGCTGTAGTTGTGGTTGTGGCCGTCCCGGTTATTTTCGCCGTTGGCTTTGTTGTGTTTGTGGTTGTAACTGACCAGGTCGTTCAGGGTGAAGCCATCGTGCGCGGCTACAAAGTTGATGCTGTGGCCGGGCGTGCGGCCGTAGGGGGAGTACAGGTCGGCGCTGCCGGCCAACCGGGTGGCCAGGGCGCCGGTCATGCCGGGGTCCCCCCGCCAGAACTGGCGCACCTCATCCCGGTAGCGGTCGTTCCACTCTGCCCAGCGTCCGCCGGGGAACTGCCCCACCTGATAGCCGCCGATGTCCCACGGCTCGGCGATGATTTTGGCTGTGCGCAGCAATGGGTCCTCGGCAATGCGGGCCGGCAGGGCCGGGTTGCCAGAGAGGTGGCCCCAGCGGTCCCGGCTGAGGCTGGTGGCCAAATCAAAGCGAAAACCGTCCACGTGCATTTCTTGCACCCAGTAGCGCAGGCAATCTATTACAAAATCCTGCACAATCGGGTGATTGCAGTTGAGGCTGTTACCAACCCCGGAAAAATTTTTGTAATAGCGCAGGTCTTCTTCCAACAGGTAATAGATGCGGTTGTCAATGCCTTTAAAGCTGAAGGTTGGCCCCAGGTGGTTGCCCTCCGCAGTGTGGTTGAACACCACATCGAGAATTACCTCCAGCCCGGCTTTGTGCAACTCGCGGACCATCTCTTTGAAGGCGATGACCTGCTCACCCCGGTCGGTGGGGTGATGGCTGTAATGGCCTTTGGGGGCAAAAAAGGCCATTGTATTGTAACCCCAGTAGTTGCGCAAGGGTTTGCCGCTGTGCGGGTCATAGCGGTTAAATTCCCACTCATCAAAAATATTGATGGGGAGTAGTTCGATGGCAGTCACGCCCAGTTCCTTGAAATAGGGGATTTTTTCGACCACGCCCCAGAAGGTACCGGGATTTTCCGTGGCCGCGTTGGGATGATAGGTCAGGCTGCGGACGTGCGTTTCGTAGATAATCGTCTCGTTCAGGGGGCGGTTCAGGGGCCGGTCGCCCTGCCAGTCGAAGCCGTCGTCGCCGTAGGCGATGCATTTTGGCATCCCGGCCAGATTGGTGGTGGTAGAAAAAGACAAATCCTGATTTTTTGAACTGCGTACGTAGCCAAACGCCTGGCTAAAATCCCAGCGAAAGCCACCGGTCAGGGCCTTGGTGTAGGGGTCCAGCAGCGGTTTGTAGCGGTTATAGCGATGACCTTCCTCCGGCTGGTATGGACCATCCATCCGGTACAAATACAGTTGGCCGTGTTTCAGACCGGACAGATGGGCGTGCCAGATGTCGCCGGTATAGTGGTCTGCCGGGAGTAGCTCAATTTCGTGACTGGGCCGGCCGTCGGTGGGGTTATCGAACAGCAACAGCCACACTCGCGTGGCGTGCCGGCTAAAGATAGCAAAGTTAATCCCGTCTGCGGTGACGGTCGCTCCCAGAGGCATCGGTTGCCCGGCGGTTAATTGGATTGGCTGGTTTTTCATCATAGTAAGATTCCAGGGTTGCAAAGTCACAGGGTTGCAAAGTCGCACTGGTGATTACCCATAAATTTCGTAAGTGGCGAGCATGTCATTCTGAGCGGCCCGTTACACGGGGAGCGAAAGAATCTTCTGTTTTGCCTTGAATTTGCTTCCGAAAGCGGAGATTCCTACCCTGACACGGGCACACGTCGTCGCTACGCTCCTCGGAGCAACTGTGGGTAATCATCAAAATTGCAAGGTTACATCTATCTTTATATCATCTATCACTGTTCACTCGTCATTCGTAACTCAACAGCATCATTGGGCTGGGGCTGACCATCAACTGTGACCGGCAGGCGCTGCCCGGTTTGGGGGTCGTACATCCCCACCAGCAGCCGATAGTCACCCGGCGGCGCGCCCTCTCGCAGCGTCAGGCGGTAACGGTCAACCACGGTATCGGCCGCGCTCCAGGCCGAGGTGGGATAACGCCCGGCCTGCGGCGGATTGTCCCACTGGGCCCACACCTGTCCGTCGGGGCCGAGTAGTTGGGTAAAAACGGTGTAATCGGTGGCGATGGCCGCGCTGGCGCGCCAGTACAGGGTCAGGGCCAGTGGGGCGTCGGCTGTTAAGGGTGTCGCCTCGTAGCCGGTCAGGTGGATGGACTCACCCAGTTGGGCTGCCAGCGGCACGGGCGGCGGTGCGTCGTGCGCCGGGTCGAGCAATCGAATCAGGGCCGGGTAAAGATTGTAGCCTAAATCGCTTTCGCCGTCCAGTATTGGCAAATATTCAAAACCGTCGGGCTGGTTTTCATCCTGATGAACCACGCTCAGTTCCAGCCGGTACAGACCGGGCGGCGCGTCCGGTTTTAGCCGCACCGGGTAAGTTTCGGTGATGAGTTCCGTGGGCGTCCACAGCACATTGGGATAGCGATCGCCCAGGGTAGCCACCCGTTCCCCGCCGATGTCGAAATCCTTGTCCAGCAGCTTGAGCGAAATCACCAGCGGGTCGGTCATCCAGCGGCGGGCCTGCCAGCGAATCGTCACCGGCAGCGAGCCGACCGCCGGGGCCAGCGTCAGGCGCGGCGGCGTGGCGGGCGGCAGGCTGAGGGCCGGTTGGCCTGGCAGGCTCAGGCTGAGCGGAGCCAGCGTGTCGGCAAAGGTCAGGGTCGGTTCAACCGGGCCAAAAATACGATGACGGGGGGCAAAGGTCAACGAAAATTTTTCAAGCTGGTAGTCGCCGGGGGGCAGGGTTGGCCCGGCGATGAAACTGCTTTGCCGGGCGGGGCAGGGTGAAGTCAGCGGCGTGGTCAGGGCGGGCCGCCAGGGTGAGCCATCAGCCGCGCGAGACAAAGCGGGGGCGGGGCTGTCCGGGCTGTAATCAATGATGGTGATGACTTCGTGTAGCGAAACTGATTGAGAGGTAGCGGTGGTCAGGCGTTGGCCGCCGTGCCACAGCTCCATCGGAGCTACCGGCCCGCTGCCAGGCTCAAGGCTGATGACCGGCTCGGCGAAGGTGTGCTGCCAGGTCGGAGCATCGAGCGGTGTTGGTTCCGGCAGTTCCGGGTTTAGGGGGTAAACAGTCAGCCGCAGGCGATGTTGCTGGTTTTCCAGCCGGTCGCAGGCCGGGACAGGAATGGCTACGCGGTCAATGATGGTATCGCCGGCCTCCCAGGCCCGGGCCGGATAGCGCCCATTGGTCAGCAGGCCGCTCCAGCAGGCCGCGGGCTGTTCCCGCTCATCAACCAGACACAGCGTTTGCAGATATTCCTGTTTTGCTTCCCGCGTGGCCTGCCAGTAGAGCGTCACCGGCAGGCTGGTGCCGGCGGTGGCCGCGGGCGGCGCGTCGAGGCCGGTCAGCCGCAGGCCATCGGCCAGGGGCAGGTTTTGGGGATGGGGTACGCTCGGTGGGGTTTGGGTGACGGGCCGGGTCTGGTAGCGGGGCAGGATGATGGTCGCCGGGATGAGAGTGTACAGCGCCCCGCCCAGAAAGCAGACAGTCGCCAACGTGAAAATTATGAATTGTGAATTATGAATTGTGAATTGTGAACCGGGTGTCTGGGATGTGCCACTCGGCAACTGTGTGACTTTGCCCCTTTGATACGCCCAGCCGATTGCCACAGCGATGACCGGCAGGGCCGGAAACAGGTGACGGCCCTGGCCGGTGTCAATGGTGGCGCTGAGGATATAGCGGGCCAGCACCACAATGAGAAACAGACTCAGGTGCAGCATCAATAACAAGTTGATGGGGGTGCTAAATCGCTGGATCGCTGCTTCGCTCCCACTCTGCTTTGCTCCCCACTCCGTTACACTTCGGGGACTGTAGTCGGGGACTGTAGTGATTCGCCAAACCGTCAACCCGATGATAATCACGACCGCCGCCGAAAACAATCCGTACACCCAGCCGGGAGCGAAAATCTGCATCCAGCCGAATTCAAACCAGAAAGAGCGATAGAGCAGCCCGAACCAATCCGGCAGGGCGTAGGTGGCCGCGGGCGGCCGCACCGACTGCCCCGCCAGCAAGCCCACCAGCCCTTCGGTGATTTGCGGTTCACCCAGCGAGGCGGCCAGGCCGGGGATGAGGCCCAACTCGCTGATGCGGTTGAAGCGCACTGTGATAAAGGCAAACCACGGCCCGGCAGTTGCAGCCAGAGCCGCGGCAAAGGCTGTCAACGGGACCCGGGGACGGGGCAGGCGGCGGGCAGCCAGCCACAGGGTGAACAGCACCTCCGGCAGTAAAATCAGCGAGAAATATTTGGTGACCAGCGCCAGTCCGAATAGCGCCCCGACCGCGGCAAACAGCCAGGGGCGAGTTTGCCCCCCCTCATTCCCCCCCGCTGGAGGGGAAGAGTGCTCCTCCCCCCATTGGGGCGACCGAAGGGAGGGTGGGTGGGGGGATCGCCCGGTTCTCTGCAAAATCGTCACCTGGGCCAGCAGCAGCAGAGCTGTCAGGGCAAAAACCAAATTGTCATCATTGATGACCGCGCTGCTGATGACGAAGCGGGGCAAAAAGGCCACAAAACCGGCCGCCACCAGTGCCATCCCCGGCGAGCCGGGTTGTAAACGGCGGGCCAGGGTGTATGTGGCGATAATCGTCACCCAGCCCATTGGCAGCGACAGCAGGCGCACCAGATGCCAGGCCAGCACCTGTCCTTGCCAGGGCCACGCCTCATCCAGGGTGTGCAGGACGTGGTTAATGTCCAACCCGTCGGTGGGGATGTGCCGCTCCGGGCGGGCATCCACCCGGCGGATGTTCGGCGATGTGTCCGGGCCAATCAGGGCGATGGGCCAGGCCGTCAGCCAGTAATACAGCGGAGCCAGCCCGCCTTTGAAGCCGGCTTCTTCCCGTTCGGCGTCGGTCAGCGGGGGATGGCCGGCCCGGGCCACAAAATGGTGGTACTGGTAATGGTCCGTCTCGTCCGGGGCCTCGCCCAGCGGCAGCATCACCGAGTTGAGCAGGGTCAGCCCGGAAAAAATCAGCAGGAGGAGAAACAGGGGATTTAAGATTTTGGATTTCAGATTTACGATTGGGTGGTCATCGTTCATTGTTCGTTATCAGTGCCGGTGGGGATGCTAAAGTTCCCGATACTCACGGTGTAATCCGGCAGGGGCGCGCCATCAGCGGCAAAGGCCGGCAGCCGCTTGCCGCTGACCGGGTTGTACAGTCCCGCCAGTAGAAAATAGTCGCCGGGGGGCAGCTCGGCCAGGGTCAGGGTATGGACATCCACAATAATTTCACCCGGCGCCCACAGGCTGGTGGGGTAGTCGCCCTGCACCGGCGGACCATCAAAGCCGGCGGCGTATTCGTTGGTATCGGCCTGCCAGGCCTGGATAAAGACGGTATAATCTGCGCCCGGCGGCTGGTTGACTTGCCAGGTCAGGGTTAGCGTTTGGGCTGAGGCATCAAGCTGATGGTCAAGCAGGGTGATTTTGTCGAAAAAGTTGACCGGCGAGTCGCTCGCGGGTGGCGGGGGCCACTGCCAGGGCACCAGTTTGGCCGCGCCGATAATCGGCTCGACCGGCTGCCCTTCAGCATTGACCGCGGGTTTGCCGGGCCGGCCCGGTTCGTGGTAATCGTACACGCCCGCGGCAATTTGCAAACGGGCCGGCGCGCCCTGTTCCGCCTCCGGCTTGATGGGGACGTCGTAGCGGTCGGCCAGAATATCGTCGGGCTGGAGCAGGGTGGTGGGCCGGTGGCCGCGGCCGGGATAGCTGTCGAGCTGACCGACGAATTGCCGCTGCCGCCCCAGCAGATGCACAAAAATGCTGTAATCAAAGTCGGTGGGCTGGAGGATTTGCCAGTAGAGGGTAATCGGCAGACTTTCGGCGGCGCGGACCGTGTCGGCGTGGAGTTGGTAGCCCACCAGCCGGATTTTGCCATCGTAGGTGAAGTTGACCGTTTGAATATCGGCGGGCAGGTCGGCCTCAGTCAAAGTGGGCGGCGGGGCGTAGGCCGGGGCGATGTAGCGGAAGGGCGTGATGGCGGCAAAGAGAAAAAGTCCGCCGGCGCACAGGCCGCTGACAATGGTTTGCCCTCGCCGCGGCAGCCACCAGGTCAGCCCCAGCAGGCCCAGCGCGGAAATGGCGGCGATGGCCGGATACATCAGCCGCCCCTGGCCGGCCGGCTGGGTCAGGTTCCAGACAATGAAGCCGGCCACCATAATCAGATACCAACCCAGCAGAATGGCGAATGATGAATTGGAGATTGGAGATTGGAGATTGGAGATTTTTTGGGGGTCATGGGGGATGCGGAATGTGCGGTTTGCCATTTTAATGATGAAGACTATCACGCCGATGACCGCGGCCAGCGAAACCCAATCGAGGATGGGATAAATCCAGTCATCAGCCAGGATGTTGACCCCGCCGAACAAGGCCCAGTAGGCGATGCGAAAACCCTGAAACTCGGCTTGCAGGGTAGCCAGCGAGGGCGCTTCGGTCCGCTGCCCGGCGGTGTCCCGCATCGCCTGCAAAGCGAACAGGTCGCCATTGTAGAGTAACGCGTTGCGGGCGTAAAACCAGCCGGCCACAACCACCGCGGTCAGGGTCATCAGGGCGGTCCAGCGGATGGCCCGGCTCCAGACCGGGGCGCGGGTCAGGCAGCGCAGGGTGAATTTTTGTGGCGTTTCGCTCCGGGTCGCCAGCCAGATGAACAGCAGGCCGGCCAGCGGCAACAAGCCCAGGGCGTACAGCTTGCTGAGCGCGCCCAGGCCGATCAGCAGACCGAGAGTTAGGGGGGAATTATGAATCCCGCTCCGTTGAACTTCGGGGGCTGTAGTTGCGAATTGCGAATTGCGAATTGCGAATTGCGAATGATTTCGCTCCCGCTCCGCTGCGCTGCGGGGACTGTCGTGACTCGCTCCTCCTCCGCTGCGATGTGGGGACTGTCGTGACTCGCCCATTTTGACCATCAGCCACAGGGCCAGTGTGGTGAACATAATGACGGCGTTATCGTTGTTGACCGAAGCCGAAATAAAAATGAACATCGGGTTGAAGGCGGTGATGGCCATGGCGCCCGCGGCCAGCCCGCGCCGGCCCTTAAACAGGCTGAGGGCGATGAAATAACAGGCCGTCACCGTGACGGCGGCCATCGCAATGGACAGAAAGCGGATCAGGTGGACGGCCAGGACGTGACCGCGCCAGGGCCAGCTTTCGCCGGGGGGGTGGATGACGATGTTTTTGTTGTCGGCGCGCAGCGGGTTGCCGATGGTGGTGTGGGGGTTGTACCAAAAGACGTCGTCCCAACTGCCGGTGTCAATCCAGAAGGTGAGGGCCGCGGCCAGGGCGTAATAAAGGGGGGGCTGGTTGCCTTCGTGGCTCCAGTGGATTTGGGCTTCGCCGGGCTGCTGGATGGGCAGGCGGCCCGTATCGGCCATATATTTGACCACCGCGTAATGGCGAGACTCGTCGCCGGCTTCAAAAATGGGGTTGACGATGCTGTAAATGACGGCCAGGATGATAAATGTCAGCAGAATGACGAATTGTGAACTGTGGTCCCCGAAGCGTAACGGAGCAGTATTGAGAATTGAGAATTGAGCATTGAGAATTTTCTTCATTAAAACGGCCCCAGGCTGATGCCCTCTTGCGGTGGCTCGACGCCGGTCAGGGTCAGGTTGTGCCACTGGCCCGCGCCCTCGGTGCGGTAGGGTAAAATGTGCAGGTTGACCGGCTCGCCGCGGGGCGGTACGGCCAGTTCGTAAAAATCGGCCACCAGTTCGCCGGGCGTCCACAGGCTGGTGGGGTAGCTGCTCAACACGGGATGGGTGGCGTCGCGACGGCCAATTTCCTGGCCGGCTTCATCCAGCAGCCGCAGCGACAGGGCGTAATCCGCCTGCAACGGCCGGGGCGCTCGCCAGAACAGGGTGATTTGCAGAATGTCGTCCGGCTGCTTGCCGGCGATTCTGTCTTGCGGCAGGCGGGCGGCCCGGTAGCCCAGCAACTCCAGTTCGTTTTCAAAATTGACTGTCAGCGGGGTGATGTCTGTCGGCGTTGTGAATTGGGGGGCGGCCTGTACCTGAATCAACGGCCCGGCCATCGTCAGGTAGGGCGTGCCGATGAGGTCGGTGGTTTTGCGGGCCAGGTAAACCGGCTGGTTCTGGGCGTGGGCCGCGGCCACTTTGCGGGGCCATTCGTTGACCGGGTTCTGCACGGTGACATCCGGGCGGGCGTTGTTCATAAAGCGGTAATATTTAAAGGGCGTGTACTGCTCCCAATCGGCCCAAATGATGGCGTTGGAAGCTACATACGGCAGGCTGCTGTCAACAAAGCGTTGGGCCTGATCGCCGCGTAAAAGCTGCCGCCACTCATCCAGCGGGCGGGTGGCTGCGGCGTAAATGGTCTGCCAGTTGGGCCGGCCCAGG
>Ga0180430_10005165_pt1 | contig 10874 bp, 6 predicted proteins | sample SS_ome_9_FD_132999 | JGI IMG/M metagenome (GOLD analysis project Ga0180430, IMG submission 132999) | Hypersaline lake sediment archaeal communities from the Salton Sea, California, USA - SS_1_S_2 metaG | ecosystem: Environmental > Aquatic > Non-marine Saline and Alkaline > Hypersaline > Sediment... | reverse complement strand
CAGCACGGCACCCAGCGGCATCGTTATTCGCGGCAGCAATTTGCCGACCGTTATCGCCAACAATTTGGCGATACCATTGAATTGCAGGATTTTATCGGTTACTAACGGCCTGAAAGGGCCTGAAAAGGGGGTGGTATGCCACCTGCCAAAAAGTTCGAAAGGAGCTTGCATGAGTCGTAAAGATTTTGATATCAAGGATATTAATCTGGCCGAACAGGGCCGGTGGCGCATTGACTGGGCCTTAAAAGAAATGCCGGTGATGCGCTCGCTGATGGACCGCTTCCACAAAGAACGTCCGCTGGAAGGGGTGAAAATGAGTGGCTGCTTGCACATCACCACAGAAACAGCCAACCTGGCCCGCGCCCTGCAAACAGCCGGCGCCGATATTGTGTTGACCGCCAGCAACCCCCTCAGCACGCAGGACGATGTGGCCGCGGCCCTGGTGTCGGCCTTTGAAATTCCGGTGTACGCCATCAAGGGCGAAGATAACGAAACCTACTACCAGCATCTCAACGCCGCCCTGGACCATCGCCCCAACCTGACCATGGACGATGGGGCCGACCTGGTCAGTATGCTGCACTCCGAGCGCACCAACCAGATTGGCGATATTGTGGGCAGCACCGAAGAGACTACCACCGGCATCATTCGCCTGCGGGCCATGGCCGCCGAAGGCGCGCTCAAATTCCCGGTAATGGCCGTCAACGACGCCAACACCAAGCATTTGTTCGATAATCGCTACGGTACCGGCCAAAGCACCCTGGACGGCATTATCCGGGCCACCAATATTTTGATAGCCGGTAAAGTATTTGTGGTGGCCGGTTACGGCTGGTGCAGCCGGGGCATCGCTATGCGGGCCAAAGGCATGGGCGCCAACGTGATTGTGACAGAAGTGGATCACCTCAAAGCCCTGGAAGCGGTGATGGACGGCTTCCGGGTGATGCCGATGATGGAAGCCGCGCCCCAGGCCGATTTCATCGTATCCGCCACGGGCGATAAACACGTGGTTGACAAACATCATTTTGACGTGATGAAAGACGGCTGCTGCGTAGCCAACTCCGGTCACTTTAATGTTGAAATCAACATTCCGGCTCTGGAAGAAATGGCCGTCGAAAAACGAACGCCGCGGGAATTTGTGGATGAATACCAGATGGCCGATGGCCGTCATCTTCGTCTGCTGGGCGAAGGCCGGCTGGTAAACCTGGCCGCCGCCGAAGGCCACCCCGCCGCGGTGATGGATATGAGTTTTGCCAACCAGGCGTTGGGCGCAATCCACGTGTATCAAAATGGCGAAAACATGGAAAACAAAGTGTACGCCATCCCCGAAGAGATTGATATGGCCATTGCCAAATACAAGCTGGAAGCTATGGGCATCAAAATAGATACCCTGACTGAAGAGCAGATTGCTTACCTGAATACCTGGAAAGAAGGAACTTGATTTGTCGGGTAGCCAGAGGTAGCGTTTTTTTACTAAGGAGCAAATTATGACTACAACATTTATGTCTTCGCCGCAACTGTTTTTTACCAGTGAGTCGGTGACTGAAGGACATCCCGATAAAATGTGCGACCAGATTAGCGACGCAGTCCTGGACGCAATTTTTAAAGACGACCCCAATGCCAGAGTGGCCTGTGAAACGGCTATTACCACCGGCCTGGTGGCGGTGATGGGCGAAATAACTACCGATACTTATGTGGACATCGCCCAGATTGCCCGCGAAACCATCCGCGATATTGGTTATACCCGGGCCAAATATGGCTTCGATTACGAAACTTGCGGCGTGGTCGTCAGTATCAAAGAACAATCAGCAGATATTGCCATGGGCGTAGACAAGGCGCTTGAGGCCAAAGCCGGCCAAATGAAAAACCACCTTGATACCGGCGCCGGCGACCAGGGTATGATGATTGGCTTTGCCTGCAACGAAACCGAAGAACTGATGCCGTTGAGCATCTCTCTAGCTCAACGCCTGTGCCGCCAGCTTTCCGATGTGCGCAAAAACGGAACCATCGAATACCTGCGCCCGGACGGCAAAAGCCAGGTGACAGTTGAGTACGAGTACGGCAAACCCAAACGGGTGGACACCATTGTAATTTCTACCCAGCACAGCCCCGACGCGCTCCAGGATAACATCCGGGCCGACATCATTGCTGAAGTGATTACGCCCATCGTGCCGCACGAAATGATTGACGACAATACCAAAATTTACGTTAATCCCACCGGCCGGTTTGTGACTGGCGGGCCGATGGGAGATGCCGGCCTGACCGGGCGTAAAATCATTGTGGATACCTACGGTGGCGTGGCCCGGCATGGCGGCGGCGCCTTTTCCGGCAAAGATCCAACGAAGGTTGATCGCTCCGCGGCGTACATGACCCGCTACATTGCCAAAAATATTGTAGCCGCCGGCCTGGCCGACCGGGTCGAATTGCAGGTGAGTTATGCTATTGGCGTGGCCCACCCCCTGTCGCTCAATGTGGAAACATTCGGCACCGGCAAAATCGGCGATGACAAGATCATCGAACTGATTAATAAACATTTTGACCTGCGTCCGGCGGCCATCATCCGCGACCTTGATTTGCGCCGCCCCATCTATCGCGCCACCGCGGCCTACGGTCACTTTGGTCGAGACGATATTGACGCCCCCTGGGAAAAAACTGATAAAGCCAACCTGCTGCGAAAAGACGCCGGTCTGTAAAGCCGACCGGCCAAAACTCCCCGGCTTAGTGTTGCCGGGGAGTTTTTATCTCTCCTCCTCCAGAAACCTTAAAAAACCTGTTTTTCCCTTGACAAAGCCGTCCCCTTCGGTTATATTATAAGTTTGTAGCTATTGTTAATCGGATCCATTTTTACCCCATTCAGAGGTGATTCCTCCATAATTTATACTACTATTTTGCCCTCCTCCCCGGCAAGTGCGCTTCCGCAGTGCCTTGCCCGATCATTATACATCATCGTTGATGACATTTTGAGCCGACCTGAAATTTTTCTGTGTCAGGTCAGGCAGGATTAATTTTTTGTTATTGATAGGGGGAAATAATCGGGTTATTGCTGTTCTACTCCCGGCGCAGGATGTGCCAAAAAGGTGATAAACCTGTAAAAAAAGCCCCCGGTTTCGTTTGTTGGTTTTCGCGCCAATCGCTAACCGCGAATAACTATGTTTTAAGGAGATATTAGATTGATGCTTTATAACTCCGCTAAAAAGAATTATGCTCGTATTCCTGATATTCTTGAGTTGCCCCGCCTGATTGAGGTTCAGTTAGAAGCGTTTGAATGGTTCAAACGGGAAGGGTTAAAAGAGCTGTTTGCAGAGATTTCTCCGATTGTCAGCTTTAACAAGAATCTTGAGATTAACTTTCTTGATTACAGGTTTGGGGAATCAAAATACGATGAAGATGAATGTCGGGAACGGGACATAACTTATGCCAGCCCTTTGTGGGTGAAAGTTCGGTTGGTGAATAAAGATACCGGCGAAATTCAGGAACAGGAAGTCTTCATGGGAGACTTTCCATTGATGACGTCCAACGCGACCTTTATCATCAATGGCGCCGAACGGGTGGTGGTTTCCCAGCTTATTCGCTCTCCCGGCGTCTATTTTACCAGCGAGGAAGACCGGGCGACCGGCCGCGGATTGTGTTCCGCCAAGTTGATCCCCAATCGAGGCGCCTGGCTGGAGTTTGAAACATCTCGGCGCGATTTGATTTCGGTGAAGGTAGACCGAAAACGAAAATTGCCGGTCACGGTGTTGTTGCGAGCCATGCAAATTGCCGACCTGTCGGATGAAGAAATCAAACAGGCGATGAAAGACCCCAATTTCTGCACCGAACGGGGCCTGGGCACCGACGAACAACTGTTGGGCCTGTTTGAAGAGGTGGATGTAGACCCGGAACGGTCGTACATTGCCACCAGCATCGAAAAAGACCCAACCAAAACTGTGAACGAGGCTTTGCTGGAGTTCTATAAAAAATTGCGCCCCGGCGATCCTCCGACCCTTGATAATGCCGTCAATTTCCTGCTGTCGCTGCTATTTTCGCCGCGGCGGTATGATCTGAGCAAAGTGGGCCGCTATAAATTGAATCGACGTCTGAAAATTGACGTGCCCATTGAGGACCGTATTTTAACCAAACTGGACCTGGTTGAAGTTGTGGCCCGGATCATAGACATCAACAACGGCAAAGTTAAACCGGATGATATTGACCACCTGGGCAACCGGCGGGTGAAAACCGTTGGTGAATTGATTCAAAACCAGATTCGGGTGGGATTGCTGCGGATGGAGCGTGTAGTGCGTGAACGAATGTCCATTCGCGACCCGGAACAGATGTCTCCGATGTCGTTGGTTAATATTCGCCCGGTTGTGGCTGCCACGCGGGAATTTTTTGGCGGCAGCCAGCTCTCTCAATTTATGGATCAAACCAACCCCCTGTCTGAATTGACCCACAAGCGAACCTTGAGCGCCCTGGGCCCGGGTGGTTTGCGCCGCGAACGGGCCGGCTTTGATGTGCGCGACGTTCACCACAGCCACTACGGCCGTATATGCCCCATCGAAACCCCGGAAGGCCCGAATATCGGCCTGATTGGGCGGTTGGCCGCCTTCAGCCGCGTCAATGAATTTGGCTTCATTGAAACACCGTATCGTAAGGTTGTCACCAAAGTGGAACCGACCGACGTAGATAATCTGCTCGGTAAAACCCTCCGCCTGGATGTGAAAGACCCGGACAGCGGCGAGGTTGTCGTTCCGACCGGCACCCTGCTTGACGAAGATTTGGCCCTGAAAATTGCTCAACTAAATCTGGAAGGCTTTGTGTCGGTGGTGCCGATGGTGAGCGACCGGGTAGAGTACCTGTCGGCAGATGATGAGGATAATTACACAATTGCCCAGGCCAACGCCCCCCTGGATGAGCGCCGGCAATTTATTGACGACCGGGTTAGTGTGCGGCACAGTCAAACCTTTGTTTTTGAGAGTGTGGAAAAAATTGACTATATGGACGTGTCCCCCAAACAGATTGTGGGGATTAGTGCCGCCTTGATCCCCTTCCTGGAGCATGATGATGCCAACCGGGCCTTGATGGGGTCTAACATGCAGCGGCAGGCTGTACCGCTTATTCAGCCCGAAGCCTCTGTAGTCGGCACCGGCATGGAAGCCCAGGCCGCGGTTGACTCCGGGCAGGTGATTGTCTCCAGCGTTCCCGGCGAAGTGACCGAAGTAACCGGCAAATCCGTCTCGATTTTGGGAGACAATGGCGAAAAGTACGAATATCAACTGCGAAAATTTGACCGCTCCAACCAATCAACCTGTATTGACCAGCGGCCCATCGTCTACAAAGGGCAGCGAGTACAAAAAGGGACCGTTATTGTTGATTCCAGCTCGACCGACCACGGCGAATTAGCGCTGGGGCAAAATGTGTTGGTTGCCTTTTTAAGTTGGGAAGGCGGCAACTACGAAGACGCCATCCTGATTAGCGAAGAACTGGTGCGTGAAGATAGATTCACCTCCATCCATATTGAAAAGCACGAAATAGAGGCCCGCGATACCAAGCTGGGGCCGGAAGAAATCACCCGCGATATTCCCAACGTGGGCGAAGATGCCCTGAAAGACCTGGACGAAACAGGCGTCATCCGCGTGGGCGCCGAAGTTGGCCCCGGCGATATTCTGGTGGGGAAAATCACCCCGAAAGGTGAAACCGAACTCACACCGGAAGAAAAATTGCTGAGAGCCATTTTTGGCGAAAAAGCGCGCGAAGTGAAAGACTCAAGCTTGCGCCTGCCGCCCGGCGAAAAAGGCATTGTTGTTGATGTCAAAGAATTTTCGCGTGAAGAACACCGCGACCTCCCCTCCGGGGTAGACCGGATGGTCCGGGTTATGGTAGCCCAACGGCGCAAAGTGACCGAAGGCGACAAAATGGCCGGCCGGCATGGCAATAAAGGCGTTATATCAAAAGTAGTTCCCGTTGAAGATATGCCCTACCTTGAAGATGGAACCCCGGTAAAAATTATCCTTAACCCCTTAGGGGTACCCGGCCGGATGAACATTGGCCAGGTGCTGGAAACACACCTGGGCTGGGCGGCCCAACGGCTGGGCTTCCGGGCGGTTAGCTCGGTGTTTGACGGCGCTGAAGAGGATGAAATCGCCGCTGAACTGGCTCGAGCCTGGTTGATGGACTACGCCTGGCGGCAAACATCTGATAAAGCCTGGGAATGGCACAACCAACAGGGTGAGGAGTCTGAATTAGAAGATGAAGCCGAAGCCAGAACGTTGTACCTGTTGGAATGGCTGCAAGACGAGGCTTATGATGAAGAAAAGCTGGCAACCGACGAAATATACGCCCGCCGGGCCGTACTCCGTACCTGGCTCAAAGAACGGGGCTACGACCCTGACTTTTTGCTGGCCTTTGAAGGGCAACGGCGTCCGCGTGAAATTGGCTTGGCCGCCCGGGCTGCGGTGCGGGTTGTTGGCCTGCGCGAATGGCTAAAGGCCATGCAAGACCGGATGCAGCGAGTGGTAGACGGCCGTTGGTCCAGTACCCTGGCTGCACTGGATGTTGACTCCCTCTCTGATGAGGAAGTCGATCAGAACGCCCTGCTTGTGTCTCGCGAGCTGCAACTGCCGATGCCAACGACCGGCAAAATGGTCCTGTACGACGGTAAAACCGGCGAGCCGTATGACCGCCCTGTCACTGTCGGCATCATCAATATGTTGAAGCTGGCCCACCTGGTCGAAGACAAGGTTCACGCCCGCTCCACAGGCCCCTACAGCCTGGTGACTCAGCAGCCTCTGGGCGGTAAAGCCCAATTTGGCGGCCAGCGCTTTGGAGAAATGGAAGTCTGGGCTTTGGAAGCCTACGGCGCGGCCCACACCCTGCAAGAAATGCTCACCGTCAAAAGCGATGATGTGGTGGGCCGGGTCAAAACCTACGAGGCAATTGTCAAAGGTGAAACAATTCAGGACCCCGGCCTGCCCGAAAGCTTCCGGGTCCTGGTCAAAGAGCTGCAATCGCTCGGTCTTTCCGTGGAAGTAGTGTCTGATAACGACGAAAAAATGAGATTCGGCAAAGAAGAACACAAGGAACGGCTACCCAAACTCGGCTTGGGCTTGGGGATTCCCGGCGGAATTCGGTAGAAAATCACCGAAAATCCCCAAATTGTTTAGGGGGATTTGACTACCCTCCCAAGCTGTGTTATAGTACGCTCTTGCGTGTGGGTTTGGGGATTTTTACAGACTTGGTAATCAGAAGCCGGTCTGGCCCACTGAATAGCCAGTTAGATATTTGTCGAGGTCACCAATCGGTATTTGGTGGCCTCGTATATTGCCTAAAGAAATTGATGAAAAGAGTAGGAGAAAATCCTTGCCAACAATAAATCAACTGGTCCGAAAAGGTCGAAAACAGAAAAAAACCAAAACCAAAGCTCCGGCTTTGCGCTACACCTTTAACGCCTTGAAGGGGCGGATGGTGCCCGGTGCCGGTTCTCCTCAGAAACGGGGCGTTTGCACTCAGGTGCGAACCATGACCCCGAAAAAGCCTAACTCTGCTTTGCGCAAAATTGCTCGTGTTCGCCTGACAAATGGAATTGAGGTTACGGCCTATATTCCCGGCGAAGGGCACAGCTTGCAGGAGCACTCTGTGGTGCTGGTGCGCGGTGGACGTGTTAAAGACTTGCCTGGTGTGCGATACCACGTTGTGCGTGGGGCGCTTGATACGACTGGTGTCGACGTAAAACGACGCGGCCGTTCCAAGTACGGTACTAAACGACCTAAAAAATAGGGCTTTAATTTTTTGATTGGAGAAAGTTATGGCTAGAAGAAATCGAGCGGAAAAAAAGCCGATAATTCCGGATGTCCGGTATAACAGCGAATTGGTAACTCGTTTTGTCAACAAGTTGATGGTTGGCGGCAAAAAATCTGTGGCAGCTACTATTTTTTATGATGCCCTTGATATTGCCGAAAAACGGATGAGTAAGCCGGGGATTGAGGTTTTTGAGGAAGCCATTAAAAATGCGACCCCGCTTATTGAAGTCCGGCCCCGCCGAGTGGGTGGGGCCACGTATCAGGTGCCGCTGGAAGTGCGGTCTGATCGCCGGCAGAGTCTGGCCATTCGTTGGCTGGTCAGCACGGCCCGCTCCCGTAGTGGAAAATCCATGGCTGAAAAATTGGCGGCTGAATTGATGGACGCGGCCAATAATCAGGGAGCTACGGTCAAGAAACGAGAAGACACACATCGTATGGCGGAGGCCAACCGAGCCTTTGCTCACTACCGCTGGTAAACTTTTGGGCTATCTTGAATTTGATACGCAACTGTAAAAACCGGAGATTCTTTGGGTGAAAATATAACCCATTTCCTGTTTGTCTTTGCCTGATAGATAAATATTCTTGTGGTAGATTGAGTGAAGTCCAAAACTCTTGCTCGTCTCATCTGGAAAGAGTTTTGGACTTTTCATGTTTTGATAGGGTGTTTTGTGTTGTACTTTATAGGTAGTATGTTTGATTTAGTCTGATTATTTAGTCTTTTATTCAAGGAATTAGGTTTGTAATGGCCCGTCAGTATCCGTTAGATCGGACTCGTAACATTGGAATTATTGCTCACATAGACGCGGGCAAAACTACGGTTACAGAACGTGTTTTGTTCTATACCCAAAAAATTCATCGCATTGGTGAAGTTCACGATGGCGCGGCCACCATGGATTGGATGGAGCAGGAACAGGAGCGCGGTATTACTATTACCGCGGCAGCCACAACCTGCTATTGGAATAATCATCAGATCAACATTATTGATACGCCGGGTCATATTGACTTTACCGCCGAGGTCCAGCGTTCGTTGCGGGTGCTCGACGGTGGTGTTGTTGTTTTTGACAGTGTGGCCGGGGTAGAGCCTCAATCAGAAACGGTGTGGCGCCAGGCCGACCGTTTTAGTGTCCCTCGAATCTGTTTTGTCAACAAAATGGACCGCATTGGCGCCGATTTTGAGCGTACGGTCCAGATGATTGTTGACCGTTTAGCCGCCAACCCCGTCCCCATCCAGATGCCTATTGGCGCCGAGGATAAATTCAGGGGCGTTATTGACCTGATCAAAATGGAAGCTATTTATTATCTGGATGATCTGGGTACCAAATCCGAAGCGTTACCTGTGCCTGATGAATTACTGGACGAAGCTCGCCAACTGCGCGAGGATATGCTGGAAAAAGTAGCCGAAGTTGACGACGGCCTGATCGAAAAATTCCTGGAAGGGGAAGAAATTACCCCGGACGAAATCCATACCGCCCTGCGCCAGGCCACGCTGTCTGGCCTGATTGTGCCGGTGCTGTGTGGATCGGCCTTGAAAAACAAGGGGGTTCAGCGGCTGATGGATGCCGTGGTGAATTATTTGCCTTCTCCCAAAGAGGTGCCGCCTAAAGTTGGGTTTGATCCCGATGACATCGAAAAACAGATCACCATCGCCCCTAAAGAAGATGATCCGTTTGCCGGCCTGGTGTTCAAAATTGTCACTGACCCCTTTGTGGGCCGATTGGCCTACTTGCGGGTTTACTCCGGCACCCTCGATGCGGGTACCAATATTCAAAACACCAGCAAAGGCAAAAAAGAGCGGGTGGGGCGTTTACTGCAAATGCACGCCAATCATCGTGAAGAACTGAAAACAGTCTACGCTGGCGATATTGCCGCGGTGGTGGGCCTGAAAAATACCTTCACCGGCGAAACCATTTGTGATGCCAGCCGTCCGGTGTTGCTGGAAAATATCACTTTTCCGGAACCGGTCATCAGTATGGCGGTTGAACCCAAAACCAAAGCTGATGAAGAAAAGCTATCCATCGCCATGCAAAAATTGGCAGAAGAAGACCCTACTTTTCAGGTTAAGGTTGATGAAAATACGGGCCAAACCCAGATTTCCGGCATGGGTGAACTTCATCTGGAAGTATTAATAGACCGGATGCGCCGCGAGTTTAAAGTGGTGGCCAATGTGGGACGCCCGCAAGTGGCCTACCGTGAAACCATTACCCGCCCAACCAAAGTGCGGGGCAGATTTGTGCGGCAATCCGGCGGGCGCGGCCAGTATGGTGATGTGGAACTCGAAGTAGAACCGCTGGAAAAAGGACAGGGCTTCCTGTTCGAAAGCAAAATTGTCGGCGGAGCGATTCCCAAAGAATATATCTCTCCGGTTGAGACCGGGGTGAAAGAGGCGATGTCTACTGGCGTGCTGGCCGGCTACCCGGTGGTCGATGTTAAAGTGACCCTGGTGGACGGCTCTTATCACGAGGTAGATTCATCAGAAATGGCCTTCAAAATCGCCGGCTCTATCGGCCTCAAGGAGGCGTTGCAAAAAGGCGCGTCCGTGTTGCTGGAACCGATTATGAAAGTTGAAACAATCGCTCCGGAAGAGTTTACCGGAGATGTGATTGGCGATTTCTCTTCGCGGCGTGGTCAGGTTGAGGGCATGAGTCCCCGGACCGGAGGAGTGGCGGCTATCGTGGCGATGGTGCCCCTGTCTGAAATGTTCGGATATGCCACTGATTTGCGTTCTGCAACCCAGGGACGAGCTACTTTTTCGATGGAATTTAGCCATTACGACCAAATTCCTGACCAGATCCGGGATAAAATAGTGTCCGGGGCAAGATGGTAGACAGAGTTTATAAATCCAGATAATTATTTGCTAAAATTTCTGTTTTTTATATAATAACAAAGTTTGCCTCTGACGCAAAGGGGTTTTGTCGAGAAACAAACAGGTTGCAGTTGTTGCAGCCGGTGAAAATAGCAATCCGGTTATAAATAAGGAGACTGGGATGGCGAAAGCACAATTTGTAAGAGATAAAACACACGTAAACGTGGGGACGATTGGGCACGTAGACCATGGGAAAACCACGTTAACGGCGGCGATAACGAAAGTATTGAGCTTGAAAGGCT
>Ga0180430_10005162_pt1 | contig 10879 bp, 7 predicted proteins | sample SS_ome_9_FD_132999 | JGI IMG/M metagenome (GOLD analysis project Ga0180430, IMG submission 132999) | Hypersaline lake sediment archaeal communities from the Salton Sea, California, USA - SS_1_S_2 metaG | ecosystem: Environmental > Aquatic > Non-marine Saline and Alkaline > Hypersaline > Sediment... | reverse complement strand
CGATCGCTTCGTCGAAGCCGAGCGGAGTGTTGCCGTCGAATTCGCCGAGCAGGCGCCGCGACTGCCGACCTCGCCGGAGGTGCCGATGACGGCCCGGATTTCAGCCGAGACGATGCCGCTGGTGGCGAGGATGCTCGACCACGACGCGGAGAACTATCGCTTGCGGAGGGACTTCCAGCGGGGCTTCACCGATTCCCTGCATCTGGTGGACGTGGCGACGATCCCCTTCCCCGACGAGCCGCCGATTCTCTATCCCACGCCCGAACGCTGGAATGAAATCACGCGGCTGCGGGAGAAGTACAAGTCGGTCGACCTGGCCAACCCCGGCAGCGCCGAGCAGAAGATCTACTCGGCTCTCGAAGAGCCGGTGGAAAACTTCGACTTCGTCGAGACCCCGCTGCGTGATGTCGTGGCCCAGATCGAGGATGCCCATGGCATCCAGGTCGAACTCGACGTGCGGGCGCTGGAGGACTTCGGCATCGACCTCGACACGCCGATCACCAAGAACCTCTCCGGCATCTCGCTGCGTTCGGCCCTGCGGCTGGCGCTGGGCGAACTCGATCTGGCCTACCTCGTGAAGGACGAGGTGCTCCTGATCACCACCTCGCAGAGGGCCGAGGAAGACCTCGTGATCAAGGTCTACCCGGTCGCCGACCTCGTGCTGCCGGTGAATCCCAGCTCCGGCCTCAACCCGTTCCAAACCGGCGGTGGCCTCGGCGGGGCCAATGCGATCAACAGCGGCCAGGGCGGCGGCCTGGGCGCGGGGCTGGGCGGCGGCGGCATGGGCGGTGGCGGCATGGGTGGCGGGATGTTCCAAGTCGCCGACGCCCGCACGCGGGCGGCAGTAGCCCGAGCACCCGAAGCTGCCGACTCGTCGGCGGAGCGTTCGGCTCCCGGCCTCCCCGCGGAGATCCTTGCCGACGACGACCTGGTGGCGGCCCTGCGGGACTACCTCGGTGAGCCACCGGCCGAACCTCTCGACCGCTCGCCGGATGCCGACGCCCCGGCGGCTGCCGCATCGCGTCGTCGCCTCGCCGAACTGCGAGCCACGGCAGTGGCCCTCGGTCGCGAGGGCGACTTCGAGCGGGCTGCCGATCTGCTCTCCGCGGCGATCGCGGCGGGGCATGCCGAGCCGTGGATGTATGAGTCACTCGCCGTGGCCCTCGAAGCGGCCGGCCGCCCCCAGGCCGAGGTCGAGCGAGCGCTCCTCTCGAGTGCCGACTTTGCCACGACCCCCACCGATCTGCTGCGGCTGGCGGAATACCTCGCCCGTTTCGGCTGCCACCGGAGGAGCCTCGAAGTCTGCCGGCGGGTGACGCTGCTCGAGCCGAGGAATCGGCAGGCCTTCGCGTTGGCGATGGGGCTTGCAGACAAACTCCTCGACACCGCGGCGGTCCAGTGGGCCTGCAGCGGCGTGCTCCGCCACGACTGGCCGGCAAGCGAACGGGAGATCGCCGTGCGGGCCGGACGCCTGGCGCGAGCCACGATCCGTCGCCTCGAGGCGGAGGGCGAGGCCGCCGCGGCCGAATCGTTTGCCCGGGCGATCGACGAAGCGCTGATCCGTGATCTTGACGTGCTCGTCTCCTGGACCGGGGATGCCGATGTCGACCTCGTGGTCGAGGAGCCCCCCGGCACCGTCTGCTCGGTGGTCGGTCCCCAGTCGGCATCCGGGGGCATGCTGCTCGCCGACGAGGAGGCCAGCCTTACCGACGCGGTGACCGACTCCCTTGGCGGCGCCCACCTGCCCGGAGATGCGACCTCCTGCGAGCGGTACGTGGCAACCGAAGGATTTCCCGGCACCTATCGCGTGCTCGTCCGCCGCATCACCGGTTCGGTCGCGGGCGACACCGTCACCGCCGAGGTCACCGTGCATCGGGGCACCTCGGCCGAACGACGAATGCGAAAGCAGCTCGCCGTCGGGGGCGATGAGATTCTCCTCGAGATCACCGTTCCCAACGGCCGACGCCGCGAGCCGCTCGAGGAGGCGGCCCTCGCCGAGGTCGTGCAGCGTCAGGTCGGGGTCAGCCGCTCGATCCTCGCTCAGCAGCTTGCGGCGATGGCCGACCCCGAGGCCAAGGCCTCGCTCGCTCGCAGCCGCGGGCCAGACGGCGGGGCCACGCCCCCGATCGGCTTCCCAGGCTTCGGCGGCCGCTCGGCGGTCGGCTACCAGCCGATCATCTCCACCCTGCCAGAGGGTGTGAACCTCTTTGCTCGGGCGGTGGTTTCGGCCGATCGTCGCTACGTGCGGATCACCTCCACGCCGCTGTTTTCGCGGGTCGGCAACGTGACGCAGTTCAACTTCACCAGCGGTGTCCAGGCTCAGGGCAACCAGCCCGACGCGGTCGGTGCCGGGCAGGCACCCGGCGCCGGGGCTCTCGGTGGCGGCGGCGGCGTGCCCGGTGGCGCGGCGGGCGGCGTGCCCGGAGCGGCCGGCGGTGGCGCGGCGGGCGGTGTGCCTGGAGCGGCCGGCGGTGGCGCCGCCGGCGGGGTGCCCGGTGCGGCCGGCGGAGGGGGAATTGGCGGCATCTGCTGGGTGGCCCGCGAAGTGTATGGAGACCGCGACCCGCGGTGGCTGCTGTTTCGCGGCTGGCTGCTCACCGATGCCCCGGACTGGCTCCGCAGGCTCTACATCAGCGAGGGCCCGAGCTTTGCCGCTTGGCTTCACGACAAGCCCGCTGCCAAGGCGGCCGTCCGCTGGCTGATGGACCGGGCAATCGCGGGCCGGCAGGCGGCCACGGCGGATCGCGGGCAGTCGACACCACAGGCGAGCGGATGGCCTCGTTCGGAGTGATTCTCGCTGCCGCCGGCCAGAGCCAGCGGTTTGGCGACTCGGCCTACAAGAAGCCCTTCGCGCCGCTTGCGGGGCGGGCGGTCTGGCAGCATGCCGCCGAGCGGTTCACCGATCGCGACGACGTGAAGCAGGTCGTGGTCGTGGTCGCGGCGGAAGATCGCGAGCACTTTCTGGAGAAGTTCGGCGCGACGCTCGCCTTCATGGGAATCGCTCTCGCTGAAGGTGGGGCCACTCGCAGCGACTCGGTCGCCAACGGTCTGGCAAAGCTCGACCCCGGGATCGAGATGGTCGCAGTCCACGACGCGGCCCGCCCCTGCCTTGCCCAGGCCTGGATCGACCGTGTCTTCGCGGCAGGCATCGAGCATGCGGCGGCGATCCTGGCGATTCCCGTCGCCGCCACGCTCAAGCGGGTCGACCAGACCGGCTGCATCACCGAGACGATCGACCGCAGCGGACTCTGGGAGGCCCAAACCCCACAGGTCTTCCGGCGCGAGCTGCTGGAGAAGGCGTTTGAGCGGCACCGCCAATCGGGCGGGCCCGGCCCGACCGACGAGGCCAGCCTGGTCGAGGCGATCGGCCACCGCGTGCGGGTGGTCGAGGGCTCGGCAATCAACCTCAAAATCACCCGCCGCGAGGATCTGCGGCTCGCCGAACAGGCGATGAAGGCCCTGCCCAAGCCGAAACTCGGCGGCCCGGCCCACCCCTTCGCCGGCGACGACCTCTGGCGGTAGCCCACCCGACCCGGAAATCCCTCGGCATGAAACCCGATCTGCTCGCCGACTTCGAGGGCCGCGGCCTGCTCCATCAGTCGACCGACAGGGCGGCGGTTGCCGACTGGCTGGCCAGTCCCGGCCGGCGGGTCTACGCCGGCTTCGATCCGACCGCCGAGAGTCTCCATGTCGGCCACCTGGTGGCGCTGATGCTCTTGCGACGGGTGGCGGCGGCCGGCCACGAGCCCGTCGCCGTACTCGGCGGAGCCACCGGCATGATCGGTGACCCCAGCGGCCGCAGCGAGGAGCGAAACCTGCTCACGCCCGAGGCCCTGGCGGCCAACCTCCGCGGCGTGGAGGCCCAGATCCGGCGGATTCTCACAGCTCCCGTCGCCGGTGCCGCCGGCCCCGAGCCGGTGGTGCATGTGGTCAACAACGCCGACTGGATGCAGGGCGTGGGCTACCTCGAGTTTCTCCGCGATGTCGGCAAGCATGTCCCGATCGCCCAGATGCTCGCCAAGGACTCGGTGAAGGCGAGGCTCGAGCGGGCCGGGGGCGAGGGCGGCCTCTCCTACACCGAGTTCAGCTACATGCTGCTGCAGGCCTGGGATTTCGTGCACCTCTCCGACCAGCTTGACTGCCGCGTGCAGATCGGCGGCAGCGACCAGTGGGGCAACATCACCGCCGGCATCGAGCTTGGCCGGCGGCTCCGCGGCCGCGATCTGCACGGCATTACCTGCCCGCTCTTGACGAAGTCGGACGGCACCAAGATGGGCAAGACCGCGGCGGGTGCCGTCTGGCTCGATGCCGCCCGCACGAGCCCGTTTCGGTTCTACCAGTACTGGATCAACCTCGACGACGACGACGCCGGCAGGGCCCTGCGACGCCTGACCGAACTGCCGCTCGAGGAAGTCGCCGTTCTCGACCGGCAACGGGAGGACGATCCAGCCGGGCGGGAGACCCAGACCCGCCTTGCCGAGGAGCTCACTCGCCTCGTGCACGGCGAGCAGGCCCTGGCCACGGCGAAGCAGGCCACGCGGGTGCTCTTCGGCGGCGGCCTGGACGGCCTCGACGAGGCGGCCCTGGCCGAGATCTTCGCCGACGTGCCGAGCCACGAGTTTGCCCCGGGGGTGCTCGAGGCCGAGGGACTGCCGCTCACCGACGCCTTGCAAGCGGTCGGTCTCGCCTCCTCCCGCAGCCAGGCCAGAAGGACCATCGAGCAGGGCGGGGCCTACGTCAACAATCGCCGGGAAGGCGACCCTTCGCGGCGTTTGACCGCCGCCGACCTCGAGGGCCGAAGGATGCTTGTCCTGCGGTCGGGCAAGAAGTCGTATGCCCTGGCCCGCTTCGGTGATGCTGGCCGCTGAGACCGCTTGACCCCTGGCCCTGGCGGCTGCTATCCCCTCCCGCGAAAGCCGCCGGCCTTGCCGCATTCGCCGCGTCGCAATCCCCGGGAAATCACGTGCGTTTCCTGACCCGCATCACGCTGTTGGCCCTGTTGGCGGCGGCCGTGTCTTCGGCCGCCCTCGCGGAGGAAGTGAATCCCGGACTCGACCGCGGGCCGGGGCTTGCGGAGCGGATCGCAGCCGGCCTCGAAGCGCGGCGACCGGAGGATTTTGCGTTTGCCGAACAGGTGGCGGCCCTCGTGACCGAAGGACGGCTGCCGGTCAGGGTTGTCGACTCGGCCTTTCTCTGGGCGAGGGAGCATGCCGAGGGCTACGCCTTCCCGCACTTCCGCCGGGTGGTGACGCTCCAGGCCCGGCGGCTGGGGATCCGGCTGTGAGCCCCGCGGCCTGTTCCGGCGGCCGGGGGAGTTGGAACACGACATAGCTGTCGTTGGCATACATCCGGGTGAGCGAATCGAGCGGATGCCGCAGCACGACCAGCGGTGATTCGATCGCCTGCCGCGGTGCCACCAGATGCGTTGCGTCATAGCGGGCCGCAACCCGCAGCAGATGATCCTCGCCGAGGACGGCGGTACTTGCCACGAGCCGCTCCTCGTCGGCGGCCGGCACGGCGTAGCACTCGCGGATGCGGTCCCGCCAGGCGACCACCGACTCCGGATCCTGCGGCATGTTTTTCCAGCACACCACCTCGCGGCGGTCGGCCCACCAGTGGAAGCTGGCGGCCCCTTGGGGCGTGAGGACGCAGGCATCGGGCGGCGTGTGATCGCGAATCCAGCCACAAACCTCCCGCCAGGCGGCGGCATCGACGTGGCGGTCGGCCCGCGAAACCGCGTCGCGGCTGACCAGCGGCCAGTGCCCCGACTGCACGAGCATGTCGACCACCGCGGCTGCCGCCACGATCAGCCCGGCGGCGATCGATCCCGACCGCCGCGGAAAGGACTCACCGCCACCGGCTGCCGCCGGCCTGGAGGCCACCGCGATGGCGATTACCGTCAGCCCCAGGGGCACCAGTCCGTCGGCGAGACGGAAGAAGTAGTACCGCAGCAGCCCGTAGCTCACCGCCGGGGCGAACGGCTCGCAGGCGGCGATGAGCAGGCCGACGGCGGAAATCCCAAGCGACCCGAGCACCAGGGCCACCAGACGGTCGATCCGCTCATTGCGAGGCAGCGTCGCCCAGCCGCCAAGGAGCAGCAGCACCGCCAGGAGGTGGGCTGCGACCATCGCCTCGGGAAACGTCCGCGGCAGCAGGTGATGAGGAAGCCGCTGCACCACCTGGATGCGGGCGGCTTCGGCGACGGTTTCCGGAGCGACCCCCGCTGAGAGCAGCGCCGCAGGCACGACTCCCACGGCTCCCAGCCCGGTGCCGGCGACGATCGCCGCCCATCCAGCCCGGCCCGGCCACCGGGGCCGCAATCCGCCGGGCGAGCCGCAGCGAGCCAGGCAGCTCGCCACCGCCGCCCAGCCGCCCACGAGCGGATGGACTGCCGTGGCAACACCGCACGCCAGCCAGGCGGTGGCCCAGCGACCGGCCGCGACCTCGCCGGCAGCGGCAAGCACGCCGGCCCAGGCGAAGACCTTCGCCTCGCAGCCCCCGATCACCCACTCGCCGCTGGCATCGGCATACCGCGAAGCGAGCGAGTAGATCGCCGCGGCCACCAGCAGCCACGCCCAGCGGCGGCGGGCCGGAAGGGCCAACGCACCGAGCAAGGCGTGTCGCAGCCCGGCGGCCACCGCCAGCCAGCCGAGCCAGCGTCCGACCCAGGCCGCAGCCGGCAGGGACAGCGAAGCCGCCAGGGGGCCGAACGCCCAAGCGAATACGCGGTGGGCCTCCGGCGTCTCGAGGAAAAAGTCACCTGCCAGCCAGTCGGGATCGGCGGCATGGCGGGCCCGCACGAGGTAGCAGGCCTCGTTGGAGTCCGGCGGCGGCCAGGCTCCCGCCGCGGCACACAGGATGGTCATGGCAGCCAGTTCGATCACCGTGGCAGCGAGAGACCCGCGGGCAGCGGGCGTGGTCGGGGGCGGTTGCGGAATCGGCACCGGCGGTCTCCGAGGGGCCGGTATAGTGTGCGTCGCGGGCCGTATCACGACGACCCCGGCCCGCACCCACCCGCGAAGCTCCGGGCAGCCCCATGCCGGCACCGACACGACCCACCCGCCCCGCCCGCTGCGAGAGCCCCCTGACAGGCCGGGGAAGCCTGCTGCGACGGTCCGTCGAGACACTCCCGCTTGCCCTTCCGGGGGCTCCCTTTCCGCTTGCGGCGGCCCTCGCTGAATCGCTCGGCTTCAAGGCGGTCTACCTCTCGGGCGGAGCGATGTCTGCCGGGCTGCATGCGGTGCCGGACATCGGCCTGATCACGCTCGATGAACTCGTGACCGAAACCGGCCGCCTGGCCTCGGCCTGCGACCTCCCGGTGGTGGTCGATGCCGACACCGGCTTCGGGGGGCCGGAAGCGACCGCCGACTGCGTGCGGGCCCTCGAGCAGGCGGGGGCCGCCGCGATCCAGCTGGAGGACCAGCGGCTTCCCAAGCGGTGCGGCCACCTCGCCGGCAAGGAGCTGATCGATGCCTCTGAGATGTGTGAAAAGCTGGCCGCCGCCCGCGAGGCCCGCAGCGATCCCGCCACGGTGATCATCGCCCGCAGCGACGCCCGCGGGGTGGTCGGGCTCGACGACGCGATTGCCCGGCTTGCCGCCTATCATGAGGCCGGTGGCGACTGGCTCTTTCCCGAGGCCCTCACCGACCGCGGGGAGTTCATTCGCGTTGCCGCGGAACTGCCCGGGCCGCTCGTGGCGAACATGACCGAGTTTGGCCGCTCGCCGCTGCTGGGCCGCGATGAGCTCGCCTCGCTCGGCTTCGCCGTGGTGCTCTATCCGGTGACGCTCCTGAGGGTGGCGATGAAGGCGATGGCCGCGGCCCTTGCGGTCATCGACGCCGAGGGCACCCAGGAGAGCCTGCTCGATTTGATGCTCGATCGGGAAGAACTCTATGCCCTGCTGGACTACGATCCGGCGGCACCCGGCCGCTGGCTTGCGGCGGAGGAGCCCCGATGAGCCCGGCAAACGTCGGACAACCAGCGGAGTTTTCCAAGGGGCTTGCCGGGGTCGTCGCCGGCGAGACGGCGATCTCGTCGCTCGACGACTCGCTGCGGTATCGCGGCTACCCGATCGATCAGCTCGCCGCCGGCTCCTTCGAGGAGACCGCCTTTCTCCTGCTCCACGGCGAACTGCCCGACGCGCGGGAGCTGGCCGCATTCGCCGCCGAGATCGCCACCGCGGCAGCCTCGCTGGATGCAGCCGTCTCGGAGGCCCTCGCGCTGCTGGCCCGACGGGAGCCGGCCGCCTCGGTGATGGATGCCCTTCGCAGCGGCGTGAGCATCCTCGGCCAGATCGAACGCGACGACGGGCCGGAGACCGGCCGCGGAGCCGACGCCGATGCGATGCGGCAGGCCGCCACCCGGCTGATTGGCCAGACAGCCGCGATCCTCGCCACCTGGGTCGACCTCGTGGCAGGCTGCGAAGCGGACCTCTGGCCGGAGGGACGGCTGGCGGAGTCGCTGCTGGCCCGACTGACGCGTCGCCGCCCGTCCGCCGAGCAGGCAGCCGCCTTCGACACGACGCTGGTGCTCTACGCCGAGCACGAGTTCAACGCTTCGACCTTCGCGGCCCGCACGGTGGCCTCGACCGGCTCCGACATGCACTCCGCCGTGGTGGCGGCAATCGGCGCTCTCAAGGGCCCGCTGCACGGCGGGGCCAACGAGCAGGTGCTCGACAGCCTGCTGGCGATCGGCTCACCGGAGCGAGCCGAGGCCTGGGTCGAGTCGATGCTCGCGGCAAAGAAGGTCGTGATGGGCTTCGGCCACCGGGTCTACAAGGACGGCGACGAGAGGGCTCGGCTGCTCGGCCCGCTGTGTCGCCGGCTTGGTGAGGCCCGCTTCGAGGCGATCGCGGCCACGGTCGAGGCGGTGATGCTCGAGCGGAAGGGGCTCAAGCCAAATCTCGACTGGCCGGCGGCGAGGATCTATCAGGCCCTCGGCCTGCACCGCTCGGTATTCACGCCGATCTTCGTCGTCTCGCGGATGAGCGGCTGGACCGCCCACGTCATCGAGCAGGCCGGCAACAACCGGCTGATCCGTCCGCTCTCGCGGTATGTAGGACGGCCACCACGTGAGGCTCAGCCCCTCTCGGAGCGACCGTCGGCCGGCGGCCGCACCGACTGACCGCCCGCATCGACCGCGGGCCCGGACTTGCCCGGCTCGACAGCCGACTCGGCGCTGGCCTGTTCGACCGGGGGCTCGACGGTAACCTGCAGCGTGACACCCGGAACCGAGTTCTCGCCGAGGTCGGTGGCGATCCGCAGCAGCCGCTCGATGCGGCCGGTCTGAGTTCCGGCCCGGAAGGTGACCGGCAGGATCTGCACCGCTGCGGTGCGGCTGCCGTAGCGGCATTCGACCCCGTCGTCACTGCACTCCACACCCGTCACCCGGAACGGACGATTCGCCCGCACGACGAGGTTCTTGGTCACCATCTCACCCTGCTTGAGCACCCCCAGGGCGAGCAACTGCGGGCTGACGGTCACCGCGGCCACCACACGCCCTTCGACATCCATCGGGATCTCGGAAGCCCGCGGATCGTTGGTCACGAGAATCAACTGCCCGTTGACGTAGCCGGCGGGGGCCTCGGGCTTCAGCCGGACGGTCAGGTCGTAGATCGTCTCCGCCGCGGTACGCGTCGGCTTGGAGAGCATGACTTCGAAGTGCTCGTTGGCACTCCGCACATCGCTGATTTCCCAGGGTGTGCTGCCGGCATGGCTCACCCGCACCGTCCGTTCCGAGCCGCTGCCGAGTTCGACATTGCCCAGATCGGCGAAGGGCGGATCAAAACTGACGTCGCTGCGAATGTTTCCCGAAACCCGCAGCTGCACCTCGGCGGGGAAGGGCTTGTCGATCGTGACCGTCAGGGTCGCCCCGTGCTGGCCGAGAAAGCTGCGGGTGTTGAACTTTGCGATCACCTCGGCCGTCTCATAGGTCTTGAGCGACTCTTTGGTGACCACCGGCGAGGTGCAACCGCAGCTCGTCCGCACGCCGGTGATGTGGATCGTCTCGTTGTAGGGATTGCGGAAGCTGAAGCGGTGCTCGGCCTTCGAGCCACGGGCAACGGTGCCAAAACTGTGGACCGTTTCGCCAAACATTTTTCTCGCCCACTCCTGGGCCGGGGCCGCCGACGGGGCGAGAACCACCACCGCCGCGACGAGACCGAGAACTCTCGCCAGACTCTGCATCACCAAGGACTCCGTAACTCCGGTTCGCGGCGGGCTGAAAAACCGCGTTGTTCGCACCATGCGGAAGTGCGTCATGCCGTTGTTTCCCTCGCTCAAAGGGTAGGGGGGCTCGTCAAGAAACGTCAACGTCGCCACCCCCAACTATCCCACCCGTCCAGCCGCCGCGAAAGTGGCCGGGCTGGTCCCGACGCCGGAATTTCCGGGATTCAAGCGGCACGACCGACACAGCCGATCCCCCTTGACTATACTTGGCATGGACTCCGTGAGGATTCTGTCCAACCGGGGGCGTACTGGTTTCGACCGGGTGTGAAGAGGTTCAGATTGCGTGTCGTGGTTGATCGGCTGGCCACGTGAAAAGCCGATCACAGCTTCAATTGCCGAAGCTCAGTTCTCTCTGGCTGCTTAACTAAGCTGCCCCGAGCGATGGCCCCAGTCGGAAGGGCCTCCCAATCGGTCGCCAAATCCGACTCGCTCCGGTCCACCGCCTGGTACGGCCGGAGTCAAATTCGTTCCGGGCTGGTCAGCGACATACCCTGCCGGCCGGGGCTGCGGTGACGAGATCCAAATCGACCGGATACACACGTAGACGTTTGGGCTGAACCGCCACGGGACGCGGGTTCGACTCCCGCCGCCTCCATGCCCCGGTTGTGCAGGGGATCGCAGGATGCTGCGATATCCCGCACAGCCGGGGCTTT
>Ga0180430_10005161_pt1 | contig 10879 bp, 11 predicted proteins | sample SS_ome_9_FD_132999 | JGI IMG/M metagenome (GOLD analysis project Ga0180430, IMG submission 132999) | Hypersaline lake sediment archaeal communities from the Salton Sea, California, USA - SS_1_S_2 metaG | ecosystem: Environmental > Aquatic > Non-marine Saline and Alkaline > Hypersaline >... | reverse complement strand
TAGTATTAAGTATAATCTCTACTTCTTTTTCTATTTCTTCAAGTTGCTCTTTAACTGTATCAAAATCTGATGTATTAGAAACAGCTGTTTTTAATTCTTTGTTTTGTCTCCTAATAACTTTATCAACATTCTTTAAAGAATCAGAGTAATCACTATTTTCACCAATAATTTTATCATAATCAGTAGAAACAAGTTTCTTCCAATCATCATTATAATATCTATCAATAGAAATTAAAAAGTCTTCAAAGGGTTGTGAAGCTTTATCTCTTGCATTATTTATAATTTCATTAATATAGTCTGGTTTATAAACAGAAGGTGTATTCCATCTATTTAAATCCCAGATACGTCCATCCTCAAGTTTCTCTATAAGTTGATCAACAAAATCAATTGCTTTATTAATGTTTGGATCCTGTCGCATACGTAAAGCTGTAAGAGCATCAAGTTCAGCACGTTTTTTATTAACACTACATCCATCAACCCATTCATAATAATGTTCTTTCTGTTCATCAGTAATATCCAAGCTATCAATCATACCCTTAACTCCCTTAACAACTTTATCACGTGCTCCATATGATTCTGATATTTCTTTAAACTCAACACCAATAGCATCTAAAAAGTCAGGGTTAATACCAACACTTTCTGCCCCAATCCATTTTTTAAGATCAAAAAATATACCTAAACCGTCAATATCGTAATCATGTACTACGAAAGTACTAAATTTCTTTACTTCTCTTAACTTTATTAACAATTTAATTACATAATTGGCTCCATATCCTGTTGTACGTATTCCATAAAAACCTCTACGGTATCCTCTACTTTTAATTTCTGCCATAATACTATCCAATGTACTTTTCTTTTCACATACAATAAAAAAGAAAGGCGTATTCTCATAACTATCAACTGTTTTTTTATCAAGTCCTATGTACTTCATACCTACATCACATATAAAAGCTCTTTCATTAGAAAACACTTGTATATAATCCATTGCAAATCCCCAATACTCAACTTCTATTTCTCCAATTGAATAAAGATAAGAAGTAAGTTTGATACAATATCCTTTAACCATCTCCGAAAAACTAATATATTGTTGTTCTGGTTTCCCAGAAAGTCCTATGTTATTTTCGTCTCTCTCTTCGAAATATTTTTCTATTTGTTTAACAGTATATCCTTCGTCTTCCAATTCTTGCTCTTTCAATCGTTTCAATGTATTTCTTACTACATAAAAAACTTCACGTTTAGTCATATCTTGTATATCTAAACCAAGTTGCTTACGAACTACACGTTCATTCAGAACAAAATTACAATAGCTACCAGCAGAAGTTCGTGCAGTATCTTCTACATAAAAAACCTCTTCTTCATAGTAGCTTTCTGGTATGTTCTCAAGGAATTCCTCCCAGAGTTCACTTACCTTACAAAATCCAATACCTCTTTGTGCCATAGTTTTTTAACCATTTTAAAATATTATTTTCTGTATAATTATTCAATATTAAAGTTAATATTTAAATCTTACTCTGGAGAATCTATCTTTTTAGCTTTTATTTAAATCTTATTATATCAATATAAAAAATATCCGACAAGAATATAGAATTATTAGTTCATTAATTCTCATTCTTAATAAAAACTTTTTTTGGTGCTCCTACAAGAACTGTTGATTCATTTTTAGAAATCAAATAACCATCTTTAACTAAATTGTTTAGAATTCTTCTTGAATATTGATAATCTTTACTTAATAAAATCATACAATCTTCTATAGTAATATTATCATACTTCTCTAAGAATTCCTTTATAAAGTTTATATCATTAACTCTTTTTTCTTTTTTTATTTCTCTCTCTTTTTCTTTAATTAATTTATTTCTTGCAGATATAAACTTTTTCTTTCTCTTCTCATTAATTTCTAAATATTTTGGTTTCTTATTAATATTTTTCTTAATATTTTCAATTATATTCTCAATACCTCTTAATTTATCATTAATTAGTAACTTATACTTTTCATATAGCTCATATATAATAATATTAATTTCTAATATTTTATCATATTTTATATTTAAAATTTCAGAATAACTATCATCCAAAATAACTCCAACAGATATATATTCAAAACCAAATAAAAATACTATATCATCATAATTAATATTAAAGTTTTGGATAGTATCTGAATCATGTAAATTAGTAATATTAAAATTACCACTCATACCAGTAACTAAATTGATAGAAAAATTTCTTTTTAATTTTATACTCAACTTAACCATATTATCATTCAATTTAAATTCTGAACAATTCTGTAACAAACTACTTTTTATACAATACTCCTTAATAAAAGCCTTTAGTAACATATTTGTAAAAATATTAAAACACATATAAAGTTTATATTAATTATAGAAATAAACTTATTCTATTATTGAACTAATACATTAAATATAACGTGAAATTTAATTTTTTTATTCTACTCAATAGAATAACGGAAAAGTTTGTTTACAAATAGTATAAAATATTAAGCAACTATGAACCTAAGTAACTACTATATATATTTAGTAACTTTGTAAAAAAATAGAACTTTAAAAACTATAATATAAGAAACTACAAAAAACGTGTTTTTGAACAAACATACATATAAAACGTTTTGAGCTGTCTTTCTTATTAATCTACAAAAATATAACTGTTATTCAAACACCATAGTTGTTTGAGATGATATAACAATTATGATAAAATTAGATAACTTGGAATCTAAATATATAAAAACAGTTTAAAATTAAGCTAAAAATAATTAGTTGAGTAAAAAGAATCTGTTAGTTGGTCTACCTCTTGAAGAAGTACTTACTTTTTTACATTCTAAACGTTTTTCTTCAACCAATTTTAATAATAACCTTCTTGTAGCTTGATAGTTTATTTCTAATAACTTTTCACATTCACCTATACTTATAGATTCATATTTCTCTAAGAAAGTTATTATTATTTTCTTTTCTGTATCTTCACCTCTAATGAATTTCTTAAAATCTTTATGTCCTTCTATCTTAGTAACTTTAACTAACTCTTCTCCGTATAATGCATCATATCCTGTTATAAGAAATATCCATTTCTCGTCAACATTACGTAAAATCCTACCGAACGCTTGTTTTATATGACTTCTGGAATATAGGTTATCGTAATATTCTTCATTTACATTTAATAATGTGGACTCCCGTTTGATAATCGGACGATTCAGACGAGGTCTACCTAATATAATACAGATATTAAATTTATTGTATTGGTTTGTTGCACTTAAAGGATAATCATCGAAATATATATTTTCACCTAAACTATCAACGTGCTCACTTAATTTAAGGTTCGTTTCAAAATCAAACTCGAAATGTTTGATTTCTCTTGAAACAACAAGTATTTTTTCGTCTTTATATCTTTCTTGTATAGATTTTATATGTTCTATTAAATTAGAAAATGTTCTTTGATGTGTAAGTGATGTTTTTGGGTATTCAGCTAATTTATTGTTATATTTCATACATAATTGAACGAAATTTACATTGTCATATTTGTCCCAATTTTCTTTATATATATCTAAATTATCGATATTAAATATCCTTTTAATTTGTTCTGGTTCTCCTGTTGCATCATTAATAATTATTTTCCATACTTTCTCATGATTATATAACATTTTAACTGAGAAAAAATCAAAGAAAAGCATTGATTCTGCGTCATAAGTAATATGATCTTTTGTTTTATACCTTTTAACATACACAACAGATTTTAACCATTCTATAATTTCGTCTTTAACATCAAGTAAGGGTGTATTGTAATAGTGTGAAAATATTTTGAAACCAAAATTATTTAAAAAATTATCTATTAGATTAAATAATAAATAAAATGATTCTAATTTCTCTTCTTTTATGTAACTAAACATTTTTCTTGATATATTTTCTGCTAACGAGCTATGGTTAAAATTAACTAATTTAACCAGAGTTATAAATAGCTTGTTGTAATTTACACGTTTCTTTATAACACCCATAGCTAATACATCAATTAACTCTTGTAGATATTTTAATGATTCCATTCTTTTTGGGTTAGTTGTTGGGTATTGTTTATATTCATCTATAATTTTTTTAATAGCTCTTTTGTGATTTTCTAATAAATTTAATGTTATACGTGATCTATGGCTTTTAATAGCATCGAAAAAGTTTTCATCAATGAATATTATACAATTATCTACAAGAGTATCAAGAAAAACGGGAAGAATTCTGTTAATTTGGTGTGAAACAGTCCAAACATTTTTTATTCCACCTTCATTTTTATCTTTAAATATAGTTCTACAATTTTCAAAATATTGGCAAGTTTGCTTACATTCTTGCCCTTTCACTTTTCTATTGCAATAACTTGATATTGAAATTTGATTATTCATTACATCTTCAATTTTGTCACCACGTTTATTAATAACTTTATGTTTATATTGACATAGTCTACTCTTTCCTTCGAATATAACAGCTTCGTTTTTGTAAAGTGTATAATCTAATAACGCTTTCAAGTTCTCTACACCATTTTCATATTCTGTGGTTAAAATTACATAACCATCTACTTTATCAAGTAATTGAACTAATGCATCACACCACATCATACTGATTGTTGTTTTTCCTGAACCCGTACTTGCAGTATTCAAGCATAGAGTATTATCAGAATTAACAAAAAATTCGAAGTATTGATTAGATATAAATTTCCATCTGTCAATTAGTTTTTTTGGTTTGTCTTGGTTCTCAAAGAATTCAATAAACCTTTCATTTAGATATGTTATAAACTTTTTATCTAAATCTGTCATTATTGTTTTCATTATGAACCACTACAATACAATCTAATATAGCAAATTGGAATTATATTTATATTATTAACGATATAGTAAATACAGCATTTAATTTAAAGTTTGTTGTAATAAAAGAAATTTGTTATTTCATTTAAGAAAAAATTAAAAGAAAAAATGTGAAAAAATTTTACATTGCACATTTGTTAGAGAAGCCACATTTATCGCATCTCTTACATTTACCATCATTTATTAATACGCCTTCATGACATTCTGGGCAAGTTTCTAATTTTTGTAATACTTGTTTATGTAAGCAACCATCTCTAAATATTGTTATACCTTTAAGTATGGTTGATTTCATTGCTGTTTCATATATTTTTCTAATTGTACCAATTGGTTCATCATTTGGTAAATTGATTGTTTTTGATATACCATTGTCTGTGTATTTTTGAAATGATTCTTGTATTTTAATATGTGTTCTCCAATCTATTTCATGTGCAGTTTTAAATACGTTGGTTAATGTCTTATCTCTAATATTATAATCGTGTAGAACACCATTATTTTGTATGATATAATTTATAACATCATCTATATCATACTTTTCTTCTTCAAGATACTCAATTAGAGGTTGATTTACTACTCTTAAACCACCAAGAACATTTTTCTCGTATGCTAATAAAAAGTTTGGTTCAATACCACTTGAAGTATCTGCAATAATACTAATACTTCCTGTTGGAGCAATAGTTGTTATTACAGCGTTTCTCTTAAGTTTTTTTAATCTTGTTTCTTTTATACCTTTAAACGCTCCTTTTTCAATAGCTAAATCTTTAGAGTATTTATGTGCTATACCATTAATGAAACCCATTAATCTTTCAGCTAAATCAATTGCAGTTTGAGAATTATAAGGTATTTTTAGTCGATACAATAGATTAGCAAAACCCATGATGCCTAAACCTATTTTCCTATTGTTAAGTGTTTTTTCTTCAATTTGTGGTAAAGGAAATTTATTAACTGTTATAGTATTATCTAAAAACCTAACAGCGTGTTCTATTGTTTTTTTCAACTCTTGAATATTAATAATCTGATTAAAAATATGATTTGGTAGATTGCCTTCATATCTGTATAATTTGTGTGGTTTAATTTTAATGTTATTTGCAAACATTTCGATATTTATACTTCCTAAATTACAACTTTCAAATGCTAATAAAGGTTGTTCGCCACAAGGATTAACACATTCTATTTGTTCTTTGAATGGGTTAGTAGCATTTATACGATCTAAAAACACCATCCCTGGGTCTCCACACTTATAATTACTAATTACTAATTCGTTAAAAATAGTTTCTGTATCAATAGTTTTAACAACTTTTTTAGTTCTTGGATTAATTAATTTAAATCTTTTCTTGTTAAAATAACACTTAATAAACTCGTTTGTAATTCCAACACTTATATTTAGGTTTGTAAATCTTTGTTCAATTGAGTCGCCATTATTACGTTTAGATCTAATAAAATTAATTATATCTGGATGATCAACTCTTAAAATGCCCATCATAGCTCCACGTCTTGTTCCACCTTGTTTTACAACAGATATCATATCATCATATAACTTCATAAATGATAAAACTCCTGTGGATTGCCCTTTAGCAGTAGTAGAGGCAATAATATCACCAGAAGGTCTTAAATTGCTAAAATTAATACCAACTCCACCACCTTCTCTAAATATTAAAACTGTGTTTTTTAAGGTTTCAAAAATAGATTCTAATGAGTCTTCAATTGGTAATACAAAACAAGCTGATAAACAACCACGTCTTTCGTTACCAGAATTCATTATTGTCGGTGTATTAGGTAAGAATTTCTTACTAACCATCATTTCATAAAAAATATTTTTCCATTTCTTATAAGATGGTTTGTCTTTCTCTGCTTGAGCTATATGTTTTGCAACTCTGTTGAAACAATCTTCTATTGTTTCCGTCAGTTTAAGGTTATTATCCTTTTTGAGATAACGTGTTTTCAATGTAATTTTTGCGTTATCACTGAACGTTTCGTTCTTATCAATTTTATTAATAATCTTGCTTTTATACTTAAGCATAAGTAACAATAATTTTTTTAACCTTAAAAACTTTATTTTAGGTATGGATATCATAGAAAGTTTTAAAGAAACAGAAAAATGGAAATATGGATATTATACTTTTATTAAGGATAAAAATAAGAAAAATAAAAAAAGTGATTATTGTCTTCTATATACTACATCAATTATTTCAATTATTGCTCTTAGGTTTGTTAAACTGTCGTTAATGGTAATTTTACGTTTTCTATCTGTTTCTTGATTTATTACTACTATTTCACCTTTAACAGATTTTGTTTCGTATAAATCAATGTTTATGTAGTCTTCGTATATTTCTTCAGGTTCATCTAAGAATAGGTTTTCATCAGATTCTAATGTCATAAATATATGATCATCATCATAACCAAAATTTAATTTATTAAAGGATGTAGTCATTGTGGCTCTTGAAAAATCATCTGTATATACATTAACTTTTGCGACCCCTTTACTTAGATTTATTATATATCTTCCTTTTTTAGTAATAATATCTAAATTAGTTATTTGTGCAACTATAACTGATGCTCTTTCAAATATATCCCATACTCCTTCATTTCTAATTAGTGTTTTTAATAGTATTGTTCTCACCTTAGTTTGCCATTAAGTCTTCCATCCATTCAAATCTTTCGTAAATTTCTTGAACTACATCTTCTATGTTAATATAATCTCCAGATTCTAACGCTTCAATAAGTGATCCAACTTCTTTAACTAACTGTTCAAATTGTTTAAAGTTTGTTGTACCTCTTAATAGAACTTCTCTTGATCTAATTATTTTTTTATTAAGCTCTTCAACAAATGGTTTAGATACTTCTGTACCTTTTTCTGATGATCTCTTAGTTGAAACTTGTGTTAGTGCTGATAATAAGTCATCTTCTTTTAGAATAACTTTATTGTTGTTTTTAGCATTCTCTGATGCATATTCTATTAATTCGTATATAACATCGTCCATTAAAGTTAAGAATTCTTCGGAAACTTTTTTTCTTCTTAAATGAGCTGTTTCTCTAACATTTGTTTTGACTATAAATCTTGCCAATATTTTCACCAAAATTAGTATTATCCTACGATAATGTTAGGTTAAATTTAAACTTTACTTAACTTAATTGTCTTGATATTCCTTTAGTGATTTTCGCTGTACCTTTATCACTCATTAGAAATTTAAGATAATTAATTACTTCGGGTAAAACACCATCACTTATACCGAATTCAAAAGATCTCAATAAACCTCTATAAGAATTTTTTTCAAGTGTATATGTTACTTCATCTAATTCAAACTTTATTGAGATCCCTATTTGGTATGTTTCTGTTTTATATACTGAAATTAATGTAAAGTACATATCTACTAATATATCACCGATGTCAAAATATGAAAATGGTACATTTTCAAAAACTGTTTTATCTTCACCAGATATTATAGATTTTTCAACATCTTCGTAAGGATATACAAGCCCTAAAGATCTAAACATTGTATATATCATATTTTTCTCTTCTAAATAATCAACATCCTCTTCTAATCCTTCAACAGTTTTTAGTATCATTTCTTCCATATATGGTATATTTACATCGTTTTCTGCAAGTGCTTCTGTTATAGTTATGTTATCTCCATTATAAAATTCCCATACCCTTATTAATTCTTCTAATGCTCCTTCAAGAAGGCTTACTTTTTCATCCATTTTTATTTACCTTTTCTTATAATTTTTACTTTTAGAAGGTATTACTTCTAAATTATTATATTCAATATATTTTTTACCTTTTTTAGAAAGAAATATTCTACTCTTACTATTAAAAGGTTCTTTCTTTTGATAAAAACGGTATTTGGGTAAATCTATATATTCTGGTACATCACTTAAATACCCGTTATTTTCAAGTTCTCTTATAATAACAACTGCTTCCTCTACACTTGTCATAAGTCTATTAGCTATAGAATTAAATGAACCAGAAGACATTAAACCTAAATGTTTTAAAATTAATTCATGGTCTTCTGGTAATTTATCACTTAATTTAGTTGTTTGAGACATTTCATCAATGATAAGTTTTTTTATATGATTTTGTACTTTCGTTAAGAATAAGTTATTAATATAAGCATTAATATCAGAAACTACTTGTTCTCTATCCTCAATATCTTTAAGTATTAGATTCTTAATTGGTTTTTTTTCAAGTGTTTTTGTTTCTTCATCTTTTTTGGTATATTTTACTATTGGAAATACTGCGTAATAATATTCTTCGTTTAGAAGACCAAAAGTGAAATCTATATAAATATCAACTTCAATTGAAAGTTCTGTTATATCAAAAAACAAAATAGGTAATTCTAAGTAACCATCGACTTCGTCTGTTCTTTCTGATACGAAATACTCTTTCTCTAATTCTATACCGTTATATGTTAGTATATCGTATATTATTTTTTGTTCTCTGTTTAGTTTGTTATAGTTTATGGTTACCATTAACTTTCAGTTTCTTCTATTTGTTTTTTAACAGATTCTGTTATATAATTTTGAAATTCTTCTTCGAAATGAAGTTCTATAAATTTCTTAAGATTTTGATAATGACTATTATTATGTAGATAATATTCTTTCTTAACTAAGATTTTGTTATCTTTTAAATAATTTATAATATTTTCATTTCTTATAAATGATATCAATGGATGAGTTTTATTGTTATACTCGAATCTTATGTTAAAATAAGCGTATCCTTGTACAGTTATAATTAAATATACATCTATTGGAATGCCATCTTCTGTATCAAAATACATAATAGGTATTTTGTATCTTTCATTTAAAACTTTGAAAAACTCAATTTCTGGTTCAATTTCTAAGTATTGTATTATACTTACCATTTTATCATGTGGAAACCCTAATATTACACCCTCGAAAGTTTCTTTCCTAATTTGTCTGTTTTCTTTTTTAGCTACTTCTACGATTCTATAGTAATTTTCAAGTACGTTATATGATTCTTTGGTTATAACAACACCTTTCTTTTTGATGTTACCGATTTTGTATTCTTTTGGTTCGTACTTTTTTATACTAAAGACCCACCAAGTTAGTATATCTTTTCCTTCATTAAAACTAAATGATTCTCTTAGTTCTAAAGTTTCATTGCCTTCTATCCATACTTTATCATTTTCAAATAACATTATGAAAATGCCTCGACATAACTTTTGTTTTTGGCTCTCTTAACCATTCTTGATAATATAAACATACAAATAAATATTATAATTGCAAATGTAAGATAACCTTCATTCATAAAATAAAATAAGTTCTCTAATAAACCAAGTAAATTTAAAAAATCAATTGAACGTAATGTGTCAAATAAGTATTCACGAGCTATTAGGTACATAATTGTTATGAATATATATAATCCTAAAAATATAAGCAATAATACCAATAACCTATGTGCTCTTTTATAACCACGATACTTAAAATAACTACTGCCTCTATCGACTGTGGTTGGTGTCCTATAAAATGCCATTTTATTCAATTATAGAATGTTTATATTATATTGTATGATTTTTGATGAGCTAAAATGTGGTTATCTAATTTTATTTCTTCTCTATTTGATTCGTAAATAGAGTCAATGTTAATTTCAATTTCACTTATATATTCTAAGTTTATAACACTAAAAAGTATAACTTCTTTTTCATCACTAATATCAATTAAATTTATGTAGTTTTCACCAAATATTAAATATGATAGTTCATCGTATGGTTGCCAATGCTCATAAATTCTGCGTTCTGCTTCTGTAAAATCAGATTTATATGAAAAAATTGGAAATGATCTATCATCTATAAACTTAATTGTTAGTTGTTGTGTATGTCTTGTACCTCTTTTTATTATTACGTTAAAAGTAATGAAATCAAATTCAACGTTTCTTCCAATTATGTCAAAAATATTTAATTTGTATATTATATTTCCTTCTCTATTTGTATTTTTTTCTGCATATTTTTCTAAAAATGTTTTAATTCTCATTTATTACACCTCATTCAATAATGTAAGATTTTTGTTTAAATATTT
>Ga0180430_10005158_pt1 | contig 10883 bp, 6 predicted proteins | sample SS_ome_9_FD_132999 | JGI IMG/M metagenome (GOLD analysis project Ga0180430, IMG submission 132999) | Hypersaline lake sediment archaeal communities from the Salton Sea, California, USA - SS_1_S_2 metaG | ecosystem: Environmental > Aquatic > Non-marine Saline and Alkaline > Hypersaline > Sediment... | reverse complement strand
TCGGAAGCTCGAAGGTAGACCAGACGATCGGGATCGCAACCGCGGTGGAACCGGCAATCAACGCCCAGCGCACGGCTTCCGGACGATCGGCACCCGCCGCGGCACCTGGTGCAGCACCTGGCGCCTGCGACCTCTTCGGCTCAGCGCGGCTGACCAGTCGATTGACGCCGGTCGCAAACAGCACCCCGATCAGGATCTCCAAGACACGGTCATGGGCGAACCCATACAGATCAGCCGGCGACACCATGCTCATATAGAGCATGATCACCACCATCAGCGCGGCCATCATCCAAGCGTAGGCGTAGCGGAAGCGCAGCTTTGCGAACATGGCGAAAGCGGTCGCGGCAAACACTGCCGCGAGCTGGAGTGTCGGCGCCCCCTCGACCTGCGTCGCGACCAGAAAGCCGATACCGGCGCCGGCCAGGGTGCCGATGAACCGCATCACTGACTTGCTCAGGACCGCGCCGCGATCCGGGTGGGCGACGATCAGCGCCGAGATCGCCGACCACCAGGGATCGGGCAGACCCAACCAAAGCGAGGCGCTGACGGCCAGGCAGACGGCGCCCGCGCTGGCGAACGCCAGCCGATCGAGCGCGTTCACGGGACGGACCGACGCGGATGCAGGAACATGAAGACGCGCGCGTTGGTGCCGTGATACAGCGCTTCCCGCTGCGGAAGGTCGCCGGGGTCGATCCGCGCCGGGAAGCGCCGCGACAGTCGTACCCAATCCGTGCTCGGGTTGACGTAGGGCAACACCCCATAGGGCTCAGGATTGCGCGCGACCCCCGGGGCGACACTGACTAAGGTGCCAGGGTGCAGGCGCCAAGGATCGTTCGCGATCGTGAACCAGACCGGTTGCCCGAGACTGAGCCCATGCAGGTGCACGTCCTTGAGATTCGCGACGATCCGCCAGTTGGTATCGGCAACCACCGCCATCACCGCCTCGCCAGGCTTAACGTAGTCACCCGCACGCACGCGAAACGGGGCCAGGCGACCGCTCGCCGGACTCAGGACGCGCGTCTTCGCCAGGTTGTACTCGGCCAGCGCCAATGCCGCCTGCGCCGCATCCAGGGCTGCGGTCTCGTGCGCGACGCCGTCTTGCGCCACCGTCACGGCGGCACGTGCGGCCTGCAGCTCGGCCGCGGCGACAGCAAACGCCCGTTGGTTGTCATTCAGCGTCTGTGCCGAGGCGTCGTTCTTCTTGAACAGCACCTCGATACGCTCAAGCCTGCCCTTGGCATCGTCGCGCTGCGCCTGCTTGGCGGCGCTCTGTGCCTGCGCCAAACCGACCTGCCCTTTGGCCTCCGACAGGCTGGCCTCGGCCAGGGCGACGGCGGCCTTGCGCTGACGTACGGCAAGCGCGTAGGGCCGCGGATCGATCTGAAACAGCCGATCTCCAGCCTCCACGCGCTGGTTCTCGGTCACCGGCATCTCCGCGATATGCCCCGCCATCTGCGGGGCGATCGCGACCGTATCCGAGGTCACGTAGGCATCGCTGGTATAGGCGAAGAAGAGCACCGCGACCTGATAGACGGCGTAGGCGGCGATCAGCCCAACCGACAGCGTCAGCGGAAGATGGCGTTTGGCGACATCGCGCATCGGCTCAGCTCTCGGGCACGGACGCTACAGCAGCAGCCTGAGACCGGCGTTTGTCTTTCCCGCGCGCTCTCCCGGCGCCGGCAGGATCAGTTCACCCCACTCGGCGCTTGCATTGGGTACAAACTGCCGACCAGACCTGTCGTGAGCAAGGCGGCGGTTCAGCAGAACGTCATCGTTGAGGTTGGCCATGGTGAAGGCGTCTTCAGGCAGGGTCCTTCGATGGGTCCAGTGCTGGATAATCCGTATAGCCGCGCGCCCCGCCACCATGGATGTAGGCCATCTCCGGGGCGTTGAATGGCCCACCGCGACGAAGCCGTTCGGGGAGGTCCGGATTGGCGATAAAGGGCTGACCAAAGGCGATCAGCGCAGCCGCGCCGTTGGCGAGGTCGGCACGGGCACGCTGGCCGTCGTACCCGCCATTGAGTATCCGCGGTGTCTCAGTAGAGCGCCCCCCGATGCACGCCAGAAGCACGGACAGGTAGATGCCCTGGGCACCCTGGGCGATGCTCGCGGCGGCGTAGCGAAGACTGTTCTCGGTGACGGCGTCCAGCGCATGATGAAGCGCCCGCGGATGCTCCTGCATGTAGCGGTAGATGTCATCGCCCAGCAGATGCCTCCTGATCGTGAACCAGGGATTGAAGAGGGTGTCCCAGAATGGGCATCCGCGCTGCTCGGCGAGATCCCTGTGGAGGATTGCGATGGCCTGCAGCTGATGGGAAAACGGGGTCTCCTGGATCTCGACTTCCTCCATCTTCAAGAGGTCTTCCGGCCCGTCGATGACCTCGACCCCCTCCGGCATCGGATGCGGGAAGTCGTTCATCACCTTCATGAAATCGAACTGATAATGGTCGAACAGCTGAACTTCCTGCTCGGCAAAGGCGGCGGCGCCTTTGTGGAAATGATGATGGCCGAGATGAAAGAACAGCGTGAACGGAGGCCGGTCGACCTCTTCTCCCGCGAATAGGGCGCGCATTCGGTCTTCTCGTCGCATGGCAGGTCCCTTCGCTATGCATGCGCATTCAAACAACGAAATACCATGGAGTTCCTACCTGTCTAGGGATGCGCTTCGTCGGCCGACGCCGCGGCCATCCCGGTCCGAAGACCGCCTACGTCCACCAGCGTCTGAACCGGCAAGCGGGTCGCGATGGAGAGGACAGTGAAGCCACCCTGAGCGCCCAGGTTGGCCCGAGGCGAAACGCTAGCAGGGGTGGGGTGCACCGTCAACGCCTAGTCTTTACCGCCCCTGACGCCCATTAGCCCAGCCGTTCGGTTGACCATACATCCCGCCCGCGCTATCGTCACTGCTCCGAGCCGACCTAAACGCTCAGGGTCGCTGGAATTTCCTCTTCCTAGGCGCCGCGCGGGTCATGGCCGAAGCGGACGTGAACAAGCAGGTCAACCGTTCTGAGATGATGACGCACGGAGGGCGTGCGTCGTAGAGGCCACCCATCCATGCGCATGAATTCTCCGACCGGCAAACGGATCTTGGCGTTGGTGCGTCACGGTGATTTCGCCCATCCAGGGGAGCAGGCGGCCGTCGACCTGCTGATGGCTGGCCGAGTGCCGAGCGACCGGGAGACGCTGCTGGATGTGGGCTGCGGACGCGGTGGAACCCTGGACGCCCTGCGGCGTCGTGGTTGGAGCCGCTGCATTGGTCTCGACGTCGATGAGGAGACCATTGCCGAGGCGAGGCGGTGCTATCCCGACTGCCATTTCCTGGCTGGCTCCGTTGACGACCTTCCCACGCTGTTGCCGGAACCGGTCGATCTGATCGGCCTCTGGACCAGTTTCTACGCCTTTGAAGATCAGTCCACCGCCCTCCGGCGGATGCGTGCCGTGGCCAAGCCGTCGGCGGAGCTGCGCATGCTGGACTACGCGCTCTGGCGCGGCGGACGAGGCGAGCTTCCAAAACGCGAGCGCGCGACGAGCTGGAAGCCCTTGCAGCCGGCTGTCTTCGCCGACTTGGCTGCCGCTGAAAGGTGGGAAGTCACGCGTCTCGACGATATCTCGAATCGCTTTGTTGGGTGGTATCGCGACCTGGTCGGGCGCATCCAGGCCAAGGATGCAGAGATCCAGGCGCGCTATGGCGATGATTGGTTTGAGTTCGTCGTCGCCTTTTACACGGGCCTGCTCGAGACCATGGAGGCTGGTGAGCTAGGGGGTGCCTTGGTCATCGCTCGCGCCGCCTGATTGGCACCGGCCGACGTGTCGCAAACGGTGAGGTGCCGCCGACCTGGTCGCCGGAGTGCTGATCGGCGATCTGCGGTGCGCAGGGCTGAACCCGCTTGGCGCCGATCTGGCGTGCCAGGGCGCCGGTAGCGACCTCGCGGTCACCGTGCATCAGCATGATCAACGGCTGCTGCTGCTCGGTCTCCATGATCAGGGTCTTGACCACCTAGTGCTCATCGACGCCCAGAGCCTGCGCGACCTCAGCCGTCCCATCGCCGGTGTGGGCATAGCAGAAACCGCTGAAGGCGACATCAGCCTGGCGCAGAAACCGCACCGCAGCGGTCACAGGTGCTTTGGTTTTTGCCATCTCGATCGCCACCGTTTGAGTTGTCTAGCCCGCTTGGAGCATGGGGCCATCAGTGGGCTCAGCCCCACGCTGGTTCGGCACAGAGGCTGGTGGGCGCGGATAGCCCCAGACCGACTCCGGTCCTTCAGCAGGAATCATCGCAAACCGGGCCACTGCTGGCCGCGATCGATCCAGCTTGAAGGTCCAGTTTCTCTATGTACGCTTCACCTCTTTTGTTCACGATCACCCCAGTCTCTCTAACCAGAGTGTTGCTATCCGCCAGAAGCGCAACACGCGATACGGGTGGGTGGCTAGCCCTTACCCGACCGGGACTTTTACCCGGCAAGAAGCGCCAAGCTGCGCTTGGCGCACTAACGCTAAGCTCAGCTGCAGAAGCCGCAGCGTGGCCTTACGTCAGCTGTAGCGACGTGTTAAAGCTCATCCTCATATCTCCAATTCAGGTGCAATAGCAAGGAGTTGGTTCAGATCGTCCCGTTTAACACCTAACATAGACCAATCGACTTGCGGGTAACGTCCATGCATAACAGCATCCTGCGGTTCTTTCGAGTGTTTTTCTTTGGCATGGGTGCAACAGACGAGAAAAACAATTAAGTTAGCCACTACTCAGCTAATTTCCAAACAGCTTCTGAAGGCTGTCGATCAAAGCTACGAGAAACGACGCGTGATGTACGAGTTCTCCGGTTACGAGCAGTGCACTCCGATCTACGAGAGCCGCAACACGCTTGTGTGTCGCGCCGTCAGGGAGCAGGACGCGCTGCCGGTGGTGCTGAAACTGCTGAAGGAGCGCTATCCCGACAGCAGCAAGCTTGCCCGCTACCGCAATGAGTTCGAGCTGCTGCGTCATCTTGAGTCCCCGTGGATTATCACCGCCCATGCCCTTGAAGAGCATGACAATCGCTTGCTGCTGGTGAGCGAGGATTTCGGCGGCGACTCGCTGAAGGCCCTGCTCGATGCGCACGCCTTTACACTCGTCGAGTGGCTGCGGATCTTCCTGGATCTGGCCGATGCCCTGTCGGCGCTGCACGGCAGTCATGTGGTGCACAAGCACATCAACCCGTCCAACATCGTCTGCAACCCGGCCACCGGCCAGTGCAAGCTGATCGACTTCGGCATCGCGGTTCGGATGTCGCCCACCAACCCCAGTCAGGACCATCGCGGCGTCCTGGAAGGCACGCTCGCCTACATCTCGCCCGAGCAGAGCGGGCGGATGAATCGGCAATTGGATTTCCGCTCGGACCTCTACTCCCTCGGCGTGACCATGTTCGAGCTGCTGACCGGTGCATTGCCCTACCAGGGCCGGCATTGCTTGGAGCTGGTGCATGCCCACATGGCCGGCGCCATACCCTCGGTGAGCGAGGCGAATCCCGAGGTCCCGCCGCAACTGTCGGCCATTGTCGCCAAGCTCATGGCGAAGACGGCAGAGCAGCGCTATCAGACCGCCGCCGGGTTGCGCTGGGACCTCGAGCGCTGTCTTCAGGCGCTGGCCGGCGCCGCGCCCATCGAGCCCTTCGCGCTGGGCGAGCGCGATCAATCCGATGTCTTCTATCTGCCGCAAACCCTGTACGGGCGCGAAGACGAAACCAAGACCTTGCTGGCCATGTTCGAGCAACGGGTGGCGGCGCGGGGCGAGGCGGCGTTTCTGCTGGTCTCGGGATACGCCGGCACCGGCAAGACGTCCTTGATCAAGGAGATCAATAAGCCTGTCACCCGCGAGCATGGCTGGTTCATCGAGGGCAAGTTCGACCAGTATGAGCGGGCGACCCCCTACGGCGCCATCAAACAGGCCATCAGTGCGCTGGTCGACCTGTGGCTTGCGCTGAGCGAGGCTCAGCTCGGGGCCATGGTGGCGGAGCTGCGCGAGGCCTTGGGCGAGATCGGCGGGGTCTTGGTAGAGCTGGTGCCGACGCTGGAGTTGGTGATCGGCCCGCAAGCCAAGGTGCCGACGCTCGCCGGAACCGAGGCACAGAACCGCTTCAACTACGCCTGCCGGTGCTTCTTCCGCTGCGCGGCGTCGGCGGAACACCCGCTGGTCGTGTTTCTCGACGACCTGCAGTGGGCGGACCTGGCCTCGCTCGGCCTGCTGTCTGCATTGTGCGGCGACGGCGAGATCGGGTATTTCTTCCTTATCGGCGCCTACCGGGACAACGAGACGCCGCCGGAACATCCGTTGATGCATCTGCTGCAGGCACTCGCGGCGCGGGGGCAGCCGCCGGAGTCCATCCGCTTGGACAATTTGGCCGAGGGCGATCTGGCGTCGCTGTGTGCCGATGCCCTGCATCAAGACGTCCGCGAGGTGTCGGGGCTGGCCGCGCTGATGCACCGCAAGACCCTGGGGAACGCGTTCTTCACGGTGCAGTTTCTGCGGGCGCTGCACGCCGGCGGACTGATTGCGTTCGACCGTGCTGCGCTGCGTTGGCAATGGGACATGGTGCGCATCGAACAACGCGACATCCCCGATGATGTGGTCCTGCTGATGGCCTCGAAGATCACCAGGCTGGCGGCGAGTACCCAGCGGCTGCTGACCCTGGCCGCCTGCATCGGCAATGCCTTCTCGCTGGACACCCTGGTCACCATCAGCGAGCAGGGCGCCGAGCGCACCCGTCTGGACCTGGGCGCGGCCGTGGGAGAGGGCCTGCTGATTGCGCACGATATGGAGCATTACCGCTTCTCCCACGACCGCATCCAGCAGGCTGCCTACGGCCTGATGGATGATCCGAGCCATGTGCATCTGCGCATCGGGCGGCTGCTGTTGTCGCAGGGCGAACCGGCGCGGGAGGCGATCTTCCGGGTGGTGGGTCAGCTCAATGCGGCGCGAACGCTGGTGACCGATCCGGCGGAGCGCCTTAAGCTCGCCCGGCTGAATCTGACAGCGGGCCGGCGCGCAACCAGTGCCGCCGCTTACAGCGCGGCCGTTGCCTACCTCGAGGTCGCAGCGGGGCTGTTGCCGGCCTCGGCGTGGCGGGATCACTACGCGCTGAGCTTCTCCATCTACAGCGCGCTCGCCGGTTGCCGGCTGTTCGCCGGGACGGCAGACGGGCTCGAATCCCTGTTCGCGGATCTGCTGGCCCATGCCCGGGGAATCGAGGACCAGACCCGGGTCCATGCGATCCGCATGGAGCACCATCACCTGTCCGGAGACTACGCCGGGGCCGTCGAGATCCAGATGGAGGCGCTGCGCCTGCTCGGCGTGGACATCGACGATGGCCAGGTGGCTGACCTGTTGGAGCAGGAGCTGGCAACGGTGTCCGGGCTGTTGGGCGAGCGCGGCATCGACGCCTTGCAGGACGCCCCGGAGATGGCTGACCCTCGTCAGACCGCCATCATGGACATCCTGATGGGTCTCTGGACCAGCGCCTACCTCGCCTCCCGCTTGGAGTTGGTCGCCTGGGCCTCGTGCAAGATGACCAGCATCTCGTTGCAGCACGGCAACAGCCGGCTTGCCTCGTTCGGCTACATGAACTACGCCTTCGTCTGCGTCTCGATGCTGGGTCGGTACGAGGACGGACATCGGATCGGGCAGGCGGCGATCCGCTTGGCGGAGCACTACGACGATCTGTTGCTGCGCGGCAAGGTCTACCTGTTGTTCGCCGTTTTTCTCAACCATTGGCGGGCGCCTCTGGCCGAGTCGCACGCCTACAGTCTGAAGGCGTTTCCGCTGTTGGTCGAGAACGGCGACTGGACCTACGCGAGCTACTGCGCCGAATTCATCATCTCCGACGCCACCATTTGGGGAAAACGCTGCGAAGAGAACCTCGCAGAGGCCCGGCGCTACCTGCCCTTCCTGGAGAACAATGTGCCGGTGGTGCTTGAGGAGTTCGTCCGCCCGGCCTGCCTGAACCCGATCCTGCAGCTGCTGGGGCGCACCCGCGGCGACCATACCTTCGACGACGATAGGTTCGAGGAGCAAGCGTTCCTGCGCGATTACCAGGCCAACCCGTTGGCCCTGTCGTACTACTACACCGCCAAGCTGCGCAGCCTATATCTGTTCGGGCACCTGGACCAAGCCCTGGCCATGATCGACCAGGCCGATTTTGTGGCCTCCGTGGCCCTGGCGCAGGCCAAGGTGCCGGAGGTCTATTTCTACGCATCCCTGACCATCCTCGCCGTCTTCGAGCAGCTGCCCCCGCAGCAGCAGGAGCGGCTCGCCGAGCGGGTCGACGGCTACCAGCGACAGATGCGCGTCTGGGCGGACAACAGCCCGACGAATTTCCTGCACAAGCATCTCCTCGTCGAGGCCGAGCGCGCCCGTGTCGCCAAACGCTACTGGGACGCCCTGACGCGCTACGAGCAGGCCATCGAGGCGGCACGCGCCGGCGGCTACATCAACAACACGGCCCTGGCCTGCGAGTGCGCCGCGCGGTTCCTGCTGGCCCGCGACATGCCGCAAACGGCCGTGCGGTTCCTGCGCGACGCGCACGATGCCTACGGCTGCTGGGGCGCATCGGCCAAGGTGCAGCAGCTCGAAGCGCGCTATGCCGACCTGCTGGCAACCGCCCCCGCGGATATCGATGTTCGGCCAGATGGCGCCTCCCTGCTCACGAGCGCCTCGAAGACCGCCGCGTTCTCGGGCCTGTCGTCATCGATGGACGTGGTTTCCATCATGCAGGCCTCCCAAAGCCTGGCCAGGGAGGTCGATCTGGACCGATTGCTGGTCACCTTGATGGACATCGCGACGGTGAATGCGGGCGCCGACCGCTGCGTGCTGCTCCACCGGCGCGACGGGGACTGGTTTGTCCAAGCGGAGACCAGGAGCGGCTGGAGCGACGTTGCCATCCCGACCGATGGGGCGCAGACGCCCGCGGCGGCCAGCGTGCCTCTGAGCGTCATCAACTACTGCGCACGCAAGCACGAGAGCGTGGTGCTGGGCAACACGGCGGCGGAGGGGCGCTTCGCCCAAGACCGTTATTTCGACCAGCCGGTGTTGCGGTCGGCCTTGGCCGTGCCATTGCGGCACTCCGGCACCGTCGAGCGGGTGCTCTACCTGGAAAACAGCCTGATGCTGCAGGCGTTCACCGCGGATCACCTCCAGGTCTTGGAGCTGCTGTCGGCGCAGATGGCCATCGCCATCGACAACGCCCACCTCTATCGCGAACTCGAACACCGGGTCGAGCAACGCACCGCCGAGCTGGTGGAGGTCAACGCCGAGCTGCAAACAGCGAACGAGCGCCTCGAGGCCCTCTCGAACCTCGACGGCCTGACGCAGATCGCAAACCGGCGGATGCTCGATGCCTACCTGGCCAAGGAGTGGCAACGGCACTGTCGGGCGAGGCGCGACATCACGCTGATCCTGTGCGACATCGACTACTTCAAGCCCTTCAACGACACCTACGGCCACCCGGAGGGAGACCGCTGTCTGCGATCGGTTGCAAAGGCGCTCAAAGACGCTGCACGGCGACCTGGTGACCTGGTTGCGCGATACGGCGGAGAGGAGTTCGCCGTGGTGCTGCCGGAGACGGAACTCGCCGGCGCCAACCAGGTGATCGAGTGCATCCGCGCCAACATCGCAGCCCTGCGCATCCCGCACGCCGGCTCCTCTCTGGGCCCGTACTTGACCATCAGCCTCGGTGCCTATCAATCGGTCCCAGAGCCCGGGACGGATGTCAGCGACGCGGTCCTGAGCGCTGACCGCGCCCTCTACGCGGCCAAGACCCAAGGGCGCGATCGCGCGATCATGTACCGTCAGATTGTTGCTTAGGGCCATCAGCGCCATGCCTCAGCTTGCTCGAAAGCCGCGAGGGAGCGCCGCAGACCACTGTGCCTGAGCATTGATGGAGGCTCATGAGGCGATTTGTGTGACACCACAGAGTATCCGGAGAAATTCCATGGTGCATACCTTAATATTGTGAGCCCATTCATGCATGGCGACGTATTGCTGTAGATAAACCTTATTCACACCGCGGAAGGGACGTAGGATAACGCGCTGCGTTTTTATTCGTTTATTATGCTGCCCCATCGTTAGGTTTTCATGTTGATTCACATGCAAACGGATGCGTTCAGAAACGTTGCTCAGAGGATAAGTCGTCGGCTGCAACGATGCTGCAGCGGCCAGCCGACGCACACGGCCCTGATCGATCGGAGCGCGCACGAAGACTCCTGGACCGGGACTGATCCCTCTCAGGCGATTGCTGGGCGGCATCGCGCCGCCCATGATCGCTCCCTGACTTAGAGCGCCTTCTTACAGAAGTACCAATCCGAGCACTCATACCCCTCAGCCATGCGCGCCTCGGCCTGCTCGGCGGTGGCTGGCGGCGGCACGATGACCTTGTCGCCCGGCTGCCAGCCTTCGGGGGTCGCCACGCCGTGCTCGTCGGAGGTCTGCAGGGCCTTGACCAGGCGCACGAACTCGTCGATCGAGCGGCCATTGCTCATCGGGTAGTAGACCATGGCGCGCAGCACGCCGTTGGGGTCGATGATGAAGGTGGCGCGCACCGCGGAGGTGTCGCTGGCACCGGGCTGGATCATGCCGTAGGCCTTGGCCACCTGCATCGAGAGATCGGCGATGATCGGGAAGCCGATCTCGACCCCGAACTTCTCCTTGATGTTGCGTTCCCAGGCGATGTGCGAGAAACCACACAGCGATGCAGCGCGGTGGTCAAGACCAGGAGATCGGCACTCATCACGGCGATGAAGGCCGAGTCCTGAAGCTGGGCGGCGAAGGCGTTCATGTCTCCAGCCAAGAGTGCAAAGCCCATCAGCCCCAGGGCAGCCAGCAGCAAGATCGCGCCAGTGATCCGCGAGCCAACCGCGC
>Ga0180430_10005156_pt1 | contig 10885 bp, 8 predicted proteins | sample SS_ome_9_FD_132999 | JGI IMG/M metagenome (GOLD analysis project Ga0180430, IMG submission 132999) | Hypersaline lake sediment archaeal communities from the Salton Sea, California, USA - SS_1_S_2 metaG | ecosystem: Environmental > Aquatic > Non-marine Saline and Alkaline > Hypersaline > Sediment... | reverse complement strand
GTGGTCCCGAAGCGCATCTACCTGCCGCTGGTCCTGCGCCAGTAGGTGTTTGAAGAAGGTCGGTAAGGGGGGAAATCAACCACAACTGGGCGGTCCGTCCAGGAGGAAGAAAGGGGAACTTGCTTGGGGCCAGGCGGCCCCAAGCAAGTTCCCCTATGAGTTTGGATCGTCTGGGTCGCGGGTCGCGACGGGAGCATGGTTGAGCGTGCCGGGGCGAGTACGGAGAGAGCGAGAAAGACAATGCTGACCAGGAAAACGGGGCTGACGCACGCGAGGTGCGAGAACTGCGGAGCGCCGATGGATCTGGTGCCGCACCGGGACTACTTCACATGCGAGTACTGCGGCTCTTTTGCCTTCCCGGGGCGCTCGGAGGACGGTGTGATGGTGCTTGGTGGGGACGGGGACGTGCCGTGTCCCCTCTGCCACGAGACTATGACGACGGCCTCCGTGGCCGACGTTCGGGTCCTCCACTGCGTGACGTGTCGAGGTGTCCTGACGCGTCAGAAGGCGTTCTCCAAGATTGTCACGTTCATGCGAGCCCGGGCAACGGGCGAGCCAGACGCAGTCCACCCTGTCGAACGCAAAGAGCTTGAGCGGAAGGTCGCATGTCCCATTTGTGGGCGTCCGATGGACACGCACCCGTATTACGGCCCGGGGAATGTGGTGATCGACAACTGCCCAGGATGTGAGATTGTCTGGCTGGACTACGGGGAGTTGGCAGCCATTCGAGATGCCCCGGGCAGAGATCGCGGGCGGGCTGCAGAGCCTGACTACAGTTTCATCGACGATCTGGTTGGCGGATGAAAGCGGGGAGCACGGTATGACAGAGCGAGTCCGAGGTGACACTATCCACCTGACGTCTATGCCAGGGCGCGGAGGGTTGTGTCAGCCGCCGCAGCTTGTTCGCGGGAGGGGTATCACCTATGGGCTTGCTGAAGAGGATCGCTGCGGTCTTTTGCGGTGCGCGTGAACCTGAGCCGCGAGATCGTTGGCGGCTCAGGCGTCGACGGGGATCCCTCGCTTGCATAGCCGCGACCCCGCTTGCCGCCGGTCACGTGGGGACAGGCGCAACGCACCTGCGAGGTGCATCGCACCGATGGGTGGGGGCGACGACTTGTTAGAGCGTTCCTTTTCTAGTGGTGCATCAGACGTCGTCCACAATCCCACTGAAGTCCTCGAAAGGGATCGCGGTGAGCGTCTCCGTGGTCCCAGCGCCAAAGGCCTGGGCCAACAGGGCCACCCTCGCCGCCGAATTGGCGTCCGGTGCCTCGAAGATGTGCAGAAAGTCGTAGGGGCCGAGGAGGGCATAGCTGGTGAGGCTCTTGATCTCCGGGTACCGCTCGGCCAGCCTTCGCTCGAATCCTCGAAGGCGTTCGCTGAGAGATCGGACCTCGTCCGATCCTCGCGGTGCCACTTTGGATAGAAGCACATAGGTGGTCATCTCGCTACCTCCGGTTCTGGATGAAGCTCCCTAAACCTCCGCACCTTTCTCAGTCCATCACACCGGGTTGGAGGGTCGCTGCACCTCCCTCCGACAGTGACCGACCAAACCCATCCGAGCACCGCCGGAGAGAGAAGGGCGCCCCCTCCTCCTGACCAACCCCGAGTATGGGCGCCACCGCAGTCTACGGCTGCGGCAGAAGACGCTTCATCAGACGCTGCCCGCTATGCCAGGCGGTGAGGCCGGTGACATCAGACGCAGGCCGTCTCTCAAGAGATTCATCGATCCGAGCCCAGGAAGAGGGTGTGGCCCACGCAAGCAGGCTCTGCGACCAGCAGCTGGAGGGGGTTGCTCAGGTGATCGTCCACCGGTCGTCAGCCCGGTCATCAGGGCGCTCACGTGCGCCCGAACTGACGGGCCAGATGCTCTACAGAGAGGTGGATCATGGTCGGCCGTCCGTGCGGGCACGTGTGGGGACTCTCGCACTCCTCGAGCGCACGGATGAGTTCGGCCATCGCGACCTGCTCAATCACTTGCCCAGCCTTTACAGCCGCCCGCTTGCAGACCTGACGGGCCACGGCCTCCTCCGCCGGCACACTCAGCGGCTCCTCGCCAGAGAGGAAAGTCTCCGCGACATCGGCCAGGACCTGATGGGGGTGCTCCTCGGCCACGATGGTGGGCAGCGCCCGGACCATCATAGTGGAGCCGCCGAAAGACTCAACCTCGAACCCAACCTGCCCCAGGGTGTCCAGATGCTCGTCCAGAACATCAGCAGCCTCCGGACCCAGGTCCACCAACGCTGGCTCCAAGAGTGACTGAGAGGGCACGCCGGCACCCTTGCGCTGGTTGAGAAGGCGTTCGAAGAGCACCCGTTCGTGGGCCGCGTGTTGGTCGAGCAGGACCATGCCATGAGGTCCTTCGGCCACAATGTAGGTGGTGCCCAGCTGACCGATAACGCGGAGAGGAGGGAGAGCTCCCTCTCCGGAATCCAGCGGACGGGCAGACCCGAGTCGGAGTTGGCTTTGCTCCTCCGTACCGGCTTGACCAAGGGCGGTAAGCCGCTTCCGGCGCGCCTCTCCATCGCGCCAACCCCTCGCTCCGGCAGACCATGGGACCTCAGCATCGCTTGAGGAGCTTCTCCCCCCCATCTCGGGTACCGGCGCTCGTTCGAGCAGCGTTCGCCGGATCGCCTTCTGCACCGCACGGAAGACAGCATCCCCATCGCGAAAGCGGACCTCAGCCTTGGCCGGATGGACGTTGACGTCCACCTCCGACGGGGGCAGATCCACCATCACCACGGCCATGGGGTGCCGTCCTTTGGGCAGGAGTCGGTCATAGGCTTGCGTCACGGCGTAGGTGAGACTGGCATCCTTTACCCAGCGTCCATTGACGAAGACGCTGATGTATGTCCGATTGGCACGGTGGAATGAGGGCGGGCCCACCAAACCGGAGACACGGATAGCGCTCTCCGACGAATCATCCGCGATGATGTCCAGAGCCTGCTCGCCGACATCCAGGCCGTAGACCCCGACCAGCACGTCGCGCAGCTCTCCGGTCCCCGGCGACTGGAAGGCGCTCCGGTCGCCGTGATCGAGGGCAAAGCGCAGGTCGGGATAGGCCATGGCGTAGCGGGTGACCCAGCGGTCGACGTGCCGGCGCTCAGTGCGCTCGGTGCGCAGGAACTTGCGCCGCGCTGGGACGTTGTAGAAGAGTCCCTCGACGGTGACGGCGGTCCCAGGGGGTCTCCCGACCTCGCGACGGGAGACGATCTCACCTCCCTCCAGCCGGAGATAGGTTCCCAGCTCCTCGCCGGCGGCGCGCGTGGCAAACGTCATTCGGCTCACCGCAGCGATGGAAGCCAAGGCCTCGCCGCGAAAACCCAGGGTGGTGATGGACTCCAGGTCGTTCGCCGTGATCAGCTTGCTGGTGGCGTGGCGGTGGAAGGCCAGCTCCACCTCACGGCGGGGCACCCCTGCCCCGTCGTCGACAACGCTGATGAAACTCTTTCCCCCACCTCGGGTCTCCACCTCTATGGAGGTTGCGCCGGCGTCGATGGCATTCTCGATCAGCTCCTTGACGACGGATGCCGGACGCTCAACGACCTCTCCGGCGGCGATTTGCGAGGCGACGTGATCGGGTAGAACGCGTATGGGCATAAGGTGACCTCCGGGACTGATTGTATCACACAGGGGTTGCGAAGCAAGAGTGGAGGAGTCGACCAGCACGGCAGCGGGCCCAAGCAGGTTAAAGGGACCGCCGAGCCGGTAAGGGAAATCGACGTTTGCCAAATCCATCCAGTTGTACTATGATGAACCATGGTTTTCCGACGTAACCGACGTAGGCTATGGAGACTATGAGGATGTTATGTTAGACAATTTCTTTGAACCCAGTTCGGTGGCCGTCATCGGTGCATCGCGCGACCCTGAGAAATTGGGCTTTGCGGTCCTTAACAACCTCCAGCAGGGAGGATTCGAGGGCGAGCTCTTCCCGATCAATCCCAAGGCGGAGGAGATTCTGGGGCTGGAAGCCTATGGGTCGGTGCTCGATGTGCCGGGACCAGTGGATATGGCCGTCATCGTCGTGCCATCGAAGATCGTGCCGCACGTGCTGAAGGAGTGCGGCGAGAAGGGAACCTCGTCGGTGGTCATCATCACCGCCGGATTCCGCGAGGCGGGGCGCGAGGGCCTCGAACGCGAGCGGGAGCTGATGGAGATTGCTGAGTCCTACGACCTGCGATTGATCGGCCCCAACTGTCTGGGCGTGATCGACACCGAGACGCCGCTGAACGCCACGTTTGCCGCGGGCATGCCGCCCGGCGGCCCGATTGCGTTCATGTCTCAGTCCGGCGCACTGGGGACAGCGGTGCTGGATCTGGCGATGGCAGGACGTATCGGCTTCTCCAAGTTCGCCAGCCTGGGGAACAAGGCGGACGTGAGTGAGACAGACCTGCTGATGGCATGGGGGGACGATCCTAACTCGAAAGTGATCCTGATCTACGTCGAGGGCCTCCCCGATGGTCAGGCATTCATGGACGTGGCGCGTGAGGTGACGCGGAAGAAACCGGTCGTAGCGATCAAATCTGGTGTGACGAAATCGGGCTCCCGAGCCGTCTCATCGCATACCGGAAGCCTTGCCGGATCCGAGGCTGCCTACAAAGCGGCGTTCAAGCAGATCGGGGTGACGCGAGCCGGCTCTATGGAACAGTTGTTCGACTACGCGTTGGGTTTTGCGTATCAGCCGCCCTTGCGCGGCAACCGGGTCGGTATCGTCACGAACGCCGGCGGCCCGGGTATCCTGGCGACGGACGCGGTGGAGCACGCCGGCCTCGAGATTCCACGCTTGAGCCACGATACGGTGAAGGCCCTTACTGACTACCTGCCCGGCGCGGCCAGCGCAGCAAACCCGGTGGATGTGCTGGGAGACGCCATGGCCGATCGTTATGAGCATGCGATCGAGCTGGTCCTGAATGATGATAAGGTTGACAGCTTACTGGTGATCGTGACACCGCAGGCCATGACGGAGATCGAGAAGACCGCCCACGCCGTGGGACGGGTATCGGAGGAATCAGAAAAGCCCATTTTGGCATGTTTTATGGGCGAGGCACGGATCGACGCCGGCGTGCGCATTTTGCGAGAGTACGGCGTTCCGAACTACCCTTTCCCCGAGCGCGCGGCGGCGACGCTGGCGGCGATGGACGGGTATCGCTTGGAAAAGGACCGGCCCATCCCCGAGCCCGAGCCGTGCGAGGTCTGCAAGCCACCGGTGGAGAAGCTTTTCGCGCAGGTGCGCGAGGAGGGCCGAGCTGCTATCGGAGACACCGAGGCGAGGGAGGTTCTGGATGCTTACGGCTTCCGAGTGCCCGAGTCTCATCTGGCGGAGACCGCGGAGGAGGCCGTAGAGAAGGCCGAAGAGATTGGCTACCCCGTTGTGCTCAAGATCGCCTCGCCGGACATCCTGCACAAGACGGATGTCGGCGGTGTCAAGCTGGGCCTGGACTCGCCGACCGACGTACGGGACGCGTTCGATTTGATCACCTATCGGGCAGGCCGCTACATGCCGGATGCCCGGATGTGGGGCTGCTTGGTGCAGGAGATGGTGACGGGCGGCCGCGAGATTCTGGTGGGTATGAACCGAGATCCTCAGTTTGGCCCGCTGGTGGCGTTTGGTCTGGGCGGCATCTACGTGGAGGCGCTCAAGGACGTGGCCTTCCGGGTGGCCCCCTTCAGCCGGAAGGAGGCGGAGGAGATGATCCACGAGATTCGGTCGTATCCGCTGCTGGCCGGTGTGAGAGGGGAACCGCCCGCGGATCACGAGGCGATGGTCGATGCGCTGATGCGAATCAGCCAATTGGTGACAGATTTCCCCGAAATTGTGGAGCTCGATATCAACCCGTTGACCGTCTTCGAGGAGGGACGCGGGGCGATGGCGATCGATATGCGGTTGGTACTCTCGTCGTGAATAAGCTGGGCCAAGACGGTCTCTGTCTACTCGTATACTGAGCAAAAGGAGCAAATCATGAAGGCTTTGTACGTCACATCGATTGAGCCCTTCTCCGGAAAGACCGCGGTCTGTCTGGCGCTCGGCCGGGCATTCCAGCGCCAGGGTTACGAGGTGGGTTACTTCAAGCCGCTTTCGACCCAGCCGTGGGAACCCGTCCCGGGCCGGGCGCTGGACGAGGATGCCGATTTCGTCTGCAAGACCCTGGGTCTGGAGGAGAAGGCGGAGGATCTGATCGGCGTGCTTCTAACGCCGTCGCTGGCTCGGGAGATGCGGTGTGGGTGTGGCGAGCGGGACCTGATGGCCGAGGTGCGCGCGGCATTTGGGAAGATCAAGGGGAAGGACATCGTGCTGGTCGAAGGTGGCGGCTCCCTACGTGAGGGGGTGAGCCTGGGACTGGACCCCAAGTCCGTCACGGAGGCGCTGGACCTGTACGCGCTGGCGATCATCCGCTATCATAATCGGGTCAACCAAGCCGATGACTGCATCACGGCTTACCGCCAACTCTACGACCAACTATTGGGCACGATGATCAACGCGGTGCCGAAGGCCGAGAAGAAGCTGTCCGAGAAGATATGCACGCCTTGTCTCGAGAAACAGGATATTCGCGTGCTGGGCACCATCCCCTTCGAGGAGGAACTCCAGGCGATCAGCGTCGACGAGTTAGTCGAGGTACTGAACGCCGAGTTCCTCGCCCTGCCGGAGAAGCGAGACGTGCTCATCGAACGGCTGGTGGTGGGAGCGATGGGTGTGGATCAGGCGCTGCCGCGCATCCGCCGCGTCTCGGGCGCCAAGGCGCTGATCACGGGAGGTGACCGCTCGGATATGCAACTCGTCGGTCTCGAGGCCGGCACGCGCTGCCTGATCCTGACCGGGAACCTCCGTCCGATGCCGGAGGTCATCCGGCGGGCTGAGGAGATCGGCGTGCCGGTGCTTCTCGTACGGCGAAACACCCTTGAGACGGTTGAGGCTATCGACGAGGTGTTTGGGAAGACTCGCCTGGGGCAGGAGTCCAAGCTGAAGCAGTTTGAGAAGCTTTTCGCCGAGAACTTCGACTTTGACCGCCTGTACCAGCTAATGGGCCTGTAGCATCGTCCAGATTCCCGGGCACGGTCGACGGGTGCAGGCACGCGCACGGGACGGGCACGTTGGAGCGAGGCACGCTGGACAGGTATGCGGCGGGGGGGATTCTACCGGAAACTGTCAGCCGCGTGCCGGCCGCACCATGCTGGATGGGCTCGCGATGGAGCTGATGGAGAAAAGGGGGGAGGAACGAGGATGATGAATGAGATCGACAACCTATTCGCTCGGGAGATCTTGGACTCACGAGGGAACCCAACCGTAGAGGTAGAGGTCGTAGTATCCGACGGATCTTGGGGCCGGGCCGCCGTGCCGTCAGGTGCCTCCACGGGCGTCCACGAGGCACTGGAGCTTCGGGACGGCGACGAGAACCGATACGGTGGAAAGGGCGTGAAGCAGGCAGTTTCCAACGTGAACGACGTAATCGCGGCAGAATTGGTGGGCTGGCCAGTGACGGATCAGGCCGGCATTGACGCGTACATGCTTGAATTGGACGGTACGGCCAACAAGGAACGATTGGGAGCGAACGCCATCCTGGGGGTCTCGCTGGCCGTGGCCAAGGCAGCCGCCAACTTCCTCCAACTGCCGCTCTATCGATATATCGGCGGCGTCCACGCCCACGTCCTCCCCGTTCCGATGATGAACATCCTCAACGGCGGGAAGCACGCGATGGACGGGCCGGACCTGCAAGAGTTTATGGTCATGCCGGTCGGTGCCCCGACGTTTGCCGATGCGCTGCGGTGGGGCAGCGAGGTCTATAGCGCCCTGAAGCGCGTCCTCAAGGAGCAGGGGAAATCGACGAGCGTCGGTGACGAGGGCGGCTTCGCTCCGAGTCTGAAAGCGAACGAGGAGGCCGTTGAGGTCATTCTGCAGGCTGTCGAGAAGGCAGGGTACGAGCCCGGGGCGGATATCGCCATCGCGCTCGACCCGGCTGCCAGCGAGTTCTTCGAGGACGGCAAGTACGTGCTCAACAAGGAGGGCCGCAAGCTCACGGGCGCGGAGATGGTCGACTTCTACGCGGACTGGGTGGATAGGTATCCGATCATCAGCATTGAGGACGGGCTCGACGAGGACGACTGGGACAGCTGGGTGGTGATGATGGAGCGCCTGGGCGACAAGATCCAGATCGTGGGTGATGACCTGCTGGTTACGAACACGGAACGTGTCCAGAAAGCGATTGAGCTGGGGGCCTGCAATTCGCTGCTCTGCAAGGTGAACCAGATCGGGTCGCTTAGCGAGGCCATCGCCGCCGTGCAGCTTGCACAGCGGTCGGCGTGGACCGCAGTGGTGTCTCACCGCTCTGGAGAGACGGAGGACGCCACCATCGCCGACCTGGCTGTGGCACTGAATACCGGCCAGATCAAGACCGGTGCTCCATGCCGCTCGGAGCGGGTGGCGAAGTACAACCAGTTGCTTCGTATCGAGCAGGAACTGGGCGATGCCGGGCAGTATGCAGGCGCCGAGGCCTTCAGCAGCATCCGCTAGGGGGATAAGAGCGGGTCGATTCCCGGGCACGGCTCAGCCAGTCGCCGGCGCTGCATCCGCAGATTAACATCAGCCCCGCAGCTGCTCCTTCGCTGCGGGGCTTCTCGTATCACCCAAGGGAGGCGTACCTTGCCACGGACAAAGATCGTATGCACCATCGGGCCGGCCACGAACAGCCCTGAAAAGATGCGCGCCCTGATGCAGGCGGGTATGGACCTGGCGCGGATCAATTTCTCCCACGGCGACCGAGAAACACACCGAAAGACGATTGCCACGCTGAGGGAAGTGGCAGAACAGGAGCGGTGCCTCTGCGGCGTTATCGCCGACCTCCAGGGCCCCAAGCTGCGCGTAGGGACTATCCAAGACGAACCGATCCCTCTGCGCCAGGGAGAGACGGTGATGCTCTCCAGCGAACCGCACACGGGCGACGAAAGCGAGATCCCGGTACCCCACCCCGAGCTACTGCGGGACTTGAGCGCGGGCCAGACTCTGCTCCTGGACGACGGGAATCTGGCGCTCACGGTAAAGCGACGGGTGGGCGCGCTGCGTTTGGCGGCGCAGGTGGTGACGGGCGGCAAGCTGACGTCGCATAAGGGGATCAACGTGCCCGGCGCAAGGCTCACCTTCTCTACCCTGACGGAGAAGGACAAGGAGGACGCAGCCTTTGGGCTGGAACAGGGGGTCGACTACTTCGCCCTTTCCTTCGTGCGACGGGCCGCAGACGTGCAGGAGCTGCGCCACCACCTGGAGACACTTGGGGCGGAAGCGCCGTCCATCATCGCGAAGATCGAGAAGCCGGAGGCCCTCTCGGACTTTGACGCCATTCTGTCTCACGCGGACGGGATCATGGTCGCACGGGGGGACCTGGGCGTGGAGACCCCCGCGGAGGAGGTCCCGTTTCACCAGAAGCGGCTCATACGGACTTGCAACCAGATGGGGAAACCGGTCATCACGGCAACCCAGATGCTCCAGTCGATGATGGAACACCCGCGGCCGACCAGGGCGGAGGCCTCGGACATTGCGAATGCGATCCTCGATGGGACCGACGCCGTGATGCTCTCTGGAGAAACGGCGGTGGGATCCTACCCGATCAAGGCGACCGAGATAATGGCAGCCATCTGCTCCAACGCAGAGGCGCATCTTCCCAGCAACCGGATCGTCGAGTGCGCCGGGGACTGCCACGAGGTGGTTACCGAGTCGATCAGCTCAAGCGCGGTAGCCATTGCCGACGAGGTGAACGCGCGCGCCGTCATCACGGCGACTATGTCCGGGACGACGGCGAGGATGGTAGCCCGCCACCGCCCGTCGGTCCCAGTTATCGCCGTCACGCCTAATGAGCGAACCCTGTATCGATTAGCCCTGGTGTGGGGCGTGGTGCCCGTGCGGGTCGACGAGTTCAGGACGACGGACGAGATGGTGAGGATGATGATTCGAGCTGCGCACGAGGAGGGTCTGATTGCCTGGGGCGATCGAGCCGTGCTCACCGCGGGCATTCCCTTCGGTCAGGGGAAGAAGACGAACATGCTGAAGGTGCACGTGATCGGGGAGAGCGAGGAGATCTAGGGAGGGACGAGGCGTGCTGCGCGCCCGAGGCCCGGGCTGTCGCGGACCTCAGGCATCGCCATTGAACGCTCACCCATCAGCTGGTCGATCAGAGGCGCGTTGGGGCACGACCTGGAGAATGCGCAGCGGGTCGCTGTGAAGCCGGCTGTTTGGGGCAGACGGGCGTTGGCTAGGCGCCCGCGGCGGCTATCTCGTCGGCGGGCTCTTGGTCTCCGGAGGTACGGACGGGCTCCAGAACCTGAGGCGTCACGGTCTCCCCGCAGTATGGGCAGATGGACCAGTGAAGCCGGAGAGCCTGGCCGCAGTCCGGACAGGCCTTCTTCAAGCGCGTATGACAGTCAGGGCAGTAGAGGAAACTCCCCTCAACCTGCTGCCCGCAGCCAGGACATTCGTCGGTCTCCTCGATAGCCTGGAGCAAGGCCTCCTGTTCCAGTGAGTGCTCATAGGCCTCCTCAAGGGTCTCACGAGGCCGAAGCATCAGGTAGACGACGAGGCCCACCACGGGCAGGACTAGGACGAGTACGGTGGCCAGGATCTGAGCAAGGATGTCTCGAGACCGCGCCCTGATGTCGCGGAAGGTCCAGATCGCCATGCCGCCCAAGAGGGCCACCAGCACACCGCCGCAGACGGTCGACAGGATCGTCAAATAGGTTGGGATGTTCTCCAGAAGGGTCTCCATCGATCAGCACGCTCCTCGCTTCATCGGCCTCGATTCAAGGGCGGTATTATACCATCGGCCACTGGCCCAGCAAGCCTCCGACCATCTCGGGGGCGCCAACGAATGCTCGCGGTCCGCGGACTGCGAAGGTCTGATCGGCG
>Ga0180430_10005153_pt1 | contig 10894 bp, 7 predicted proteins | sample SS_ome_9_FD_132999 | JGI IMG/M metagenome (GOLD analysis project Ga0180430, IMG submission 132999) | Hypersaline lake sediment archaeal communities from the Salton Sea, California, USA - SS_1_S_2 metaG | ecosystem: Environmental > Aquatic > Non-marine Saline and Alkaline > Hypersaline > Sediment... | reverse complement strand
CCTGAGATAGCTTGCCGGTCGTTTTCTCCTTTTATTGCAAGGTTTCGTCGTTCGGCTATTTGTCATGGTAGGAACGTCGAGAAAAACGGGCGATGAAAAAACCGACATTTCGTTGCCAATGCCGATGTATAATTTACACGTTCGGATAAAAACAAAGCGACTTTTTCGCAAAGGTGAAGTTTCAGTTTTTTGCCGCCTGGGGTATAATTTCGGATCAGCGAAACTGAGTGGTGAAAATCGGGCAGCTTGCGAGACGATAACCGTCGGAGATAACAATGGAACATATCGGCACGTTTCTATTTGCGCTGGCGACGGCCTTGCTCGGCGGAGGGCTGATGTGGTTTCATCATCGGCGGTGGAAGCAGATTATGGATAGTCCGCTCGATCCGAAGAACTTCGATATCGAGCGGCTGCTGGCCGGCGGGGGCGAGAATCCGCTGGAGACCGAAGCGGGGCAGGCCGCGATTCTCCAAAATACGCAGGATGAAATTCGGTTCGCCTATCGCCAATATCGCCGGCGGATGCAGACCAGCGGAATGCTGTTGCCCATCGCTGTGATGATCGCCGTGGCCGGGCTCGTCCAAAGCGAAATCTGGTTTCTCGTCGTCCTCGTTATTCTCATGCTGCTGATCGGTTGGCTCGTGCTCCTTGCGATCGCCGACCTTGTCGCGACGAATATGCATTACGGCGCGCAGAAGCAGATCGGTACGGCAACGCCGCTCGATAAAAAGATGCTCGATCAGGACGAGTCGTCATCAACCGAACTCGGGTCGCAAGAAGATGAAGTAGAGAGCGACCAGTAGTGCGACGATGATCGAGACGACAAGCGTCATGCGTTCGATCGATTTCGCCCGGCCGCCGAGGATCTTCGCTAGCGGATAGATGAAGAACCCCATCGCGAGCCCGTCCGAGATCGAATACGTCATCGGGATGCCGATAATAATCAACATCGAGGGGAACGCCTCGGTGAAGTCGTCCCAGTCGATCCGGCGAACCGCGCCCATCATCATGACGGCGACGATCAAAAGCGCAGGCGTCGTGATTGCCGGGTAGCTTCCGACCATCTCGATCACGGGTTTGAAAAAGGGCGTTAGCAGGAACATGACGGCGACGACGAGCGCGGTGACGCCCGTTCGGCCACCTTGCTGCACGCCGGCCGCGCTTTCGATATAACTGGTGACGGTACTCGTCCCGAGCATCCCGCCGGCAACGGTTCCGACGGCGTCGGAGAGCATCGCACGTCGGGCACGCGGCAGTTTGCCATCTTTCATCAAGCCGGCCTGTTCGCTGACGCCCACCAGCGTGCCGAGCGTATCGAAGACATCCATGAAGAGCAGGATGAGGATCATGGGCCACATCTTAAATGCAACCGCGCCGACGATGTCCATCTGCATGAAGGTCGGTGCGATCGATGGCGGCAGCGAGAAGATCGAGCCGGTCGGCTTGAATTGTGACATTAGCATCGACGACTTGACGGATTCCATTTCCGCAATGCCGAATGGTAGTAGGGGCATGATGGCATGAAGCAGCAGGGCGACAAAGAGCGCGGCGACGATTCCGCCAAGGATCGCACCGCGGATCTTTCGCGCGTAGAGCGCGACCATTACCAGTAGACCGCTTAAGAAGACGATCAGATCGACCGACACCATGTGCGGGTTGAGCTGAACGCCCGTTGCGGGACTTGCCATTACGATCTTCGCCTTTTCGAGTCCGATCAGTCCGATGAAAAGTCCGATGCCGACTGAGATCGCACACCGCATGCTAGGACTGATCGCACGGAGCAGCAGGCCCCGAACGCCGATCACCGTGAGTATCAAAAAGAGAACACCTGCGACGAAGACGGCACCTAACCCGACTTGCCACGGCTCGGTTCCACGACCGGCCGCGACGACCGCGGCGGCGGGCAAGACGGTGTAGATGAAGAAGAAGTTCTCGCCCATACCCGGCGCTTGAGCGATCGGCAGATTCGCCAGCAATGCCATCAGTCCGGTCGCCAGCGCGGCGGCCAAGCAGGTTGCCATCATGACGGCGTCGAAATCCATCGTCGCGAATTCGCCGCCAAGGGCTCCCGATAGGATCGCCGGCTGTAGAAAGACGATGTAGGACATCGTGAAGAAGGTCGTCAGTCCGGCAACGACTTCGGTCCAAAGATCGGGCCGCGGCTTAAGGAAACGATCGCCGTCGTTTTTCTTCTTTTTCGATTTCGGTTTCATGGTAGGACCGTTTTAAAGACTATTCCCAAATGCACCAAGTTAAGGTTTTGTAAAAAGGAGAATAACCACGAAGTCACGAAGGAGAGAGCAAAATATAAAAGATTATTCACCACAGAGAACACAGAGAGAAAGGATAGAAGGTTTTAATATCTGACAATCCTTCTGTCTTCGTTTCTCATCTTGATATCTACAGATAAGATGAGTCGATTTATGATTAAGAGTTACTACAGAAAGCAAAAATCAAATATTTCTCCCTTTGCTTTCTTCTCTTCGTGGTTTATTTCCCTGTTTCAATTGACCGTAATTTTCAATGATATGACTGGTTATGATTCTTAACTTGTTGTCTATGGTGACCGTTAAAGACTATCCCTGCGGGCCGATTTTCATTCGACGGGTGATTGCCTCGATGCGTGTGGCGGCGTCGGCGAGGAACGCGTCGGCGAACGCACCATCAACCGCCGATTCGAGCACTTGCCTTGCCTGCACGTCGTTGATCAAACCGTGAACGCGGTAATATTGAATCTCGACCAGTTGCGAAAGTGCCTCGTCGCGTGTTTTGCCCTTCCAATTGAAACTGCCGATCCGGCTGGCCGCCATTTCAGGCGTAAGGCTGGGCATCTGCGCGGGCAAGTAATTCTTTTCGATCTGGTCATCGACCTTTTCGACGAATTCGCCGATTAGCTTGCCGCCGCTGGCCGCGTCGATCTGCATCTTCCGGGCGTTCATCTCCGACGAACTCCACATCGGGAGCTTTTCCGTCGGATCGATCAGCCGAATTCGCACCGTACCATCGGTGCGGTTGCCGATCTTCTTCATATCGAGCGTAAAGACCATGACGAAATCGACCTTATGGTTCCGGGCCGATTCAGTCAGTTCGGGAAGGGTTCCGAAACCGAGCATCGGTGCCTGGCGGATTTCGTCGTTGCCGTAATTGGGCCAAATACCGAATTCACCGGTCATCGATTTCGTCTTCAGACTATTAAGAATCAGCGAGCCGATCGGATTGGTCGATTGCGTGAGTTGGTCGACCGTCGTGATCGGCGGCGGGTCGCCTTTGCCCGACCATTGGATGCCGATCGCCCAGCGTGTGCCGATCGTCGGCCTGCGTGCAGCGGGCAACCAAAGCAAGCCGCTGCCGCGAAGCTGTGCGCCGTCGTCACGAAGTCGATCGAGATACGTCTGCGTAACGTAATCGTCGATCGTCTCGACCGTCGGTCCTCCGAAGCTGCCGCTTCCGCCCGGCTCGATCGGATCGCCCGGTCCGACGATTGGGTCAACGGGACCGACAATGGGATCAACCGGCCCGACGATGGGGTCGACAATGGGATCAATCGGTCCGACGATTGGATCGACCGGCCCGACGACGGGGTCGACCGGTCCGACAACAGGGTCAACTGGTCCGACAACGGGATCGACGGGGCCATCGGGCGGGTTGACCGGTCTTGGTGGCGCGGCGGCATAATCGAACGGTTTCGCGCCAATCGATTTGAGCCATTCAATGCCGGCCGGGATTCCGTGCTCGATCATCGCGTCGTAATGTCCTCCGTTGGGGACCGTTTGGATCGATACATTCTTGCACGTTGGCTCGATGAGCGTTTTGAACGATTCGATTTCTTCCGTGTTGATCACATCGTCGTCCTTCGCGTAGAAGAGAAGCGTCGGACACTCCAAATGTTTTGCATGGGTCATGGGCGAGGATTTGCATGCGAAGTAATCGAGACTATCGCCGTAAACCGATTCCATCCCCTCGAGATGTGCCTCAACGTCGCACACCGGCGCGTATGCAATGCAACCGTCGATGTTGGTTTGATGCTGAGAATATAGCAGAGCAAGCGTACCTGCCGAGCTGTGGCCGGCAATATAGATGCAATTTCGATCGACTGCCGGAAGATGGTTTACATAGCTTTTCGCAAGTAGAGCATTCCCAATACCTGCTCCGATCGATTTGAATTTCTCGTACGCGCGGAGAGCTTCGTTCATTGTCGAATCTTCACCTTTTGGCAAGTCTCCTGCAATATCATAAGAGATGACGACAAAGCCGGCCCGGGCGTAGGGTAACATTTCATCGAGATAATCGGGCGATATCGATGCGCCACATGCCAGGTTCGAACCGGCCGGTCCGACAATGACACATGGGAGCGAATACCTTTCATGCTCACCAACAGGTATCATGACTTGAAGATCTTCATCTCCCTCAATGTCGACTTCATAAAACTCGACGGGGTTTTCTCCAAGGATAATGACCGGCTCGGATTTCGAAATGATTTTCAGAGGCCGTTTATAATCATTGTATTTGTATTGTGCCACGTAGCCCGTGGGTTTCCCATCCGAATCGCCGCCCCACTCGCTGACCTCCTTATCGCTCAGGCCGACACCGGCGATTTGTCCGGCTATATAGATAGGAACGAGCCACTTGGCGTAACTCATGTCGCAGCCCATTCTTCGTGGAAGCGTCCAGATGAAGTTGATCGAAAAGACGGCGAACAATAGACCGGCAAGGATGGATTGGAATACCCAGAATTCTGTCGTGCGCAATTCGCGCAGCCCGTTCTCTCTGATGTAGTAATCGGTTAACGCGATGAGCCCGATGAGGATTCCGCACGGGACCATGACGGTTGCCCAATCCATTTCTTGAATGGCGCTGATGATCTCGGGGCGTTTTTTGATCAGAATCGCCGTCGCTGTAAACAGACCGGCCGCAATCGACACCATCGCGCCGAACCAATGCCCGTTGCTGAAAATCATGATCGCACAGATGAGCATCACGACCAAGACGATCAAGGCAACGATCCCGCGTATACCAAACTGACCGTTGAGCGATTTCAGATCGAACGATTTCCCCTTCGTTTTCTTTGCCGGAGCGAGATACGCCGGTGCTGCGTCCGAGTTGGCGAACGGGTCGCTGGGCGTGTCTTCAATATCGCTCAAGTCCAACGTGCCAGATGAAGGACCGAGGAGATCGTCGTCCGCATGATTCGCGGCAGACTTCGCGCTCTTCGCGGCCGGCTTCGCGTTCTTCGCGACCGGTTTGCTTTCGCCCTTGATGCCATACTCGTCCGGTTCTTCTTCCGGGATTGGGTCGGCCGGCTTGCTGCTTGCAGATGAAGTTGCCGGTTCATCGTCGAGTGGCGCTAGCGATAGTTCGTCGTCGAGCGGCGCGAGCGATAGTTCGTCGGACTGGCGCGCCTGTCTTGCACGCGCTGCTTGGTCGAGCTCGGATTGAGAAAGTGAACGCTTCGGTACTTTGAGGTTGATCCCACAGTTCGGACAAGGGATTTTATCTCCGGCGAACTCTTCCGGGACCGTGCACTCGATGTGACATTTCTCGCAAACGAATTGAATACTCATGCGTGCCTGCTGCCTATGTACATGAAGATAGGATACCGCCAAAATCGTCAATCATATTGTACATAGATGCACGACACATATCAAGCGTTTCGTAGAATTCGCTCGGCGTAGTACGTCATGGTTGCGCAATAGGGCCAGCGTACGTGCGCGGGCGAATCTTAACGTCAAACAAACAGCCTCACGCTGCGCGGCGTTGTTTTCGGCGAGCTTTGTCCTGTGCCCTTGTATCTTTCCAGCGACGGTGCAGCCACCAATATTGAGAAGGTGTGGCGCGGATGAACTTTTCTAGCTCGAGCGTGTACCATTGCGTCAGGTCTTTGATCGACCCCACGTCGTCGGTCGCCGTTCGTGGATCGCGGACTGCCGGTACCGAGATACAGAAATGCAAGGGCGCCGTCCGTTTCGCGGCCGTGATAACCATCGGTGCGTCGTTTGCGATCGAAAGCAGCGCGATCGCCTTGTGTGCGGACGCCTTTCGGCCGAAGAACTCGACCCAGCATCCTTTGGGACCCGCGTATTGATCGGCCAAGAACGCCATCGCTTCGCCGGAAGCCAAAATTTCTTCGATCCGTTCGTACTCACCGTGCTTCGCGATGATATGCTGTCCCGTACTGCCGCGGAACTGGTTGATATAACGGTCGACATAAGGGTTATCCAACGGTCGGGCGATCGAATAGGTCGGGAATCCAAGGATCGCGAGTACGACACCTGCGACTTCGAAGTTGCCGAAATGCGCCGTCACAAGCATCGTCGGACGTTCGTCCAGGAGCGCGCGAACGGCGTCGGCCGAGTTCTCTAACTCGACGTAATCGCGCCAGTTCGTTTCGTGGATCTTTCGCGGCGCGTGGGCGACTTCCAACACGAGCAAGAAAAGGTGTTCCCACATCCCGCGGATGATCTTTCGTCGCTCGTCGGCCGACATCTCGGGGAACGCGTGCTGCAGGTTCTCGTCGGTTACTTTGTAGCGAACCTTAAAGACATCACCCAAGATCCAAGCAGCGAAGCGCATCAGCCGCGCGCCCATATCGACCGGGATCGCCTGAATAATACTGATAACGACTCTGAGCCCTAGATATCCAAGGTAATCGACGAGCGCATTTCTTTTCTTTTTAGACATGCCTGAAGCTCCATCTTCTGGCGGTGTTGTGTTCGAACGTCCTGCATTTCGAAAAGCGTTGCACGACGGCGGTCCATATTGTGCCAAACCGAGCGATTTTTTCCAATAGCGATTTCGAACCTGCGGACAAAACGTGTGCTCTTATCTACTAGAAATCGCACTCATTTTGGATTACGATAGTGATTCCATCGGCCGAGTGAAAACCGCCCCTTAATTCAGGGTGTGCGGTAGGCCATTATTTCCCTTTACGACCTGAAAGCAAGAATGAAATACGTTCGCCCAGAAATCGAAGCCCTCAAGGGATATGTGCCCGGCTATCAGCCTCGTCCGGTCGAAGAGGTCATCAAGCTCAACACGAACGAGAACCCTTATCCGCCGTCGCCTCGAGTCATTGAAGCGATCGAAGTGCAAGCCCGGCAAGGACTTGAGCGCTATCCCAGTCCGATGGCCGACTCGTTCCGCGAGCAAGCCGGCGAGGTTCTTGGCGTTCAGCCCGACTGGATATTGGCCGGAAATGGCAGTGACGATATACTGACCATTTGTACCCGTGCGTTCGTCGGCCAAGGCGAGACGATCAGGTCGCCCTATCCTAGCTATATCCTCTATCGTACGCTTGCCGAGATCCAGGGTGCCCGAATCGATTTCGCCCGATTTCGCGACGACTGGTCGCTGGGTGACGATTTTGCGACCGAGCTGGCCGAAAGCAAGCTGCGTCTTGGCGTCATTCCGAACCCGAACAGTCCGACGGGTACGTTTATCGAACCTGAAGCTATCTATGAACTTGCGCAAAAAATGTCCTGCCCGCTGCTGATCGACGAGGCGTACGTCGATTTCGCCTCGCGCTCGTGCGTCGAACTGGTCGCTCGCGACGAGCGGATCATGGTCTGCCGCACACTGAGCAAATCGTACGGACTCGCCGGGCTGCGATTCGGATATATCGTCGCTCAGCCGCACATGATCGCGGAGCTGGCGAAGGTAAAGGACTCGTACAACTGCGACGCGCTATCGATCGCCGGCGCCACCGCCGCACTGGCTGATCAGGATTGGCTGGCCGAAAACCGGGCGAAAATCCTCGCAACACGCAAGCGATTGGTCGCCGCAATGACGGATCTCGGCTTCGAGCAGCCAGAGTCTCATGCCAATTTTACCTGGAATACCCATCCTGACGTGTCGCATCGGACAATTGCAGAAAAGCTAGCCGACGCCGGAATATATGTCCGATATATGGATTACGACGATTATGGTGACGGGCTGCGGATCTCGGTCGGTACCGACCGACAGAACGAGCTTTGCATCTCGAAGATCGCCGAAATCATTGCTGCAGAATCTTGAGTCGGATATATTGGATAGCAGGCAGCAGGCAGCAGGCAGTGGAGACTTCTAATCTGTCTTTAACACTACTGGCAACTGACTTCTGGCTACCGACTACGAATATCCTCTCTACTTGTGCCAAAACATTCTATCTTTTGTAGGGGCTGCTTACGAAACGAGTGCAAGGATGATTTTTAGTTTTTCTTCACGAAAGAAGAGTTTAGTTCTCGGTATCTTGACGTGTCGCAACGACCGGGTGATTTCAGACCGGACCGCGGCCGATACCAACGCCGACCGTAAGCCTGAAGACGACACACAATGGAGCGAAGCGAATGACTCGCAAGTCGAATATCGAACGCCGCACGGGCGAGACCGAAATCGAACTGTCGCTAGAACTTGACGGCACGGGCCAGGTCGATGTATCGACCGGTGTCGGTTTCTTAGATCATATGGTGACCGCACTGGGGCGACACGGCAGTTTCGATCTGTCGATCCGCGCAACGGGCGATCTCGAAGTCGACCAGCATCACACGGTCGAAGATATCGGGATCTGCCTCGGTCTTGCAATGCGCGAAGCGCTGGGGGACTGTCGCGGTATCCGCCGATACGGTCACTTTACGCTCCCGATGGATGAATCGCTCGTCACGGCCGCGGTCGATTTCGGCGGCCGTCCTTTCTTCCATTTCGACGTCGCGTTTCCGTCACCGACGGTCGGGCAGTTCGACAGCGAACTGGTGGGAGAATTCTGGCAGGCATTTGCGATGAATGCGCCCTGCAACCTGCACATCGTGCTCCATCACGGCGATAACACGCACCACATTGCCGAAGCCGTCTTCAAGGCGGCCGCCCGTGCGCTCCGCATGGCCGTCGAAGCGGACCCACGCGTGCATGACATCCCAAGTACGAAGGGCGTGCTGTAGGCCTTCTTTTACCAAATCGCCCAACTTCTAAAGTCTCACTATTTCTCGGCCAACTTTTCGTCCGGTGACTTGTCAAACGGGTCGCGGTCGAATAAAAAGAGAAGATACACTTTCTTGCTGCGCCCGCTTTCGCGGAGCGCAGACACCTATTTACGCTGATATTATTCAATTGTTTTCATTATGATACGTCTACCAGACGGGAGGTCTTTCGATGAGCGTTTCGAAAATCGTGTCCAAAGATAACGTGGGTGCCATTCTTGATCGAGCGATGGATGCTGGCGGCGGTGTGCTCCGCCTGACGCCGACCTGGGTTCCGCGAAGTTTCCTCCATCCGGGACGCCGAATCAAGCTCGCGCCGACCGACTGGTACGCACTTGGTGCCAATCGTGGCGGTATCGACGAGCGATGGTTTGCGTCGACGACCGAAGCGGCCAACGACGGTCGTGCCGACGACGAAGGTCTGAGTTACTGCTCGTTCGAAGGCGAGAAGTTCTTGCTGCTCGACGCGGTCGCCGAGGCCGGTGCCCGGCTAATTGGCTCGCCGATGTTCGACAAGTACGGTCGTTGGCCCGTCTACTCGAAGTTCTTCGACAATATGGGCCCGATTCCGCTGCACATGCACCAATCGGCTGAGCACGCAGCACTCACCGGTCAGGAAGGCAAGCCCGAGGCTTACTACTATCCTCCGCAATTGAATGCGGCGATCAATCACTTCGATTACACGTTCTTTGGCCTGAACCCGGGCACGACGAAGGCCGACATCCGCCGCTGCCTCGAAAATTGGAACCAGGGCGATAACGGCATTTTGGATTACTCGCAAGCGATGCGTCTAAAACGCGGCACGGGCTGGATGGTTCCGGCAGGCGTGCTGCACGCTCCCGGTTCGCTCTGCACGTACGAGCCGCAATGGGGTAGCGACGTCTTCGGTATGTACCAGTCGTTGGTCGAAGGTCGCGAAGTTCCGTGGGATCTGCTCGTCAAGGACGTACCGAAGGACAAGCATCAGGATCTCGACTTCATCATCGAGCAGCTCGATTGGGAACAAAACGTTGACCCGAGTTTCAAGGATAATCACTATCTCGAGCCGATCGTCGATCAGGAAGCTTCGGGACCGGGCTACACCGACCGTTGGATTTGCTACGGCACGTTCGGCGGCAAGCAGCTTGTGACGGCCAAGGAACTGACGATCGATCCGGGCGCGAAGATGACGCTCAAGGATCCGGGCGCCAGCGGTTGGATCACGGTTCAGGGTTGCGGTCGAATCGGCAACATGCCGCTGCAAACGCCCGTGATGATCAACTTCGGCGAAGAGCCCTGGGACGAAGTCTTCATCACGGCCGAGGCGGTCGCCAGTGGCATCGAAATCGAAAACACCGGCTGCGAACCGCTCGTCGGCCTCCGCTACTTCGGCCCCGACACGCACCCGAGCACGCCTGCGATCGGCGATTACCGCAAGTATCAGTAGTCGTTATCCCGGGATCGCCAATCTCCTGATTGGCATCTCTGGAAAGGACGACGCTACTTGCAAACCCTTGCCGATCGGGAGATCGGCGTTCCCAGGGGAGTGAGTAGTCAGCCGTCAGAAGTCAGTGAAGAAACGCAGCGCCGCGCGCCGGATGCCCCAAAGGCAACTGTCGCGCGGCGTTTTCTATATGCGCCGGGACTATCAATCCTCGTCGTCCGATTCCACGTACCACCAGCCTTCGCGTTTGACGAGCGTTTGGCCTTCCGGCGATTGGAACCAGCGGGCGAATTCTTCTTCGGCAGCGCGGCGGTGGAGGTCGCGGAGGATCGTTTTTGCGAAGAGCAGGGCGGCCGTGACGGCAAGGGCTGCTAGAGACCAGCGAAGCGTGGGGATGCCCCATGTGGGGAAAAGATAGGCGACCGGAAGCATCACCGTTAGCACGTTCATCAGTACGTGCATTTCGCAGATCTTCCGCAGTAGTCGCGCGAAGAGTTTGATCGGATTGCGAGGCAACGCCGGT
>Ga0180430_10005151_pt1 | contig 10895 bp, 7 predicted proteins | sample SS_ome_9_FD_132999 | JGI IMG/M metagenome (GOLD analysis project Ga0180430, IMG submission 132999) | Hypersaline lake sediment archaeal communities from the Salton Sea, California, USA - SS_1_S_2 metaG | ecosystem: Environmental > Aquatic > Non-marine Saline and Alkaline > Hypersaline > Sediment... | reverse complement strand
GAGCAGGTCTTCGAGTTCGGCGACCCGGGCATCGAGTTCCGCGGTGATCCCGGCATCGAATGCGGGGTCGCCCGAGGGCAGCGCATCCGCGAGTTCCAGGAGCATGTCGAGTCGACGCGCCGCGTCGCGGACGTCGGCGATCGAGCGGATGCCGTCATCGACCGACTCCAGCAACAGACGCCGCGACGTGCTTCGCCGATCGGGTGAGACCGAGATCGCCCGCAGGGCCAGCGGAAGCAGATCATCGAGGGCGCGGCGGAGCTGACCGCCCGCCAGCACCATGCGAGCCATCGTGCGTCGCATGGCGTCCTCGGCTTCCGGGGCCAGCGACGAGAGTCGCGTGGCCGCCGCCTCGGCGTCGCGGACCGCGGACTCGAGATCGTTCCGCGCGGTCTGCAGGGTCGGGGCGATCTCGTCGAGTCGGCGGGAGATCGCGGCGACGTCCTGTTCCGCGATGTCGGTGTCGAGCAGGATCCGGTCGACGGTCGGCGTCCAACGACGGATCCGCTCCTCGAACTCGCCGAAGAGGACGCCGAGATCGTGCTTCAAGGTCTCCAGCAGGGGTGGCAGGGTCATCGCCTTCTCGCCGAGGGCCGCGAGTCTCTTCGCGAGCCGGCGGACCTGCTGCAGTTCGATGCTCGTGTCGCGGGAGAGTTCGTTCTCCGTGGCCTCGACCTGATCGAGCAAGGTCCGGGCCGCGGCGGCGACGGATCGCAACCGGGCGGGCATCACGCTGCCGAAGCGATCACCGGCTTCGGCGATCGCCTGAATCCGTTCGCCGTTGCGGCGACCGATGAGGACGCCGATCGCACCGCCCGCGGGCGGGGAGGTGTCGATCGCGATCACGCGGGGCGTCTCGTCGTTGAAGAGCCGATCGCGGGCGCCGGGATCGGGGATGTCGAGCACCCCGTTGGTGCCCGCGATGCCGACGCTCCGGCGGATCACCGCGTCGCGGCCGAGGGCGATCTCGCTCGGGAGTTCGAAGTCGATGCCGACCAGCGGGCGGCCGCGTCCATCGTGCCGGCCATCGAGGACGTCCACCGAAAGGATGAACCCCCTCGGGTAGCCGCCGATCAGCACCCGTCCGCCGGGTTCCAGTCCGCGGGCGCCTTCCTCGACCGGGATGGTCGCGGTCCAGCGGGTCATCGACGGTTCCTGCCACGCCGGAATCCGCGACACCGCCACGCCGAGTCCGATCACCGTGACGAGCGTCGCGAACCCGAGCAGCCGCAGCATGCCGGAGCTGGGATCGAATCTCGTCATGAGCGGAGGCTCCGCGGAAGGTCGTGGCGACTCACTCGGTGCCCGCGGCCGGATCGGTCTCGCCGACGATCACCGAGAAGAGCTTCGACTGCGCGGCCTCCAGCCGTCGGAGGCTCTCGGTCAGGAGCCGCTTCACGAGCTCCTGCATCTCGGGATCGTTCTGGAGGGCCTGGGGCAGTTGATCCTGCATCGCCTGCAGACTCGTCGCCGCGGATCGGACTTCGCCCGCGGCGATCGTGAAGTCGCGGGCGGCGGCGAACAGGTTCTCGTTGGCGACCTCGCCCGGCTGCGGCTGGTAGAGGATGCGCCAGGGGCTTCGACGGATCTCGATGGTCGCGAGCTTCATCTCGCCCGCGGCGACCAACGCATCCTGAAGGAACGCCTGCACCTGCGGGACCGCGTTGGCGATCTCGAGATCCACGCGACGCATCGTGCCGGACAACTGCTCGATCGCGGTGGCGCCCGCGTCGAGGGCGTCGTCCACGCGGGCGAGCGTCTCGTCGCGAAGTCGGTGCGTGATCGCCACCCCGTCCTCGGTCATGATCTCGACGTTCGCGATCGCGGCATCGATGCGTCCGACGTTGCGACGGACCAGTTCGCCGATCATGCGGAGATCGTCGCGGGCATCGCCGACCGCCCGCGACGCTTCGTCCATGGTGCCGTCGAGGCGATCGGCGGCGGTCGCGACGGAGTCGAAGGTCCGGTCGAGATCCTTTCGCCACTGTCCGTAGTCGCTGCGGACGTCGCCGACCAGTCCGCGGGCGTCCGAGAGCGTCGGTCGGATCTCTTCGTCGAACGCGAGCACCACGTCGCGGTCGAGGAACCGGGTGAACGAGGCGACGTTCTCGAGCAGCTGCTGGGTGGTGACCGCGTTCTGGGGGCCGACGATCGTGGTCAGCAGGCCGTCGCCCGGGGTGGCGGGGATCTCGCCGCTGCCGTCGACCGGGAGCTTCTTCGAGCCCTCGCCGTTGTCGGCGACCGGCGACCGGGTGATCAGGTTCGGCCCGCCGACGGTCGTGATGTTGATCCAACTCGAACCGCCGAGGATCGGCACGGTCCGGATCGCCTCGGCGTTCGACCACAGGCTGATCGAACCGTCGACCTCGATGTCCACCAGCGCCTCGGGCGGTCGCTGGTCGTCGGCCTCGATGCCGGTGAGTCGGATGTCGGTCACGCGACCCCGGACCAGCCCGCCGACGCGGACCTCGGAGCCGGGGCTGAGTCCGCCGACGCCGTCGAGCAGCGTGAATCGCACCACGTAGCGGTGATGGGTGCCCCAGAGGTACTTGAGCGAGTCGGCGTTCAACACCACGATCGTGGCGAAGCCGAGGGCCAGGGCCACCAACGTGAAGAGGCCGGCCCGGACGTTGTTTCGTCGGTTCTCGCTGGTCGCCATGCCCGGCAGTATCACCGGGTCGTCGGAAATCCGCCAATCCGGCGATCGGCTCGATCCGACGATCGGGCGAGTCGCGCCGCGATCCGTCGAGTCGTGGCCCGTTCCGCGGGTCGGCGATCAGCCCGAGACCATCGCCTCGTTGGTCGGATACCGCTCGATCGCCCGGAGCAGCTGGTCCACCTGCGTGGCGGGCGGCATCGACATGAGGCGGCGGCGGAGGGCGGTCACGGTCTTGAGCTCGCGGTCCTCCATGAGGAGGTGCTCCTTGCGGGTGCCGCTGGCCGCGAGGTTGATCGCGGGGAAGAGCCGCTTCTCGGCGATCGACCGGTCGAGGATGAGCTCCATGTTGCCGGTGCCCTTGAACTCCTCGAAGATCACCTGATCCGCCCGGCTCCCGGTGTCCACCAGGCAGCTCGCGATGATCGTGAGCGAGCCGCCCTCCTCGGCCCGCCGGGCCGAGCCGAACAGTTGCTTCGGAATCTCCAGCGCCCGCGAGTCGAGGCCGCCGGACATCGTCCGGCCGCTCTGGCGGAACGATCGCGAGTTGTTGAACGCCCGCCCGAGGCGGGTCAGCGAGTCGAGCAGGACCACGACGTCGCGCCCGGCTTCGAGCTTCCGCTTCGCCCGCTCGATCGCCAGCATGCCCAGTCGACAATGGGTGTCGACGTCCATGTCGTTGCTGGACGCAAGCACCTCGGCGGGGACGTTGCGTCGGAAGTCGGTGACCTCTTCGGGGCGTTCGTCGATGAGCAGGGCGACGACGTCGACCTCGGGATGGTTGTGCTTGATGCCCGCGGCGATCTGCTGGAGGAGGATCGTCTTGCCCGCCTTCGGCGGGGCGACCACCAGGCCGCGGGTGCCGTAGCCGATCGGACAGAAGAGGTCGATCAGACGACACGCCGGCGGACACCCGCGATGCTCGAGGAACATCCGCGGGGCGGGGTCGACGGGCGTGAGTTCGTCGAACCTCTTGCGGGCCGCGTACGCCTCGGGATCGAGCCCCTCGATCGACACCACCTTCTCGACGATCGGGCGCGGGGCCCGGCCGCCGGAGCGACGCCGGCGCCGCGGCTTCTTCTCGACGACCTCGACCTCCAGCGTCTGGGCGGGGCGGAGGTCGAGCGACTCGACGAGTTCCGCGGGAACGAAGGGGTCGTCGGGGGCCTCGACGATTCCGTCCGCCATCTGACGAAGACGGGGATCGGAGCCCTTGGGAAAGTCCAGAATGCCGGTGATGGTCGTCATGTGGGGCCCGAATCGAGGATCGCCGACGGGCGACGTCTCGAACGACTGTGGGCGAGGCGGCCCGACGATGTCCTGCAACCTTGGGGCAGGGCACGCCGACACGGACCGCGGGAAAGGCTGGATGTCCAACGGAATCGAACGGGGCGTCGGGGAGACCGACGGGGAGCGTCTCCAACGGGATCGTGGCGGGACGCCGTCTGGTCCGACCGGTCTGAGGGAGCCTCGTCCGGTCGGCGGGGGTCGGAACGTGTGGGACGTCTCACGACCGCGCCGAAAGTAGAGCACTTCGGCCGTCGGGCGTCAACCGGCGGCGAACGCCACCGCGACCCGCGCCGCCAGCGCCGCGTTCGAGATCAGCAGTGCGATGTTCGCACCCAGCGGGTCGACGTCATCCTGACCGACCATCGACGCGAGGAGGAACGGCGTCACGTCGCCGCCGTCGATCCCCAGCGAACTCGCTTCCGCGAGTCCGGCATCGACGAGGGCGTCGATGCGACGCGGGTCCGCCGCGGCATCGGACGGGCACGGGTTCGCCAGCAGCAGGCCGCTCGACTGTCCGAAGTCGTGCCAGTGTCGTCGGCACGCGGTCGCGATCGCGGCCGGATCGTCGAGCCGGTGGGGCGGGGCGAGTTCCGAATCGACGCCCGCGGTGAAGATCGGCATCCCCTCGGTTCCGACGCCGATCACCGGGACCCCGAGGGTGTCGAGGGCTTCGAGGGTCGCGGCGACGTCGAGAATGACCTTGGCGCCCGACGCGACCACCGCGACCGGTTCGCCGGCGAGGGCCCGCAGGTCGGCGCTGATGTCCGGCCGCTTCTGCCAGCCGCGATGCACGCCGCCGATGCCGCCGGTGGCGAAGACCCGGATCGGCTGTGGCGAGGCGAGCCGGCACGCCCGCATGGTGGCTGCGACCGTCGTGCCCGCGGATCCGCCGGTCGCCGCGATCGGTCCGAGATCGCGGCTGCTGGCCTTCTTCGCGGAGTCGTCCAGCGCCAGCCCGGCGCATTCGTCGTCGTCGAGTCCGATGACGAGCTCGCCATGCACGACCCCGACGCTCGCAGGCACCGCGCCGGCCGCCCGGACCGCGGCCGCGACCGCTCGGACCGCTTCCAGGTTGCAGGGGGCCGACTCGTTCCAGGCGTGACCGTGCAGCAACCCCGCCGCCGTGTGCCCGGGGGCGAGGCTGTTCGGCCGCGGCGACGGCTCGCGGGGCAGCCCGTGGGTGAGGACCGCGGTCTCCAGCGCGACGACCGGGCGACCCTCGGCGAGGGCCTCCGAGACCTCGGTCGACGTTCGGACGGCGGGGCGGTGACTCATCGTCGGCGGGTCCGGACCTTGCCCTGCATCCGACGCGCGGGCATGCCCTTGGGCACCAGACCGCCGGGGAACGCCGCGGCGTCGTCGGCCTTGATGGCGGGTGCCTCGGTCCGCTTCTGCTTGGTCTCGCGGTCCTTCGCCCGCTGGTCGTTGAGTTCGCGTTCGGCCCGCACGTCCGAGGGCACCGGATTCGGCTCGAAGTCGTCGTAGGTCAGTTGCGGAATCTCGATGTTCGCGAGCATCTCGACGTTGGTCAGCAGGCCGCCCTGTTCGGGGGTGACCAGCGTCCACGCCACGCCTTCGCGTCCCGCCCGGGCGGTGCGCCCGATGCGGTGGATGTAGACCTCGGGATCCTCGGGGATGTCGTAGTTGATGACGTGGCTGATGCCGTCGACGTCGAGGCCGCGGGCCGCGAGATCGCTGGCGACCAGCACGCCGAGCTTGCCGCCCCGCAGTCGATCCATCACCTGATTGCGCTTGGCCTGATACATGTCGCCGTGGATCGCGTGGGCGTCGATGCCCTTGCGGTCGAGGAACTTCGTGACGTCATCGACGGTCCGCTTGGTGCGGCAGAAGACGACCGTGAGCGCGGGCTCCTCGTGGGTCAGAAGATGATGCAGCATCTTCTTCTTGTCCCACGGCTCGACCTTGATCCAGCTCTGGGCCACGCGGGAGACGGTGAGGCTCTTCTCGCTGGTGACGATCTTCTCCGGGTCCTTCATGTACGACCGGGCGAGCTTCTCGATCTCGGGTGAGATCGTCGCGCTCACGAAGATCGTCTGCGGCCGCTGCTTCATCGCCCCGAGGATCTTCCGGATGTCGTCGCGGAAGCCGATGTCGAGCATCCGGTCGACCTCGTCGAGCACCGCCATGCGGACGTCGGCGTACGGCAGCATCCGTCGCTCGTGCAGGTCCATGACCCGACCGGGCGTGCCGACCACGATCTCCGGCCCCTTCTCGAGCTTCGGGGCCTGGGCGGTGATCCGCTGGCCGCCGTAGACCGGCACGATGTGAAGCGGGGTGTCGCGGCCGAGATCCTTGATCTCGCGGGCGACCTGGATGGCGAGTTCGCGGGTCGGCACCAGCACCAGGGCTGCGAAGCGGTCGCCGGGCTTGATGGTCGCGAGCATCGGCAGACCGAAGGCGGCGGTCTTGCCGGTGCCGGTCTTGGCCTGTCCGAGCACGTGCCGTCCGGCGATCGCGGGCGGAATCAGGGCCGCCTGGATGCGGGTCGGGTGCACGAATCCGCTCTTCTCGATGCCTTCGAGGACGTCGGCGGGCAGGCCGAGGTCGGCGAAGGTCTTCGAGGTGTCGAAGGTGTCCTCGGCGGCGTTGGTCGTCGTCGGGGTGGTGGGTTCGGTCGATTGATCGGCGTCGGCGTCGGGGCCGGACGCGGTGGGGTCCGTCATGGTGCTCACGGGTTTGGGGCTCTTGGGGGACCGATCGTCGGTCCGCGGATGATCTGGACTGGGTCGTTTCGTCGATAGTATGCGAGGACGGGGTCCGGGCGTGGTGCGTCCGGCCCTCCACACACGGGATTCACTGCAGGCATGACGGCCACCAGCACCATTCGTCTCGATCTGGACGCCCTCGCGGGCAACCTCGAGGCGGTCGCGGCGCTGGATGCCGCCGACGGCACCCCGCTCGGCATCGAGCGGCTCTGTGCGGTGGTGAAGGCCGACGGATACGGACTCGGGGCCGCCCGCATCGCCGCGGCGATGCACCGGATCGGGGTCCGACGCTTCGCCGCCTACGGCGTGGACGAGGCGATCGAGGTCGCGGAGGCGTCCCCCGCGTCGACGGTGCTGGTGCTCCAGCCCCTGCGGACGCTGGGCACCGGCGGCGGACTTCCCGGACTCCTGTCCCGCGGCCGGCTCCACCTCACCGCCCATCAGGTCGGGCAGGTCGAGGAGCTCGCCCGCGATGCGGCCCGACTCGGGGTCGTGCTGCCCCTGCACCTCGAGGTCGACACCGGCATGGGCCGCGGCGGCTGCGATCCCGACGAGGCGATGAGCGTCCTGGCCGCGATCGCCGCCGAGCCGCGACTCCGGCTCGCCGGGCTCATGACGCACCTTCCCGACGCGGTCGGCGATCCCATCAGCGCGATCGAGCGGGGGCGTCGCTTCGAGCGGTTCGTCGAGGATGCGGGCGATCTCGTCCCGCCCGACGCGGTCCGGCACGTCGCCGCGACCGCGAGCCTCGGGTCCGCGTCGCTGCGATTCGATCAGGTCCGGGTCGGCATCGCGTGGATCGGTTACGGCAGCGTCGCCCTCGCGGGCCGGCCCGACCCGATGCCGCTGCGGCCGATCGTGTCGTGGTGGTCGAGGCTGGTGCAGGTTCGTCGGCTCGCCGCGGGGCGGACCGTCGGCTACGGCTGCACCGTGACCACCGAGCGGGAGACCGTCGCGGGACTGGTCCCGGTCGGGTACGCCGACGGGCTGCCGCCGACGCGAGGCGACGAGCCGCATCGGCTGATCGTCCACGGCCGGATGGGACCGGTGGCGGTCCCGGTGCTCGGGCGGATGAACATGGATCAGTGCGTGGTGGACCTCACCGACGTCGGGCCCTTCGACGACGACGCCGCGGTCGAGATCATCTCCAGCGATCCCGCGTCGCCCGCCTCGCTCGATCGGGTGGCGGCCCGGGCGTGGGCGCTGCCGTACCAGATCCTCTGCGGCCTCTCGTCGCGGATTCCGCGGTTGCTCGTCGCCGGAACCGGCGACGTCTCTTCGTCGGGCGGGCCCACGATTCCGATGGCCGGGGCCATCGATGCCGCCCGACGGCTCGGGCACGGCTGAGCGGAGCGGTCAAACGTCCCGATACCCTCTCGGCGGCCCGGGCCGTCCGGCGACGGGGTGGCTACGATGGCGGAATGCCGTCGCCGACCCCTGCCGTGAAACCCGACGTCCCCGGCGAGATGCGACTCGGCGCGGTTTCGTACCTCAACACCCTGCCGCTGATCTCGGGACTCGATCGCGTCCCCGGCGTGCGGCTCGTCCCGGACGTCCCGGCCCGGTTGGCGGATCGACTGGTCGCGGGGGAGACCGATCTCTCGCTCTGTTCCGTGATCGACTTCCAGCGATCGCCGGTGCCGCTCGAGCTCGTCCCGGTCGGTCAGATCGGCTGCGAAGGCGCGACCCGGACCGTCACCCTCGTTTCGCGAACCCCGCTCGATCGGCTCGATGAAGTCGCCTGCGACGTCGAGAGTCACACCTCGGTGGCGTTGTTGCGGGTGATCCTCGCCGAGCGGTACGGCGTGCGACCGACCTTCGTCCCGTTCACCGAGGGCGACGCCACGCCCGACGCGGTCCTGCTGATCGGCGACAAGGTCGCGCGGCTGGCACCCGATGCCGCGTCGCACCCGCATCGACTCGATCTCGGGATCGAGTGGCTCGAACTCACCGGGCTTCCGTTCGTCTTCGCGACCTGGTTCCGGCGGTCCGAACCGCTCGACGCGGATGCGATCCATCGCGCCGAGCGGCTCGCGACGCTGGTGGATCACGCGCGACGACGGAACCGATCGCTCGTGCCGACGATCGCGCGACGCGAGGCCGCGAGGCACGGCTGGCAGGTCCCCGATGCGGTCGAGTACCTCGGACGACTGCTGCGTTACGAGTTCACCGACCGATCGCGGGAAGCGATCCGCCGGTTCCACGAACTCGCCGCCCGCCACGGGGCGATCGATGAGGTCCGCCCGCTGGCGATCGCCCCGCTCGGCGGACGACTCGTCCCGTCGGCATGACCACGGGCTCGTCGGCTGCCGCGATCCGTCTGCTGCGTCGCCAGTTCGACTTCGCGACCCCGGCGCTCGTGCTCGCCCGATTCCAGAGGCTGGAGTCGCTGCTCGCGGATCTCGATCCAACCCAGACGTACCCCGCGGACTGGCTGGTCTTCCGGGTGACCGGCGTGGCCCCCGAGGCATCCAGCGAGACGCTGGTGGTGACCGGCCGCGACCTGCTGGCCCCGCTCGTCGAACTGATCGAGACGCTGCATCGGCAACTCGGGCCGTTCGGATTCGACCCCGAGACCGACGTCGACGCCGCCGGACTGGCGACCGAGCTCGGGGTCAGCCGTCGCACGCTTCAGCGGTGGCGACTCGACGGCCTGCCGATGCTGCGGCTGCGGCACCCGGATCATCGGTCGCGGGTCGGTTGTCGTCGGCGGCTCGTCGAGGCGTTCGTTCATCGACATCCCGAGCGGGTCACCGAAGCATCGCGATACCGCCGCATCGACGATGCCGAACGTCGCCGGATCATCGACGCGTTCGGGACGGCGCGATCGACGGACATCTCGGCGACCGCCGCGATCGAACGGGTCGCCGAGGCGACCGGACGCAGTCCGAACACCATCCGCGCGATCGTTCGCCCGCTTCTGGTCCAGGAACCGGAACCGGACCCGACCGCCGCGACACCGGGGTCGGTCGCGGCACGATCGACCGCCATGACGGCCGGGCGTCGTCGTCGATTCGTGCGTCGGGCGATGGACCGGGCGGTTCCGGTCGTCGACGTCGCGTCACGAATCGGCCGAAGCGAGGATGCGGTCCGGCGTCTCGATCTCGAGATGCGACGTGCGGCCCTGTCGGGGTGGCCGCCGCCGCCGGTCCCGATCCCGAACGCCGATCGCCCGGAAGCGGCCGAGGTCTTCGCCGCCGCGGGCGCGATCGACGGACTCGCCCGCGACTTGTCCGCCGCGTCTTTCGGTGACTGGTTGATCCGCATCCGCGAACTGCCCGGTGTCGAGGACGAAGAGACGACCCGCGGACGGATCGCGGCGATGCACTTCGTGCACGCCCGGGCGCACCGGGCGATCGCGGACGCGGCGGGTGACGCACGCCCCGGTTTCCGGGTCGTCGATCCGATCGAGTCGGACCTCCGATGGTGGGGGCTGCTGCTCGAGCGGAGCGTGCTCCGAGGGATGGCCGAAGGTCTCCGTCGATTCGAACAGACCATCGGACGTCGCGTCGAGCGCCTGCCGCGGGTCCGACTCGCACCCGCGCTCGGTCTGGTGCTGGCGTCGGTGACCGACGTCGTGCGGGGGTTCGATCCGACGCGACGCGTGGCGCAGCACACCCTCGACCGTGCGGTGGCCCTCGGGGTCGGCCGCCGCCTCGCCCGCGAGTCGGCGTGGAGCGGCATCGGCGGGGCGCTCGCCCGCGGCGGACTCGATGAACCGGCGGGGCTCGACACCCTGGTCCTGATCCCCGAACCCGCCCGTGGACTGCTGGCGGTGGAACGCTGGTGGCGAGCGTGCCCGCCCGCGGAACGCGACCGGATCGCCGCCGCCGAGGGCGGCGAGGGGATGGGCGTGCGGTACGGATTCCGGGATGGTGGTCGTCCGCGAAGCCTGCTCGACACCGGCCGCGCCCTCGGCCTGGCGCCGACGAGACTTGCGGCGGGCATCGACGCTGCGCTCCGCACCCTGCGGCACGCCGCTCTCACCCGCTGACTCGGAGGACGGACCCGCGAAACGGGGACCGGGACGTCTGCCCGGCCGGCCCTGAGGGTTCGGCGGCTCCGGTTGCCGGAGCCGAACGCGGGACCGGTGCGTTTCCCGGGCGTTCAGGAAGCCGCCGCGATGCGTCGTCCCGTGATCCTCCCCGAGCATGAAACGACCGACGCCGCGAGCATGGCTCGCGGCGTCGGTGATTCGTGCGGGGAATGGCACGCCCTCGCGG
>Ga0180430_10005150_pt1 | contig 10895 bp, 16 predicted proteins | sample SS_ome_9_FD_132999 | JGI IMG/M metagenome (GOLD analysis project Ga0180430, IMG submission 132999) | Hypersaline lake sediment archaeal communities from the Salton Sea, California, USA - SS_1_S_2 metaG | ecosystem: Environmental > Aquatic > Non-marine Saline and Alkaline > Hypersaline >... | reverse complement strand
TCTGTTAGATTGAAGAAATCCAACAATATTTTATCTGAGTTTTCAACTGCTAACCCTTCTCTCAAAACATTTCTAATTTCTTTAACCCACTTCACAGCTTCGGCTTTTAAGTCGTCTCTTTTAATAAAATCCTCATAGTTTGAATTTGGAATTTTTAAATAAAAAATCTTCAAATCCTTCAAAGTCTTTAATTCATTCATTTTCACTCCCTGATATTTTTTGTTTAAGTTCATTAATATCATATTCTCCTATATTTTCAGTTCCAAGAGATTCACCCATATCAGTTCTTTTTTCAATCCACCATTTATCAATCTCTTTCTGTCAAATATGCTTTTTCATCTCCCTTTGTTAAAACATTATCTTTTTTTGAATATTTCCAACCTCTTTCTCTTGCATATTGAACACAACATTTATTCGAGCAAAAATAACTATCCACAGTCAAATTCCTATGGAGCCATATCTTAAATGTTGCGAAATTATTGCATTGAAAACATTTCATTCTCCACCCTCCTTCAAATCCTTCTCTACTTCAAATTCACTTTCATATTCTAAGTCCAACAATTTTAATTTAATCTCCTCTAATCTTCTAAGAGCCAAACCATTTTCAACTAAACTCGTCTTCTTATTTGTAAATTCATCATATACTTGATCCTTATTTACGCAAATTGCTATTTTAATCATTTTTCAATCTCTCCCAATAGTTCAAAATTTCTAAACCCTCATAACTTCTACAATTATCTAAAACAATATAATTAACAGTATCATCATAAGCTCTCCTTATACATTCATCTTCTATTTCACTATATTCTTTAGCGAACTTCTCAATTTGTTTTATTAGTTTGTTTGTCATTTTCTTTATTATAAATGGCGAGAAGGATTAAAATAATCCTTCTCTATTAAAAAAGGTTGCATTCCTATGTGTCTCATGCATGCAGAGACTATTATTACTCTAATACTTCTATAGAGTATCTTGTATTTAGACCAGATCCATGTCTATTAACTCTGATCTTTTTTATATCTGATTTAATCTTCAGTGCTTCTTTTAGCTTTTCTAAAACCATGTCAGGAACTCTATACTCTTTTCCTTCTATAACAGCAACTTGGTAAAAAAATTCATTTCCATCTTTGTCTTTTCCGGTTCTATCTTCTAACTGAAGGTTTACATCAACTGAACTTAGATCAGCGATGTTTAGAGTCTGCTTTGGCTCATAAGCTCTTGCACTTTCAATTATCGATGCCATTTGTTTTAACCTCCTGTAATTTAATTGAATATGTTTTTGATTATTTCCTGTTTGATTTCTTTGTGTTTCATTCTTGCTATTGAATCAGAAAGATCATCGTTTGCTTCTCTCTCTTTCTGTCTGAACTCAAGTTCATCAAGCCAGTTAATTTGCTGTATCACCTGCATTTTCTATAACCTCCTTTTTATCTAACAAAGTAAAAACAAATTCTTTCCATGTTAAACTTCCTTTTACTTCTACTAACTTATCGTATTCTTTATCCTCTAAAAATAAGTTTATTGTTTTCATATTAGTTAATATACTAACTACTATATAAACATTTCTATTTTATTTTAGTAGTAACAAAGTCAGAGTAGGCGGGATAGAAGTGACAAACCCATTTCCTACTCTTTCTTTCACCAGGTTTTAGATGGTGAATATTAATGCAGGATGAAAAAAGGTTGAGAACACCCTGCATCTGAAAGATTGGAAAGAAAGTTATAAAGCTTGATGAAAAAAGAGTTATCTCCAATCTTTCAGTATGAAATTCTTGTTTTAAGCCATTCTGCATCATTTTACATAATTTGGTATATCCTCTTTATCTAATTTATCTAACATCCACCATTCTATTAAACCATGAATAGGACAGATCATTCCTTTTTCTGTTCTAATTAGAGGTTGATTGCATCTTGGACATATTTTTTTCATTTTCATTCTCTTTTAATTTATCATACTGATCTTTAAGATCATAATATTTCTGGCTGACTTCTGATAGTTTATTTGTTAGCAGTTCAATTCTTCTCAAAATATTCAATCTATTATCATAATCTGTTATTCCTCTTTCAGCCAACATAACAGAAATTCCAACTCTTAATGCTTCTGTAAATTTAATATGATGTTGTTGGCATAGTGAGTAAAATTGATGAGAAACTAAAACAGAGGTCTGTCTTTGTCCTGCTCTGTTTCTCCAGTCTTTGTTTAAGTTATTATCTTTGTAGCTCATTTTATCTTTTGTATATACTAAAGTAAATATATATTTACTACTTTCTTTTCTTTCTTTTATATTTCTATATATATTATAATATATACTATTTTTTGCATTTATATTTATTTTTTAGTAAATATATATTTACTTTAGTATATATTATATACTAAAATATATACTATTATTTAAAATTTCTTCACTACTTTAAAATGTTGTAGTAAAGTGTGTAGGTACCTGGTGTTTAGGTACCTGAAATGTAAAATAAGAATCTTTTGTTATATTTTGTGCATTAACTATAATCCAAATTTATAGTTGAACACCCAACTATAAATAGGAGTCTTAAATTGTTATAGTTTAAATTTTGATTTAATATTTTATCTTTTAATTAGTTATTCCTTATATAAGTAAGATGATAAAAGTAAATAATCAAATACAGTGTTTAGGTACCTGCCTACATTAACTACATTAACTTCACTAACTACACTTAATTTGAGCCAGTTTTTAGAGAACTGGCAAACTCCTCTTACAAAAGAGCATTATTTTAAGGTGTCCCTTATGTTTTTGCCTACATTAACTACATTAACTTCACTAACTACACTCTTTTCATTAAAATCTTGTGTAGTTTCTGTAATTGTTGTAGTTAATGTAGTATGTGTAGTATTGTGTAGTTCTTTTATGTTTTCTTTGTATTTCTCAGGAATTGGGTAACCACAAAAGTTCGCACAATACAGGTTATAAGAACTTTCACTTCTTCAACTCCTCAATTTGTTTCTGTAAATCTGCAACTTCCTTTTCTAAATCTCTTATTCTCTTTTCATGTCCGATTAAATTTTCATATAACCAATCAACCATTCCAGAGATGCTCCAACTTGCTTTTTCTGTTGAACTTTCAGCAGGTAAGGGGATTTCTGTTAATTTTCCATCTCCATTTCTTAATTCTTCTTTCAAAACTAATTCATCTAATTCCTGTTTCTTTTGTTCATCAGTTCTTTTGTCTGTTGGTGTATTAGTTAAAATTTCTTCAAATATCCCTACTTCTGAATCAATTGCTGTTCTGTTATCTTCAAGTATCGTTGGTTTTGTCACTTGCTCCATACTCGCAATTCTACAAGAAGTCTTTAATATTGGTTGCATCATTTTCTCATAACCTCTTAAAACTTCTTCTGTAATATTTGAACAATTACAACCATAAATATCTAATGAATCTAATGAAGTTTCATTAAAACATCTTTGGCATTCTGTATGAGTAACTTCCTCATAAATTGGAGCTGAATAATTATTGACTTCAATTTCTCCTGCATAACAAGGATGTTTAGAATGATTTACACTTCCATCAGGATTTAAATATTCTTCATCATAAACTTCTGAGAACTCAAAATAAGCATCTGCTAAGATTCCACCAGCTGTTTTAATGCTTAAATTTCCGTCAGCATCTTTTAAATTAACTTCCAAAGGAGCAACTGGCGAAGTAGTATTTAATCCAATAAAACCACTTGAGAAGTTTCCCCAGATTAAAGGATTTGAATTAATATTATTTTGTTTTAGGATAAAAACATCATTCATGTTATCATTCTCTCCTGATTCATAACCTATGTAAATAGAATCATTAGACTGAGCATCTCTTCCTGCCTCATATCCTATTGCAATAACTCTATTCGAAGGATTCGCTCCTGCTAAAGAAGAAAAACCTGCAGAATTACCAAGATATAAATTATTATCTCCGAACTCGTAAAAACCAGCTCCACCACCAAGATATATATTCGAATCTCCAACTATTCCAAATCCAGTGACATAACCCATTAATAGATTAGCTATTCCATCAGAACCAAAACCTACTAATGCACCTATCCCAACTGAATATGCTGAGCCAATTCCTCCAATATCTCTTCCTGCACTTTGAAAAGTACTTTTCCCTAGTCCAACCATAGAACTTCCTAAAGCATAATAACCTGAACCTGAACCTATAAATAATGACTCACCAGAAGTATCTGTTGGATTTGTACCATTATAAAGCTCTCCTGTTTTATATCCAATAAAAATAGAATTATCAATATCATTAGCAAGGTTTCCAGCTCCTTTTCCAATTAAAGTATAATCAAAAGAACCGTCATTAATAGGTATTCCATCTGAAAGATATGTTTCATCTTCACCTAGACTTAATAAGGGGCTTGTTCCATTAGTAATTTTAAATACATTCTCGCTTGTCTGCGACATCATTAAATTTGAAGAACTGGAAATATTGAAAAGGATATGCCCATTGTAAATTTTCAACTGCCCGCCTGTTATTGAAACATTCAAAGAGGTATTTGTTTGACTTGAATCATTTATCCATCCACCTGTTCCATCTCCTGAACTTATTCCAGTTAATTGACTTCCATCTCCGAAGAAATAATCTGCTGTTATGTTATAACCAGTTGCATTAATATTAGCAGTATTGTTATAAACCTGAGTTTTATTATAATAATCCCCAATAACAAAATTTGAAGAGTTGTAAAATCCACTAGGATTGTCGATTGAATAATAAAGTGTATCTGCATAACTTTGATTCCATGATGAATTACCTCCTGAAATCCCACTCAACTGAGAACCATCTCCGAAGAAATAATCTGCTGTTACATTTCCATTAACTATTATATCAGCTTCTGATTCTCCTTCAATTCCAACATATACATCATCTCCGAATATTCCTGTTCCTGTTGCTATAAAATCTCCTATAACTCCGAAAGTTCCGTGAAAATATCCTATCAAATCATTTAATGAATTGATAAAATTAATTGTCGTTGGGCTTTCTACATCCTTCACATCTATAACCTGAGAACCATCGAAAACCAAATCAGAATCTAGTGTTAAGTTTCCTGTCATTGTATCACCGTCAGTGTTTACAAATCTATCGTCGCAGTCTTCACAAGTTATTTCTTCTCCTCCGCCTCCTGTTGTAGTTGTAGTTTCTGCTGTTGAAACTCCGTATATTGTTTCATCTGAGTATATTCCAGCAGATACGAAAGTAATTGATAATAGAAGTAAAAATATATATAAGTAACATTTCATTTTAATTTATATAGAAAAATAAGATTTAATTATTTTTCTATAGCTTAATTTCTTTTCCGTTATCAAAAAATTTTGTTATTTTATGTTCTTTTCCGTCAGATAAAATAACTTCAGCTTGACTTAATTTTTCTTTTAACTTTTCAGGATTTTCTAAGACTTCTCTTATTTTTGGATCAGATAAATAAGGATTATCAGGAATTTTCTTATCTGCGTATTTTTTTGATATGATATAAGAAACTATAAAAATAATTAGTGCAAATACATAAAATAAAGGAGATGTTAATAAAGTCATTTTAAGCTGGAACTATCCCACTTGTAGGTTTACAAGTTTCCATATCTTTAATTATTTGTCCTAATTGATTTCCTATATTTCCTATATCGGTAACAATACCTTTCAGTAAATAGATTATAATTGCAAAACTTGCAGTTAATATAATCAAATATATGACTGTTGTAATTACTTGTTGATAAGCCTGCCACCATTTAATCGATTTATCTCGGTAATTTCTTTTAACAAACTCTCGTAAATTTTCAGACGCCCAAAGCATATCAGTATGATCATACTTCAAACCCATCTTTTTCATATCATCAGAGAGTTTTGTTGGAATCCAGTTAACCAGTTCTCTTTGAGGAGTTATGGTAACATAATATAATCCTGGTTGTACAGATTTAGTGAATCTAGGAAGCCACATATCTTTCTTTTTTATGTAGAATGCTCTTAATCTAGTTCCTGGATGGATGATCTCAACAAGTTCATCTCTTCCTAGTTGGATTTGCGATTCTGCTGTTTCTTCCCACCAGATGATAGATTGTTTTGGTATATTAGCCTCTTTCTTTTTTTTAACTAGAAAAAATGTAATTCCACCTATAATTACTGCAACAACTATAACGAGAAAAAAAATTAAAATATTATTGATTAGATTACCTATATCTATATCTTTAAAAGGATTAAAACTTCCTATATCCATTCTATAGATAAGAAAAACTTATTTTTAAATCTATCTATAGATTATCTTTTTTTCTTTCCTTTTTTTTTAGCCATTTTTAATTTTTAAGTTGAAATCTTCTATTTTTAGAGATTCATCATCTTCCTCTTTATCATTTTCATCTAAATCAACTTCTTCATCTTCCTCATCATAGTTAATTTTAATTAAGTTTATCAAATCTTCTAATCCATCAATTTTAATTGTTATTGTCATTTTGTTTCTTTGCCTCCTTTCAGAGTTTTTTAATATAAAAAATAAAATAAAAAATAAAATATTTATTTTTAACCAAATTTATTAGCTTTTGTATTCATAGTTTTATTTATAGTATCTGTCATGAAATATTTCCAGAATAAAATAAATAATCCTATTAATATTAATAACGTTATTGATATCGCAACTATAAGAAACTGCGTATCTGATTGGTTTGAATATTGTGATAATGCATTAAGACTTTGATTATTTACATCTCTCGAGTTAATTTCTGCATCTGAATAATAATTATAAGTATAACTTATGTTTACATTATCCCATTGATATGTAGATGCATTAGTTACTATTCCATTTGAAGAAACAGAAATATTTCCCAATGATATAACTACTCCACTTGTAGCATTAATTGCACCAGTTATTGAAGGATTTGAAAAACCCCTTACTGATGATTGTGCAAGAGTATATCCTGTTGAATTTACATAAGCCCCTGATTCATTTGAAACTGTTCCTATAGAATCTTCAAGAATATCAATATTACCCATATTCCCAAAAATAAAGGTCATTATCAAAGCTCCAAATAATATTCCTAAAAGTAAGAATATTATTGTTCCAAACTGCATTACTTGTTTTACTTGTTTCATTTTTCTTTGCCTCCTTTCAGAGTTTTTTAATATAAAAAATAAAATAAAAAATAAAATAAAAAATAAATTTATCCAAAACTGCTTCCGCTTTTGCTTCCACCCATTTTTCCTATTGTATCAGTCATGAAATATTTCCAGAATACAATGAAAAGTGCTATCAATACAAGTAAAGTTATAGATATAGCAACTACAAGGAACTGTGTATCACTCTGACCTGTGTATTTGGTAATAGCATATAAGGAATCATTTTGAATAGTTAGGCTTTCATTATAACCAGTATCTGAAGATGTCAAACCTGCTTGTGTAGGTCCTAACTGAGCAAAAATGAAAGTCATGATCTGAGCTCCGAAAAGGATTCCTAAAAGGATGAAAACGATCATTGCAAAAGACATTACTACTTTTTGCGTTTGCATTTGTTACTTTTTCCTCCTTTCAATGATATATACATAAAAAAAATAATCTATAAGAGTTTTTAAATAATTGTTAACATTGTTAACATTGTTAACAATTATTTTTTAAAAATCCAAATTCCAATAAATACTATACAAAAGCCCAAAATGTACATAAATAAATCTTGTTGAAGCATTGGAATGTTCTGCTGATTTTTTATTAAGGTCATAATTGTACTTAAAAAAACAGAAACAACTGAAGCAATTCCAAAAGAACTTATAATATCTCCTTTTATGTATTTCTCTTTATCTACAAAATAAGAAGAAAAACCAATAATAGCCCAAATAGTCGCAACAAAATAAAGGTAAAAATAATAATTACACCCTGTTGGATAAACTAGTAAATCTCCTATTGTTTCTATGTTTGAAATTAATTCACATACCATTTAACCTCCTAATTTCCAGAATATCCAGAGAGCAGATACAATACTTATAATAAGCCATGATAATAAAACGCTTGTTACTGTCAATGGTATCCCTAATATTATAACTGGTAATTTAATTATTAACTCAAACATCGCAAAAACTAAAGATCCAAAGGTTTTTCCTATATTAACTGGGGTAAATAAAACAATAGAACCAAAACCTACTATTGATTTTTCCTGTTTCAATGCATCCCATTGATCTTGGCTAGTATCTTCTAAATCTGCAAGTTCTTCTGAAATGTTTGAAAATGAATCGCTAAATCTTGAATCTTCGGTTAATGGCTGAACTGCTGAATTATCTGATTGTACAATAACGATAAACGAGAACAATCCAAAAACTATAAGTGCAACTAATCCAAATCTAGAAAAAAAATCTATAATATTATCAGCCATTATTGAGGATTCTCCTTATTTAATTTCCATACTCCGATTATAGTAATTGACAATAACCAAACACCAGCAGATCCTAGTCCGATTATTGTTCCTTCAACTAAACCTAATATAACAGCTCCAATATAAGATAAAGACATTCCGACTAAGATCCATGTTTTATCGTTTGAAACAAGTACTAATATCAAGGTTAAAATAAACCATGCAACATAACCTATATCTCCATAAGGAGCTTTGTCTGAAATATTAATGCTTGTTGTTGAAATAAGATAATTATCAATATAAACTTTAGTAATTAACGTTGTATCGGTTAGATCTCCAATAGAACAAGATAATGTTCCACTTGCAGAAAATAATGTTGAGTTGCATATACTTCTATTCCCAAAAATATCATTCCTTTCAACTTGCATATTTATTGTTTTTGGATCTCCATTTGAAGAAGTAAAACTAAAACTTATAGTATCTGTTGTAGAATTGTAAGTAGGATTAGTTTCAAATATTATTCCAAGAACATTATTATAAGTAAATAATTCATCAGCAGAAGCAAGTGCGTCAAGATTTATTTCACAGTTTCCAATAGTGAAGTCACTGCAGAAAGCCCTGATATTTTCAAAAGTTGCAAGTAATACTCCATTTTTAGTAACTCGTAAATTATAAACTATATCATTTCTAACAAAATTTCCTATTGTTTCTCCATTAGAATCAGTTTTAGGAATTTCAACGGTCTTAAATACATTCTCCCCAAGATATTGACGATCAATATATATTAATGCATTTTCAAGAGGAAGAGAATCAACACCTGTAAATTTAATTTTAAAGCTTGTGGCATCTGAAGAATTTAAATCATATAAGTTTATTTTTTGGTTTGATGTTGAATTTGTAAGATTAAAATTTTGGATATTATAATATTCCGTAGCAAAATCATCTGCTTCATATTTTATAGTAGCATCCAATAAATAATTTATATCTTCTGTAAGGTTTTGGTTAAGACAAAAAGTAGAAGGATTATCTCCGCTTGATGTTGAAAAGTTTGTAATTAAATTTTCTCCAGAGGAATCATAAACATTAATAGAAACATCTAAACTTGTATTTTCTAAATTTATTTGAAGTTCTTCATCTAATACTGTAAAATTATATAATACTTGTGAATAAGCAGAACAATTATCAAAGTCTAAATTTTTAACTGTCTGATTGTTAAATGTTGAATTAAAATAATATGTTCCTGTTGAATCTGTTAAACCTACATTCCAGTAAAATGTTTTATTTGTAGTTCCTGTAACTGATGGTATTCTAATTGATCTTGAATATTCCCTTATATTTCCTGTATCAGAAGTTGATGCAAAATAATTTGTTCCATCATAATTTAAATAAATAACTGTGGAAAATCCACTGAAATCAAGAGAAATATTTATTTTAAATTCTTCATTATTTCCTTCTATTGTTTCATTATTAAATGACTGTGAATTCTCAATAAATCCATCATTAGTAAACAACAAAGAACTATAACCTAATTTCCCATTTATAGAACTAAAATTAAAAGGTATTGTGCAATTTCCTGAAACTGCTGTGCAGATTGATATATAATTATTTAATATTGTAGTTAAATCTGTTTTCTGTGTTTCTCTGGATCTTCCTAATCCTCCGAACTCTGATGCACTTCCACTATTCCATAATTCAGTAACTTCATCATCTGTTAAAGTTCTATTCCAAAAACCTATTTCATCAAATGTTCCTTCTGCAAATGAACTTCCAGTTCCTCCGATTAAAGTCTGGTTTTGTGTAAACTCAGTTGAATATGGATAAGGATTACCTGCATCCGCTGTTCCGTTTAAATAAAAATAAACTTTATTATTTGACTGGTCGTAAACAACAGTTGTCATATACCATCCTGTATTAAATCCTGTGAGGTTGGAATAGTTTGCTCTTACTTCAGCACCTCCTGCTTTTCCAAATGCAAGTCTGTAATTATCATTTGAATAGAAATAAAATGACATTGCTCCTGAATTTCCTCCCACTAAAGTTGTAAAAGTTAATCCGTTATTCAAAGGATTAACCCATAAATTTACTGAGAAGTTTTGGTTTGTAAATTGCAAATCTGAATAAGTAACATTTACCATATCAGAAGTTCCGTCAAATTGTCTTGCCTGATTAAGTATTCCTGAATTATTATTTGTAGTTCCTATATCTGTTCCGTCATATCCGTTTACAGTTGAGTCTGTAACATCTCCGTCAAAATCATAATAAGCCAAAATATCCTCTGTCCAAATATCCTCTGTCCATAAACTTGAACTTCCATTCCAAACATGAGTATCATTTATATATAAACTTGCATTGTTTGGATAATTACCTGAACCATCCTGATAACCAGTTAAAGTTATACTCGCATTTATTAAAAAAGTTTCATCTGGAATACTTAAATTTCTTATTATTGATTCAGTTCCTGTAAAAGTTAAATTCTCTTCTGTTAATCCTATTGTAAAGGTATCCCAAACTGCCCATTCATCTAAAGTCTCTCCTTGAGTTTTAATAACCCAGTCTATT
>Ga0180430_10005149_pt1 | contig 10899 bp, 10 predicted proteins | sample SS_ome_9_FD_132999 | JGI IMG/M metagenome (GOLD analysis project Ga0180430, IMG submission 132999) | Hypersaline lake sediment archaeal communities from the Salton Sea, California, USA - SS_1_S_2 metaG | ecosystem: Environmental > Aquatic > Non-marine Saline and Alkaline > Hypersaline >... | reverse complement strand
TTCTTGGCGGCCTTCTTCTTCGGGGCGGCCTTCTTCTTCTTGGCCGGGGCCTTCTTGGCGGCCTTCTTCTTCTGGGCGGCTTTCTTCTTGGCCGGGGCCTTCTTGGCGGCCTTCTTCTTCGGAGCGGCCTTCTTCTTCTTGGCGGGTGCCTTCTTAGCCATCTGCTCTCTCCTTCTCGTACGCGTAAGGCAACATGATGCTCACCGACAGATGCGGATCAGTCAGCCCTGTCTAGCATAAGTGGGATGCCGGCCGTACGATCGACGGTTCACCTCCTCCCTGGCTCCGGCACGTTACTTAACCAAATCTCTCCCTCTGAAAAAGCCATCGTAACTATACGTACCCCAATGTCTGGTGAAAGATAGCACGCGCAGAAGTCATCCGTCAAGCAGAAATTGGTCGGTTTTCCCTCTGAAAAGTCGCTGCGGCGCATCGCTTTGGATGCTGTCAATGGTCGTCATTTGCGGGCCCTGCCGGCCCTCCTGCGAAATTGACAGACCCCTCCGGTCCTTCTATTATAGCGGACACGATCTGAGTCCTATTGTCGGGTCACGCCGGTTCATCCGGACTGCGCGGGATCCGGCATTTGCCATTTGGTGGGGTGCGCAGTGGATGCCAGCATCGGCTTCATAGGGGCGGGCAATATGGGGGGCGGGCTGCTGCACGGCCTGCTCGACGCCGGCGCCGTGGAGGCCGCGCAGGTCGCGGTGGCCGACTTGAGCGACGAGCGGCTGGCTCCGTTCCGGGAGCGCGGCGCAGCGGTCGGGGCCCACCTCGCGCCGGCGGTCGAGGGCCGCGATCTCGTGGTCCTGGGGGTCAAGCCCCAGGTGGCCGACTCGGTTCTGGCCGAGTTGGCGCCCCTGGTGTCGCCGTCGCAGGTCATCGTGTCGCTGATGGCCGGCGTGCGGACGGACGCCATCGAGGCGGCCCTGGGAGGGCAGCCCATCGTGGTGCGCACCATGCCCCAGACTCTGGTGCGCATCGGCGCGGCGGCCACGGCCGTGTGCGCTGGGGCGCACGCGACCGACGACCACGTGGCCGCGGTCTGTGAGCTCTTCGACGCCGTCGGGTCCACGGTGCGCGTGGCCGAGAAGCAGATGGACGCCGTAACCGGGCTGTCGGGCAGCGGCCCCGCCTATGTATACACCATCATCGAGGCCCTGGCCGACGCGGGCGTCGGCGTGGGGCTGAGTCGCGACGTGGCCCTGCGCCTGGCGGCCCAGACCGCGGCCGGTGCGGCGCGCATGGTGCTCGAGTCGGGGCAGCACCCGGCCGGGCTGCGCGACCAGGTCACCTCGCCGGCCGGCACCACCATCGAGGGCCTGCGGGTGCTGGAGGAGGGCGGCCTCAGGGCCACCCTCATCGGCGCCGTGCGCGCCGCGGCCCGCCGGGCCGAGGAGCTGGGGCGCCAGTGATCGCCGTCATCGACTACGGCATGGGCAACCTGCGCAGCGTCGAGAAGGCCTTCCACCATCTCGGCTTCGAGGCGGCCATCACCGAGCGGCCGGCCGATCTGGCGGAGGCCAGCCACGTGGTGCTGCCCGGCGACGCGGCCTTTGGCGACGCCATGGCCAAGCTGCGCGACCAGGGCTGGGAAGAGGCCATACGGCGCGAAGTGGAGCGCGGCAAGCCCTTCCTCGGCATCTGCGTCGGGTTGCAGTTGATGTTCGCCACCAGCGAGGAGATGGGACAGCACACCGGGATGGCTCTGTTGCCGGGGCGCTCGGTGCGCTTCCCGGCCTCGGAACGGGTGCCGCAGATCGGCTGGAACCAGGCCGACATTCAGCGCGACTCGCCTCTCATGGCGGGCGTGACCGACGCCAGCTTCTTCTACTTCGTCCACTCCTACTACGTGGAGGCCGACGAGGCGTCGGACTGCGTGGCCACCACCGACTACGGCCTGGCCTACACCTCAATCGCCGCGCGGGACAACGTGTACGGCGTGCAGTTCCATCCCGAGAAGAGCCAGAAGGTGGGGTTGCGCCTGCTGCGCAACTTTGCCGAGATGAGCTGACCATGACGCAGGCCGTTTCCCGCTCAATCCCTCCGCGCCCGTCCCGCTGGACGGCGCCCGCCCCGGGTGGCACCCGCTAGCCATGCTGGCCAAGCGCATCATACCCTGTCTCGACGTCAAGGGCGGCCGCAATGTCCGCGGCGTGAAGTTCTCCGCCGACCAGGACGCGGGCGACCCGGTCGAACTGGCCACGCGCTACGATGCCGAGGGCGCCGACGAGCTCGTGTTCTACGATATCACCGCCTCGGCCGAGGGGCGCGACATCGTCTCCGACCTGGTGCGCCAGGTGTCGGAGCAGGTCTTCATCCCCCTCACCGTGGGCGGGGGCATCCGCACCTTCGACGACGTGCGGCAGATCCTCAAGGGCAGCGCCGACAAGGTCTCGATCAACTCGGCGACGGTGCGCACGCCCGAGATCATCAACCAGTCGATGGAGAGCTTCGGCAGCCAGTGCATCGTGGCCGCCGTCGACGCCCTGCGCCGGCCGGCCGTCGAGGGGGAGGCGCCGTCCTGGGAGATCTACGTCAACGGCGGGCGCACGGCCACGGGTATCGACGCGGTGGCGTGGGTCGAGGAACTCGTCGATCGCGGCGCCGGCGAAGTGGTCCTCAACAGCATCGACGCCGACGGCACGCGCGACGGCTACGATATCGAGCTCAACCGTATTGTGGCCGAGCGCGTCGAGGTGCCCATTGTGGCCTCGGGGGGCTGCGGCACGCTGGGGCACATCTACGACGTGCTCACCGAGGGACAGGCCAGCGCCGCCCTGGCGGCCTCTATCTTCCACTACGAAGTGTTCAGCATTCCGCAGGTCAAGCAGTATCTGGCGGAACGGGACGTGGTGGTGCGCCAGTATCAGGGCTGAAGCACTTGCGCCGGCGCGGGTCGCCGGCCGCGGTTTGGGAGGGGCGGGTGGTCGGTACCGAAGCGGCATCGAGGAGGGACGCACAGGTGGCGCGACAGGAACGCATGGCCGCGGTGCGACGCGTGGTGGTCAAGGTGGGCACCTCCACCCTGACCGGCCGCAGCAACAAGCTGGCGCGTCCCGTATTCCGCCGCCTCGTCGAGGACGTGGTGCAGTTGCGCGCCCGCGGGCTGGAGGTGGCCGTGGTGTCTTCCGGCGCCGTCGCCGCCGGCATGGGCCGCCTCGAACTGGAAGAGCGGCCCCGGGCGGTCGCCGACCTGCAGGCCGTGGCCGCCGTGGGCCAGAATCTGCTGATGAACACCTGGGAGAGTCTCTTCCGGCGCTGCGAGGTGCCGGTGGGGCAGGTGTTGCTCACGGCCGACGATATCCTCGAGGATCGCCGCCGCTATCTGAACCTGAGCAACACCTTCCGGCAGTTGTTCCATCTCGGAGCGGTGCCGGTGATCAACGAGAACGACAGCGTCGGCGTCGTAGAGCTCAAGCGCTTGATCGGCGAGAACGACATGCTGGCGGCCTACGTGGCCCACCTCGTCGACGCGGAACTGCTGGTGATCCTGTCGGATGTCGAGGGGATCTACTCCTCCTTCGACCGCGGCCCCCGCGGCGAGGTGATTGCCGAGGTCGCGCCGGGTGACGGCATCGAGAGCGCCGTGGGGCGCTCGGGCGGCCGGCTGGGCCAGGGGGGCATGGGCACCAAGGTGCGGGCGGCGCGGCTGATGACCGCCTGCGGTGAGATGTGCGTCATCGCCCACGGTCGGCGCCACCGGCTGGGGGACATCATGGCCGGCGAGGAGTTGGGCACGCTCTTCATCCCGGCGGCGCGGAAGCTGCGGCGCCGCAAGCGCTGGATAGGCTTTGCCTCGCCCTGTCGCGGCACGGTCACCGTGGACCGCGGCGCCGAGCGAGCCATCGTCGAGAGCGGGCGCAGCCTGCTGCCGGCGGGAGTGACCAGCTGCACCGGGGACTTCGCCGCCGGCGACGTGGTTCGCGTCGAGACGCGGCAGCAGGTAGAGGTGGGGCGCGGCGTGTCGCGCTACGGCGCGCCAGATCTGGCGCGCGTCTGCGGCAAGAGTTCGCCGGAGGTCTCCCGCCTGCTGGGGCGCCCGGCACCGGAAGTCATCCATCGCGACGACCTGGTTGTCCTGCTATAGCGAGCGCAGACCATGGGCACTACATCGCAGCGCCTGGCGCGGCAGAGCGGGGGGGGGTGGTGGAAGCTGGCCCTCGGGTTGGTCGTCTTCTCGGGCTGGGCCTACCTGTTTGTGGCCGGCGACGTGGGGCTGCTGCGTCTGCGCCAGCGCCAGGAGCAGCTGGCCGACCTCGAGGCGAGGGTGGGCCGGCTCGAGGCCGAGAACGACAGCCTGCGCAAGGTGCTGTGGAGCCTGGAGCACGACCCGGCCTTTCTGGAGCGCGTGGCCCGCGAGGAACTCGGCATGGTGAAGCCCGGCGAGCAGCTCTACAGGGTGGAGTCTGCGGCCGGGCAGGAGTGAGCGGCCGTGGCGCGCGTCATCGCCAAGGCCCAGGGCGTGGTGCTGCGGGCCCGCCGCATGGGTGAGACCAGCAAGCTGGTCACGCTCTACACGGCGGAGTACGGCAAGCTCAAGGTGACGGCCAAGGGTGCGCGCCGGCCCAAGAGCAAGTACGGCGCGGCGCTCGAGCCGCTCACCGAATCGCAGATCGTCTGCTACCTGCGCGACGACCGGGAACTGCAGACCCTCAGCGACGCCGAGGCCATTCGGGTCTACGGGCTGTCCAGGGACATGGAGCGCCTGGGGTACGCCAGCGCCGGCTGCGAGATGGTGGAGCGCCTCACCATCGAGCACGAGCCCAACCCGCGTCTCTATCGCTGTCTCATCGGCCTGCTGACCGGGCTGGAGGAGGTCGCGGCCGAGCAGGTCGAGTCGCTGTTCTGGTATTTCCAGTTGCGCGCGGCCGAGGCCCTGGGGTATCGCCCCGAGTTGGGCCAGTGCCTGTCCTGCGGCGCCGACATGAGTCAGGCGGCGTGGGGGCGCTACGATCCGGTCTCCGGAGGCGGCCTGTGTCCCGACTGCGCCGTCGCCGCCGCCGTCGGTGAGGAGGAGGCGCCGCCCGGACAGGGCGCCCGGCGCTTGAGCGGCGAGAGCGCCCGCTTCCTGGCGCAGTTGCAGAGCATCCGGGCGTACAGGCGCGACAGTCTGCCGCCGACGCCGGAACGGCGCGGCGAGATCCGCAGCCTGCTGCGGGGTTTCTTTGAATGCCATGCCGGCCACGGTGGCCGGCTTCGGGCCCTCGACTTCCTGGAGTCGGTCGGCCACAGCTCAACCCAGGTGTGAGGACGAAGAAGATGAGTCAGGCCAAAGGCAACGAAGTAATGGAGAAGGTGGTCTCCCTGTGCAAGCGGAAGGGCTTCATCTTCCAGAGCTCGGAGATCTACGGTGGCCTGAATGGCTGCTGGGACTACGGTCCCCTGGGTGTTGAGCTGCTGCGCAACATCAAGGAGACCTGGTGGCGGGCCATGACCTACCGCGAGGACGTCGAGGGGCTGGATGCCAGCATCCTCATGCACCCGCGCACCTGGGAGGCCTCGGGCCACGTGGAGAATTTCACCGACCCGCTGGTGGACTGCCGCCAGTGCAAGGCGCGTTTCCGCGAGGACCTGCTCACCGAGGACCAGCGCGAGGCCGGCCAGTGCCCGGTGTGCGGCAACAAGGAAGTGCTCACCGAGGCGCGCGAGTTCAACCTGATGTTCAAGACCTTTGTGGGCCCGGTGGAGGAGGACGGCAATCGCGTCTTCCTGCGGCCGGAGACGGCCCAGGGCATCTTCGTGAACTTCCTGAATGTGCAGGCGGCCATGCGCCAGAAGCTGCCCTTCGGCATCGCGCAGATCGGCAAGGCCTTCCGCAACGAGATCAACACGCGGAACTTCCTCTTCCGCACGCGCGAGTTCGAGCAGATGGAGATGCAGTTCTTCTGCACACCGGGCACCGAGGACGAGTGGTTCGAGTACTGGCGCCAGGAGCGCTGGAACTGGTTCCGCCAGATCGGCCTGCCCGAGAGCAAGCTGCGCTGGCACGAGCACCAGGGCGACGAGCTGGCCCACTACGCCCGCGCCGCCTACGACGTGGAGTACGAGTTCCCCTTCGGCTGGGGCGAGATCGAGGGCGTCCACAACCGCACCGACTTCGACCTGAAGCAGCACGAGGAGTTCTCGGGCAAGGCGCTGCGCTACTTTGACGACCAGTCGCGGGAGAAGGTGCTGCCCTGTGTGGTCGAGACCTCCATCGGGGCCAGCCGCACCCTCATGGCCTGCCTGGTCAACGCGTACGCCGAGGAGGAGGTCAAGGGCGAGAAGCGCGTGGTCATGCGCTTCCACCCGGGCATCGCCCCCATCAAGGCGGCCATCCTGCCCCTGGTCAAGCGCGACGGCATGCCGGAGCTGGCGCGCGAGGTGGAGGCCGGGCTGCGCACCCAGTTCCCGGTGGCCTACGACGAGGGGGGCGCCATCGGGCGCCGCTACCGTCGCATGGACGAGGTGGGGACGCCGTTCTGCGTCACCGTGGACTCGCAAACCCTCGAGGACCGCACCGTGACCGTACGCGAGCGCGACTCCATGGAGCAAGACCGCGTGGCCATCGATGCTCTGGCCGGCGAACTGACGGCTCGGATGGGCAATTGGCAGGCGGACTGAGGGGCGCGGCGGCGGGGCGCCGCGTTCTTGACCCTATATATAGGTAGGTCTATATTGACGATGTCGTAGACTGAAGCACCAACGCCTAACTTGGCCTTGGTGCTTTAGTTGTGGATGCGCGAAAGTGGCGGAACTGGCAGACGCGCCAGACTTAGAATCTGGTGCCCGAAAGGGCTTGGGGGTTCGAGTCCCCCCTTTCGCACGGACAACCAATCCGAGCCGCCCCTTCCCTCTCGACGCCCGCGTCACCCACCAACGAGCGCGCCGATCTTTGGGGTGCCCGCGCCGCGGGCGTCCGGCGGCATGCCGCGGCAGCCACATCGCAGGGGTCCGCGTCAGCGGGCCTGGAACGAAAGAGATCCGTTGAAGACAAACGTCATTGAGAAGGGCAAGTGGGAGCGCGAGCTGGAGGTCGAGGTCCCGGCCGAGCGCGTCGACTCCGAGACGGCTACGGCCACGCGCCGCTACCAGAAGCGGCTGGAGTTGCCCGGCTTCCGCAAGGGCAAGGTGCCCCTGAAGTTGATCGAGTCGCGCTATGGCGAGTCCATCCGCAGCGACGTCATCGGCGACATGCTGCCGGCCCTGATGCAGGAGGCGGCCCGCGAGGCCGGCCTGGTGCCGGCCGCGCCGCCGCGCATCACCAAGCTCGAAGCCGAGCCCGGCCAGCCGCTGAGCTTCACCGCCGCCTTTGACATCTGGCCCGAGGTGGAGATCGGCAAATACGAGGGCCTCGAGGTGACCAAGATGGTCCACGAGGTCACCGACGAGGAGGTCGAGGAGCAGCTCAAAGAGCTGCAGAACCGGCAGGCCACCGAGCAGCCGGTGGAGCGCGCTCTGGAGACGGGCGACGTGCTGATCGCCGACCTGCAGCGCACCGACGAGGCCGGCGTGGCCATCGTGGGCGAGCGCTACGAGGAGCGCTACTTCCTCATCGGCGGCGAGGACGCCCCCAGCCCCCAGTTCGAGGAGGCCCTCATCGGCATTGCCGCGGGAGAGGAGCGCCCGGTGCGCTTCTCCTATCGCGAGGATCTGCCCAACCCGGAGCTGGCCGGCAAGGAGGAGCGCTTCCAGGTGACGGCCCGCGAGGTGCGGGAGCGCAAGCTGCCCGAGCTCGACGACGAGTTCGCCAAGGATCTGGGCGACCAGTTCAACTCCCTGGAGGAACTGCAGGAGCACCTGCGCTCACAGCTGGTGTCGCGCTGGGAGTACGCGGCCCGTCAGCGCCAGCGCGGCGAGCTGCTGGAGGGGCTGATCAAGGAGAACCCCGTCGAGCTGCCCGACAGCCTGGTGGACAACTACATCGAGACCATGCGCCGCGAGCGCGAGGAGGCCCAGGCCCGGTCCGGCCAGGCCCCGCAGCAGGACAGCAACGACGAAGAGGTCTCCGACGAGGAGCGCGAGGCGGCCGGCCGCCGGCTGCGGACCTACCTCATTCTCGAGGGGCTGCGCAAGAAGCTGGAGATCTCCGTCACCGACGAGGAGTTCGAGGCGCACCTGGCCGAGCGCGCCGAGGGCGCGGGCATGAAGGTCGAGGACCTCAAGCGCTCGCCCCGTCTCGACGATCTGCGCCGCGACCTGGAGGAGGACAAGATCTTCGAGCTTCTGGGTGAGACCGCGGTCGAGAAGGAAGAAAAGGTCTGAAGGCACGCAGGCCGGATCACCGACCCGGCCTGCGCCACACAGGATCACCCTTCTGGCGTGGGGGGGCATGACGCTCGCCCATCGCCGGTGTCCGGGTTCCTCTGGCGGGAGCCCCATGGCGCGCTGAAGGCACAACTGAGAGGACGCAGACTAGTATGTCGTTGATTCCCATGGTCATTGAGCAGACGGGGCGCGGCGAGCGCTCGTACGACATCTACTCGCGTCTGCTCAAGGAGCGGATCGTCTTCGTGGGCACGCCCATCGGCGACGGCATCGCCAACCTCATCATCGCCCAGATGCTCTTCCTGTCCTCCGAGGACCCGAAGCGCGACATCTCGCTCTACATCAACACTCCCGGCGGGGCGGTGAGCGCCGGCATGGCCATCTACGACACCATGCAGTACATCCCCGCCGACGTGGCCACCATCTGCATTGGCCAGGCCTCGAGCATGGGCGCGGTTCTGCTGGCCGGTGGCACCAAGGGCAAGCGGCAGAGCTTGCCCAACGCCCGCGTCCTGCTGCACCAGCCAATGGGCGGCATCGGCGGGCAGGCCTCGGACATGGAGATACACGCCCGCGAGATCATCAAGATCCGCGAGCAGCTCAACGAGATCCTGGCCTCCTGCACGGGCCAGCCGCTGGACCGCATCCAGGCGGACACGGAGCGCGATTTCTACATGAACCCCGAAGAGGCCAGGGACTACGGCGTCGTCGACGAGATCATCCAGCCGTCGGCGATTCAGCAGCCCGAGACGACAGCGGCCGGTTAGACCCGGCCCGCCGCCGCCTCGTCTCCGGTCCCCTCCCGCGGAGCAGGTATCAGGTGAGACGTCGCCCCTCAAAGAACGACCCCCGCTGCTCCTTCTGTGGGCGGAGTGCCAACCAGGTCGACAAGATCATCACCGGACCGTCGGTGCACATCTGCAACGAGTGCGTCAAGCTGTGCAACGAGGTCCTGGCGGAGGACAAGAAGCAGACCCTGCCGTGGGAGACGGGCGCGGTCCCCAAGCCCCTCGACATCAAGGGCTATCTCGACGAGTACGTCATCGGCCAGGAGCGGGCCAAGAAGATTCTCTCCGTGGCGGTGTACAACCACTACAAGCGTATCCGCAGCAATGTGGATCTCGACGATGTCGAACTCGAGAAGAGCAACATCCTGCTCATCGGCCCCACCGGCACCGGCAAGACCCTGCTGGCCCAGACGCTGGCTAAGGTTCTGCAGGTGCCCTTCTCCATGGCCGACGCCACCATCCTCACCGAGGCCGGCTATGTGGGCGAGGACGTGGAGAATATCCTCGTCGGGCTGCTGCAGGCGGCCGATTACGATGTGAGCCGCGCTGAGAAGGGCATCGTCTACCTCGACGAGGTCGACAAGATCGCCCGCAAGAGCGCCACGCCCGCGGTGAGTCGCGATGTCTCCGGCGAGGGGGTGCAGCAGGCGCTCCTCAAGATTCTCGAGGGCACGGTGGCCAACATTCCGCCCAAGGGGGGCCGCAAGCACCCCGAGCAGCCGATGATCCAGATCAACACCGGCAACATCCTCTTCATCTGCGGCGGCGCCTTCGAGGGGATCGAGAAGGTCATCAGTTCGCGCGTGGGCAAGCGCACCATGGGCTTCGGCGCCACAGATGAGAAGGTGCAGGAGGCAGACGCCCTCAGCGTGTTGCCGGAGGTGCAACCCGAGGATCTGCTGGCCTACGGCCTCATTCCCGAGTATGTCGGGCGCATCCCGGTGGTGACGACCCTGGATTCGCTGAGCGAGAGCGACCTGTTCCGCATCCTGACCGAGCCCAAGAACGCCATCATCAAACAGGTTGTCCGCCTCTTTGAGATGGACGGCGTGGGGCTCAAGTTCACCGACGACGCCCTGCAGGCGATCGTGGCTCTGACAGTGAAGAAGGGCACCGGCGCGCGGGGCTTGCGGTCGGTGTTGGAGCAGGCCATGATGGACATCATGTACGACACGCCGTCGCACGGTGAGGTCACCGAGGTGTTGGTGACCGCAGAGATGATCGAGAAGGGGGTCGAGAGCGCCGACGACGAGGACGAGTACTTCCGCAAACGGGCCTGATGGCGTCTCGGACGCCCTGCCGCCCCAAACCTCGAGTCGGACGATGCAGGTAACCAGTGCGGCATTCGCAGTCGGCGCCGCCGATCTCAGCGGCGCCCCTTCCGATGGGCTGCCCGAAATCGCGTTCTCGGGTCGTTCCAACGTCGGCAAGTCGTCGTTGATAAACCGCCTGGTACAGCGCAAGAAGCTGGCCCGCACCAGTTCCACGCCCGGCAAGACCCAGCAACTCAACTACTACTGTATCAATGACGCCTTCTACATGGTGGACCTGCCGGGCTATGGCTATGTGCGCGGCGGCCAGGACCTGCGGCGCTCACTGGGCAAGTTGACGGACCGCTATCTCAAGGGGCGCGACGAGTTGCGGGCGGTGGTGCAGCTGCTCGATGTGCGGCACCAGCCCTCGGCCCTGGACCTGTTGATGATCGAGTGGCTGCGGGGGTGGGGGAAGCCCTTCCTGCTGGTCCTCACCAAGACGGACAAGCTGTCGCGCAGCAAGCTAGACCGGCAGCTCGAGAGCCTGGCCGACAGCGGCCGCCTCGCCGAGCTGCCCTACGCCACCTTCTCGGCGGTCAGCGGCGAGG
>Ga0180430_10005148_pt1 | contig 10900 bp, 9 predicted proteins | sample SS_ome_9_FD_132999 | JGI IMG/M metagenome (GOLD analysis project Ga0180430, IMG submission 132999) | Hypersaline lake sediment archaeal communities from the Salton Sea, California, USA - SS_1_S_2 metaG | ecosystem: Environmental > Aquatic > Non-marine Saline and Alkaline > Hypersaline > Sediment... | reverse complement strand
CCATCATGCTTCTTTCGGTCACTTACAAATTATCGTCATTGATTGTGGAGAATGAGAACAAAACATACTTTGAAACAGCCAGCAAGTTCAAACTGCCGCCATCCGATGCGGACAGGAAGCAAAATGAAGACAACAGTAAGTAACCGAATTGAGCCACGAGTCGAAGCCCCCTATATGCGGAATGAAGTAACAGTTGCGAGTTGGGGAGAGAAGGATTACCTAAGAAAACTCTGGCGGCATCCATACGACCAGTCTATAGAAATGCCTCACCGCTTTGCTGCTGCCATTGCTGTTATGGAAATGGGAATAAGTGAGTATTCGTTAATCGCGACAGCCGTGGGGTTGACTGTCGAGGAAGTCAAACGCGTGGACATGGCGAAAGACTTGTCCATAAGACAACTCGCAGTGGTGGGGATACCCGCTGGTGAATCGTTCGAACTGCAAAATTTTGTATGCTGCCCCAAATGCCAGGTTGCGGTAGGTTTCGCTCCATGCTTTGCCTGCCGTACTCTTTGAAAACACTGCACTAAATAGAGTGTGAAGGTTTTATAAATGTCCTTACCCACAGAAAGGGAGTTACCGATGTCGGGTGTCGTTCGGATTACGCGCAATGAGTTTTTAGAAGATCGACAAGGAAGAACATTCGCTGATGTGCTGGGCGACCCTGAACAGCCGTTTGACGAAGTGCTCGCCTTCTTCAATAACGACGAGCGACAGCGTCGTATGGAGGATGCGGAGATTCATCACGACAGGGCGGCCTTGTCAGGCGTCGTTCGTGAACTTGAGGCTCAGCCTGCTGTTGACCAGTTTCTTCTTTCAAAGGAACCACGACGGACCAAGCGACTGCGACAGGCGATTGGCGTGTTGGTTCGCATCATCATGGAGCAGCGCGGGTGGAGAAAGACCGGCAAGAAAGGTTCGTTGGGAGTCCGTGCCATCGTAACACGCGGCGACAAAATGCCCGGAGCCTACCATAACACTGGTGGGTTGGCTTTTTGGTTCGTGCGAGCAGAGCGTTACGAACGGATCGAAGGAATGCCGTTTCGCTCCGTAAAGGAGCGATCCAGAGAAAGCGAACAACGTTCAAAGGACTGAGTTGTGGCCTTTTGTTTATACACGAGTTGACATTGATGGCTGCCCCGTCCTGATGGAAAAAAGCTCTGAACGATTTGCCCGATGAATCAAGGCCATTTAGCTAGGAGTGTGACATCGCCTGTTTTTTCTGGCACTGCTTTCATGACAATTTTTGGCCTATCTGTCGTACTGAGAGAAAATAAAATGTTCGTTTTTGTCAGGGACATCTGCCTTTACTTAGTCGTAGATCTTCCCCCCAAAGCTTGTCGAGCAGTTAAGAAATATGCATGCAATTGGTGGTATTCTCACTATCGATAAAAATAACCACAATTAGTGAAAAGCAATCGTCTTGTCCGCTGAGTTTTCAGGATTACCAAGGCACGCATGTTACAGACATTATGAGCCATCTTATCTTGTTGGCGAAGGTAGTAGGGAGCTAAAGTGGAAGTACAAAAAGGACAGAGATTCCTAAGCGAACAAGAGAACCTGCGGGTGGCCGATGGCATCAGTCACGTGAAAAATGGCGAGGACGATCTGGCTATCGAGTGCTTCACCGAGGCAATTCGGCTCAATCCAGGATGTGCGAGGGCCTATTATCTTCGCGCAGAGATTTACAGCAAGAATGGCAAGTGGGCCATGGCCGAACGGGACATCGCCAAGGCTAGGCAGGCCGAAGCAAGGCAACAGTGAACCATTGCACTATTTTAGAGGGCGTGTCGTGCTAAAACAACTGGTGTCGTATTTCTCGAAAAGAAGAGGGAAGAAATTGATTCAGGCAGCCGAGGACGGCCGACTGGATCTTGTCCGCAGACTACTTCAGGCGGGTGCAAATCCTAACTTCAAGAGTGAAGGCAACATCACCGTGCTGATGTGGGCTGCCGCGCGAGGTCATCTCGAAGTGGTCAAGGTGCTGCTCAAAGCGGGTGCCGACCTGAGTGCTCGAACACAAAGAGGCCGAACGGCAATCGATCTCGCTACCCAGGAGGGCCATGATAGCCTTGCTGCGTTCCTGCTGGAGAACGACGAAGTGGGAGGTGATGGACAAGGCACCGGTGAATGTCAAGACGATGACCAGACAAGAGCAACATGCAAAAACACTGGGCATCCAAACACAAAACAAACTGAAGCTTCATAAACAAACTGGGATTATTCACGCCAGGGCCGGGTTCTTATTGAAAAGCACATACGGGTCATCGGCTGGGTCCGTGGGTGTCCTCAGAAAGTCGTCTCTCCGTACTCACGAGTACTGCGCACATTTTTGACCTCACCAGACCGAAACCGAGAGATAATTCATGGCAAAAGGTCGGAACACGTTTATCAAGGTACAGAGAGAGATGGAGAAAAAGCGAAGAGCTGAGGAAAAGAGGGCTCGTCGGCAGAAGAAGAAAGAGGAGGCCAACGACACACGTGAGTCGGATACGGCCAATTCCTCAGACACAGAAGAATAGAAATGGCCCAAACGTTCGCCAAAGAACATTCGGGAGAATATTTCACTCGATATAAATCGTTTGCCAAACAGAGTAATGGCCGACAACTAGCCACTCTTTTTCGGCAACGCAAGGGGGAACTTACCATGTTGAGACAGCGAATCTCTCCGACATTGGGCGGTCTGTCATCTCGTCAACGGCGTCTACAACGCCATACTCGCCACATGTCTTTCAAAGAAGCAGTCCGCCTAGTGGCTGATACGTTGTTCCACTTCACTCATTGCGCCACCCAAGAAACATCGCTCTGGTCCGACAGCGTACGCGTTTGGATGGGGAGCGTGACCTTTATTCATTTGGCGCTGGAAGAAGTTGATATGGACATCCCTCGGATCGTGGCCGGAACAGATGGTGCTCCCGATGCCGAGAAAGACCTCCGTGAGGAAGTACGTTTAGAACTGCTTGCCTTTTGGGCGGATTGCTTGGCATCGTTGCCATCCAAGAATACACCGCTTTGGAAATCGCTGCCATGAGCAAAGTTCGCGCCGATCGCACAGCGAAAAAGCATATGCGCAAGAATCCAACGATCACCGGAATGGTACAGACACCGAGCTGTCGGCATTCAGTGGCGCACCAAGAGCACGTAGATCCCGCCAAGGAAGCATCAAGCCACTCGCCCTGTAAATCGAACCACCACACTCGCGTCCAAATACACTTGGGTCGCCAAGGACTGGAACCCCGAGATCCAGCAGATCGCGAGGGAACGGACACTTGTCAGCGACTTAGGGCTTGCCGTATAGCAGCCCAACCAATCAACCGAGGACGACAAGAATGAAAACGGCAATGACGATCCCAACCCACCTGAAGAAGCCTGCTCCGCTACGAGCCGGATGTGGACGAAATCAAGTCGCAACCGCAATCGTCTATTGCGAAGCTAACTTTGGCGAAATCGACGGCAAGACAGCCAACGGGCTCGTCCGGCACTCGGAAAAGTACGAGATCCTCTCTGTCATCGACAGTGAAAAGGTTGGTTGCGATGCTGGTGTTGTGCTGGATAACAAGCCGAACGCCATCCCGATCCACCGAACCCTTGCCCACGCGATAGAGCAACTTAAGCGAGTGCCCGACTACTACATTTTTGGCATCGCGCCGTCGAGTGGCATGTTATCGGCGCATGAACGCGCCCTCGTAATCGAGGCCATCGATCTCGGGATGAACGTCGTAAGCGGTCTCCATGAGTTTTTGATCGACGACGCGGAGCTTGCGGCGGCGAGCGCGGCGAAAAACGTGGAGATCCTCGACGTCCGCAAGCCACCACCAAAGAAAGATCTGCGGACTTTCAGCGGTCGCATCATCGAAGTCACCTGCCCTCGCATCGCTGTGCTCGGCACCGATTGTGCCATCGGCAAGCGCACCACGGCCACCATCCTGACCTGCGCTCTCAACGATTGCGGCTTGAAAACGGTGATGGTCGGCACAGGCCAGACAGGCTTGATCCAGGGAGCACGCTACGGCCTCTCGCTCGATGCTGTACCGTCGCAGTTCTGCTCAGGCGAGATGGAAGCGGCCGTCGTCGAAGCGTTCGAAGGCGAGGCTCCCGACGTGATCATCATCGAAGGGCAAGGCGCGCTCAGTCACCCTGCCTACTCGACTTCGAGCTTCATCATCCGCGGCAGTTGCCCCGACGGCGTCGTACTGCAGCACGCCCCTGGGCGGACCAATCGTTGCGACTTCGAACAAATGGCGATGCCGACGCCCGCCAGTGAGATCAATCTTATCCAAACGTTTGCTGACACGACGGTCATCGGCCTGACGATCAATCACGAGAACATGACCGCTGCCGAGGTTGACTCTGCCATCAAGATGTACGAGTGCGAACTCGGTATCCCTGCCACCGATGCACTGACCCGGTCACCAAAATATTTAGTCGAGATGGTCCTTTCGGTGTTCCCAGAGCTTGAGGAAAAGCTGACTGCGGGCATACAATGACCGCGCCCCGGCTGGAGATCGACCTCGACAAGATTTATCACAATGCATTCTCGCTGGTCGAAAAGTTGGCCCCCAGTGGCATCGCGGTAACAGGTGTCACCAAGGCAACATTGGGCTCACCCGAGATCGCTGACGCGATGCTCCGGGCGGGCGTGAGTGCCATTGGCGAGTCTCGCATCGAAAATATCGAAGCGATGCACCTTGCGGGCATGCTAGCGCCGATGACACTCATCCGCTCTCCGATGCTGAGTCAGGTGGATCGAGTCATAACGCACGCCGATGTGAGCTTCCACACCGAGTTGGCAGTCATCAGTAAGTTCTCGATCGCCGCGCAGCGGGCAAGAAGGCTGCACGGAATCGTAATTATGGTTGAGCTTGGAGACCTTCGTGAAGGCGTCATGCCCAATGACCTTATGAATATCGTACGTGAGACACTTCGCTTCCCAAATGTCGTATTCAAAGGTATCGGCACAAACCTCGCGTGTCGTAGCGGAGTATCACCCGACGCGAGGAACATGGCTGAACTATCGGCGATCGCAGACTCGATCGAGGCGAGGTTTGGACTCGCCGTCGAAATTGTGTCAGGCGGGAACTCCGCCAACCTTCAGTGGGCACTCAGTGGCACAGACACCGGGCGAATCAACGATCTTCGCCTGGGCGAATCGATTCTGTTGGGTCGCGAGACTCTCCATCGACATCTGATTGAAGGACTGCACACCGACGCAATCACACTGGTGGCCGAAGTGATCGAATCGAACGTCAAACCATCACTGCCATGGGGCAATATCGCACAAAACGCATTCGGGGAGAAGCCATCCGCCGTAAATCGGGGCCATATCTCGCAAGCAATCCTGGCCATTGGGCGACAGGACGTCGATGCGTCCGGCCTGCAACCACCTCCCGACATCGAGATCCTCGCGGCCAGCAGCGACCACCTCATCGTGAAGTCTGGATGCGACAGCCTCCCTGTCGGCATCGAGATACCATTTCAGCTAAACTATAGCGCGCTGGTCGGCGCGATGACATCTCCGTTCGTCGCCAAGGTCCTCAAGTCTCAAAACGGCTACGTATCCGTACCCACCAATAGTCGCTCGCGTTCCGTCAAGTGTCGTAGATCATATTAATGTCCGTCGAACCGAAACACCTCACCATCTCAATTGTGGCAGTGAATCGAAGGTACTCTTGGACGAAGTCGCTAGGCAATAAACTGCAGTTTTCTACGTATAGAATGCAGAACTTGACCTATAGGTGGTCACCCTGGCGGCCACCCTTGAGATTCATGGCAGATCGTTTAGAATCGGCTTCGCGAATCAAAAAGTCTTACCTCTTGTGTGCTTATCTGGAAAGAGTCTCCTATGCGAGTAGGCACACAGCCATAGCTGATCTATAGGAAGGCAGCAAGTTAGCGGGGGCGAAATCGGCGCAGAGGTCTGATCGGTTGAAGTAACGGTGAATCGTGGGTATGCGGTTGGTTACCATCTACGCCTTCTGGAATAGATGGCTCGGTAATGTTAGGTATTCGCGGCGTGAAGGCGGTCCCGATGCGAGGGATGTTCGACAAATCGTAGAACTGAATATTGTCTAGGCCGATGGTCGATTGCAACCCGCCGAATCCGAGCAGGGCAGGGCCTTCCAAAGGACGAGCGAAGGTCTGGTGGGCGACTCGCTTTCCATCAAGGAACAGCTCCATCTGATCGCCAAAGCGAACGAAGCGGTAGTGGTGCCACTTACCCGGCTTATAGACGGCAGGGAATTCCTTAGTGTTCTCCGGGCCGTGAGCGATGAAAAGAGTTTTCGTGCGTCTCATACTTGCGGCATACAGCTTCAACTTCTCGTTGGCGACTAAGACATTGAGCATCTCGCCATCACCATAGGCGTCAAACTCGATCGCAAAATCTTCAATAGGCAAACGAAGATCGGTGCCCAGGGTCCGATTATTCCCGGCCACGAAGTAAGCACGGCCATCGCGTATTGTTGGCGCCTGACCGTTGACATTCCACTTGCCCGCTCCTTTGCTGAAGTCTTCCGAGAGAAGAAGAACCGGTTTGCCTTCCTGGCCTGTCGGATTTACTACCGCCGGATTGTGCCCGGTATGCTGATGTCCGACATGGCCAAGGCCAGTTGGCGCATTAGGGTTCGGCTGAGTAATGACTGTTGGAGGTGAGTTAGGAATGACTTGGCCTGTTGAGCCAGTGGTGCCAGTACCAGGTGGAGTCTGTAGTGGCGGCGTCGAGGAGGATATTATCAGAACTGGTTGCCTGCTCTTCTCCTTATCTTCTCTGGAGTAGAAACCATAGGCGGATTCTGGTGTTCTGGCGTTTGGAGAACCCATGGGAGTAAGGACTAGGCCATGATTCGGTTTCCCGGTAAGCCAGGCCTTAACCAGCGGAGTAATATCGATATCGACATGACTGTTGGGTGTCCCGAGCTTGAATCTTGCCACAGGTGCTTGATTGAATGCAGGTTGGTTCACCCAGGTAATTTCACCGTTGGTCGCGGGTCTCTCGGCCTGTCCTGAATGGTAGGTGTCGTTACCTTCCTGCCATGGAGCGATGACCCCGTGAACCTCGAGAGGTAGAGCATTGCTGCCCCCGGTGTGATTATGAAACAGCCTGAGTGTCGCCTTGGTAAAGCTATTGGCATTACCAGGTGGAAGGTTGAATTTCAAATACGCTCTCTTCTCTCCGCCAGCGGGATTCCATCCCGCGCCGAGTTTATCGTACGCACCCTGGTTGCTCTTGTTCCAGTTTTGGTAAGCGTAGGCATAGACGGAAGCGTCAGCGACAGGGTGCAGTTGCTGCAGTCCGGTGCCAATGCTCGTCCCAGGTACCATGTCAGTGAACGGGATGGCTGCAACGCCCGGCTTGATCAACTTGGTCATCGGCTCATCGGGTGAGAGGATGTAGGTGAAGGTGTCGCTGGGGACGACGGTGATTTTAGCAGTGTCGGCCAATGCAGCAGTCGTGAATTCTTCGGGCATTGCGCGAAGTAGGGAGAATAAACCTGTCTGGCGGCCGGTGATTTTGACCTGGTAAGTAGCAAGCGGCAGTAGTGCCAGCATGCCCTTCGTGTTGTCCGGCTCGTCGTACTCGGTCAGTTCCGCTGCAGGAATCTCATTGACGAAGGTATTCGCGTCCACCCAGCCTGATCTGCGGCCCGCGCTGTCGGTGATGAGCATCTGTACCGGAGACTTGGTGCCCGTCGCAATACTCCTGAATATGTTGGGATTCACCTTCTCCATCTCAGCGCCGACCTTGTCGAGATAGTCAAGCTTCATCCTTATGTCTTGCAGCGATCCATAGTGCTGCTTCTGCTCGGGGCTGAGCAACCGGCTGGTACGTCTCTGCTTCGCGGTTGGCTTAGGTGGGGCCTTGGTCGGATAGCTCTTCCCGCCCGTCAGCGGGTATTGTCCGTCCCAGAAATCGGAAGGCATAGCCTCGATATACAGTGGGTTCAGCATCCACTTGGCCAGAGGCATCGCCTCAGGTTTCTGGGTGGGCCAGGGGTCCAGGACAGTGCCATCCACGCGCCAATCGCCGCCTTTAGGATAGATGACTACCACCTGGTGCCACGTCCCCTTAGACATGATGGGACCGTAGTCCCAGTACTTGAAGACTTCCTTCTCTGCCGGGGTGCCATGCAGACGCATCTTATCGAGCATATCGAGTATGCTGGTCTGGTAACTTCCACAGGTATATTTCTCGAACTTGTTGGCTTGGGTCTCCATTGCGTCGAAGCTCGGCCAAAAGACTGGGATATACTTGCCCCAGCCCATGAATGCCCGCACCAGGTTATTGGATGCGCCCGGAGGTATAACCCCGAACATCTTTTTGCCCTCGAAGGGCCCGTGCGGAATCTTGTTGAAGTGTTCCATTATGAGGGCCTTAGCTTTGTCTCGTTGGTCGCCCAGTCGGACCTTTTGAATATAGTTACCCTTGGCCGATGCACCATGGTCGCAGTAAACCTCGACTGCGATGGGCCAATAGGCCATATCTTGGGTGTCGTTGGGCTGCGCGGTCCAAGTGGGTCTCTTCAGGGTTGGATCATTGAACCCGAGAGCAGCTCCGAGGGCTGTCCACTTGTACTTCAGTTCGTGCCCCAGGCTATCTTGAGCATTCACGATGCACTCTATTTGTTGCCCGGGGAAGGCCGGGTTGGCAGAGCCCTGAGGCCCCCAAGTAATCTTTATCTCGTGTGGCTGGTCAACCTTGGCATCGGTGCCCTTGAGGATGCCGCTATATCCGATGTCATGAGCGTAGCCGATGCCCATCCAGTTGGCGTAGGGACCTCCTACGGTGTGAGTGAGCGCCGCGCGGATGCGAATCGTTTTGCCTGCATACGAGAGGGGGATAATGCCGCTGTACTCTTGGGTGACCGATGCGGGGGCATTCTTCTCCCACTCGCCAAGTCCGCCATACGCTCGCCATACCGGTTCCTTACGAAGCATCAAGGAAGCGATCCGTTGTTGCTTGATATCTTTGCCGTAATACTCCAGCCTGGTCATCGTATTCCCAACACCACTCCCATTTCTATAGAAAGTTTCAGCTCCGTCCGGTTGACGAAACGCTTGGGATACCGGCAGGAGTGGGTACTGCGAGTTCGCATTCTCCTTAATGTCCGCGATGATTTCCACCCGGTCGTTTTCGACAATACCGCCTTTATTCAGATCAGTGGCTTGAATCTTCCCTTTGACGAGGAAACCTTTCTCCGTCCTCTCGATCGTAAGGCCCTGGATCTTGACGCTCTGAGCCATCGCCGATCCGCAGAGGCTCACTCCAATGACTATCATGATCATCGCCATGCTAATGTCGCTGGCTACGGTTAAGTTCGGCAAGGCGGCTTGACTAGTTTTACGTAGCATTCTCATGTCGATTCTCCTTTAATTGGACATTCACAATAATCTGGGCCATATAATTTCCCTGACCCACCACAGGCGATTGCCATCCTGGATGGGTAGCTCCAACCTCGCGCTCGTTGAGGTCGACCTGGAAGAACAGTTTTTCAATCCGATAAGAGAATGTAGCATATACCAGGCGGGCGGCGATCCCCCTGAACTGGCAATTCGACTTTGAGTGGGAGGGCAGAACTATTAATGAGGACTATGCGGAATAGCACTGTTGAATCGCCACACCACGACAGTTTTGCTAACACAAAGCCCACCGACCAGCATTCTCAAAGACTGTGGATGCCAAGCAAGAGATCAAACCGTACCCGCTTCATGCCCTCACAATGTGGGATAGCCAGCGTTTTGCAGAAAATGCTGAGATGATTCTGCCCAGATGACATTCCGTTCAATCCCCTGTCCCTACTAAAAACTCCATCCGAGGAAAAACAACAAGAGATAAGGCTTTTAGAATCGCAAAGCCGATTCTGAAATTCCAATCCCTTTGACTGGGGGTCAAAAGGTCGGAGGTTCAAATCCTCTCGCCCCGACTGAGCATAAAGCCTTGCGGCATATTTAGTTACGCCGCAAGGCTTTGTTGTTTATAGACATTGGTAAAATGGTCCCTGACTGCAAAATCCCCGCCGACGCTGCAGAACATGACGTTTTGGTCGACACCGAGAAAGTCACCGAGACGTTTTTTTATGCCTTCGAGCACCCGGGCGCTCACCGGCGCGATTCTCTGGCGGTTTGTCAGAATCGGCTTCGCGATTCAAAAAGCCTTATCTCCTGTCGCTCGATCGCAACTCTCCGACGCCGCGTGAAGTCGAACCATCAGAAGACGGTGAAGTGATTGCCATTCCGCAGGTTGGTGGTTTACATCATCGTTATACACGTCGCGCGGCGTAGGTGGCTGCGATCGTCTTATGGTATGATCAACAATACCGGTATGCGCTATTGTCATAATCTCGCGATATTAGAGCCATTCGAGTCGAATTTCCGTCGTAGTCGGACTTGAATTTCGGTCGCTGTCTTCTAATCCCTTCCTTCTTTTGTTTGTCGTTTTCCCCCGGATGGAATTTTTAGTAGGGACAGGTGGTCGAAGTCGCTGTCGATGATTTCGGAGGGGATGCCGGCAGGGAAGGCGGTGAAGGACGGGGGCTGGTCGAGGGTGGTGTCGGCACTTCGGGTGCGCATAAAAATGTTTATTCAATATTCTAGATTTCAAGTTATAAGCCCGAACCCATGTAATTGCCTTCGTGGTCCAATTCCCAACCCTCGGATTTAAGATCTTGGGCGCATGTGCAACATATATGGTCGATGTATAAATAATGGGATTTGCCTAAAAAACGCTCCGAAGCAGAACTTATATTTCGCATTGTATATCTAATATCAACGTCTCCATGAAAAGGAAATCCACAACGCCTACAAGACTCAAAACGCCCAATTATTTCAGAGTCAGTTGCAATCTCTTTGTCTGGTTTAATTCCAGCTTTATTTTTGGGATTCCGTTGCGGTAAAGAGGTCGGTT
>Ga0180430_10005147_pt1 | contig 10902 bp, 9 predicted proteins | sample SS_ome_9_FD_132999 | JGI IMG/M metagenome (GOLD analysis project Ga0180430, IMG submission 132999) | Hypersaline lake sediment archaeal communities from the Salton Sea, California, USA - SS_1_S_2 metaG | ecosystem: Environmental > Aquatic > Non-marine Saline and Alkaline > Hypersaline > Sediment... | reverse complement strand
TGTGATGAAAACGATACGGTTGCTTTTGATCTTGTTTGTTTTTAGCGGCTCCTGGGGCGTTTCAAATGCTGTGGGCGGATGGACGGATGTTCTCAAAAAAACCATCGATTCGGTCGGTGGCGGCGACCAACTCGAAAATGCCGATATCGTCAATGGGCTGAAAGAGGCGCTGGAGATCGGCACCGCCCAGGCCACCCAACTGGCCGGCCAGGAGAATGGGTATCTGAAGAATCCAAAGATTAAAATCCCGTTGCCGGAATCCATGGCCAAGACAGAAAAACTGGTGCGGGCGGCCGGCATGGGTGATCAACTGGATGCCTTTGTCCTCAGCATGAACCGGGCCGCCGAGCAGGCGGCCCCGGAAGCCCAGTCGATCTTCTGGGATGCCATCAAACAGATGGAATTCGATGATGCCCAGCGTATCCTGAATGGCGCGGACAACGAAGCCACCCTGTATTTTCAGGACAAGACGACCGATCAACTGACGGCGGTTTTTAAACCGCTGGTACACCAGAGCATGGAATCGGTGGGGGTCACTCAGCAATACCACACCCTGCAGACCGGGGCGGAAGCCATACCGTTCCTGTCGGACTGGCTGGTCGATCTGGATGACTACGTGACATCCCAGGCCCTGGAGGGCCTTTTCGTCCTGGTGGCGGAAGAGGAAGCCAAAATCCGGCAGGACCCGGCGGCCCGGGTGACCGACTTGCTGCAGAAAGTGTTTGCGAACCCCTGACAAGTACGCCGTTGGATCCGGCCATTTTCAACTGAGGTCTGAAGGCCGGGCCATCCGGCGATCCAAATAGAAAACGCCCTGCAGCAACAACAGGCGGCAGGGCGTTTTCTGGTGATACGCGCCGTTATTTTTTATCGTCTTCTTTGACTTCTTCGAAATCCGCATCGACCACATCATCCTGCTGGCCGCCTGCGGCACCCTGCTGGGAGTCTCCCTGCGGCCCGCCTTCCGCACCGGCGGCGCCCTCTTGAGAGGCCTGCTGGTACATGGCTTCCGCCAGTTTGTGAGAGGCCTGTGTCAAGGCTTCACTGAGGCGTTTGATTTCTTCCGGATCTTCGCCCTCCATGGCTTTGCGCAGGGGCTCGATAGCGTCCTGGGCCTTCTTTTTAATGGCTTCGTCCACCTTGTCACCCAAATCCTTAATGGATTTTTCGGTGGAATATATCAATGCGTCGGCCTGGTTGCGCGCCTCCACGAGCTCTTTTTTCTTGCGATCCTCATCGGCGTGCATTTCAGCGTCTTTGACCGCCTGATCGATTTCCTCCTTGGAAAGGCCGCTGGAGGCCGTGATCTGGATGGATTGCTCCTTGTTCGTGGCCAGGTCTTTGGCCGATACGCTGACGATGCCGTTGGCATCGATGTCGAAGGTTACTTCGATCTGGGGCACCCCGCGCGGCGCCGGGGGAATGCCAACGAGCTCGAACCGCCCCAGGGTCTTGTTGCCGCTGGCTATTTCGCGTTCGCCCTGCAGCACATGGATGGAGACGGCCGGCTGGCTGTCGGCGGCGGTACTGAAGATCTGGCTTTTGCGGGTGGGGATCGTGGTATTTTTTTCGATCAGCTTGGTCATGACCGCACCGAGGGTTTCGATGCCCAGGGAAAGCGGGGTCACATCCAGAAGCAGGACGTCCTTGACATCCCCCTGCAGGACACCCCCTTGGATGGCGGCGCCCAAGGCGACGACTTCATCCGGGTTGACGCCTTTGTGGGGCTCTTTGCCGAATATTTTTTTGACGCGATCCTGGACCGCCGGCATGCGGGTCATGCCGCCCACCAGAATAACCTCGTTGATGTCGTTGGGGCTCAGCCCGGATTCTTTCATGGCGGTCCGGCAGGGGCCCTCCAGATTGTCCAGAAGGTCGGCCACCAGCGCTTCCAGTTTGGCCCGGGTGAGCTTGATGTTCATATGTTTGGGGCCGCTGGCATCGGCCGTGATGAACGGCAGGTTGACTTCGGTTTCCATCGATGTCGACAGTTCCATTTTGGCCTTTTCAGCAGCTTCCTTGAGGCGCTGGAGGGCCATTTTGTCCTTACGCACATCGATGCCCTGGTCTTTTTTAAATTCCTCCGCCAGGTACTCGATGACCCGGAGATCGAAATCCTCACCCCCCAGATGGGTGTCGCCATGGGTGGCCTTGACCTCGAAAACGCCCTCGCCGATTTCCAGAACGGAAATATCAAAGGTGCCGCCGCCGAGGTCGAAAACGGCGATTTTTTCCTCCGCCTTTTTGTCCAGACCATACGCCAGGGAGGCCGCGGTGGGTTCGTTGATGATGCGCTGCACATTCAGGCCGGCAATCTTGCCGGCATCCTTGGTGGCCTGGCGCTGGCTGTCGTTGAAATAGGCCGGTACCGTAATAACCGCATCCGTGACGGGTTCCCCCAAGTATTCCTCGGCTGTTTTTTTGATGTTGGAAAGGATGAAGGATGAAATTTCCGCCGGGCTGTAGCGGGTGCCCTTCAGGTTGATGCGCACATCGCCGTTGCTGGCCTTTTCAATTTTATAAGGCAGAATGCCGATGTCCTGCTGCACCTCTTTGGAGTCGAACTTGCGGCCGATAAGCCGCTTAACCCCAAAAACGGTATTTTCAGGATTGGTAATAGCCTGGCGTTTGGCGATCTGTCCGACAAGCCGTTCGTTGCTGTCGCTGACAGCGATCGTGGACGGCGTGGTACGTCCGCCCTCCGGGTTGGTAATGACCTTGGCTTCCCCCCCTTCCATGATGGCGACACAAGAATTGGTGGTGCCGAGATCAATTCCGATAATTTTGCCCATTTCGTCTATCCTCCTTAAAAGTCGCGTAGTAAGCTGTCAAAATTTATGGTCTGGAGCGCCGCGCTCGTCGCAGTTCGCTCGAATTTAAGTCTGTTATTTGGAAACGACAACCATGGCTGGGCGCAATAATCGATCGCGAAGCATGTACCCTTTTTGCAACTCCTTGACCACCGTATTGGGAGGGAAGGCGTCGCTGGGCTCCTGCATGACCGCTTCGTGATGATTGGGATCGAAGGGCTGCTCGTGCGATTCGATCGGCGTGACCTTAAACTGGTCAAAAATTTTCAAAAGCTCTTTCAGCGTCATTTCAACGCCCTCCCTGAGGCCTTCGGATTCGCTGCTTTCCAGGGAGGCGGCCAACGCCCGCTCAAGGTTGTCCACCACGCCCAGCAGCTCCCGCAACAGCATTTGATTGGCGTATTTCCGCAAATCGCTGACTTCACGCTCTTTTCGTTTGCGAAAGTTGTCCAGTTCCGCGGCAGCACGCAGGAAGCGTTCATGATTTTCCTGGGCCCGCCTTTCAGCAGCCTGCAACTTTTCTTCAAGCGATTGGGGGGGGGCGCTCAGGTCTTCGGTTCCTTCTTCACTGTCGGTTGCCTGATCATTGCCGTGGAGGGGGGCTTGGGATGACGCGTCCTCTAAATCCGAATCAAGCGGCGTATCCGCTGCAGCCTGGTCGGTTTCGGCCACGTTATCCATCGATTCCTTTTCTGTCATAACGCTGTTGGTTCTCCTTGCTTGATTCCCTACATGCCGTGTTCAGAAATCGGGTTGTTTCCAATACGAAGTCCGGCAACCATAAACAATCACCGCTTCCGGAATCCGAAAGCGGCATTTTGTTGCCCGGATGATCACAACGCTAAAATAATAAGACGCGTTGAATTGATGTCAAGGCGATAAGCCTGTGATTAACGGGGGTTTAGCCGACGTCGGCGGTGTGTCGTGATCATGCGTCCGGCGGGGGTTTCAGACGGTGTCGGGCGGGGGGTGAAACCGTGACGCCAATAACGGAATGGCCGGAAATCCCGCGACACAGCCAGCCTTACTTATCGCTGCTTCCTTCCGGATCTGACGAGGTTCGTAAGCGTCTGTTGCGCGGGGTCCGGCCATAAAACGTCGGTGCCCGGCCGGAATCAATCCGTGCGGGGCCATTCCAACGTCGATAAGGATACAGTATCGACAAGTCCGGGATGATTTGCAAGTAAAAAGTCACCTCCCGGCGATCAAATTGGGTTGACTTCGCCCCATGGCCGCCCTAATCAAATTATAATTGATTACCACACATTAGCTGATGCTGCTGTCAGCCGGAACTTCCCAAAGGTTTGTGTATCACCATGCGGACGAATGGCGACCCAACCCGCGATCCGCTGATCCGGGCCATCGAGAAAACGATAGCGATGCATGGCATGCTGCAGCCGGGCGACCGGGTACTGGTGGGATTGTCCGGCGGTCCGGATTCAACCGCGCTATTGCTCGGTCTTCACCAATTGCGTGCCAGGCTGTCCATTACCATCGGCGCGGCGCACCTGAATCACGGTTTGAGAGGCGACCGGGCCGCCCGCGATGCCCGGCATGCGGCCGACCTGGCCGATTGCCTGGGCCTTTCGCTTGTCACGGAAACCGATTCGGCAGAGGCCTTTCGGCAAGCCCACCGGGTGAGCCCGGAAGAGGCCGCCCGCGAGGTGCGCTATCGTTTTCTGGAGCGTGCGGCCACGGCGGGTGGCTTCAACCGGATTGCGCTGGGGCACCACCAGGACGACGATGCCGAGCTGGTGCTGATGCGCCTGCTGCGCGGCAGCGGCCCTTTGGGGCTGGCCGGCATTCCGCCGCAGCGTCCTGTTCCCGGCGCCGCCACGACCATTATTCGTCCCCTTATCCGGACCCCCCGCGCTGCTATCCTGGCCTTTTTGGAGCGAAACGGGGTCGGCACGGTGACCGACGAGAGCAACGCGGACATTCGTTTCCTGCGCAATCGCATACGGCACCACCTGCTGCCGCTGCTCAAGGAACAATACAATCCGGCCCTGACCGAGGGGTTGAGCCGTATGGCACAACTGATACGCGACGAAGAGGTTTGGCTGGAGGGCGTTGCGGCGGAAAGGCTGCGAATGCTGACCCTTGTCGATCAAGGCGCGGTGCTGGTGCTGGACCGCGGAGGTCTTACGGATTGCCGCCTGGCCCTGCAGCGGCGTGTGCTACGGGCGGCCATACAGCGCTGCAAGGGTGATTTGCGGCGTATGGGTTTTGTTGCCCTGGAAGCCGCGCGTGAATTTGCCGTGCAGGGCCCCGCGCGCGGAACCTGTGATTTACCCGACGGTCTTGTAATTCGTGGTCAGGGAAATCGGCTGCATGTGGAAAGTTTGCCCCGAAACCGGAGGACAAGGCGCTTCCCCCGGACCGTCCCGAGGGCTCCTGGGTTTGAATGCCGGATCCCGTCACCGGGGTGTTTTCCCATCGGCGAAAGCGGGATCACAATGACATTTTCACTGCTGGAAACCCCACCGCCCCAAGATGTCTACGGAACTGGACAGCAAACCGCCTTTTTTGATATGGATCAGCTGCGCTTTCCCCTGACCGTCCGCAATTTTCGGCCGGGGGATCGCCTCGTGCCCTTGGGGTTGAACGGCACCCAGAAAGTGAAAAAAATTTTTATTGACCGAAAAATTCCACGGGAAGACAGGCTGCGTTACCCCATGTTGCTTTGCGGCGACGGCCTTCTCTGGGTAGCCGGGCTGCGTCAGAGCGAGGTGGGTAAAATTACATCGTCCACAAGGCGTTGGCTAAAGGTCGAAATGTCTGGTTGCCTATCCGGACAAGATGGTTACTTTTACTCGATTTAACGTGTTGTCGAACCTTTTGCAGGAGGGTCTATCTTTTGAATCCGTTTTATAAAAATTTGTCGCTCTGGATCGTCATTACGCTGATGTTCGTGATGCTTTATCAGATATTCAGCGAACAGCGTCTGGCGGAAACACCGGTCAGCTATTCCGAGTTCCTGGCCATGGTGGCCGACGAGCGTGTGGACGAAGTCGTTATTCAAGGCCAGGAACTGACGGTGAAAGACACCCAGGGCGATCGCTTCAAGGTTTACGCGCCGGATGATCCGGATCTGATCGCAACGCTGCGGAGCAAAGGCGTCCATATCGGCGCCAAGCCACCGGCCGAGTCTCCCTGGTACATGTCAGTGCTGGTGTCCTGGTTCCCGATGCTCATCCTCATCGGGGTGTGGATTTTTTTCATGCGTCAGATGCAGTCCGGCGGCGGAAAGGCCATGAGTTTTGGCAAAAGCCGGGCGCGGCTGAACTCCGACCAGTCCGCCAAGGTCACCTTCGAAGATGTGGCCGGTATCGATGAAGCCAAGGAAGAACTTGGCGAGATCGTGGACTTTCTGCGCGATCCAAAAAAATTCACCCGTCTGGGGGGGCGTATTCCCAAAGGGGTTTTGCTGATGGGACCTCCGGGAACCGGCAAAACGCTACTGGCGCGCGCGATCGCCGGTGAAGCCGGCGTACCGTTTTTCACGATCAGCGGTTCGGATTTTGTCGAAATGTTTGTGGGGGTGGGGGCCAGTCGGGTCCGCGACCTTTTCGTCCAAGGCAAGAAAAATGCGCCCTGCATCATCTTTATCGATGAAATCGATGCGGTTGGACGGCACCGGGGTGCCGGACTGGGCGGCGGCCATGATGAACGGGAACAAACCCTGAACCAGCTATTGGTGGAAATGGATGGTTTCGAGTCCAATGAGGGGGTCATCCTGATTTCGGCCACCAACCGTCCCGATGTGCTTGACCCGGCCCTGCTGCGTCCCGGCCGTTTTGATCGCCAGGTGGTGGTTTCGCTGCCCGACATCAAGGGGCGCGAGAAAATCCTGCGGGTTCATATGAAGAAAACGCCTATCGCTCCCGATGTCGATCCTCTTACGCTGGCCAAAGGGACCCCGGGCTTTTCAGGTGCGGACCTGGAAAATCTGGTCAACGAAGCGGCCCTGCTGGCTGCCAAGCAGGACAAGGAACGGGTCGGCATGATGGATTTCGAGGAGGCCAAGGACAAGGTTTACATGGGCCTGGAGCGCAAATCCAAGGTGATTTCGGAGGAAGACAAGAAAACCACGGCCTATCACGAAGCCGGGCATGCGCTGGTGGCCCGCTTTCTGCCCTTCACCGACGCCGTCAACAAGGTGACCATCATCCCGCGTGGTCGTGCCGCCGGCGTGACCTGGTTTCTGCCCGAAGAACGGGACTTCAAATACAAGGACCAGTTGCAGAGTGAACTGTCCGTGGCATACGGCGGCCGGGTGGCCGAGGAGTTGATTTTCAACCGCATCAGCACCGGCGCGGCCGGCGACATCAAAATGGCGACCGATTTGGCGAGCCGAATGGTGCGGTCCTGGGGGATGAGCGATCTGGGCCCGTTGTCCTACGCCAAAGACGAAGAGCATATTTTCATCGGTCGTGAAATCGCTCAGCATCGCGATTTTTCCGAAGAAACCGCCCGGCGCATCGACGAAGAAACCACGAAATTCATCGATAATGCCTACGATAAAGCCCAATCGGTCCTGAAAGACAATATCGATATCCTGCACCGTCTTTCTGACGTTCTGTTGGAAAAAGAAACGGTCATGGGAAGCGAACTGGATGCGATCATCCTGGAGATGCGGCCCGGCTTTGATTTTCCTTCCAAGCACGAGCCTGTTTCCACGCCGGCGTCCGAAAAGAGCAAGAAGGTGGACGAATCACCAGAGGCGGCACCGGCATCGGATGCCGAAGACGCGACCGGAGATCCGGCTGCGGAGGATTCCGGCGACGACAAGAGCGACGACAAAGGATGACAGCCTATCAGATGGTCTGGGGTGATCATCGGCTGACCCTGGGCCCAAGAACAATCGTGATGGGCATCGTGAATGTGACCCCGGATTCTTTTTCGGACGGGGGCCGTTTTCTGGCATGTGACGACGCGATTGCCCAGGGGCTCCGGCTGCTGGACGAGGGGGCGGATATCCTCGACATCGGGGGCGAGTCCACCCGTCCATACTCCGACGCCGTGTCGACGGAGGAAGAGCTGGGGCGGGTTATTCCGGTCATCGAGGCGCTGGCCCGTCGTGGGGCCATCCCGATTTCAATCGATACCACCAAAGCGGAAGTCGCCCGGCAGGCATTGGATGCCGGTGCCGCCATCATCAACGACGTCAGCGCCCTGAGGGTCGACCCGGCCATGGCGGGCGTGGCGGTGACCTACGATGTGCCCATCATCCTCATGCACATGCTGGGGACCCCCAAAACCATGCAGGTCGATCCGGAATATGACGACGTGGTCGATGCGGTCGTCACCTTTCTGCGCCGGGCGGTCGAAAGAGCGGTTCAGGCGGGCATCGATGCCCGACGCGTCATTGTCGATCCCGGCATCGGCTTCGGTAAAACGTTCAGACACAATTTGCAACTGTTGCGCCACTTGCAAGCTTTGGAGGCGCTGAACTGCCCGATTCTGGTGGGCGCTTCGCGCAAAGCGTTCATTCGTCATCTTCTTAAACCACCCGGTGAAAAAGATATTCGGGCGGATTTGCCGATCGTGGCCACCGGCACCCAGGCCACCGTCGCGGCGTCCGCGCTGCAGGGGGCCCATATCGTCAGAGTGCACGAAGTTGCCGAGACCCGCGCGACGCTTAAAATTATCGACGCCATCCGGAATGCCGGTGCCGAGCCGTCAGGTGATGTCCAAGGAGCGGAATGATCCCATGATATTTGTCATCGATGTGGGTAATACGAATACAGTGCTGGGCGTTTATCAGGGGACGACGCTGGTAAAGGACTGGCGGGTTCGGACGGAGCAGAATGTCACCGAAGACGAATTCAATGTCCTGGTGACCAATCTCCTGAATTTGAGCGGGATCGACCCCAAGGGCTTCCGGAAAACGGTGATATCCTGTGTCGTGCCCCCTATGATGACGATCCTGGAAGCTTTCTGCCTCAAGTATCTGGGCCATGCACCCCAGTGGGTCGACCCCCGGCATTGTGCCCACATGCCGATTCTTTACAACAACCCTGCCGATGTGGGGGCGGACCGGATCGTCAATGCGGTGGGCGCCTATCACCGCTATCGGTGCAGTTTGGTCATCATTGATTTTGGCACGGCCACCACCTTTGACGCTATTTCCGCGGCGGGAGAGTACCTTGGCGGTGCCATCAGTCCCGGCATCCAGATTGCCTCCGAGGCGCTTTTCCAGAAAGCGTCCAAGCTTCCCCGGGTGGACCTATTTCGCCGGCCGCCGGTCGTGATTGGGAAAGATACGGCGGGATCGATCCAGGCGGGGGTCATATTCGGCTATGCCGGCCTTGTGGACGGCATGGTGCGGCGAATGGCCAAGGAAATGGGGGGTTCTCCGAAGGTGATCGCCACCGGTGGTTTGGCGCCGCTCATGAAAGATGTCGCCGAATCCATTGAAGAGGTCGACGCGACCCTGACCCTGGAGGGGTTGCGGATTATCAGTGACGCCATGAACGATTAGAAGGAAAAGACGCGCATGCCGAAGCGATGTGCCTGGGTGACGTCTGATGCAGCCTATATTGCCTATCATGATGAGGAATGGGGCGTTCCGGTGCACGATGATCGCCGTCTGTTTGAATTCCTTGTCCTGGAGGGCGCTCAGGCCGGATTGAGCTGGTTGACCATACTGAAAAAGCGGCCGGCGTACCGTCGGGCCATGGATGCCTTTGACCCCGTCCGTGTGGCGCGCTACGGCGAAGACCGTATCGCCGAGTTGATGCAGAATCCGGGACTTGTGCGCAACCGCAGCAAATTAACGGCCGCCGTGACCAATGCCCGGGCTTTTCTCGAGGTGCAGGACGCCTATGACTCTTTCGACCGGTACATTTGGCAGTTTGTCGACGGTCGTTCGCATCAGAACCGTTGGTCTTCTGCGGCCGAAGTGCCGGCGGCCACACCCGTCTCTGAAGCCATGAGTCGTGATTTGCGGCAACGGGGGTTCAAGTTTGTCGGCCCGGTCATCTGCTATGCTTTGATGCAGGCGGTTGACATGGTGAACGACCACACCCTGGATTGTTTCCGGCATGCTGAGGTCCGTCGCATGGCGGGTTGACGGATCAGCCGTAGAAGTCTTTTTCCAGGTCGTTTAATTCGTTTTCAAGCGTGCGGCGTTCTTCGTCGGTCAGGTTGTCTTGCCGGAGTCGCTTCCGTAAACCGACCAAGATCATTTCGGTGCGGTAGTCGCTGCAGCCATAATCGCTTTGGGGCGGCATTAAAACCCCCGCGCGAGTTTGGCGGTTTCTTTGTACGCCCGGTAGAAAATATCGTTTTCCGTAATGGCCGTGCTGAGGATTTTCCCGAAATCGTTTATGTTTTTGACGTTGAGGATCATGTTGACGCTTTTATTCAGCGCTAGCATGTGGTCCATGGTGCGATAGCGGCTGGTGATCAGGCAGACGAACAGTTCGCGTCGCGTGGTCATGGGCAGCCGTTCCAGAAAGAGCAGAACGCCATTGGTTTCAGGATTGCTGGTATCAAACGATTCGTTTACGACCACCACATTGTAATTGTGGTAGCGCATTTTTTTAAGCGCTTCACGGGTACTGCTGACGGTGGTCAGGTGATACTCCATCAGTTCCAGGACGGAGGCGACCTTATCCCGGATGGCCGGATCCGGCTCGCATATCAATGCCGTCAGGGCATCTTCTTCGATAAAATCAAAGGGTTTCTCGGCTGCGTCGTAAGCTTCCTCGCCAGCGCCTTTCCCAGCCGGGGCAGGCGGAGCGGCGTCATCTTTGGCCGGAATCGTGATCTTGTTCTTGCACTTGGGGCAGGCCGCACGGATGCTTTTGCCCGCTGGGATCTTGTCGTCAGGCACATTGAATCGCGCCTGGCAGGATTCACAAACAACCTCCATGATTCCGCTTCTCCTTAATCAGGGTAAGCCGCGGCCGTGTGCCGCAGTTCCCGGGTGAGGCGGCCTCACCCGGCCGGGTTTCAGCGTCGGGTGCTCTTGCGATACTGATGATCGATTTCGAGTCGGTCGATATCGGTGGTGGCCTCGCCCCGGGCGGCTTTGACCATGTCGATGCCGCGTCCGGCGATACCCTTGCGTGAGGCATAGGCCATG
>Ga0180430_10005144_pt1 | contig 10904 bp, 13 predicted proteins | sample SS_ome_9_FD_132999 | JGI IMG/M metagenome (GOLD analysis project Ga0180430, IMG submission 132999) | Hypersaline lake sediment archaeal communities from the Salton Sea, California, USA - SS_1_S_2 metaG | ecosystem: Environmental > Aquatic > Non-marine Saline and Alkaline > Hypersaline >... | reverse complement strand
GATATTTCCCCTCGGCCGATCCATATCGAACGTAGGTAAACCGCTTTCGGCCCTTCGACAGCTGGATGCGAGGGGCCAAGAGCGAATACGCCCCACGTCCTTCCGTTGTCGCGGCCGCCCATCGATCAAGGCGATATTCATGGTTGCCCTCGACCATTACCAGCCGCTTGCAGTACTTCTGCAATTGATCAAGTAGCTTGTTGGCCCGCTTCAGATCCTCGGCGTAATCGGACTCGGGCACGCCGTACGTCGGCGGGTGGCTACTGAACTGCCCGCAGTCGAGCAGATCGCCCAGGCAGACAATCAAGTCAGGCTTGATATGCTGAGCCGTCCGGCAGAAGATATCCAGCGCCAGTTCGTTAACCGCCGGGTAGTGAATATCGGCAAAGGCGAGCATCGTTTTACTTCGTGACATGAAAATTCTCCAAGGATGAGATTGAAATCGAGGCTAACGTGCTACCGGCCTTGAAGCGCCACCACTGGCCGTCTTTGCGGTAGACACGATCAAGCCCCAGTTCCTGAGCGATGAGATATTCAAGACGAGCACCTTGCGAATTCTGCCAACCTTCGAGCATGGCGATGGCGTCGCAATCGGCTAGTAGACGAACATCGGTGCGCAGGTAGACTTCGCGGGCGAGATCGTGACGACCGCCGAAGTTCTCGGCCGGATTGACCGGATGCCACCCGAGCGATTTCAGATGCTCAGCCGCTTCAAAGAATGCCGGGAAGTTGTGATCCGGCAGGCCGGTCATGGGACCGGATATGTAGACGATCTTGTTGGACATGTTGCCTCCCTTATTACGTGCTGACTGCAACCATCGGATCGTGGCGAGCGATGATGCAGGCCGGATCGATCTTGTCGATATTGAATACCCGAAACGATGACGATTCGTCTTGATTCGATTTCCCGATGCCCGGGTAGACGAACTGATCCAAGGCGGCCAGCGAGGTGGTAAACCAAAGCCGGAATTCACTCAGATCAATCAGTCGCCATGCGAGCAGGTTTTCCTCGGCTTGGTCGGCGAATCCGTAGAAGAGATAGTCGCCCCAGCCTTGGATGATCTTGGCCAGTTCGGTTGTCGCGCCGCTGGGTCGACGTTCACGAACGGTGAACTCGTTGGGATAGTCGAGATAATAGGGATACTTGCGTATCCGACACGCAACGCGGATCGGATCGAGCCGAAGGACGGTCAGGTCGGTATTCCGTTCGGTGTCTTCCTCGATCGGCGGTTCGTTGATTAGATAGTGCCCGAGGATCTGCTTGATCTCGGGTAGGAATCGATCAGACCATCGTTTATCACTTTGCCACTCAAGCATCGGCCGCCTCCTTTCCCCATGCATCGAACCCTTCGATCGCCCGCCTCGAAAACATATCGAGCCGTCTTCCGGCCGTCACACGGCGCACCATGTCATAGAATGCCTCGGGCTTCTCACTATGCCGCCTACGGGGCGATTCGAAACATGCGGGGAACGCCTTGGTATCGACGAATTTGGGCGAACCCTTGCGGGCATAGATTGCGAACTCGCAGTTGAACTGCGGAAGTCCGATCGGCTGAAAACCTCCCGGCTTATGCCATACGAACGTGCAGACGTATCGAAGTCCCCACGCGTCGAGCAGGTCGAGTGCCATCGGTAGGAACTTGTGTGTTGTCCAGAGCCAGACGTGGCAATCGTCAGCGGCCGGGATATCCATCGCTTCGAGCTCTTCACGCGTCATCGTCGGATAATCGAACTCGGCCTGATTGGGCCGACAATCTCGCTCGATCTTCTTCATGGGCCAGGGCGGATCAATGACGATGACATCATAAACACCATCAAGGGCTTTGGCTTCACGTGAATGGACGTCTTCGAGGTTGGCGAGGATTGTTTTTCGCTTGATTTCACGCATCGCTTCGGCTGACGTGATGGATCCGGCACGCACCTGGTCCGCGAGAGCGGGACTTTCCTTTTGCAGGCGGTCCATCCGTTCGACGGTACCGCGATTGGTTTTACTGGCAGCTGCGCGAATTTCGCTCCCTCTGACTCGGGTGTGCCCACAATCTGTGGGCCGTCTATCGTTTCTGGGGACGCCTGTCAGCTTTTCACTTCTCGACCGATTCGCCTGATCCTGCACCTCCTGCTGTATCTCCTCCCACTGCCCCGACTTTTCTGCACAAGACTTCCAAATAAGGTATCGTTGGTCTTGCGTTAAGTCGCGTCGCTCACCATTGATGCTCCACACATAATCAAAAGGGTTCGTTGCTTCATCAATCTGAGCAACCATCGGCTCAATGCCGAGACGCTGGCAGGCCAGATAGCGGTTGCGTCCATCGATGATCTTTCCATCGTAGATGCGAATCGCTTCTCGTTGGCCGTGTTGTCGGATATCATCCGTTAATTCACTGAGTCGTTCATCGTCAAGTAAAGGGAACTGCTCTGCGGCAGGGTGATACTCATACTTAATCATGTTGTTTTTCTCCTGCTAGAAACGAGAATAGATAAATAAGAGCGACATCAGAACGGAATGTCCGAATCGTCATACGAAAATCCAGACTCGACACCCTCAGGCTTCTCTTCAAGCACATAACCGACAATCCGATCGAACCGCTCGCCGGCGACTTGGCGAACAGTGATCCGACTGGGCATCGCTAGTCCACCACCACCTGCAATATCAACCGCCTGCTGGGCCGTGTCGGGAACCGGATCATTCGATCGAGCCTGCTACCACTCAATAAACTTGGTCCTAGGCCAATTTTGATGCTCAGGGCACAACCATTCACTAGCAAAGCGATCGAGTCCGATCTGATAATCGACACGCATCGTCTTCGGCGCATCCTCGTCGGCCCCACGTTTCGTATGGACCTGATAGAACACGTCGCGCACGTCGTACTCGGTGTCGACCTTCTGGCCGGATAGAATGCCTTCGTTGGACGCACTTGATTGATGACGGTCCCGCTCGGGTGGCGGGAATTCGTATCCGCAGTCGGGACAGATGGCATAGGCGGCATGAATGACGGCCTGACACTCGGGACATTCCTTCGCGGGCGCGTCGCCACCACCGGTCGATTTATCCTGGATTCGGATCGCATCGATGGGACCGTGGCGAAGGATATTGCCGCCGTAATCGAGAACCAAGCAGTCGGATTTCGACGGATGGAGACGGAATCCGCGACCAACCATTTGAATGTACAGTCCCGGACTGGCCGTTGGACGAAGCAGAACGACACAATCGACGTTCGGCGCATCGAAGCCGGTAGTAAGAACCGAGACGTTGACCAAGTATTTCAGCGGCGGTGTTTCATCGCCGAACAAATTGGCCGGGAATCGCTCGCCTTTGAATCGCCGCAGGGTGATATCTCGATCATAGGCGGACGTATCCCCGGTGACGATCCCGCACTCACAGTGCGAAATCCGCTCGATCTCGGCACGCACGTGTTCGGCATGCGCGATCGACGCCGCGAAGATGAGGACCGAATTGCGATCGCGCGTCAGCGATACGATCTCCCGACACGCCGATTGAACGACATGTTCGTCGTCCATCAGGGCCTCAACTTCGGACGATACGAACTCACCAGCGCGAACGTGGAGCGACGACGTATCGACTTTCCGCTTGCCCGCTTTTGTTTTCAGTGGACACAGATAGCCTTCATTGATCAATTCCTTGACGCCGACTTCATGGCATATATCCGTCAGCAGATTATCCGGCCCGCAGAGCATGCCGCTCTTCATTCGATAGGGTGTGGCCGTCAGGCCGATCAAGCGAACATGCGGGTTAACGAGCTTCGCATCGGCGAGGAAGGTTTGGTACATGCCTTCCCCTTCGCCTGGATTCAACAAATGGGCTTCGTCTATGAGGATCAGATCAAATCGATCCAATTCAAACGCCCGCTTATAGACCGACTGAATCCCCGCGACGATGACCGGATGATCGGTGTCGCGAGATTTCAGGCCCGCCGAGTAGACGCCGACCGGAACGTCGGGACACATCGTATGCAACTTGTCGGCCGCTTGCTGAAGCAACTCCTTCACATGGGCGAGCACTAAGACTCGCCCGTCCCACTTGGTCACTGCATCGCGGCAGATCTCGGCCAGCACTGGAGTCTTGCCAGCTGCAGTTGGTAAGACGACACACGGATTGCCGTCTCGCTCACGAAGGTACTTATAGACCGCATCGACCGCCGCTCGCTGATAGGGTCTCAGCTCAATCATGCCGCCGCCACCTCCCCGCCCTCGGCCCATACAAGGCCAGCGCCACAACGATCGTCGCCGCTTAGGGTTTCCCCGTCGATCACAGCGAGACCTGCAACTTCGGCTCGCCCGGTGATAAGCGATTTCCCCTTGACCGTTGCTTGCCCGTGAATAAAGGCACCGCCGGTTATCTTCGCTTTGCCAGCGATGACGGCCTTATCGCAGACAACCGCTTCCCCAGAAATGCAGGCCTTTCCGGAAACGGTCGCCTTGCCGAGAATTCGTGCCTTGTCGGTAATCCGACAACGGCCCTCGATTTTTGCGAAGCCGGTAATATAGGCCTCATTCAAGATGCGAGGTGTTCCCCGGATCTCTGCGCCATCACCGACATAAGCCAATCCTGAAAGGTGGGCTTTGCCTACATTACAGCAGACGTAAGCACTGCCGGTAACCGTCACACCGCCTGTAAGGTGAGAGTTCCCTTCAATGACCGCATGATCATTGACGAAACAGTCGTCCTCAATGAGAACATTATCACGAATGATAGAGGAACCGATAAGCATCGCTCGGCCACGGACGATCGCATTGCCGCCAACTTGAACATCGTCAAAAACTTCCGCTTCCCCGTAAACCCGGGCGTCGTCGGCCACCCAACAGTCGCCTTCGTGCGAGAGGTTTTCCATCGTTTCGACGTATCCGCCGACGGTTCCGGCCTTGATGCTACCGAAGTCCCGCGCGGCGACAATACGATTCAAACGGATGCCATTTGGCGTGTAAGATACCTGATCGGTAAAGTAGTATTTATAGAACATAGAAGTATTCCTTTCCGTTTCGAGAAGTAGTTCCAACGCCCAAGCTATTCAGCGATTTCCTCGTCCGCCAAGAGATGGGCGATAATCTTGATGCACCCGCCTAAATACTCCGCATCGACATGGTTGCGCAATTCGATCGCGAACATCTGCATATCATCGAGCGGCAAGTGCACCGTAACCCGACCTTTGAGCTTTCGATACGAATGAGGATTGATCATTCGCTTCGGATTCTTGTCGGGGGTCTCGATAGTGCGAACGTTTTCCGTATCTGCCGGTGGCGGAGGCGGCATCGTCGGGGTATTTTCCAGCTTTTTCGCATAGTCCTCGCATCCGTCGGCCCAAGGTTCGTGGACCTCTTCGTCGAGCGTGCAAGTCCTTCCGTTGTAGAAGTCGCAGCTGCCGCACTCACCAATGGGTTCGCTATTTGAAGGCTTTCCTACGACTGGATATGTTTTGCCATCAAGTCCTTTGCGTTCCTTCAGGTGGACAATTTGTCCACCTGACTCAAGTTCTTGTCGAACGGAAGCAACCGTACGATGACTCACGCCAACATACCGACCGACCTTACGATCGCTCATCTCGGTACCTTTCGGATGCGTTAATGCTAGCCGTATTGCCTTTCGCTTATCTTCGCCAGTTCGCGGAAGACCGTGCGATTTGTTCGCTCCAATTGACACCCACAAGGCATCCATGGCCGTTCCGAATCGCCGATCGACGGTAACGTCCGTGCCTGGTCGTACTTTGCAGAGGGCATGGTAACGATGGAAACCATCGGCCAAGATGTATTCGTCGGTGGACTTATCATAATAGACGAGCATCGGCGGAAAGACTTCCTCACGCTGCATCGCTTCGGCATAGCGATCGACCGTGTCTTCGTCGACTTCCACGCGCGACTGCGTTCCACGATCGATCACGATCCGACTTAGGGGAATAACTTTTTCAGCCATATGGACACCTAATTGTTTTCACTGAGAGTTAAATAGATTTGGACAGCTAGGCGCGGCAGATCCTCCAGCCGCACGGTCAGCAGCCACGGCTTCCGGTTGCTGCGATGACATACGACGGGAACCTTCGGCTGCTGATCCTCGTCGAGTCCTTGGCTTGCGTCTTTGATGGCCTGCTCCATCGCTTCGTAAAGTCGCAACCGCTCGGTACGTTTGCACTCGATATGCAGGTCGGGGATATCGATCTTTACGTCGGGCGAGTCGGGCCCGCCGCAGCGCTGTTGGCCGCGGCGGGCGTCGACCCCGAGCAAACGGGAAAGCTCGCGTGCGAGTTCCCGTTCACCACACGCCCCCTTATTACGAGACAATTTGCCTTTACTCATCTTCCTGCTCCAAGAGTAAGGGGCGAAGTTTCTGGTACGTTTGAAGGGCATCTACAAGTCCGCTTTCCCCTCGGACGGGTTCTTCTCGATAGTCGTCGGTATCGATGACGACAATCGTCTGGATGATAATCACGCGCATCTCGCTCACCCCCTTTTCCAAGGTGCGGTATTGTCATTGATCGGGGCCTGCGCGGGAACTTCCATCGTTTCCCGCTTCTTGTAGCCCTTGACCTCGTTGTGCGAGTCACCCGTCTGTTCGTTCTTCTTCAGGCGAACATTGACGACAAGCGGCAGGCCGTGAAGTTGGACGGAATCTTGGGGCTGAAGCACGCCGACGGCATGGCAGACGGCCGACAGGTTGGCCCGCGCAATCTCGACCGTCTTGGCATTCGGGTGATTGATACAGAGCCGATCCCAGATCTTGCGGCCGCGATATTCACCGTCGACGACCGTGAAAACGAGTTCAAGATAAGAGCCGTCCTTGTTCTTGGTCTCTTTCATCTCCGATTCGGAGATCTCAACAAGGTACTTACCAGCGGGGATCGGATCGGGAGCGGCGGAGGGCTTGACCTCACGAGCGTCGAAATTCAGTTGAGCCATGGTGTGGTTCTCCTGTTTGAAATAAATGGTTGAAACAAAACGATAGGGGAATGAATCAGAACTGCGCTTCGGGCTGCTGAAGAGCGGCCATGACATGCGACCAAGAAAGTGGCAGGATCTCGGGCAGACGGTAACGATTCTTGGCCAGGCAGGCGGCCGAACCGATGCATCGCAAGATGCGATCACCACCGGCCTTATCGCCCTTGGCGGCACTGAGCTGGCGGGTGGCCAGCAGGACCGCGTCGCACCACTCGCACAGCAGCGCCGATGCCTGCTTGTTAAGTCGTGGCGAGAATCGATCGAAGGGCGTCGACTCGGGGTCGGTGAACTTCTCGATCTTCGAATGGGCCAGCAGAAGCACCAGCATGCCTTTCTCTTCGCGCAGATACCGCAACGCGTCGATCACTTGCCGCCACTCGGTAAGGGCATGCGAAAACCCCTTCCCGTAGCCGCCATCGACTTTCTCGATGTTCTTGGCACCAAAGCGTTTACAGACGGCGTCCCAGATCAGACGTTCGAGCCAGTCAAGCGAATCGATCACCACGGTTTGATAGTCGTGCGCTTCGGTGGCCAGCGCTTCGAGACATTTCATGACGTCTTCGAAGGAATGGACCAGAGGAAACGAATCGCAATCGATTTGGTCAAGGCCATCTTCGGTCGGGATGAAAATGGGCTTGGGCGCCGCCGCGGCGAGGGTCGATTTACCGATCCCTTCAAGCCCATAAATGAGCATTCGGGGCGGCTGATGACGCCGACCGCTATGGATTTCTAGCAATTTGGACATAGTATCCTCCCAGTTGGATGAAACAGGTGTTACGTAGTACAGATGTCGAATGACATAAGTGGAGAAGTGTTAATCTTCGGATAGTCGCTTCGCAACGCGCCGGATCGCTTCGACGTTGGGGTTGGCCGCGATGGCCCAGAGCAGATCGACGTAGAGTGGAATCTGCGAGTCGGGGATTTCACCGGCGTAGACGTCGAGGATCTCTTCCAAGTCGTCGTGCGGGTCAAAATGGACTTTGAGTACCGTCGGCTTCTCGACCACTAAGCCGGTATTGGGATCGATGATGCTTTCTCGCTGCAATCGATCGATCATTTTCTCGGCGCGGGCAAGACCGATAACGAACTTGTTTTGCAGCATGGCGGCCGAAGCATGGCCCTCAGCGCGAGCGAGTTTGACCGACTGCTCGAACAATTCATTATCCGACAATCGGCGCGACTTGGCGGCCGTGGCGACACCTTTCTTGCCACCAGTGAGGGCCTGACGCTGAACTTCCGGTTCCTCTTTGGCGATAACCGCTGCTGCCGATACCGACACCTTGCCATCGCGTACCGCCTCTTGAAGCTCCGACGTTCCGTGATCGGCAACCTTTTTTGCCATATCAACGGACTTGCCAGACACTTTCATCTTTTCCGCGGCGATGTCTCGTGCTCGGCCACTCGAACATTGTGGAAAATTTTCCACAATGTTGTCTTTGAGATCGGTGCGAGTGCCCTGGCGTTTCTTTGCCTCTTCCGCTTCGTACTTCCTTATTCGAACGGCCGCTGCCGCTCGTTGCGAAGCATCCAGGTGCCTACGATGTAGGTTCAAAGCGATGACATAATCAAGCGGGGTCAAGGTATCTTCGGCACAGAATGAAAAACGATGCGAAACATCTTGATAGCATCGCGGATTGTCGGCTCGCCCGAGTGATTGCAGAACGCGGTAGCGATTGCGACCATCGAGGATCTGATCTTCGATGACTGAGATCGGCTCTTCCAGTCCGTTATGCTCGATACTGGCCGTCAGTTCGGCCAGCTCCTTATCATCCATCATCGGGAAGATCTCGGCAGCCGGATGGATACGGAACCCATCCTTTGGAATTCTTACTTTCTTCGACATGTCTTTCTCCTATACTCGCGAAGCGATTTCTTGCGGGAATCGTCCGTTAAGCGTTCCGCCATAAGGGGCTACCGTATCAGGTTCGAGAGGCAGCTTGCTGTTGACTTTCATGCCCATGACGTTCATATTGAAAACGGCTAAAAGGGATCGGCGAATCTTGTCGCAGGGGATATGATCATCGCCACCACGGCGGTGGCGCCATGCCATTCGAGCGAAGGCGACCATAGGCTTGGAGTGCTCCTTCGTAATACAACCGCTCCCCAGCAGTTCAGCCAATCGCATCGCCCAGGCCCCGTTTCTCGTTTTAATGAGGAAAAAGAAGATCGCTCCGACTTCCGAAGTGGTAAAGACTCCACCAATTTCCTTCGTCAAACGAACCGCTCGATCGACGGCGTCCGCGTTTTCCTTGTAAAATGCCGCTAGTTCCGATTCGGTTAGTCGCTGGACATTCCGACCATACGACTCGTTACGGATACAAGAGATAACATCGCGGCAAATCGTCGCCGCATCCGAGTAGTTCGGGACACCCATGTTACGAAGGATGAAATCGGCACCCCGTTTCTTCTGGCCGGTGTCGACGATTCTTCGAACGTGAGGTGGCAGGCCGAACGTGATATTCGCCGTAAATGATTCTCCAGAAGCAACGCAGGCTTTATTCCGGTGGTGCGAGTCGACCATTTCCAGGTTCGTATCGAACCGGATCGGGTCGCCCGTATATTCGAACCGACCACACGCCATCTCATGGGCGAGTGTTTCGGTGTGCTTCTCATCTTCGTTGCGAATGTTATTCTGATGCAGCAGGAAGATTTCGGCTCCGCTTGGAAGGATCGTCATGTTGTGGAGCGTGCAGCTCGTGTTGCGATACTTCCAGAGCAAATACTCGGCCATGTTGCGATCGACGGTAATGTTATGATCCCAATCAGCCGGTGGAATCGGGCCGGGAGAAGGCTGGCCTCGCCAGTCGGCACTGAGAGTTTCGTGTTGTTGGACGAACTGCGAACGCAGACGATTGTTGTTGATACCTTGAAACATCTTCAATCTCCTTTTGAAAAATGGGGGAACGATACAATTAGGATTTGTGATTTATGTTTACACAATGTCGAGCACGCGCATCTCTTCGTAACCTGTGACCCAGAGCTGATGGATTTGGGCTTCCTTTAGCCGCCCAATGGCCGCTTCGATTTCACATCGTGCGATTCGCAGCGTGTCGTCCGAGAGTCGCCATACGCCGCAGCGATAAGGCTCTTTCTTTTCGATGGCGATGATATGGACGGGCACATACTGGCCGATGGCGGCATGCATGACGCTTTGATAGAAGGCCATCTGGTGGTGGTAGCGATACTTCTTGGCATCCGCTTCAAACCAGGTCAGGTCGTCGCACGTTTTCAGATCTACCAGTCCATACCGGGGATTTACCCAGTCGCATCGGATCTGACAGGGCGTGTCGAGATAGTCGGCGCGGATGACACCTTCGGCGCGTCCTTCTTCAAGCAGCACGTTGGCGATGCCGTTCATCGTGACGCCCGAGGCCATCGCTTCGATCAAGTCAACCTGATCGTGCGAGAGGACCGGTTTGCCTTGAGCGGCTTGCCACGCAAGGAACTTCTTGGTGGTGTTTCCGAATGGTTTGCCGGTTGTCGGGTTGATCGGTCCGCCCAGCGCGAATTGCGATTCGTACTCGTCGCGTCCTTCGAGGATCCGACAGTGGGCGGCTCGCCCAAGTAGGAACGCGGGCGATTCTTTTTGGACAATCTGCCCCGCTCGCTTCTTCGCATAAAGGTATGGGCATTTCATAAAGTCGATGAGCTGGTGACTCGAAAGGAACCACTGCGCCTTGGCGTGATACTCGTCGGCCGGTTCGCTCAGGAAAACGTTTAAATCGATTCGGTCGTTCATTGGAAAACCTCATGTTTCGTAAAAGGCGATTTCGTGTCCCTCCCTTAGTTACATAGGGAGCGGCGCCAAAAGTTTCTTGGTGATTTTAGGATTCGTTGAGAAATTCGTTCAAAATCGCGCGAATGCGCGCCAGTTGGCTATGAAATTTCACACGTCCGATCTTGAGCCGATCGCACACTTCGTCGATCGAGTAGACCGTCAAGAGCTTGCAAATCTTTTG